>Ga0187893_10002766_pt1 | contig 37590 bp, 21 predicted proteins | sample MA1701074metaG_FD_139574 | JGI IMG/M metagenome (GOLD analysis project Ga0187893, IMG submission 139574) | White microbial mat communities from a basaltic lava cave in the Kipuka Kanohina Cave System on the Island of Hawaii, USA - MA170107-4 metaG ... | reverse complement strand
TGCCGCGCCTTGGCGACCCCGACGCGATCCGCCGCAAGCCCCTCCAATATCCAGTGCAGAGAATTCCGCAATTCGAGAACGCGTTTTTACCACGCTCTAAACGCTGGCTAAGGATTCAGGTTCCACACCAAATTCACGAAATATTTCTCGCAGTAACACTTCCTTTTTGCTACAAAGCCCCGGTTAATCCATTACCTGTCAGATTCCACAGCCCATTTATGAATGACGTACTGAACTCTACTGGGCGAGGCGCTTGTCGTTTCGCAGGACTTCACCAGAATTTTTCCACCTGGATGGCGTGTCTTGCCGCCGTCTTCGCTTTGCTTAGTCCAGCCCCGACGCTGGCCGTGCCCTACGCCACGAGTCTGACGAACAATAATGGCACTGTTTCCTTTCGCCTGAATGAAGCAGCGGACGAGGTGCGGATCATTTGGGAGAGCGGCTCGGCCGAATTGGGGGCGCTGTCTGCTGGACTTCATTCGGTTAACGTGGGGGTATCGGGAGCGTTCCAGGTCAGCGTCTTCAAAGTCAGTGCGAATGGCTTTACCGCCCCCGTTGCACCCAATCGCGGCGCCATCCTGCAAATCAATCCCAACAGCAGCGCCACGCGCTTCAACAGCCCCCGCGGGCTCGTCATAAACACCGATCCCGCCAGCCCATATTTTGGCCGGATTTACGTGGCCAATGGCAATGCTGGAAACGCCGCGAGCAGCGCGTTTGGCCCGGCACGCGCGGTCGGCGACGGCATCTACGTGCTCAATTCGGACTTCACGGACGGGCTGGGGCAAGGGGATACGGCTTTGAATGGCGGGCTGACTTTCGGTGCCGCCTCCGATGTTTCTCCGTATCGATTGTCCATCGGGCAGGATAACAACCTGTATGTCACTGACTGGAGCGACACTAGCGGCAGCCTGTATGTAGTGGATGGCGACGTCAGTCCCGGATCGGGCTTCAACGTACTTGGGGGTCCGACGGGCAGCCCCTTTCCGGTCACTGACACTCGCATTCACGGGAGCATTGCCGCCGCTGTGGTTGAAGGTTCTTTGGGAGGAGGCAACCTGGTGGCCTATGTCATTGACGAAGATCTCCAAAACGACCGCGCTTCCACGACTCAAAACATGCGAAACACCCTTTGGCGGCACGACATCGGCGGCACCTTGCCAGGGCCGGAAGCCATGCCGACCCGGATAGGCGCTTCAACTCCCTGGATTAACTTCGCCAGCCAGACAATGGATTTGAGCCGTGGCACCAACGGAAATTTCTATGTGAACGATTATCGCTCGGTCGGCTCGGATCGCGGCGGCGTCTATGTGATTGCTTCCGATGGCACGGTGCTATGGAATTCACTGGCAGCCTCGCGCGAATTGCTGGGCGATGGCGCGGCCAACGACCTTCTGCGCGCGACCGGCGGCGGCGCCATCTCGCCATTGGGCGACTACCTCGCCGTCATCAATCTCGAATCCAATGGCATCACCGTCGTGCCGTTGATCGGCGGTATTCCGGATCTCGCCAATCGACTCGTCTTCCACGGCTTCGGTGTTTCCACAGTCCAGGGGCGCGATGTGGCCTTCGACGCCGTGGGCAATCTTTACGCAATCAGCTCCGGCGCCCAGGCGTTGCGGGCCTTCTCTCCGGGCGGCACCACCACCGTAATCACCGGCTCGGACGGCACATTGGAAATCATCCGGCCTCCCGCTTCGGTCAGTGTGGAAGCCACCGATCCCCTGGCCAATGAAACTGCGGCAGACACCGGCACATTCACCATCACCCGAACCGGCGACACCACGGACGCATTGACTGTAACTTACACCTTGACCGGTTCCGCTGAGAACGGCGTGGATTACCAGAGCGACGCGCTCTCCGCCGTGATTCCCGCTGGGGCCAGCAGCGTCAACGTCATCATCACCGCCATCGACGACTCGGTAGCCGAGCCGACGGAGTCAGTCACACTCACGTTGATTCCCGCCGCTTCTTACGACGTGCGGGCGCCGGCCATTGCCACCATCCACATCGCCGACAACGAACAGGCGGTGATCAATATTTCCGTGACGGACCCCCAGGTTTACGAGCGTCTCGCGGCGGACATCATGACCTTCCGCATCGATCGCATTGGGGAGACCAACTCGGAGCTGTTTGTGTTCTACGACACCACGGCGGGCACAGCCTCTGCGGGGAGTGACTACGTCGGCACGGATGGCCAGCCGCTTCCCGGAGTCGTGTTCCTGGCGGCGGGCCAGATCAGTCAGACCTTCTCGGCGGTTCCGATTGATGACTTCGATCTCGAAGGAAATGAAACTGTCGGCGTGACCATCGTTCCCGGCCTCGATCCTTACACGCCCGGAACGCCCGATACTGCGTTCGGAACCATCGTGGACAACGAACTGCCACCGGCCGCGGTGCTTTTCTCGGACAACCTGGACACCGACACGTCGGCCAACTGGAGCGTCCGCTTCGGCGCGAACAATGGCATCTACGACGCCGACGTTCGCTGGGCGTTTGACTATAACACGCTGATCCCACCCATTCCTCCGGCGCCAAATTCTCCCGGCACCACATTGGGTGTTTTCCTGCAAGTCAATCGCACCAACGCCGCCGCGAACGGCACGGCTGGAATCAATCTTTATCCCGGACGCACTTTCAGCGGCAACTTTGCGCTGCGCGCTGACATGTACCTGAGTTATGACATTACTCCCGCCGGCTCCACGGAACATGCGTTGCTCGGTCTTAACCATTCTGGACTGCTCACCAATCGGGCCACTATCACGACCGCCGACGCTAACGGCAACGCGCGTGGCGGCGACGGTGTCTGGGCGGCCATCGGGACGGACGCGAGCAATTCGCGGGATTGGTCCGCCTACTTCGCCACCAACGCCAACACGGTGCCGCATCTTTATACGAACCGCAGCGCGGCTTCTGTAGCGGGGCTGGTGAGCGCGCCACCTTATGCCCTGGCTGGTTCACCCGGCAATCGCTCCGCCAGCGGCACGAAGACCTGGGCGGAGATGGAATTGGGTCAGAGCAACAACGTCATCACGCTTAAGATTAACAACTCGGTCATCTACTCCTTCCCGAATCCTTCGGGCTTCACCAGCGGCGACATCATGATCGGCCACAACGATCAGGCCGATTCCATTGGCTCGGCGACCAACTTTGTCATCTTCGACAATATCCGCGTCGTGACCTTCGATGCCCGCATCACGTCGATCCAGTTGCTGGCTGGCAATCAGGTGCAAATCGACTTCATTGCCCCGGGACAAGCCTCGGAATTTCACCTGGAAAGCACGCCCGGTTTCTCGCCAGCCGCCTGGAGCGAGGAAACGACGGCGACGCTGACCGCACTGCCAGTTGGCTTCCGTTTCGTGGTGGCTCGCAATGGGGACGCGCGGTTTTACCAGGTTCGCCGCGGAAACGCTGCCGAGTGACATCTCGACCCCCGCAAACGGCCTGGCTGTCTGCGGGGTTTTTGTACATGCATTAAACGGAGTCGGGTTGACTTTTCCGCAAGAAAGTTCTCGTCCCGGCGGGGTTTTCTGGTATTGGTAAGGGCGATCCAAACAGTTTTCGCCCGTCGGCGCACGGCCTGGCGATGAATGTTGTACCAGTACTCAATGGGCGAGGCGTGAAGCCCGGATACAGGCTGCTCCGAACCTCCTTGGCGGTGGGAGTATTTTCTCTCCTGGCCGCCCTGTCATTGCTCCAGCCCCCGGCGGTGGCTGTCCCTTATGCGTCGGGCTTGAGCAATCGCAACGGCATCATTTCCTTTCGATTGAACGAGACGGCGGACAACGTGAAAATCGTTTCCGCCGCCGGCGCCGTGACGAACGACCTCGGTCCCCTGCCCGCAGGTTTGAACAGTCTTGCGCTTGATGTAACCGGACCTTTTCAACTGGTGGTGTTCAAGGCCGGGCCAGCCGGCTTCCTCACTCCACTCGAACCGAATCGCGGCGCTGTCCTGCAAATCAGTCCTGATTCTCCCGCGACCCGCTTCTTTAGTCCACGCGGCGTGGCCGTGAACACTCATCCTGGCAGTCCGCACTTTGGCCGCATCTACGTGGCCAATGCGACCGGCGGCACAGTCAGCAATGGGTTGTCCGCCGCGCTTCGCACGGTGGGCGACGGTATCTACGCGCTTAACTCCGATTTCACCGACGCGTTGGGGCAGGAAGACGTCCCGTTGACGGGCGGACTGGACTTCGCCCTCGGACTCGATCTCTCGCCCTACCGGCTGACGATTGGCCAGGACGACCATCTCTACGTTTCCGATTTTAGCGATACCAACGGCGGACTTTATGTCGTCAGCCCGGAAGTCAGCCCCGGTTCTGGAACAAATGTCCTGGGCGGATTGCCGGGCGGTCGATTTCCGTTGGGCAATTTTCGCACCCACGGCAGCATTGCGGCGGCGGTAGTCGAGGGATCGCTTGCCGCCAGCAATCTGGTGGCGTATGTCATCGACGAAGATTTGCAAACCGACCGTGCTGACCCCGCGCGCACCATGTTGAACAGTCTTTGGCGGCACGAGCTATTGGGCCAGATTCCGGGGCTGCCCTGGGAGGTTCCCACCATTGTCATCGCCGCTCCCTGGGTGGGTTTCGCCAGCCAGATCATGGACCTGTCGCGTGGAACCAACGGCTTTTTCTACGTGAACAGTTACCGCTCGCCGGGCAATGACTGGGCGGGCCTGTACGTGCATCGACCGTCGGGGCAGGCCTTGTGGAATTCGCTGGCAGCGACACGTGCCTACCTCAATGACGACACCGCCACTGATCTTCTCCGAGCCACCGGGGGCGGCGACGTTTCGCCGAGCGGTGACTTTGCCGCCGTCATCAACCTGGAAACCAGCGGCATCACGGTGCTCCCGCTGATCGGCGGCGTGCCGGACTTGACCAACCGACTCGCCTTCCAGGGATTTCCGGAAATCACGGGCGGCCAGGGGCGCGATGTGGCCTTCGATGCCGCGGGCAACCTTTACGCCATCAGTTCCGGCGTTCAGGCGCTCCGCGCATTTTCGCCCGGTGGCCGGACGACTGCCATCACCGGGTCTGACGGCACCTTCCAAATCATCCGCCCGGCGCTGGTCAATGTGATGGCGGTTCCACCGCTGATCACTGAAGGCGGCAGCAATGGCATTTTCTCCATTTGCAGGACCGGCGACACCAACGACCCATTGGTCGTGACTTACGTGTTGGGCGGTTCCGCGACTCGTGGTTCCGATTACCTCATTAACGCCGCCCTCGCGTCGTCCGCCACGATTCCGGCTGGCGCGACCAACATCGACATTGTCGTCATCCCGGTGGACGATGCACTCGCAGAGCCGGGAGAAACCGTGACGCTGACCTTGCTTGGGTCAACGGAATATGACCTTGGAGCCTCCGCCTCCGCCAACATGGCCATCGCTGACGACGATCCTGCCGTCGTCACCGTTTCCGCCATTGATTCCAGGGCCTACGAACGTTTGTCGGCAGACACATTGACCTTTCTCTTTGAACGCATCGGGGAAACAAACTCCGCCCTGCTCATCGAGTATGGCTTCGTGGGCGGCACGGCTGGCCTGGAGGGCGACTTCACCGGAGTGGGCGGTGGAGGTCTGCCGGCGCGAATTCCCCTGGCGCCCGGTCAGTTGAGCCAGACGCTGGTGGTCGCCCCGCTCGACGACCTTGAATTGGAGGGGAACGAAACGGTGCGTGTCACCATCCTTCCTGGTTCCAACCCGTACCTGATTGGCACGCCTGGCAGCGCCATTGGGACCATCTTCGATAACGAACTGCCGCCAGTTGCTGAACTTTTCTCGGACACGCTGGACACCGACACTTCCGCCAATTGGCTTACCCGCTTCGGAGCGAACAACGGCATCTTCGACGCTGAAGTGCGATGGGCGTTCGACTACGCTACGTTGGGCATCCCGCCCGCGCCGAACTCGCCTGGCGGCAGCACGCGCGGCCTGTTCGTGCAGGTCAACAAGACCAACGCCGTCGCCGGCGGTTCGGCGGCGATCAATCTCTATCCGGCAGGCCGCTCATTCTCCGGCAATTACGCGTTGCTATTCGACATGCTGCTGAACTTCGGCGCGACTTCCCCCACCGAACACGCCTTTGCCGGTCTGAATCACTCCGGGTTCCTGACCAATCGCGTTACCCAAAGCACCGACCCCAACCACACCACGCGCGGCGGCGACGGTGTGTTTGCGGCCATTGAGACTGACGGCACGGACAACCGCGCATGGGCGGCCTACACGGTGGCGAAGGCGGCCAATGTCCCCCTGCTGTTGACCAATCGCCCGGCCGCCGCGCTCGCCGCGCTCGTTCCCTCGCCGCCCTACGGCGCCGCCGGATCTCCGGGCGTCGGACCGTCGGACGCGAAGACCTGGGCCGAGGTGGAGCTGGGCCAGCAGGATGGCGTCATCACCCTCAAGGTGAACAACGCGGTCATCTTCTCGTTGACCAATACTTCGGGCTTCGAACGCGGCAACATCATGATCGGCCACAGCGATCAGTTCGATTCGATTGGCTCCGGCGGCACGAACGGGAACTTTGTTATCTTCGACAATGTGCGCGTGGTGACCAGCGACCTGTTCATCACGGAAGTGGAATGGCTGAGCGCCGGGCAGGTGCAAATCGATTTCATCAACCCGCCGGGACAGCCGGCTGATTTCCGCTTGCAGAGTTCGGCCGCCGTTTCCCCTGCGTCGTGGGCCGATGAGAACTCCGCGATCCTCAGCACGACGCCGCAGGGCTTCCGGTTCGTGGTGCCGTGGAGTGGCGGCGCTCGCTTCTATCGCGTCCGGCGTTAGAGCGGTCTTTGGAAGTCATTTCCGGATCGGGTCCGGGCCGCGAAGATTTTGGACTGCGGTGGCAGAGCGCAGCGGCGACACCGCTTTTCCCGGGATCCGGCCGCGACCCAAAGCGGCGTGGCGCTTCGCTTCCCGCCGCAGTCCAAAATGTTTGGTTGCGGCTATGCCACTCGTTCTCTGTTGGGGGCGCGGCGGCGCTTGGTTCAAGCGGCTTTGCGCGGGGGTCACACGCCGACCCCTCTATTGCCCGAAGCCGTAACCCAGAATGTCCACAAACACTTCGGTGCTCGTGACCTGCCCGAAGCTGTTGGAGATGATGACTTGATAGAGGCCTTCGCGGTCGGTCTCATTGCCGGGAGCAGTCACTGGAAGCGTCAGAGTCGAGTTGGTGCCGTTGGCTACGGGCACATAGCCCCCCACAGGCGTTCCCGTGCTATCAATCGCGGTGCGATACCATTGGAAGGCCATGGGCTTGGAGCCAATGGCCGTCACACTCAGGGTGACAACTTCAATGTCCTGGGCCACCACGTCCGATGGTTGTGCCGTGATGCTGGGGGCGGCGTCGAAAACGAGGAGCGCAGCTGGCGCGCTGGTGGCCGTGCCTAGACTGTTGGAGAGGACCACGTGATAGTTGCCCTCGTTAGCGGACTGAGCGTTGGTGATGGCCAGGGTTGCCGTCGTGCCCACCAGCACGCTGCCGTTAAAGAACCACTGATAGGCCGGTGCGGGAGAACCGGTGTGGCCCACGGTGAACGTCGCGGTTTCGCCGCTGAAGACGTTCGTGCTGGCGGGATCAGTCTGGATAGCAGGGGGCGTCGGCGTCTGAACGGTGACGTGCACGATGGAACTGGTCGCGCAGCCGTACGGGTTGCACACGATGACGTGGTAGTCCATGTCGTCTTTAGCCGCGGCGTTGTCGATGGTGAACGTGTTCAAGGTCGCGCCTCGCGCAATGACTCCGTTGGTAAACCAGGTGTAAGAGAGCGGCGTGTCTCCCTCAGCAGTGACCGTGAGCACCAACCTCTCACCGAAGTCGATCGACTCATCCGTCAGATCGTCTGTGATTTCCGGCGGGCCGATAATAGTGAGGGTGGCGGCGTCACTGGTGACGGAGCCGGAGTTGTTCGACACCTCGACGTCGTAGCTGCCTTCGCTATCATCGTCCACGGGTGAGAGCAGAAGGGTGGACGAAGTCTCGCCATCGATATCGACGCCGTCCTTGCGCCATTGGTAGAGCAATGGCGGATCCCCTTGGGCAGTCACGGAGAAAACGATAGTCGCGCCTTCGCGAGCAGTCTGGTCAACGGGATGCGTGACAATTCGTGGCAGGCCAAGGAACACGCCGGCTTCATAAGCGCCGATGTCCCCGGACGCGCCGATCGGCCTGCTGACTCCGCGCGCATCGATGGAGAGGACAAAATTGGTGTCGCCGGCGTCGATGGCCGGGCTGCCGGAGAGCAGTTCCATGGTTTCGACCAGCCCTCCGTTGTCGCGCAGGATATCAAGCCGCGGATCCCGGTTGGTAATGCTGCCCATCCTGCGATCCAGTTTGATGCTGCGGTCGGAACTGAAGTTGAAGCCGGCGTCCTTGAATTTGCCGTAACCGTTGGTGCCCGGGTTGGCGTAAGCGATGAGGCAGTTCTTGAGATGAAATACGCCATTGCTGTTGGCCACGTTTCCTCCACGGCTGGCCCCGCGCGCGCCGTCTTTGCTGGCGAACGGGCCGGACCCCGCGAGTCCGTTGGTTCCAGCGATAGCGCCGCCGTCTGAGAACGTGCAATTTGTCGCGAGCATCAGGGCGCGTTTGCCGCCATTGAAGACATTGCCGCCCCAGCCCGAACCGCCGCCGCCGCCTTTTCCGCCCTGCACGGTGCCTTCCGCGCCATTGCCGCCCCGGCCCCCGATCGCGGCGTTGGCGAAAAACGTGCAATTGATCAATACGTTGGTGCCAAGGTTGGCCACGGCGCCGCCCGCGCTGTTTGGCCCGGTGGGGCCGGACTTGCCGCGGCCTCGGTTGCTGCCGGCATCGGCACTGTCACCGCTGGCGGCGGTATTGAGAGAGAACGTGGAATTGACCATCAGCGCGTAGGACTTGAGATGACTGTAAATGGCCCCCCCGGCGCTCGCTCCTCCAGCACCGCCGCGCCCGGCGTACCCCGTGAACGGCCCCGACCCTGCGTCACCACCATCACCGGCGAATCCACCGCCGACGTAATTAAAGAAAAAACGGCTGGAGAAACTGCCCAGCACTCCCTGGTTATAGATAGCGCCGCCCAGCGCCGAGCCTCCTCTGCCGCCCCCGCCGCCGTCTCCTCCGCTTACCGTGCCGTTGCCGCCGCTGCCGCCGTTGCCGCCATTGCCCCCAACTACGCCATTGGTCAGGAAGGAGCACCCCACGAACTCGGCGAAACCGAGATTGCAGATGGCGCCGCCAGAGGTCGTGGGCGCGGACCCGCCGCCGCGTCCGTCACTTGCGGCTCCATTGACAGTGCTGCTTCGCGCGCTGGCGCCGTCCAGGCCATTGGCGGTCACGGCGATGTTGTTCGAGAAAACGCAGCCCGAGGCCAGCAAAGCGCCATCAGAGCGGACGTAAACCGCTCCGCCGTTGGTGCTCTGGCCGTTGATGAGAGTGAGGTTCGCAAGGGCCAGGACAACACCGGAATCAACCAAAAACAGCCGGCTACCGTTGGTGACGTTGGTGGCCAGGGGGCCGCTGAGAGTGATGAAACGCCCGGTCCCATCCAGCAGGATATCGTTGCTCAGACCAGCATCAACGATGATCTCCGAACCGTCATACGGATCGATTCCGATGTAAAAGGAGTTGGTCAACAGGATGGAGTTGGTCAGGACGATCGTGCCGTCGCAATCGAAGGTGACGATCCCGTCGCCACCCGAAGCGAGGTCGCGAGCTTCGTCGATCCTGGCCTGCAATTCCTGTTGAGTGCAGAGCGTGACGACGCTCTCGGCACGGACGGAGAACATCCCGGCCACGCCCAGAAGGAGCAGTGCGCCAAGGCTAATCCAACGTCCAGGGATTTCGGTCAGACGGTCCATGAAGTCGCTTATTGTAGCACCGCTTGTTACTTGGAAAAACCCTCTTTTTTATAGAGTTTTCGGTTCCTTTTCTCGACCCGCTCCTGTTCTTCCTCTTGAAGTTTGCGCTCGTTGTCCTCGAATTCATCGGCGGCGGCCGACGTGGCCGGCAGTGCGGAACGCTGGTCTTTGGCGAAGGTGGCGGCGGATTCGGGCGTGGGCAGAACCGTGGGCCGGATGAGCACGACCAGTTCGCGGCGATCCTCGTTTTCGGTGGTGGTTCGGAACAAGGCGCCCAGGACGGGAATGTCCTTGAGGATGGGCACACCGGACTTGGTCTTGTTCTTGGACGCGGCAATCATACCGCCGAGCATCACGGTTTCGCCGTCGCGCACGGCCACCTTGGCATTGGCTTCGCGATCGATGGTGGACGGAACATTGCCAACATTGGCGATGGCCACTTCCTGGCCCACGTCCTGAATCTTTTGCCGGATGTCCAGGACGACGAGACCCTCAGCGTTGATGAGCGGCAGGACCGACAGCGTGACACCGATTTGAAGCTGCTGGATCTGAGAGAAATTTCCGCCGAACCCACCGTAGCTGGTGCCGGTCGGATAGGGACGCGTCTGGCCGACGAACAGATTGGCCTCGACGGCGTGGGAGGTTTGGATTCGTGGCCGCTGCAAAATCTTCACGCGACTGTCGCCTGCAAAGGCCTTGGCGGTGGCGTCGAAGTTTGCGAAGGAGGCGGCATAACTGAATCCCGCGGGAATCGAGCCGTTGGTTGAACCCCCCGAGAGGTTGGCGAAGGTTCCTGGCGAGAGGAACGGAACATTGGCGATGGCGCCGGCGGCCCCCAGAAGATTCCTGCCGGTGAAGGGCTGGGTTTGCACATAGCTGAACCCGTAGTCCAGGTTGTTGCCAAGGCTGACTTCCATGATGATGGCTTCGATGATGACCTGGGCCAACACCACGTCGAGCTTGTCGATGATGTTCGAGATGGTGATCAAGTCGGTCTTGCTGGCGAAGATGAGCAATGCATTGATGCGTTCGTCGGCGATGATCTTGGTGGAGCCGAGCACGAAAATGTCGCCGCCCTGGCCGGTGGCGGCGCGATTGACGATCTGTTGGAGACGATTCTGGAACGAGCCGCGCTGTCCGCCGAGACCGCCCTGCTGCAATCCGCCCCGCTGCTGATTCGGATTGTATCCGGGTTGGCCGGGCAGGGCCCCTGTATTGCCAAAGCCGCCGGCGCCCATTCCGCCGCCCAATCCTCCCGCGACTCCGCTTAATCCGGTGTTGGATCGCTGGCCGCCCACCGTGGTGGCGCTGCCGCCGCCGGCGGTAAGACTGCCGAGCACTTGCGCGATGTCGCCGGCCAGCGCGTATTTGATCGGGATGACCACGGACTCGAACTCCTGCACCGGCACTACATCCACCTTCGCGATCATTTCCAACATGCGCTTCACGTTCTCCGCGTAGTCGCGCAGCACCAACATGCCGGTGCTGGGGATGGTGAGAATGGCCGCGGGGTTTTTGGCGAAGGGCTGGAGGACCGGCAGGATGTCGTTGGGCGAGGCGTTGGTCAGTTGGATGACGTGGGTGACGTAGGTGCCCGATTCAGGAAGCAACTCGCCGGGAAGGTCATTGAAGATCGAACCGGCAGCGCCGGCCTGAGCCTCGGCCACCGCCTTCATGAACTTGGTTCCCTGCGGCGTCATGGTGATGCCATTCATGGACAGGATGCTGTCGAGCGCCTGCACGGCTTCAGCACGCGTCAGTTCAGTTTGCGTGCGGATGCTGATCTTGGTCGCGGGCAGGCTGCTGGGTTTCAGGATCGTGCGACCGGTCAACTCCTGATAAATCTCCAACACTTGAGCAATGTCCGCGTCCTGAAATTTGATCAGACCGGCGGGCAGAATGTCGTCATCTCGCTGGGTATTGGCTCCCGCGCCCACGCCGGGCGCGGTGGCGGTGTTCGCTCCGGCTGGCTGGGGCGCGCCGGCGACGTTCTGTTGCCCTGGCGCGGGAGGAGGCTGTGTGGCCCCGGGAATGACGGGCGTAGCGGTCGTGCGATTCGTCTGGGCCGAAGTTGCTACTCGATTCGTCGGAAGCCGCCCAAGGCTGGGCGCTGGCAGCGTGGCGGCGGGCTTCTGCGCTTGCGCCGGAGCGGGAGCGGTCGTGGGCGGGTTGGTGGTTGCGGCTGGACTTGCCGGGGCGGCGGTAACAACGGCGTTGGTTCGTGGAGTCAGCGCGTTGGTGATCCGAGTGGGTGTGACGCGAAACGGCGCCGTGTCGGCGGGATTTGTTTCGGCGTAGGCTTTTTCCAGCGCGGCGCGGGCGGCGGCCTCGGCTTCGGGCGTCAGCCTGGGCGCAACCGCGGGCGGGTTGGTGGCCGGGGCATCGGCGGCGCGGGCGGCGGGCGCAAGCGCGAGAGCGGCAAGCGCGAGGAGGGTATGGAGCGGTTTCACGGTGATTCCTTTGGTAAACATCATTGCGGCGAATTGGTTTCGCGGGCCAGCGCGACGGGGAGGATTTTGACCCATAAGCTCAAGATTTCACGGGAGCAGGCGCCCGTCGGACGCGGTTGGTGGCGCCGGGTGCGGGAGTCGACGGCGGCGCACTGGTGGGTGTGGTGGGTTTGGGCGCTGGAACCACGGTGGGTTCGTTCCTGGGAGCGGACGGGGCTGTCTTGGGCGGTGCAGCGGGAGTGATCGGGGGCTTTGCCGCGGTGGCGGTCGCGGCAACTTTCGATGGTGGTGGCCGGCGCTGGTAACTTTTTACGAGAGTGATCTGCCCTTGCAAACGCATCCGAGTGGGGTCGGGGCTGATGTTCATGCCCTTGGCGCGAATGAGCAGTTCTTTGTCGGCGAGTCCGTAGAGGAAACTGACCAGCTCCTTCTCACCCGTGTTGATGTTCACAGTGACCGCGGCTTCCTCGAAAAACGCGTTCGTCTTGCCACCGGCCCCCGAGCGCACCAGGGGCGTCATGGCCGTGATGGTGACACCGGCTAACGCGGCTTGGGAGTAAATCTCCTGGGACAACCGCAGGGCCGCTTCCTCCGTGGCCACCTGGCTGCCTTGTGTTGTCTTAAGCTCATTCAAAGCCTTCTGGTAGGCAGGACGCTTGCTGATCTCGTCCTGGAATTTGGTGAGCTGTTGCGCCGAGGCGTCGATGCGATTGAGGTTCTTGCCGTATTCGCCGAACTCCGGGAAGACGAAGAACCAGTTCAACAGCGCAAAGACGACAATGCCAGTGATGACCACCAGGCGGCGTTCCTGGGCGTTCAGGTTCAGTTTGTCGAACAGGCTGGTCATTCAGTGTCGGTGCGCTTGAGGTCGGCGGAGAAATTCCAATTGAACGGTTGCCCCGGCTGGCCCTGGCCAATGTTCGGCGAATTGACCCTGGAGAAGAGCGGCTGATCTTTGACGACGTACTTCAACAACTCGGAGTTGAAATCGAGAATCTTGGTCCGGTCTTCCGCGTTGGCGGAGCCGAAGAACGTTACCTTGCGGCCCCGGTCGAAGTTGATGTTGTTCAAGGTCAGCTCCGGAGGGAGCGTCCTGGCGACGGAGAGGTAACATTCCAGCGCGGCGTATTGCAACTCGATGGTATCTTGAAGGACCTTCAATTCCTCGCGCAGCTTGATGGTGTTGGTGTAATTCGGGCCAAGCGACGCGATCTGATTCTGGATGCTGCGGTTCCGGTAGGCGGAGTACTTGGCGAAGCCAATATAGATCACCGCGGCCGCCATGTAGAGCACCACGATGGCGCCGAGGGCGCGCATCCAGATGCGGTCCACAAATTTCTGTTTGTAACGCGCGGTGAAGTCCGCCGGCAGCAGGTTGCTGGACGTGCCGTTCGTGGCCACGCGGCGCACGGTGAGCGCGGCCAGTTCGTGCGGGGGCAGCGGAGGTACGACTTCAACCTGCTGATTGGAATCAAACAACGGGAGCCAGACGGACGCCGTGACTTCATCAGCGACGAGGTGATACTTCGCCTCCGAAGTCAACCAGCCTTCCATTTCGCCGGCCCAGACGGTCTGCGCGAGCTGTTCCTGCAAGACGGCGGCGCGTGTTTCATCGGACGGCAGATGAATGAGACTCAGGTTTTGCAACACGCCGCCGTACCACCATGCGACCATGCAAATGGCTTCCCGTCCACCGACGTTCGGAAAAATCCATGCGCCGTCCTCGTGGATTTTCGTAGCGCGCAGTTCGTCCAGCAACGGAAGCTCGAGGCGATCCGCCAAATAACCCTGGCCTTCAATCTGCCCAAGGTATTCCTCCACGTGATGCCGCCCGGCCATGATGACGACGACCGTCTGCAATTCGCCCGTGGCATGCGGGTTCAATTCCTCGCCGACCCGGCCCTGGCGGACGCTCGGCAGCACTTCATAGCTCCAGACAATCTGCGCGACGGGCAGCGGCGAAAGCTTTTCCAACTGCAACTCGACCATCGACTGCGTTTCCGCGGCGTCAGCCTTGGGAAGTTGGAGGACGCGCACAAAAACTTTGTCCGCCGGGAGCCAGGCGACGTTGAGCCGGGGCTGGAAGAGCGTGTGCCAATCCTTGGCCACGAGCTTGTCGGAAAGCGGCTCGCCGGGGAGTTTGGATTCCTGCCGGAGCAGGTTGAATTTACCACCGGCATTGAATTGCCAGAGCTGCCGGTTCGACGGGCCGGCGTGAAGAACATTGCAGGAAGTCCAGCGGGGCATGGTCAGGGGAAAGTGGAGTGATGGAGTGATGGAGTGATGGAGTGATGCGACCTGCGTGCGCCGGCCCAATACTCCAATACTCCAATACTCCAGTCGTTCGTGCTCATGGCTTGTCCGCCATCAAGCTGAGGTGCTCCTCGGTTTGCGTGACGCGCAGCACTTCCTCGATGGTGGTGCGCGCGGCCTTCACTTTCACCCAACCGTCGGCGCGCAGCGTTCTCATGCCGCCGTCGATGGCCTTTTGCGCGAGCGTGCTGGCCGGGGCGCGGTTCATGATGAGTGGACGCAGCGCCTCAGTGACGACGAGCAATTCATAAATGCCCTGCCGGCCCTGGTAGCCCAGCCCGCGGCATGATTCGCAGCCAACACCCTGATAGAACCTCGTCGTGGCGATGTCGTTTTCCGGAAAACCGATCTTGCGCAGAAAGTCCACCTCAACCTTCCGCTCCGTCTTGCAAACGGGGCAAATGTTGCGGACGAGCCGTTGCGCGAGCACCGCCTCGACCGATGACGCCACGAGGAACGGCTCAATGCCCATATCCACCAGCCGCGTGAACGCGCTCGGCGCGTCGTTGGTGTGCAGCGTCGAGAAGACGAGGTGACCCGTAAGCGCGGCGCGAATGGCGATCTCGGCAGTTTCGAGATCGCGGATTTCGCCGACCATGATCACGTTCGGGTCTTGACGCAGGATGTGCCGCAAGCCCATCGCAAACGTCAGCCCGATGTCCGAACGCACGGCAATTTGGTTGATGCCTTTGAGTTCGTACTCGACCGGCTCCTCAATGGTAATGATGCGCTTGGTCACCGAGTTGATCGAACTGAGGAAGGCGTAAAGCGAAGTCGATTTCCCCGCGCCGGTCGGGCCGGTGACGAGCATGATGCCGTGCGGCTTGATCACGATGTCGCGGATGGCGTTCTCCTCCTTTGGATCGAAGCCCAGCTTGTCGAGGGTCAGAAAGATTTTGCCGCGCGTGAGCAAGCGGAGCGACACGCTCTCGCCATACACCGTCGGCACGGTGGAAACGCGGATGTCGATTTCCTCGCCCTTGATGCGGACGTTGATGCGGCCGTCCTGCGGCAGGCGCTTCTCCGCGATGTTCATCCCCGACATGACCTTGATGCGCGAGATGATGGCCGCCTGGTAGCGCTTCAATTGCGGCGGCATTTCCATCTGATGCAGGATGCCGTCGATGCGGTTGCGGATGCGCAGCTCGTCTTCCGCGGGCTCGAAGTGAATGTCCGTGGCGCGCGACTTGAATGCTTCCCAGATGATCTGATTGACGAACTTGATGACCGACGCTTCCTGGTCGCCCTCGGTGATTTCCTTGTCCTCGGCCACGAGCAATTCCATCGGCTCGTCTTCCTTGGCCAGTTCATCGAGGGTCTCGGCGCCGACGCCGTAGTATTTCTTCAGCGCCTTGTCGATTTCCGTTTTCGGTGCGAGGGCGAACTGGACGGGCATCTTCGCGTCAAACTGCACCGAGTTGAGCATCCCGGTGTCGAATGGATTGCAGACGGCGACCTGGAGCGTGCCGTTCTGATAATCGGTGGGGACGGCGTAGTATTGGAAGGCGACCTTGGTGGAAATCTTGTTCTTGGCTTCGGTGGGGACGGACTGTTTCTTCAGGTCCACGAACGGCCATTTGAGCACTCCGGCGAGCTGCTGGAGAAACGCCTCCTCGGACAAGCCGGCCTCACGGCAGACAAACTCCAGCAACGAATCCTGCGAACCGCTGGCCACGGCCAGGCGCCAGGCCTTTTGCCAGTCTTCAAACTGCTGCGGCGTGCGCTGGGTCGCCGTCGCGATGATGTTTTTCAGTGAAACGTGGGCCATCAGTCGTGCGCGTCATTCGTTGCGTAACTTGAACAGCGAAAGCTAGGAAAAGTTGCGCGGGGGGTCAAAGTAATTAACCGGACGCGAACTTTTCAGGGCGCAACACCCAGCGAAATACGGCAGAACCAGCCAACTACTTGAGAAGGAAGATGGAACGGCGTAGTGGTGCCCGGATTTCAGCCTTGCCTTTCGTGTCATTCATTGCTTCGCTGTCCCCGTTCACCGTAATCGCGACCCGTGCATCGGGTGCCACGCCGTCCCAGGGCTGTTTTTTTGGTTATGCGTTGCGCGCGAATCCGAAGCTTGGGGTCTGTCTTGGTAACTCTCGGAACGGTCACATCGATTTCCTCGGTGGCCGTATCCCAAGGGTGGGTTCAACCCGCAGCGGTCGAAGGCCTCTTCCCGGTTTTCCAAGCGGCCAGTGTGAACAACCCGCCGCAAATCGATCCGCTTCCCGACCGGACCATTGCGGAAGAAAGCGCGCTTTCGTTCGTCGTCGCCGCCAGTGACTCCGACGTTCCGCCGCAGAAATTGTCCTTTCGTCTGGGCGCAGGCGCATTGACCGGGGCCAGCCTCAATCCCACCAACGGCTTGTTTCTGTGGACCCCGACCGAAGGACAGGGGCCGGGGACAAACCTGTTTGGAGTGATCGTGACAGACGACGGCTCGCCCAGTCTGAGCACCACACAGCGGTTCACCGTCGTCGTGCTGGAAGCAAACCGGCCACCGGTCATTCCGGCCATTCTCGATCAGACCGTGAACGAAGGCGACTTCGTTCTTGCATCGGTCCTGGCCGATGATCCAGACCTTCCGCAGCAACCTCTGACGTTCAGTCTGCTCCAGTCTCCGTCCGGCGCGGGCGTCGATGCCGGCGGACTATTCACCTGGACGCCAACCGAAGCCCAAGGCCCCGGCACGAACCTGGTGGTAGTCGTTGCGACGGACGATGGCTCGCCCAGTCTGAGCGCTACGCAACGATTCACGATCATTGTTCGAGAAGTGAACTCTCAACCGATGGTGCCGGTCATCCCCGAACAGTCGGTCAATGAAGGGGAATTGCTGACCTTTACGGTGGCCGCGATGGATCCCGATTTGCCTGCGCAGCGACTGACATTCCGCCTGGGGGAAGGCGCGGCGGAGGGCGCCAGCATCAATCCCACGAACGGGTTGTTCACCTGGACGCCCGCCGAGACGCAGGGTCCGGGCACTAATTTCTTCGGCGTCATTGTGACTGACGACGGTTTGCCCGCGCAGAGTAATTCCCAGGGCTTCATCGTCGTCGTGCGCGAAGTGAATCGTGCGCCGGAGTTGCCGATCCTTGCCCACAGAACGATCAACGAAGGCGAGTCGCTCGCGCTCTCAGTCGTCGGCACGGATGCGGACGTGCCGGCGCAAGCCTTGACCTTCAGCCTGGGGCCGGGCGCGCCGAATGGGGCGAGCCTCACCGAGGGTGGCTTCTTCTTCTGGACGCCAGACGAAGCGCAAGGACCGGGCACCAACGAAGTCACCATCGTCGTGACGGATTCCGGTACGCCCAGCCTGAGCGCTACCCAGCGATTTACTGTGATTATAACTGAAGTAAATCGCGCGCCGGTGCTTGGAGCGATTGCCGATCAAACGGTCAACGAAGGCGAATTGGTAAGCTTTACTGCCCAGGCGAGCGACGCCGATCTCCCGGCGCAAGGCCTGATGTTTATGTTGGGCGCGGGTGCGCCGGACGGAGCGAGTATCAATCGACAGACGGGCGCATTCACCTGGACACCCGCGGAGTCCCAGGGGCCGGGCACGTATCAAATCGCGGTGGTCGTCACCGACAATGGCGCTCTTCCAGCGAGCGCGTCGCAAAGCTTTTCAGTAACGGTCCGGGAAGTGAACCAGGCGCCCGTGTTGCCGCCAGTGGCAGATCAAGCGGTCAGCCCCGGCGTGCTGCTGGTGTTCAGCGTGCTGGCGACCGACGCGGATGTGCCAGCGCAAACACTCATCTATAATCTGGGACCCGGCGCGCCCACGGGAGCGAACATCAGCGTGGGCGGATTATTTACCTGGACGCCCAGCCAGGCGCAGGCATCCACGACCAATCGACTCCGGGTCGTCGTGACCGATGGCAGCTTGATGGCCACTCAGGCTTTCACGGTTGTTGTTCTCAGCGGGACGATCACCCCGCCTCGACTGGTGAATCCGACATTCATCTCGAACACTTTCAGTGTATCAGTGGACTCGCTGCCGGGCCGAAGATACTTCCTGGAACGCTGCTTTCCCCTCGTTCCTCTTGATTGGCGAACTATCGGTGAGTTCCAGGGCACGGGCGGAAGAATTTCGCTGATGGATCCCGCGGCAACAAACAGGCACAGCGCCTACCGGGCGAGGGTGCAATAGGAGGCGCGGACGGAGCCAAGGCTTACTTTGCTGGAAACAAAAACACCAGCGCCCGCCACGCCCGCATTCGCCAATAGAACTCGTTGTGCTGGCTGCGCTGGGCTTCGTGCCATTTGTCAAACGGCAGGCCCGTCTTCTCCAGTTCCTGATCGGTGTAGGGGCGCGTCTCTGTGTAACGCTCCAGGTTTTTCCCATCCTTCCATCCAAGACGCCTCAATTCATCGGCCACGGCGTCGGTATAACGCCGGTCGTCGTCGTCGCCGGTGAAGTCGATGGTGCCGCTGTCGAAATAGAACCGCACCGGCTTCCTGGCGTTCCGGGCGTGACGCAACACTTGTTCGAGGAAATTTCGTTTCTCGATGTGGAACGAGCCGGACAGGCTGGCTGCGCGTCCGAACACCTTCGGATGTTCCCAGGCGAGCGACACGCTGCAAATCCCGCCAAGTGACGAGCCCATCACGCCGGTGTTTGCCGGCGTCTTGAGCGTGCGATACTCCCGGTCGATCTGCGGCTTGAGTTCCTTCAGGAGAAAATTCGCGTAAGCGTCGAACTTCGCGTTGTCGAGCGCGTTGGTGTCCGGGACGCGCGGAGCCTTCGCGGCTTTGGCGCCTTCGGGATGCAGTCGCCCGCGATACTCCTTGTAGCGGGAACGGGTGTTATTGACTGCCACCATGATGATCTCCTGCATCCTCCCTTCGGCCACCAGGCGATCCGCAGTCTTGTCCAGTTCCCAACTGCCCCAGCCAAAGCAGCAGTGCGGACCGGACGAACTGAAGACATTCTGGCCGTCGTGCAGGTAAAGCACCGGGTAACGGTGTTTTGGTTCGCCGTCGTAAGACGGCGGCAGGTAAACGCGCACCGTGCGGCTGCCGCCGAGGTGTCGCGACGTGACTTGTTCTTCCGGCAACAGTTTTCCCTGAGTCATACAGACCGAGAGCGCGAGCAGCGCCCACGCGCCGTGGAGTCTCCACATGCGCTGGAGGTTAATCGACGAAGACCCGCGGAGGCAACACGGCTCTTGCCGCCGGCGATGCGCCGCGCAAGCCGGGTGCCGGCGCCCTTGTGACTTCCCCGAATCAGCCGATTCACTCAAGGCAATGGCCTCCGAGCACAAGCGCATCCTGTTCCTCGCCACTGACCCCGTGGAAAGCGAAAGCATCCAGGCGGAACTGGCCGCGATTGATGACGGCTGGGAAAAGCGCGTGGTCGGCACGTTCGATCAGGCCACGGCCATCCTTCAAGCCCGGCCCGCCGACGCCATTGTGGCCAGCCACCATCCGACGGACATCTCTGGGGCGAAGCTGCTGAATTGGGCGGCGGAACAATGTCCCAAAGCGGTGCGCCTGGTCATGGCCGAGCCGGCGCAGCGTGAGGAAGTCTTGCGCACAGTCCTCGCCCCGCACCATTTTCTGCCCAAGCCGGTCACTGCGGACGTTCTCAAGGGAACGATCGAGAGCGCACTCTTGCTCGACGGCGCCATGCCGAGTGAAGTGCTTCTCACCCTGGCGTCACGCATCCGCGTCTTTCCCCCGCTGCCCTCGCTTTATTTTCGGGCCTTGAACGAACTCAAGTCACCGGACTTCTCGGCGGAAGCGGTCGGCGAGATCGTGGCCAAGGACCTGGCCATGACCACGCGGCTGCTCCAGGTGATCAACTCCGGCTTCTACAGTCTGCCACGGCGCATCACCGATCTGACCGAGGCGGTGAGCCTGCTTGGCCAGGAGTCGGTCAAGTCGCTCATCATCGGCATTCATCTGTTCCTGGAGCACGAACACCTCAAGCCGCTCTATTTCTCCATCAGCCAACTGTGGCGGCACAGCACTGCCGTGGCCCGCGGCGCGTGGTTGATCGCACAAATGGAAACCGGCAACGCGGAACGGACGGAGGAGGCTTACACCGCCGGTCTGCTGCACGATATCGGCAAGCTTGTCATCGCGAACAATTTTGAGGCGCAATACAACAAAGTGCAAAAGGCCGCGCGCGATTCACGCCGGCCGCTTTGGGAAGTGGAGACCGAAGAGTTCGGCGTCAGCCACGCGGAACTGGGCGCGTTCATCATGGGCCGGTGGGGTATGCCCGTGGCGTTGCTCGAAGCCACCGCTCTGCACCACCAGCCGGGCCGTTCCGTCGGGCGGGAATTCTCCGCCCTGACTGCGGTCCATGTTGCCAACGCGCTTGAATACGAACTGCACCGTCCGCCGGAAGGGAACGTTCCCTCGGCGCTCGACCAGTCCTATATCCACTCGCTCGGTCTCGTGGATCGCATCGACAGTTGGAGGGAATGCCTGCGCAACGGAAAGGTTCCGCCGCAAGGCAAACCAGTTTCCAGGTCCGCTGCCAAAGTGGCAGCCGTTGCGGCGTCGGCCCAATCCACTCAATGGGACCGATTATCTTCCCAAAGGAAGAAATGGCTTGCGGCGTCGGTCGTTGCCGCTGCCCTCGTGATGGTCGGCTGGTATCTGCGCAACCACTGGCCGGGCGAGAAGTCCTTGCCAGCCCGCGCAAAAACCCTGCCGGAAGCGGACGCTTCGACCGCGAAGCACCTGGGCGAGAGCAACCTTATCGTGCCTCCTGCCCCAATCACCAACCCACCAACGGACGGTGCCACGGGTCTGACAGGGAAGTAGGAAGTAAAGTGTCGTCGGTTCTGATCAGGACCGACGACTTCGTTGGGTGGTATCCGTGAAATCACGTCTTCCCTGTTCGAGTTCGACGCGAGGCAAATCGCCCCGCTCCAAGGCGTCGTCGGTCTGAGAGGCGAGCCGCTCGTAGAACGCCGGTCCTTCATTCACTGCGGACGGATCGCCCGTTGCCTGCCACGCGAAGAGTGCGTCCTCGGCGTGGGCAAAACGTCCGCGTGCTTCGAAGTATCTGACCAGCCTTCGCCACACTTCCGAATCGGACAACGTCGTGTGGACTTGCGCGAACAGATCCTCCACTTTGGCCAGCAGCTCCGCCGTGACGAACGTCTCCGCGTTGAGCAATGCCTCAAGGAACAGGCCCAGTGCCAGCGCGCGCGAACGGGTGCTGGCGTCGGGCTTGCCCTGCGCCGTCAGCACGTCACCCTGTTCCTTGAGCAAGTCGGCTACCGCGACCATCAAGCCTGAGGCGGCCTGCTCATGCTTCCGGCAAAGCGCGATCCAATCTGTCAGCGAAAGCTCGCGCGCCGGGTCGTCGCTGTCATCGCGCAGTCCGCGCAACGCGGCATTGATCTCCTGCAACGCCTGCTCGTATTCCTGCCGGCTCTTCAGGGAGATGACCCGCGCCAGCACCTGGACCATCTCTGCCACCATTCGCAGGATGTAATCGCGCCGGATCATGATCGGGGTTAAATGAGTTAAAAGTTAAAAGAGTGAAAGATTGCAAACCTTCTGTCCTGCGGCCTTATTTAACCAGTCACTCATTCAACTTATTTAACAGCGACGATCGTCAGGCAACGCAATGCTCTCATACGCCGCTTGCACAATCTGAGTGCCATACCTCGCCTCCAGCCGCCGCACGATGAAATGTCCGCGCGCCATGTCCTGGAAGTGACCCATGAACAGCACGTTCACCGTCGCGCCACCCGCCGCCCCAACAATCGGCACCGCCTTGGCCGCCGCCTGTTCCGACACCACTACGCCGAACCGCGACGCAATGGCCGTCACCAACCGCAACAGAGCAGGCGCGCTTTGCTCCACGGCGGTCTTCTCCGTCAGGTACGCGGCTGCCTCAGATACCGCCTTGGCCAGTGCCGCGCGCACCGCCCAGTATGTTCCTTCCGCCGCGTCATCAACGCTCGACTTGCCGCCCAGTGCGAAGACTTCCAGACAAGCCAGCTTCGTCTGCGGCGCGCGGATGTCGTGCCCTTCGCTGCGCGCGATGTCCGCGATGGAGCGCAGCATGATGGTGGTGGACACCGGCAACTCCACCGGCAGCGACGCCAGTCCAAACACGCCGCCAATGCCGCCCGACGCGCCAACCAGCAGTTTGTGAAATTTCTCGGAAGCGCGCTTCGGTTGTCGTCCGCCCATCGTCGTGACCGCCGTGTTCAACGCGGCGAACAACGCGGTCTTGGCGGCTTTGTTCACCACGCCCTGCCAGCCGCGTGGCAGCAACTTGAACCCTTGCTCAATCGGTTTGCCCAAGGCTCCTGCCAGCCGCGCGGTGAAGCCGGGATTCTCCAGCAACGCCTTGGCCCGCGTCAGTTCGCGCAGTTCGGCGGGCGTCAGCGTCGGCAATATCGGCGGCAGTTCCATCGCAAGACAACAAACTGTAGCCGCGCCAGCCGGGCGATCAAAGGATGTTCTGGTGGGCGTGCGACAGCGGGCACCTGCCGGCACAACCCTTCCGCTGGAGCGCCGGAGTGTCCGGAACCTCAAAGCCAGCATTCTTGTCAAAGCCCGGCTGATGTCGCAGTGTGTCGACGTGAAGACCATTGCTCGCAAGAGGGCGCACCAATGGCGCCGCGGCGATTACCTGCTGACCGATGACCTGCGCCGCCTCGACCTCGACGCTGTTTGCGTTTTGCTTCGTTCCACCTACTGGGCCAACGACCGTCCTCGCTCGGTGATCGAAAAAGCCATCCGCCACTCCGTCTGCCTGAACTTGTTCCACGACGGACGGCAAGTCGGCTTCATTCGCGGCGTCACCGATCACGCCACGTTCACCTGGTTGTGCGATGTCATCGTCCATCCGGACCACCGTGGCAAAGGCCTGGGCAAATGGATGGTGCAATGTTTTCTCGAGCATCCCCAACTCCAGACCCTCAGCCATCATCTCTGCACCAGGGATGCCCACGCGCTCTACGAAAGCCTCGGCTTCAAACGCATCGAGGCGATGCGCCGCTCGGACCGGCCGATGCCCTTCCTCCTCGCATAGCGTTGGTGGGAGAGTAATCAGTAAGTCAGTATTCAGTATCCAGTGTTCAGTCAGTTCGGCTTTGGGGGCCGGCTTGCTGAAGCTTATTTTCCCGACTCGTCACTGACCCCGGTTGCTGAACACTGAATACTGAATACTGATTCACTATTTCACTTCCGCCGGCTTCAGCTATCTTCCACCAGTGCAGAACCTCGGCGATCAGCTCGAAAAAGCCTCTTTCCACCAGAACGTCACCGTGCCGGACTTGTGGCAGCAACAAGCCGTTTCCGCGTTGCGTGAGGGAAAGGATGTCGTGGTGCAGGCCCCCACCGGCTCTGGCAAGACCCTCATCTTCGAGTTGTGGTCCAACCAGGGGAAGAATCGCGGCCAGGCCATCTACACAGTTCCTACCCGCGCGCTGGCCAACGACAAACTTGCGGAATGGCGTGCGCGCGGTTGGAACGTCGGCATTGCCACCGGTGATCTCGCTGAAAACCTGGATGCTCCCATCATCGTCGCCACGCTCGAAACGCAGAAGGGCCGGCTCATCAAAGGTGACGGCCCCGCGCTCCTCGTCGTCGATGAGTATCAGATGCTCGGCGACCCGGACCGCGGTTTGAACTACGAACTCGCCATCGCGCTCGCGCCGCCGCAAACGCAATTGCTCCTCCTCAGCGGCAGCGTGGCCAATCCGCAGGACATCGTGAAATGGTTCGTGCGCCTCGGTCGCAAGGCCGTGCTCATTCGCCACGAGGAACGGCCGGTCCCTCTGGAAGAGGTTCACGCCAGCAACCTCAGCTATCATGTTCCTTCCGAGATCAAAGGTTACTGGCCGCGCTTCGTGGCCAGGGCCCTCGCGGAGAATCTTGGACCCATCCTCATCTTCGCCCCACGCCGCCAGGGCGCGGAATCTCTCGCGGCGGAACTCGCGCGCTTCCTGCCCACGCCCAATCCGCTTTCCTTGAGCCTCGAGCAAAAGCAACTCGTCGGCGAGCACCTTGCGAAGATGCTCAAAAGCCGAATCGCGTATCATCACAGCGGACTCAGTTACGCGGCCCGCGCGGGCGTCATTGAACCGCTGGCCAAAGCCGGACAACTTCGGGTGGTTGTCGCCACGATGGGCCTGGCCGCAGGCATCAACTTCAGCCTGCGCAGCGTCGCGCTTGCCGCCGAGAGTTACCGCCGCGACAACATCGAACAGCCGCTCCGGCCCGATGAGATTCTGCAAATGTTCGGCCGCGCCGGACGCCGTGGCATCGACGAAATCGGCTTCGTGCTGGTCAGCGCCAACGGCGTGCGTTTGCGCGAGGGCTACCCGGCGCATTTGAGCCGCAGCGGATTGGTCGATTGGAGCGCATTGCTTGGCATCATGAGCGCGGCGGCAGAGCAGGGGAGAGATCCATTCACCGAGGCCGTCAAGATTCAGCAGCGCCTGTTCACCACCAAGCCGATCTTCCTCGGCGTCGAAGAGTCGCTCAAGAACCCGGACACGCCTTGCGGCCTCAAGACCGATTCCGAGCGCGCCCGTTTCGTCCGCCAGCGCATCCGCGAAATGCTGAACAGCCGAGGCGAGTGGGAACGGATGCCAGTGTTCGTGGAGAAGCCGCTGCGCGAAATCATGGTGATGGAGCCGCTTCCCGAGGCTGCGGTCAATTTGCTGAAGCTGGCGGACCGGCATGGTAGGGCGCGCTTCTCCGAGCGCGCCGGGAACGAACCGCCCAGCTTCGGCGCGCTCGGAGAGACGCGCCCTACCGACGCTGTCGAAGGCGGGCCACAATCGGCAATTGGCAATCGGCAATCGACAATCAAGCTTCTCCCCGCGCTCAGTGTCCCTGCTGCGCTCGAAAAGATTGGCCACGGCACGCTCGAACTTCTTACCGAAGACAACGGCGTGAAGACCTACGGTCGTGCCCTCACCGTCGCTGATTTGCTGAACGAAGATCGCGTGCTCCTGGCCAAATGGATTCGCCGGCTCACCAACTGGAGCGGACGCCAGGCGTCACTCTCCCTTTGGAACGAAAAAATTGTCCCGCTTGTTGAAAAAAAACTATCCGCTCAAAAAACTCCTGTCGTTCGCTTCTTCCACAATGGCCACAAACTCCAGGCCCTCGTCAGCATTGCCGACCTGGCGCTCAAAGTCCCTGTCGATGCTCATGGCGTTGCGCTCTATAAACCCCTCGAACGCGAGGTCTTTCCGGAAGAGTGCAAGCGCTGCCACCTCACCGCAGTCTGTCGCCAGCTTCCCGCCGCCACGGGTACCGCAGCCCTCTGGCGACGGCTCGGGCTGGTGGATGCAGGGGGAGTGCCGACGCGACGTGGTCGCATTGTGAGCTTCTTCCAGCAGGAGGACGGCCTGGCCATCGGAGCCGCGCTGGAGGATGCATCCTACCCGCTGGACGAACTCATCTACGACGTGGCGAACCTCGACGCCGGGTTCCGGTTCTGCGGCGAGGAAAACCGCTACGCCGGACGTCTGCCTGTGGCTTGCCATCAACTCTATGGGCTGCAAAGCATCCCCGGCTATCTGGAGAACGGCGTGCCTCCGCGCTACGGCAGCGGCGCCGAACAAATCGTCGCCGGCATCCACAAAGACCCGCTGAAGAAATCGGCGTGGGTCACGGAGTTCCTTGGGGCGGGCGACATTGACCGCGTGATCATCGAATGGCGCAGTCTGCTCCGGCAGCTCAGCAAAGCTCCGGCGCTCGACTGGCCGCGCTGGACCGCTCTGCAAGCGATGGCCAAGGGCATCCTTAACGAAACGGAATCTCCTACTGTTACCGACCTCCCTCCGCTTGATTACGCGCAGACCAAGCGCATCGAGCATCGGCTGATACTCAGGAGATAAGCATACCAGTGGCGCGCTCGAAGCGGGCGGTTAGGGTTTTCGAGTGGTTGTGTTCGTGGAAATCAATCTTGGGCTGACTGTGAAATCTGCCCGCTTCGCTTGCGGCAGATGGATTGCGAGATCCACTGACGCGGCGCCGCTATGGACCCGAAACTTTCGGGCATCGATCCGCTCCAACTCCTTGCCCTTTTCATCGCGCGCAGCCTGAAAGTAATAACATTCCACTTCCGGATCTTCGTAACGGTAGAATCGCGGGTCGTTGCTAATCAGTTCGAGAATCCATTCGATGCCAAATTGTCCTTCCATCGTGCGGCATGAGATAGCGAGCTGACCAAGGGGGTGGTTTGTGCTGGCGATTCGAGTTACAGATGGATGTATGGTTGGGAGAGGCACACCATATAAAACGACGATCCGCCCGGGCGGCGGTATCTCCCTTCGCACCCACAGCGTCTGCAACTTCACGGTTTTTTCGCCCGGCCACAGCGGCCACCCTCCAGTCACTTCCAGATGACCGGGTCCGATCTCTTGCCACGTCGTGTACCAAGCGCGACTAAAATTTCCGGTGGCGTCACTGCACTGGGCGCCGAAGAACGCCCACTCATCCGTCAGTTGGTTGGACTCGGTGATGCGCAAGCGGAATCGCGCGACATTACCGCGGACACGCCGCGTTTCCATATCTGCCCAACTTGAATCCTGAGTCACGCTCAAATCTTCCAAAGTCACGGCCATCTCGCCGAAGCGCCGTGTTGCTGGAAGCGGCTCGGCGGTCCACTCAGGAAAGTTCCCATAAAGCGGGTTGGGAATGCGAAACTCGCCGATTGGCAGAGGCACATCCCACTTGTCGGCCTCGGAGATGCGCAACCGGATGTGACGGGATCGCCGGGGGAGAATTCCAGCATGGAGGTAGCAAATGACCGTGCTGCTATCGGAATACACGTGGTTGTTGTCGAAATATGGATCGCTTTCAATACCCTGTTCATCAACCACGCGGAACCGGATGCGGTCGAAAACCCCGACTCCTCCTTCGCACCGAAACCAAAAGACCATATTCGAATCGCTGTAATGCCACGACTCCGCGCGCGTGCCCCCGCTTAGCTTGTCGCCAAGTTGCCCCGGAATGCGCGCCGCCATCCGCTGAAAAACATTCCCGTAGCAATAGGTCGTTTTCGAACCAACCGTGACAGTGCAGAAAGTCAGCCGCTCACCATTGGTCAATCTGAGAGTCGTGCCTTCGACCTTGGAAGAGAATATCAACACCAGCGCAGCGATGGTTCCTGTTGCGAGCAAGAGAGCGATCAGGAGACGCTTGCGCTTCACGGGCGGCAGTGTCACTCGCCAGGTGCGCTTTGAAAAGGTGGATAGCGCGGTATCCTGCTTGTCGGGATCACTAACTACCCCTAAGACGCCTGGCTCCCGCGATAGAGCCGTGGCACGCGATGGGTGATTGCGGTGAGAGTTTCCCACGGAATGGTCCCGCACCAGTCGGCGAGTTCGGTTGCGCTAATTGTTTCTTTGCCCTCCCGGCCAATCAGCACAGCTTCGTCGCCCGGAGAAACTTTTTTTACCCGCGACACGTCCACCAGCATTTGATCCATCGTGATGCGGCCGACCACACGGCAGCGCCGGCCCTGGATGAGCACCTCGGCGCGGTTGCTGGCGGCGCGCAGATAGCCGTCCCCGTAGCCTGCGGTGATCGTCGCCACGCTCATTGTGCGCGGGGCGACGAAACTTCGTCCGTAGCTCAATGAAGTGCCCCTGGCGATTTCCTTCACGAGACTGACCCGGCATTTCCAGGACAATGCGGGTTGAAAGTATTTTTGCAGGGTGGACATGTCCTTGCGCCTGCCTTGGGGCAGAATTCCGTAAACCAACAGTCCAGGCCGGACGACGTTGAAGGTGGTTTCCGGTTCGTGCAGCAGCGCCGCGCTGTTGTTGACGTGAATCATTGGAACGTGGATGCCACGCGTTGCCAGTTCGGCGATCAATTGCTGAAAGCGGCGCGCTTGCTCGCGGGAAAACCTGGTGTCGTCTTCGGCGGAAGCGTAGTGGGTGTAAAGCCCTTCCAGGCGCAAGCCGGGCAATTTGCTGACGCCGCGCAGAAGAGCAGGCGCTTTCTCCGGTGCGACGCCGAGCCGTCCCATGCCAGTATCCACTTTGACATGGACCGGCACGGTTCTGCGCAGTCGCACGGCGGCAGTGCTGAACAAACCAGCTTCGGCCAAAGACGAGAGGGTAGGCCGCACTTCGTCGCGCACGGCGCTCTCAATTTCATCCGGCAGACAAGCGCCGAGCATGAGGATGGGCCAGCCCTTGCCCACGCTGCGGATGGCGCGGGCTTCGGCGAGATTCGCCACTCCGAAAATGTCCGTGCCGCTTTGCATGAGGAGCGCGGCAATCTGTTTCAAGCCGTGCCCGTAGGCATCTGCTTTGACCACGGTGAGAATCTTTACTTGCGGCCCGACGCGATGGCGGATCCACGAGAGATTGCTGCGCAAGGCGTCCAAATCAATTTCTGCCCAGCAACGATGGGAAGTTTTCACGGGTCAGAGACAGTTGTATTAACCACGGATGGACACAGATGAACACTGATGAGGGAGAAAACGAATTCGCCTGAAAGTAGCCCAGACGATTCGCGAGGATTTGCGAGGCTTTCTCTCGTATCCGTACCACAATCATGCAAGTTCGCGCACTTCCGGCAAAGATTTGGACTGCGGTGGCAGAGCGCAGCGACGACACCGCTTTTCCACCGCCCGTCCGCCACCGAAAGCGGCGTGGCGCTCCGCTTCCCGCCGCAGTCCAAAACTCGTGGTGGCGGCTTTGCCCTGCTGGGTTTATCCGTGTTCATCCGTGGTTGGAGATGCTGTTTCAGAATCAGGGAATGACGAGGATGCTCGCGCTTTGACGAAGCTGGTTTCGCGCAGGTAAACCGGCTCCAGTTTGTCACCAGAAACGAAATCGGCGCGTGACACTGCCAGCAGGCCGAGCGTAGCGGCATCCGGCAAGAGCACGCGGCTTCCAGCAAAGCGGCTGACCAAATCGGGCCAAACCAATGTTGTGCCCCTGGCGCAGCGAGCGGATGCTTCGCCAAAGGAGAGCAGGCGAAGAGGTTCGATGACGCGCCATTCGCCTGGAGAGATTTCATACGAGGCGAAATAGAACTCGTTCCGCTGGGCATCGATTAGAATGTTGACCAAGCCGAAATGCCTCTCGGCCTGGGCCTGCGCCGCCAGGCAGTCCACGGTGCTGATGCCTGTCAGGCGAACATTGCGCGCCACCTGCCAGCCTTGGGCGATGGAGATGGCGGAGCGTATGCCGGCGTAGGAACCGGGGCCGAGTCCTACCGCGATGCATTCAATCTCGTCGCGCTCTATCTTCGCCTCGATCAGCGCGCGTTCGATGAGGTGGAAGGCGCGGGCGCTTCGCCCGCCGGTTTCCTCCGCCCGCCCGCGCACATGCCCGTCGAGGACGACTCCCACGCTTCGCCGCTCGGAAGAAAATTCAATGGCCAAAATCCTCATGCGTGATGCGGCGCTCGGTCTCGGCCGTCTGCTGGATGCGGACGAGGCGGAGAGGCGATTGCCGATGGGCGATGGTTGATTGCGCATTGAAGTCCGGCCAACGCTCGCACCACTCGATGACGGCGACGCCGGCGGGTTTGATGAAATATTCTTCGAGGCCGGCGGCGATGATTTGTTCAGGGGTGTCGAGCCGATACAGGTCCAGATGAGCGAGGGGCAAACGGCCTTCGCGGTATTCGTTCACCAGCGTAAACGTCGGCGATTGGATGCGCGCGGTGATGCCGAGGCCGCGGGCGATGCCTTTGACGAGTTGGGTCTTGCCCGCGCCCAAATCGCCGCTGAGGCCGATGACCCAACCGGCGCGGCCGTCACGACCCCATTGTTCGCCAAGCGCCGCGGTTTCCTCCGGGCTATGCGAAATGAACGTATCCATGGGCGGGCATTGGCAGGCAGCCGTCCTTGTCGCGCAGTGTGATGCCGGGCGTGGCAGTGATCTTCCCGATGCAGGTCAGCGGGAGATCTGGGAATTGTTTCTTCCACGCGTCAAGCAACGGCACGGCGTCCTTGCTGGCGACGCTGAACAGCAGTTCAAAATCTTCGCCGTCGGTGAGCGCGGCAAGCAGCGGGGGCTTGGCAGAAGACCCGGCCTTGGCCTGGAGTTTCGCGGCGCGGCTGATGGGGATGGCGCTCTTGCGCAACTCAGCACCGAGCCTGGCGGGTTCCAACAAGTGGCGCAGATCGCCAGCCAGCCCGTCGCTCAAATCGATCATCGCATGAATGCGGAAATTGTCCGCCAGCCAAAGCGCTTCGCTCAGCCGCGGCTCGAAATCCAGATGATGGCCGGCCAATGAACCGCCAAGCCGGCCGGTGACGAAGAGAGCGTCGCCGGCTTGCGATCCCACTCGACGCAGGCATTTGTCCCTGGGGACCGTGCCGAGCAGGGCGATGGAGATGAGAATGCGTTCCGGATTCGTAGTGGTTTCGCCACCAGCGATGGCGACGTTGTGATAACGGGCCAGCGCGCTCATTCCGGCGTAGATGGCCTGAATGAATTTGGGGTCGAAGTTCTGCGGAAGCGCGAGCGTGACGAGCGCAGCCGTTGGCGTGCCGGCCATCGCCGCGATGTCGCTCAGGCAGCGGGCCAACGCCTTGCGGCCTATCTTGTCCGGCGGTGTTTCGCCGGTGAAGTGAACGCCTTCGACCACGGCGTCGGTCTTGAAGAGGACGAAGCGATCCGGAGTACCGAGATCCAACACCGCGCAATCGTCGCCCGCTCCAGTCACGAGCGACGCATTAGCCGGCAATGAGCGGGTCAGGAGGCGGATCAGTTCGAGTTCGTTCATGTCACCACTGTTGGAGCTGGCGGAAGGTTTCGTGCAGCCAACGCGTGACCTCGTCTTGATAAAAATAGAGGCAGAAATTGGCGGCGTTGAAAAGAGAATGGACTGTGACGGGAGCCATGAGGTTGTCCGTTCGGTCGTAGAGCAGGGTGAGAATGATCGCAAAGACGGTCAGAGGCAGGAAGGTCATCCACGAGCCGTGGATGGCGCCGAACATGACAGCGCTGACCCACAGGGCCAGTCCGCGAGGGCCAAACTGCCGGAGGGCCCGATAAAGAATGGCCCGAAAAACAATTTCCTCCGCAAGCGGAGCCACGATGATTGCAGAAATCCCAAACCAGATGCGCTGCCACAACGTTACGCTGATCCCCAGCACCTCCATGGTAGGCTGCGGTTGGGCCGTGCCGTGGATCCAAACGATGAATTGCCGGGACACTTCGTTTAGTCCGACCGTTGCCGGGAACGCCAGGATGGCGACGCCAATCGCCCAGAGGATGGCTTTCTTCAGGTGCGGACCTTTCAGGCCGAGAAATTCCGGCCAGGTCAGGCGGTGTGCTCGCAGGAAGAAATGCGCCAGAATCAGCGCCATGCCATGAAAACTCACGCTGCCGATGATGAAGCTGTAGAACTTTGCCTCTTTGTCCGGCAACTCGCCGACCCTGGTCAAAATCAGAATGCCAAGGATACCCAGTGCAAAGCTCATCATCAACCCGACGCCCATAAACAGGACGGCTTCGACGTTCCATTGCTTTTCCGACTGCACGCCCGAAAGCTTAGGCCAAGAGCGCGGCGGGTGACGAAAGGAAAATGTTTGGCGCGATCCAACTCAGGAAAGTGGGAGCGCTTTTCGGCGCTGTGCCGCGAACGGCCTTGCTTTGGCCGCCCGTGGTTCGGTACATCTTCGGAATTGGCCGCTGACTTGTGCCCCGAATTTTTCCAGGTCGCCGTTTGCTTTGCGTCCGCTTGATTGCGGTTAGAGCGGTCTTGTTCACTGCGCTGATCAGCCAGGTTGCCATCTCAGTCTGTCTGGGGGCGGGTTTGGAGTGGAAACCTGTATCTGGCGGCGCTCGCTCCGCGATGGTGTCGCCGGGCGGAGCCGGGCGCGATGGTTTCACCACCATGCCTTCGGCTGTTACTGGCATCGTGTTCTCCAATATTTTGGCGGACGCCTCCGCCGCGGCGAACCAGGTCCTGCAAAACGGTTCGGGGGTGACGCTGGGTGACATCGATGGTGACGGTTGGTGCGACCTGTACCTTTGCCGGCTCGAAGGGCCGAACGCCCTTTATCGAAACCTCGGCGGTTGGAAATTTGAGGAGGTGACGAGTACGGCTGGCGTTGCTTGCAACGACGACATGTCCACCGGCGCGGTGCTGGCGGATCTCGATGGGGACGATGATTTAGACTTGCTTGTGAACTCGGTCGGCGGCGGCACCCGCTGTTTCTTCAATGACGGAAAGGGAGTCTTCACTGAATCGAACTCCGGTTTGCAACGCCGGCTGGGGAGCATGTCGATGGCCCTGGGTGACATCGATGGTGACGGCGACCTCGATCTCTACGTTGCCAACTACCGGACGACCACCATCCGCAGCACGGGCGTTCAAGTGTTGAATGTGAACGGGCGCCGCACGGTCCGCCCGCAGGATCGCGATCAAATCGAAATCACGCCGGAGGGACGCCTGCTCGAACATGGCGAGCGCGACGCGCTTTACCTGAATGACGGCAAGGGCGGCTTCGCGGCGGTGTCGTGGACGGATGGACGGTTTGTGGATGAAGACGGCAAGGCACTGACGGACACGCCGAAGGACTGGGGACAAGCCGTGATCCTGCGGGACATCAATGGCGACGGCGCGCCCGATATCTACGTGTGCAACGATTTCTGGACGCCGGATCGCATCTGGCTCAACGATGGACGCGGGCGCTTCCGGGCTTTGCCGCGTCTGGCCATGCGCAACAGCAGCACGTTCTCGATGGGCGTGGATTTTGGAGACCTCAACCGTGACGGCTTCGACGACTTCATGGTGCTCGACATGTTGAGCCGCGATCACCGGCGGCGGATGCGGCAACGCGGAATGGCGGGTGAGACGGCAGGCAGCGTCGGGAAGATCGAGGATCGACCGCAGGTCGAGCGCAACACGCTGTTTGTGAACCGGGGCGACAGCACTTACGCGGAACTGGCGCAATTGGCAGGCGTGCGCGCTTCGGAGTGGTCTTGGGGCGTGGTGTTTCTTGATGTCGATCTCGACGGCTACGAGGACATTCTCGTCACCACGGGCCACGACTTCGATACGCAGGACGCCGACACCAGCGCACGGCTCGACCAGCTTGGTCCGCGCGCGGGGAAAGCCAGCGAGACATTGTTGCACTACCCGCGCTTGTTCACCGCAAATCTCGCGTTTCGCAATCGCAGGGATTTGACCTTTGAGGAAATGGGCAGCCGTTGGGGGTTCGATGCCGTCGGAGTGTCGCACGGCATGGCGCTCGGCGATTTCGACAACGACGGCGATCTTGACGGGGTGGTGAATCGATTGAACAACCTGGTGGGCTTGTATCGAAACGATTCCGCCGCTCCGCGCGTGGCGGTGCGCTTGAAGGGCAGGGCGCCGAACACTCACGGCATCGGCGCGAAGCTTCGATTCGTGAGCGAATCTGTGACACAAAGCCAGGAGATGATGGGCGGGGGACGCTACCTGTCAGGCGATGAAGCCATGCGTGTGTTTGCCGCCGGCTCAACCGTCTCTCCTCGCGGCTCGTTGCGGCTGGAAGTGACATGGAGGAACGGGAGTCGGAGTGTGCTGACTAACGCAACGGCCAATCAGGTTTACGAGATTGACGAGGCGTTTGCGCCACCGGTGGAAGTTTCGCCGCCGCCGCCTTCCAGCAAACCGCTCTTTGAAGACCTCAGCCGGACGCTTGGGCACCTGCATCACGACGAGCCGTTCAACGAACTCGCCAGACAAAGTCTGCTGTCACGGATGCTTGGCCAATCAGGGCCGGGTGTCTCGTGGTTCGACTTTGACGAAGATGGCTTTGAAGACCTTGTGATTGGAACCGGACGCGGCGGTACTTGGGGCCTGTTTCATAACAATGGCCGCGGTGGATTCACGGTGCCGACGAACGCCGCGCTTTTACGGCCGACCGCCAACGATCTGCCAATGCTGGTTGGAACGGGGACTTTGCCTGACGGCCCTTCTTACTGGTTCGCGTATTCGGTCTATGAATCGGGCGCCACGAATCTTCCCGCCGCGATTGGATTTCGCGGGGTCCCGGGCCGGACGGAGGGCAAGTTTGAAGTTCCCAACCTTGGCGGCAGTCCCGGGCCGCTCGCGGTCGCCGACATCGATGGCGACGGCGATCTCGATCTGTTCGTAGGCGGACGCGTTGTGCCGGGTCGTTATCCCGAAGCGCCGCCGTCGCGGCTGTACTTGTGGCAAGACAGCAACGCCGTCCTCGCGCAGGAGTGGAGCGGTGTGGGCATGGTGAGCGGGGCGGTCTTTAGCGATTTGAACGCCGACGGCTTTCCTGAATTGCTCCTGGCGTGCGACTGGGGGCCGATCCGGTTGTTTGAAAACGAGCGCGGAAAATTCCGCGAAGTGACGGAGGAGCGCGGACTCGCCAGGTTTCGCGGCTGGTGGAACGGCGTGACGACCGCGGATTTTGACGGTGACGGCCGGTTGGATATCGTGGCTTCGAATTGGGGACGCAACCATGCGCAGCAGGAGTTTGTCCGGGATGAGCTGCGTCTGCTATACGGGGACATCGCCGGGCGCGGCTCTGTGGAAGTCGTGGAGGCGTATGTGGAACCGGCGCGCCGGCTCGTCGTTCCCGCGCGTTCCCTGGATCATCTGGCGCAAGCGATGCCGTTCATCCTGGAACGGACTCGGAGTTATCAGGCTTACGGTGAAGCCAGTCTTTCCGACATCCTCGGCGAGCGCCTGAAATCCTGCCGCGAGCTTCGCGTGAACTGGCTCGACTCGACGGTTTTTTTGGCGCGCTCGAATCGCTTTGAAGCGAAGCCACTGCCCGGTGAAGCTCAGTGGTCGCCAGCCTTCGGCGTTTGCGCAGCGGATTTCGACGGCGACGGGCATCAGGACCTGGCGCTGGCGCAAAACTTCTTTGGTGTTGAGTCGGAAACATCACGCCACGATGGCGGACGCGGCTTGATATTGAGGGGAGACGGCAAGGGGAACTTCACCCCTCTGTCCGGAATGGACAGCGGCATCGAAGTTTATGGCGAACAACGCGGCCTGGCGGCGGCGGATTTCGACGGCGATGGGCGGGTGGACCTCGCATTGGCTCAGAACTCAGCGGCCACCCGTCTTTTTCGCAACGTGCGTGCGACGCCAGGCTGTCGGGTGCTACTGCGCGGGCCGGCGGGCAATCCGCGCGGGACAGGGTCAATGCTCACGATTCGATCTGCGGGAGAGATCATTGGCATGCGCGAGATCAAAGCAGGTTCAGGTTACTGGTCGCAGGACGGCGCGGTGCAGGTGGTTCCTTCTCCGGGACCTGGCGGAACGATTTCGGTTCGCTGGCCGGGCGGGCGCGAGACCACCGTCTCGTTGCCCGCCAAAGCGGCCGAGGTGGAGGTCGATACCAGCGGGAGGGTGCGTATTGTCCGGTGACGGGTGCTCTTTTCATTGTGGGCTGTGGGGCGGCGCGACCTCCGGGCGCACTGAAACCCCGCCAGCCATGTAACGGCGCGCTCGGCGAGACGCGCCTGCCGCCAGGAATTGCAAACCACAATGTGCGATAACTTTGCTGATACCGCCGCATTGACACGCACGGGAACGAGCTTAAACTGGCGAGGATTTCAATTGTCGTGCGCTTCCATGTTGGCTCCGGTTGACCATCAGAAAAGCGGTTTGACAGGTGCGCTTGTTCGGCGCGAGTTCGCGTCCGCGCAGAAGGCGTTTACGCTGGTCGAACTGCTCGTCGTCATCGCCATTGTCGCGATTCTGGCCAGCCTGGCGTTGCCTCCCCTCGCGCGGGCCAAAGGCCGCGGCCAATCCACGTATTGTTTGAACAACCTTCGCCAGTTCGGCCTGGCCCTGCATCTTTACGCCGGGGATCACGAGGACACCTTGCCCTACAACATGGGCCGACAAGGCACCCGCCAGACCGTGGACTCGGGAGAGTTCCTCAATTGGGTCAATAACGTCATGACCTGGGAACTCGACCCGGACAACACCAACACCGCGCTGTTGATGAAGGGTGGTCTGGGATCTTACTTCTCCGGCGCGACCACTGTCTATCGGTGCCCCTCGGACACCGCGTTGAGCGCGGTGCAACGGCAGGCAGGCTGGAGAGAGCGCGTGCGCAGCATTTCCATGAATGCCATGCTGGGCAACGCCGGAGAGTTCCTGGCCGGCGGCGTGAACACGAACAATCCCAGCTACCGCCAGTTCTTCCGCATGTCCGCCGTTCCCATGCCGGTGCAAATCTTCGCGTTCGTCGAGGAACATCCGGACAGCATCAACGACGGTTACTTTATCAACCGGTTCTATTCCGACCAATGGATCGACCTGCCCGCTTCATATCACAACGGCGGCGCCAACTTTACATTCGCCGACGGGCATTCCGAATTCCGCCGCTGGGCGCATGCCAGCACCATGCCGCCCGCCCGCCCGGACGCGGCGGGTTTGCCGATGCCTGTGAAGGAAAGCGACAGCGCGGACTTCAAATGGGTGCTCGACCGGACTTCCGTGCGGAAGTCTCCTCCCGCCAAGTACAGTTTATCGCCTTACTGACGCATTCAGAACGAACACTCAGGACGGCGACTTTGCGGCGCTTAGCCGTAACAATGCAGTTTGTTCTGGTGGCTCAGGCGTCTCGCCGGGTGTTTTCGGCGTCCCGCCGAAAACATTCGTGTACCGTGAACGCACCATTTAGTGAGGCCTGCGAACGCCCAGACCAGTCGGCGGGACGCCGACTGGAGCGACCGGGACGGTCGCGTCACCCTCTTTCAACTGCATCGTTCCGGCTTAGGGGTCGTGTTCGTGGACCAGGCCAAAGCCTTCCTTGCCTGTGACTGCGGACCAAGCGTATGTTCCGCCCATTCCCATGAGCGCCAGTTTTCGAGTGTATGCTGCCCGGAGCGGAAAGCTCATCACCACGGGCAGGTCGGATGCCCACGGCAGGTTCAGAGTGTTGTTGCCCGCAGGAGTTTATAGAATGGTGGGCGCATGACAAAAACGTTGGGACTGACATTTACGGCTTTCTTTTGCGATAATAGTCACTAGCTTGCTAGTGACATGAACAAAACCACTCCTACATCCCAATCAATTCTTCAGCAAATCGCG
>Ga0187893_10002765_pt1 | contig 37606 bp, 32 predicted proteins | sample MA1701074metaG_FD_139574 | JGI IMG/M metagenome (GOLD analysis project Ga0187893, IMG submission 139574) | White microbial mat communities from a basaltic lava cave in the Kipuka Kanohina Cave System on the Island of Hawaii, USA - MA170107-4 metaG ... | reverse complement strand
TTTCGTCTCCGTTCGCCTTCGGCTCACTGCGCGCTTCGCGGCTTTCGTCTCCGTTCGCCTTCGGCTCACTGCGCGCTTCGCGGCTTTCGTCTCCGTTCGCCTTCGGCTCACTGCGCGCTTCGCTTGCGGGTTTGCTCGCGTAGAGGATCACGCTCTTCGGGAAGATCCAGTTCAGCACGCGCTTCTCGAGCCGGTCGAGGCTCGGCGAGACGGCGGCGCGGATCAGGAAGAAGCGGTAGGCGCGCACGAGCGGGTTGACGTCCGCGCGCGGCAGCCCGACCACGGAACGCAGCGCCCAGTACGGCGTGTGGAGCGCGTGGGCGAAGCCGGCGCCCTCGCTCTCGAGCCCCGCCGCGGCGAGCGCACGCGCGAGGTCGCGCGGGCGGAAGATCCGGATGTGGCCGCCGGGGCTCTCGAAGTAGTCGTCGCCGAGCCGCAGGTACAGGCGCTCGCTCGTGGCAGTCGGGATCGTGACCGCGAGCCGCCCGCCCGGGCGGAGGACGCGCGCGAGCTCGCGCGCCGCCCGGCCGTAGTCGTGCACGTGCTCCATCACCTCGGCGCAGATCACGCGGTCGAAGCTCGCGTCGCGGAAGGGCAGGGCGAAGGCGTCGCCCTGGAGCACGCCCGCGAGGCGCGTGAGCTCGCGGCCGCGCGCACGGAGCGCCCCGCCCGCCGCGCGCAGCGAGGCGCGGTCGAGGTCGAGCCCGATCACGCGCGCGCCCCGCGCGAGCGCGCCGAAGCAGTGGCGTCCCTCGCCGCAGCCGGCGTCGAGGACGAGGTCGCCCGGGCCGACCCTAAGCCGCTCGAGGTCGACGGTGAGCAGCACGCCGCGTCTCCTCGAACACCTCGATCAGCTGCGCGGCGGCGTCGCTCCAGCGGAAGCTCTTCTCGACGCGGGCGCGCGCCGCGCGACCCATCGCCGCGGCGCGGCCGGGGTCGGCGAGCACCTCGCGGATCGCCTGCGCCAGCGCGCGCGGATCGCGCGGGGGCACCAGGCGCCCGGCGTGGCCGTCGGTCCCCACCACCTCGGGCAGCGCGCCCGCCGCGTTCGCCACCACGGGCAGGCCGCAGGCCATCGCCTCGCTCGCGGGAAAGCCGAAGCCCTCGAAGATCGACGGCACCACCGCCACGCGTCCCGTCGAGTACTCGCGCACGAGGTCGGGCGTCTCGAGGAAGCGGTCCTGGATCACGACCCGGCCCGCGAGGCCGAGCCGGCGCACAAGGGTCGGCACGAGGCCGTCCGCCGGGATGCGTCCGTCCACGATCTTCAGCGTGACGGCGGCGGGCAGCAGCGCGAGCGCCTCGAGGAGCGTCCCGATCCCCTTCTTCCGGTCCTCGGTGCGGCCCACGAAGATGAGGTCCGTCTCCTTCTCGACCTCGGGGTACGGGCGGAAGCGCTCCGTGTCGGTGCCGTTGTAGACGACCGCGACCTCCTTCTCCGGGATCCCGAAGCAGCGCTCGATCTCGCGGCGCGAGGCCTCGCTCACCGTGACGATGCGGTCGAGCCGCCGCGCCACGACCTGCTGCATGAAGAGCGGGAAGTAGAGCGTGCGGCGCACCTTCTTCACGAGGCGCGGATCGATCGCGAAGTCGGCCTCGCGGTCGAGATGGAGAGGGTGGTGGATCACGGAGACCACGGGCACGCCCGTGGCGCGCAGGCCGAGGAGACCCCAGGAGAGGCTCTGGTTGTCGAACACGACGTCGAAGCGGTGGCGCGCGGCGAGCTCCCGCCAGCGCAGGAAGAGCCGCAGCCCGAAGCTCTGCATCTCTGGGAACACGCCGAGCTGCGAGACGCCGAGCTCCCAGAGGTTCACCGGCGTGAGGAGCTTGCGCGGGTCGTTTCGCTTCGCCCAGTCGCGGAAGGGCAGCCCGAACACGTTGGCGTTCGGGATCGTGTGGAGCGCGATGCCGGGCGCCAGGTCCGGGAGCGGGGGGCCCGCGATCACGTGCACCTCGTGACCCGCCTGCTGCCACTCGCGCGCGAGGTACGCCGCGTAGATGCCCTGGCCGCCGCAGTACATGTTGCCGCGGTAGGTGAGGAGGGCGATCCGCACCCTAGGACCCCGCTCGCTCGTCTCGCCGTCCCTCGCCCGGCGGCGGGGCGGCCTGGGCCGCGGCCGGGCGCGGGGCGCTCGCCTCGGCCTCCGGCTCGACGGCCACGGTCGCGAGCGTGTAGCCCACCCAGAAGGCGAGGCCGAGGACGAAGGCGATCAGCAGCGCGACCGGGATCGCGACGGCCCACCACGCGCCGGCGAGCAGCCCGAGCCCGAACACGAGCGCGAGCCCGATCGATGCCGCGCAGATGGCGAGGCCCTGGGCCCGCGACGAGTCCTTCATCGCTTCCTCCGGACGCGCAGAAGAGCGGGATCATTCACCGCGCGCCAGGGCATGTCAACGCGCGGTGGGCAGAGGCGCGAGGGCATGTCGAGGCACCGTGGGCAAATGCGCGCGAGGGCATGTCGAGGCACCGTGGGCAAATGCGCGCGAGGGCGTGTCAGGGCACGGTGGGTATCCTGCGCCGCGTGCTCGTGATCGGGCTGATGTCCGGGACGTCCGCCGACGGGGTGGACGCGGCGCTCGTGGAATGGCCCGACGGGCCGGCGGCGCGGCCCTTCCGCCTGATCGCGTTCGAGGAGACGCCCCTCGAGCCCGCGCTCCAGGAGCGGATCCATCGGCTCGCGGCGGGCCGGCTCGCGGGCGCGGAGGTGCTGCGCGAGCTGGCCGCGCTCGACGTCGCGCTCGGCGAGCGCTTCGCCGCCGCGGCGCGCGCGCTCGCGCTCGGCGCGGGCGTCGCGCTCGAGCGCGTCGCCGTTGTCGCCTCGCACGGCCAGACCGTCGCGCACCACCCCGAGCTCCGCGCGACGCTCCAGATCGGCGACCCCTCCGTGATCGCGGAGCGCACGGGCCGCCCGGTCGTGGCGGACTTCCGCCCGCGCGATCTCGCGGCGGGCGGCGAGGGAGCCCCGCTCGCGCCGTTCTTCCACCTCGCCGCGTTCGCCGATCCGCGCGAGGGCCGCGTCGTCCTGAACCTCGGCGGAATCGCGAACGTCACGTGGCTCCCGGCCGGCGGCGCGCCCGACGCCGTGGTGGCTTTCGACGTGGGTCCGGCGAACACGCTGCTCGACGCGGCCGTGCAGACCGCGAGCCGCGGCGCCGAGCGCTTCGACGCGGGCGGCTCGCGCGCGCGGCGCGGCCGCGTGGACGAGAAGCTCCTCGCGGAGCTGCTCGACGATCCGTTCCTCCGCCGGCCTCCGCCAAAGTCGACGGGCCGCGAGCGCTACGGCCTCGCCGAGGCCGAGGCACTCGTCGCGCGGGGCGCGCGCGAGGGGCGCTCGCTCGACGCGCTCCTCGCCACGCTCGTCGCCTTCAGCGCCGAGGCCGTCGCGGCCGCGTGCCGCGACTTCGTGCCCGGCCGGGTCGCGCGTCTGATCGTGGGCGGCGGCGGCGCGCGGAACCCGGCGCTGATGGACGCGCTCGGGCGGCGGTTCGGCGTGCCCGTCGAGCCGATGGACGCGCACGGCGTGCCCGCGGCGGCCGCGGAGGCGATGGCCTTCGCGCTCCTCGGCCGCAACACGCTGCTCGGCCTCCCGAACCAGCTCCCGCGCACGACCGGCGCCGCGGGGCCGCGCGTGCTCGGCGAGCTCGTGCCGGGGGCCGACGGGCGCACGGGCCGCTGAGCGGGCTCCCGGCTCAGAGCTTCAGGACCCGCCCGTCGTCCGCGATCTCGAAGCCGCCGACGTCGCCGAGCGCGCGCATCTCGGCGCCCAGGTGCGTGAGCACGAGGCGCCCACAGTCGAACTCGCCGTTGCGCTCGGATAGCTCCTGGAAGCTCAAGTGGTACTCGAACTCACGGCGGACCTGGGTGCACTCGCACAGGAAGAGGTCCGAGCCGTTCACCTCGCTCGGGAGCGCCTCGAACCAGCCCGTGTCTCCCGAGTAGGCGAGGCGGCGGTTGCCGGCCGTCACGATCAGGCCGTGCGGGCACGAGTCGGGCGAGTGGAAGGTGGCGAACGCGCGCGTCTCGACCGGGCCGATCGCGCGCGTCTCGCCGACCGGCAGCTCCTCGAAGGAGACCGCGAAGCCGAAGCGATGCTCCTCGAGCGGATGGCCGAGCGCGCGGGCGACCTCGCGCACGCGGCGCTCGACGCCCACGGGGCCTGCGATGCGCATCGGTGCGCGCCGCCGGTCCTCGTACTCGGCGCCGAGCAGGAACTGCGGGATCCCGCCGAAATGGTCGGCGTGGAAGTGCGTAACGAGGACGGCCTCGACCTCCTCGCGCGAGATACCGAGGGCCGCGAGCCCGGTCGAGGTCGTGCCGCCGCAGTCGAGCAGCACGCTGCCGGAGGGCGTGCGCAGGAGGTAGGCAGATTGCCGGCGCCCGCCGCCGCCGAAGGCGTCGCTCGTGCCGATCAGCACCAGCTCGCTCACGCGGCGCCCTCCACGGGAATCCCGCAGGCGTGGAAGCGGCCGCCCGCGAAGACGGCCTCGCGTGCGCTCGCGCCAGCGGGCACGCGCTCGCCGTCCCACACCACGACGCGCTCGAGCCGCGCGCCGGCCCCGATCTCCGCGCCCGCGCCGATCACGAGCCCGGGCCGGAGGCGCGCACCGGTCGCGCGCGCGCGCGCGTCCGCGTCGAGGTAGGAGAGCGCGGGGAGGGCGAAGTTCACGTGCAGGTACTCGGCGGGCGTCCCCACCGGCTCCCAGCGGCACACGTCGGGTTCGAGCACCACGGCGCCGAACGCGTCGGAGCCTCGCGCGAGCTCGGGCGCCCACCAGTGATCCAGGTGCGAGAAGACCTCGCGCCGGGGCAGCGAGTCGAACGCCCGCGCCGACACGACGTTCACCCAGGTGTACACGCCCGAGTCGACTTCACCCCCGAGATCGAAGCGGCGGCCGATGCGCCGGATGCACCCCGTCCGGTCCACGCCGATCGTACCGAACTCGCGGCTCCGCGCGTCGCGGCGCAGCACCGCCGTGACCGCGCGCCCCGAGCGCAGGTGGGCCGCGACCAGCGCACGGAGGTCGAGGTCGACGACCATGTCGCCGCCGAGCAGCAGGCACGGGTCGCTCTCGCGGAGAAAGTCCGCGACGCGCGCGATGCCGCCGCCCGTGTCGAGCAGGGCCGGCTCGTGCGAGAAGCGAAGCGCGAGGCTGGCGGGGCAGAAGGCCTGGGCCGCGGCGATGAGCTGGTCGGGGCGGTGGTGGACGTTGAGCGTCACCTCCTCGACGCCAGCGTGCGCGAGGAGCGCGAGCGGATAGGCGACGAGCGGAATCCCCCGGACGGGGACGGCCGGCTTCGGACGCAGATCGGTAAGCGGGCGGAGGCGCGTGCCGAGCCCGGCGGCGACGATCATCGCGCGCAAGGCGGCTCCTCCGGGAGTGCTTCGACGAGCTCCGCGAGCCGCGCCAGCGGGGCGGCCACGTCGCGGGTGCGCGCGGCCGCCGTGCGGAGCATGGCGGCGGTCGGCGCGACGTACCGGCGGTAGCGGGTCTCGCCGCGCCGCGCGGCAACCAGGAAGCGCGCGTGGTCCTTGCCCTTCCGCGTGAGGGTCAGGAGGTCGAAGCGCAGCGCAAGCTCGTCCGCTGTGGGCGCGTCCGGGAGCAGCGGGCGGATGCGCTCGCATTGCTCCGCGACGAGCGCCTCGGGGAGCCCGAGGTAGGAGTCGCGCAGCAGGCACACCAGGTCGTATTCCGGCGGCGCGAGGAACGCGCCCTGGAGGTCGATCAGCAGGAAGACGGGCTTTGCTTCGGGCGCGCTCCGCACCAGCAGGTTGTGGCTCTGGAAGTCGCGGTGAGCGAGGCGCTGCGGCGCGCGCTCCGAGTGGCGGGCGATCCAGTCGAAGGCCTCCGTCACCACGCGGGTCTCGGCCGGGCGCGGCGCGCGCCCGAGCGCGGCGGCCACGCTCACGCTCGCGAAGAGCTCCGCCTTGTAGCGGAAGAGCGCGGCGTCGAGCCGGCGGGTGAAGGCCGCGACTCCGCTGCCGTCGTCGGCGACGTGCTGGATGCGCGGCACGAGGTCGAGCGCGGCTCGGACGAGTGCGCCCTGCTCGGCGGGCGCGACGCGAAGCAAGCGGTCGCAGAGCGACTCGGGGCCGCCGTCCTCGAGGAGCTCCACGCCGCGCGCCGGGTCGGCCGCATAGCGGCGCGGGACGGGCAGGCCCGCACGTTCGAGGAGCGCGCGCACCGGCTCGAGCGGCGGCTCGGGGGCGCTCCCGGCGGGCCGGCCGGCCGGGTCCTCGGCCGCGTCCACGCGCGCGATCGCGGTCCCCGGGCCGCCCCGGAAGCGGATCCGGTAGAAGGCGCGGAGCCCGATCCCCGCCGGCACGCGCTCGACGCCGGCGAGCGGCACGCCGAGGGACGCCGCGGCCCAGACGCCGAGCGCCTCGGCCTCGGCCGGCGCGAGCTCGCCACGGCGCGGTTCTGCGCTGGACATGACCCCCCTCGGTAGCCGATCGCGGGCACCCAGTCTGTGAAGCGCTTCACCCGAAGAAGGCGTGGCAGGCGGCGGTGGCGGTGGCGTAGCCCGCGAGGTCACCGGCCAGGCAGGCCCACAGGATGTGGCGCGAGTCGCGCACGCCGACCACGCCGAGGTAGACCGCGAGCACGTAGAAGGTCGTCTCGGTCGAGCCCTGGAGCGTGCTGATCAGCATGCCCACGAACGAGTCGGGCCCGTACGTGTTCAAGGCCTCCGCCATCACCGCGAACGCGCCCGAGCCCGAGAGGGGGCGCAGGAGCGCCATCGGCAGGGCCTCGGCCGGGAAGCCCACGGCGGAGGTGAACGGGTCGAGCGCGCCCACCAGCATCTCGAGCGCCCCCGAGGCCCGGAACATGGCAACTGCCACGAGAATGGCCACCAGGTACGGCGCGATGCGCGCCGCCACGCTGAGCCCCTCCTTGCTGCCTTCGATCAGGACGTCGTAGACGCGCACGCGCCCGACGACGCCGATCGCGACGAAGGCGAAGATCAGCAGCGGCAGCAGCCAGTGCTGTAGCACGGTGTCGCGCAGGAAGGGCCAGGTGCCGACGACCGGGGCGTGCTCCGCCCACTGCTGGACGAGGCCCCAGAAGAGGAGCAGCGCGGTGCCGGCGACGAAGGCAGCGCGCCAGGGCGTCGTCTTCGCCGCAGGGGCGTCGAGGCCCGGGAGCTGCGCGTCGGGCAGGTCCGTCGGCTCCGGCACGGGCGGGCCGAGGTCACCGGGCGGGCGCGGGCGGAACAAGGGCATGCCCTGGAGGAGCAGGCAGACCGTCACTGCCGTCAGCGTCGCGGCCAGCGTGGCGAGCAGCGTCGGCACCCAGATGGCGAAGGGCGCCTGCGAGCCGGCGGCGACGCGCACGAACACCGTGCCGGTGGGCGGCATCAGATGGAACGCGGTGGCGTTGATGGCGAGGAACAGCGCCATGGCGTTGGTCGCGCTGCCGCGCTGCGGGTTCAGCCGGTCGAGCTCGACCATCGCTTTCAAGCCGAAGGGCGTGGCCGCGTTGCCGAGGCCGAGCATGTTCGCCGCGAGGTTCATGATCATCGCCTGCATGGCCGGGTGCTCGGCGGGCACCTCGGGGAAGAGGCGCACCAGGATCGGACGCAGCCCGCGCACGATCCAGCGCAGGAGCCCGCCGTCGGAGGCGACCTTCACCAGCCCGAGAAAGAGGATCATGCCGCCGGTCAGGCCGATCAGCGTCTGGATCGCGGTCTTGGTCGCCTCGAACGCTTCCTTCGAAACCGCTTCCATCTTGCCCGTGAACGCAGCCACCACCACGGCGACCACGACGAGCCCGACCCAGATCGCGTTGAGCATCGGGGCCCCCCATCCCGAGGTTCACGCAGGTCCATCGGTTTGATCGCGCGCAACCTGATGGATAAGCTCGCGCGCGTCAACCGACCCCCCGGATCTCGCACGCTCGCATGAAGGGCTGCATCGCGCTTCTACTGATCCTGGGATGCAGCTCTGCGCTGGGCGGGGTTGTGCACGCCGAGGCGCCGGGGCGCTGGGAGGCGTCGCTCGAGCAGGCGCTCCGCGCGCGCGGCCTCGCGGGCGCTGCGCTCTCGGCACTCGTCGTCGACCGCGCGAGCGGCACGCCGCTCTGGGGGCGCGGCCCGGACGCGGCGCTGATGCCGGCGTCCACGCAGAAGGTGCTGACGGCGGTGGCCGCGCTCGATGCGTTCGGGCCGACCCACCGCTTCGTGACGGAGCTCCGCGCCTCGCGGCCGCTCGGGCCGGACGGCGCGATCGGCGACCTCTACGTGCGCGGGGCCGACCCCTCGCTGACGAGCGAGCAGTGGTGGCGGCTCGCCGCGGACCTGCGGGCGCTCGGGCTCCGCGAGGTGCGCGGCGACCTCGTGCTCGACGACTCGCTCTTCGACGAGGCGCGCTGGCACCCGAGCTGGGCGCCGGTGACGGCGCGCGCCTACCACGCGCCGGTGAGCGCGATCGCGGCCAACTTCGGCGCCTTCCGCGTGCGAGTCGCGCCGGGCGCCGCGCCAGGGGACCCGCTCCAGGTCGCGCTCGACCCGAGCGTGCCCTACCTGCGCCTCGTGAACGAGGGCCGCACCGGGAAACGCGGGAGCGCCTCTACGCTGGTGGTCGAGCGCGCAGCCGCGCCCGGCGAGGAGCGCGTGCGGGTCGCGGGGAGCGTGCCGGTCGGCTCGGCTCCCGACGACGTGTGGCGCAGCGTGGCGGACCCGCTCGGCTACGCGGGCGCGGTGCTCCGCATGCAGCTCGCAGCGAACGGCGTGCGCGTCACCGGGGGCACACGCCGCGGCGCGGCGGCGCCCGGCTCGAGCCTGCTCCTCGAGTTCGAAGGGTTGCCGCTCCAGCAGATTGCGTCCCTGTTCTTGAAGTACTCCAACAACTTCATCGCGGAGAGCCTGGTGAAGTGGCTCGCGCTCGGGCCGGCGCCCGTGCCGGGCGCGCCCCCGGGCGGCTGGGAAGGGGGCGCGCGCGCGCTCGAGGCGCGGCTCGCGGCGCTCGGCGTGCCGCTCGCGGGCACCCGCATCGTGGACGGCTCCGGGCTCTCGCGCGCAAACCGGGTCTCGGCGCGCGTGCTGGTCGAGGCGCTCCTGCGCGGCGAGGCGGCCTTCGCGGGCGGGCCGGAGCTTCTCGCGGCGCTGCCCATCGCGGCCGAGGACGGCACGTTGAAGAAGCGCGCCGCCGCGGCCCGCGGGCGCGTGCGCGCGAAGACGGGGTCGCTCGACGGCGTGAGCTCGCTCGCGGGCTTCGCGCGGAGCGCGAGCGGCCGCGAGCTCGTCTTCGCGGTGCTGGCGAACGGTTACCGCCACGGCGACGCCGCGGCGTCGGACGCGCTGGACGCCTTCGTCGCGGCCCTCGTGAACGACCGTTGAGGGTCGGGAAGCCGCTCGCGCTCAGTCGCCCGCGACGTGCGCCGTCGCGAGGCCCACGCGCTGGATCACCTCGAGGTTGTTCGCAGCGGCGAAGGCGGACGTGCTGATCAGCAGGCCGAGCAGGCCGAGCTTCAGCGGCCGCGACAGCCGGCCCGTCTGCGCCACGAGGAGCACCGCCGCGAGCGTGACCAGGCTGTCGATCCAGAGCCCCTCCACGAGGCCGAACCGCCCGAAGAGCCAGGCGGCGAGCGGATTCACCTCCGACACCTCCCAGCCCGGGATCGGCGCGCGGAGGCAGAGCCAGGTCGTCCAGTGATCGAGGAGCGCCGAGACCAGGGCGAGCGCGACGAAGGCGGGGAGCATCGAGGGCGGCCACGCAAGATCCGTGCCCTGGCCGCGTGCCGCCTGCGTTCGGCCGGCCGGCCGCGGGCTTCCTGGCCGGAGCTGCCGGCTCGCGAGCGGCACCGGCCGCTCGGCGAAGGGAAATCTACTTCCGTCTTTTGACTACGGAGGGCGTCGCGACTCAGCGTCCGCGGCGCATCCGGCCCTTGCCGAGCAACAGCCAATCGATCGAGACGCCCTCGCGCACGGCGAGCTGGATCAGGAAGTCGGTGTGCGGGGTCGTGCCCGTCTCGTAGCGGTTCACGTTCTGCTGGAAGACACCGAGGTCGCGCGCGAACTGTCGCTGCGAGCGCTCGCCGCGCACCGCGGCCAGGCGCTCGGGGAGCCTCTTCTTCGCGCGATCCACCAACAGCTTGCTCATGGGGGGCGGGTCTCCGTTTCGTCGGGAGGGTCGGGGAGGTTCGACGGTGTCGGGGGTGTCACCATATGGTGTCACCCCCGAGGCGGCGCGCATTCTAGGCGACTGCTCCGCCGCTAGCAATCGCCAATCGACCGCGCGACGGTGTCGCCCTGCGCTCTGCTACGGATGGAGGCGGAGGGCGGCGCGTTGCGGATCACCGGGGGTCGCTTCGCCGGGCGGACGCTCCGCGTGCCGAAGCGCGACGTGCGTCCGACGGCCGACCGCGTGCGCGAGTCGCTGTTCGCCCGGCTCGGCGACCTCGCGGGGAAGCGCGTCCTCGACCTCTTCGCCGGCTCGGGTGCGCTCGGATTCGAAGCGCTCTCGCGCGGGGCTCGGCACGTGACCTTCGTGGATCGCTCGAACGCCGTGCTGGAAGTCGTCCGCGCGAATGCGACCGCCCTCGGCGCGACGGCCGACGTGACGCTCCGCCGCGGAGATGCGCTCGCCTTCCTTTCGCGCCTCGGCGCGGCCTCCGCCTTCGACCTCGTGTTCGTGGATCCGCCGTACGCGGGCGGCGACCTCGCGCGTGCGCTCGCACGCCTCGCCTCCGCCCGCGCCCTGGCGCCCGGCGCCCTCGTGGTCGCCGAGAGCGATCGCCGGCATCCTCCGGGGCCGATCGAGGGGCTCGCCGCGATCGACGAGCGGCGCTACGGAGACACGCTGATTACCTGGTGGGTCCCCGGGGGCCCGGGGGCCGCAGAGCCGGAGGCGAGGGACGCATGACCGCAACCCGACCGGGGAAGGCGCTCTTCCCCGCGAGCTTCGACCCGGTCACGAACGGGCACCTCGATCTGATCCACCGCGCGCGGCTCGTGTTCCCGGAGCTCGTGGTCGCCGTCGCGAAGAACATCGGGAAGTCGGGCACCTTCGGCATCGAAGAGCGGCTCGACATGATGCAGAGCGCGCTCGGCGACCTCTCCGGGGTGACGCTCACCGCCTTCGACGGCCTGGTCGTGGACTTCGCCCACCAGATCGGCGCGAGCGTGATCCTGCGGGGACTCCGCGCGAACGCCGACTTCGAGTACGAGTTCGAGATGGCGCTGATGAATCGCCACATGAAGCCCGAGATCCAGACCCTGTTCCTGATGACGAGCCAGGAATACTTCTACGTGAGCTCGTCGCGCCTCAAGGAGCTGGTGCACTTCGGCGCTGACGTGAGCGAGTGGGTGCCGCCGGTGGTCGCCAAGTACCTGCGCGAGAAGCTGGGACGCGCACCGCGCGCCGGTGGCTGAGCGCTGGCCCCGGGAGAGCCTGCGCTTCGGCACGAGCGGCTGGCGCGGGGTTCTCGGGGAGGAGTTCCACTTCGCAGGCGCCCGCGCGCTCGCCGCGGCGCTCGCGCGCTTCGCGGGCGCGCCGGGCCGGCGCCCACGCATCCTCGTCGCCCACGACACGCGCTTCCTCGCGGAGCGGCTCGCGGAGGAGGCGGCGGCGGTCCTCGCCGGGGCGGGCGCGCGCCCCGAGCTCGCGCGCGGGGCGACGCCGACCCCGGTCGTGAACCACGCGCTCCGGGTGCGCCGCGCTGCGGCCGCCCTCGTGTTCACCGCGAGCCACAACCCGCCGGCCTACCAGGGGCTCAAGGTGCTGCTGCCGTGGGGCGGCGGCGCGCCCGACGGGGTGAGCGCGCGGCTCGCGGCCGCCGCCGAGCGGACGCTCCGCCGCGGCGAGCCGCCGCGCGGGCCGGTGCCGGCGGCGCGCTTCGACCCGCTGCCGGGTTACCTGGCCGCGCTCGAGCGCCGGCTCGGCCGGCTGCCGCGCGGCCGCCGGCTTCGCGTGGTGTACGACGCCATCCACGGCTGTGGGGCGGGCGTGCTCGACCGCGCGCTCGAAGCGCAGGGCGCGCAGGTCGAGCTGCTACGCGGCGAGCCCGACCCGCGCTTCGGCGGGGTGGCGCCAGACCCGACGCCCGCGCGGCTCGCGGCCGTCGCGCGCCGGGTGCGGCGCCTCCGCGGGCTCCGCCTCGGCCTCGCGACGGACGGCGACGCCGACCGCATCGCGGCCGTGGACGCCGACGGCTCCATCCTCTCGGAGACCGAGCTCCTGGCGCTCCTCGTGGACCACCTCGCGCGCACCGGCCGCGCCACGCGTGGCGTCGCGATCTCGGTCGCCACCGGCTCGCTGGTCGAGCGCGTGGCGCGCCACTACGGCCTCCGCTGTGTGCGGCGTCCGATCGGCTTCAAGCACCTCACCGCGGCGCTCGCGGCGGGGGAGGCGGACGTCGCGGGCGAGGAGAGCCGCGGCTTCGCGTGGGCCCCGTTCGCCCGCGACAAGGACGCGATCCTGGCCGGTGCGCTCGCGGCGGAGATCGTGGCGGCGAGCGGCGCGCCGCTCCGCGCGCGCCTTGCCGAGCTCGCGAAGCGCCACGGCGCGCCCGCCTGCGGCCGGCGCTCGCTCCCCCTGGGCCCGCGCCCGCGCGCGGCGCTCGCCCGGCTCGAGCGCTCGCCCCCGCGCCGATTCGATGGGGCGCGCGTCGTCGCGGTGGACGGGCGAGACGGCCTCCGCCTCGCGCTCGAGGACGGCTTCGTGCTGTGGCGCGCCTCGGGCACCGAGCCCCTCGTCCGCGTCTACGCCGAGGCGCCCACGCCGCGCGCGCTGGCGCAGCGCCTCGCGGCGGCGGCCGCACGGGCGGCGGGCTCCCGCTAGGCTCTGCCCAGCGCTCGGAGGCTCCCCCCACATGAACGGACGCCGCATCCTGCTCGCCGTGAGCGGGGGCATCGCGGCCTACAAGGTTCCCGAGCTGGTGCGGGCGCTCGACCGCGCGGGCTGCACCGTGCGCTGCGCCCTCACCGAGGCCGCGACCCGCTTCGTCTCGCCGCTCGTGCTCCAGACGCTCACGCGCGAGCCCGTCCGGCTGGATCTCCTCGACCCGGGCGAGGAGGGGCAGATCGGCCACATCGACCTCGCGGACCAGGCGGACGCAGTGGTCGTCGCGCCGGCCACCGCGCACGTCCTCGCACGCATGGCGACGGGCCTCGCGGACGATCTCGTCACCACGCTCCTCCTCGCGACGCGCGCGCCGGTGCTGGTCGCGCCGGCGATGAACGTGAACATGTGGGAGCACCCCGCCACGCGGGCCAACGTCGCCACGCTCGCGGCGCGCGGCGTCCACTTCGTGGGGCCCGACGCGGGCGCGCTTGCCTGCGGCTGGGAGGGTGCCGGGCGCATGGCGGAGCCCGAGGCGATCGCCGCCGCGCTCGCGCTCCTCCTCGGGCCGGCGAGCCTCGCGGGCGAGCGCGTGGTCGTCACAGCCGGCGGGACGCGGGAGCCGATCGACGCGGTGCGCGCGATCGTGAACCGCTCCTCCGGGAAGATGGGCTTCGCCCTCGCCGCCGAGGCCGCACGGCGCGGCGCCGATGTCGTGCTGGTGGCGGGCCCCACAGCGCTCCCGACACCGGCCGGCGTCCGCCGCGTCGACGTCGAGACGGCGCTCGAGATGCGCGAGGCGGTCCGCGCCGAGCTGTCCCCGGCGAGCGTGGTCGTGATGGCGGCGGCCGTCGCCGACTTCCGGCCGGCCGCCCGCATCCCCGGGAAGCTCAAGAAGGAGGACCTGCCCGAGGACGCCGGCCTCGAGCTCGCGCTGGTCCGGAACCCCGACATCCTCGCCGAGCTCGCCCGCGAGCGCGGCGCGCGCGTGGTGGTCGGCTTCGCGGCCGAGAGCGAGGACGTGATACCTGCCGCGCGGCGCAAGCTCGCGCGCAAGGGCTGCGACCTCCTCGTCGCGAACGACGTCTCGCGGAGCGACGCCGGCTTCGAGTCGGACCAGAACGCGGTGGCGCTCCTCGCGCCGGACGGCGACGTCGAGGAGCTCCCGCTCCTCCCGAAGCGCGAGGTCGCCGTCCGCATCTGGGACCGCATCGAGAAGCTGCTCGGAGCGCGGCGCGCATGACGCGCGCGGGGCTCGGACTCGCCCTCACCCTCGCGTTCGCCCCCGCCGCCCTCGCCGCGCCGAAGCCGGAGGCGGTGGAGCGGCGCGGTCCGATCGCGGTCGCGCGCATCGACGGCTCGATCAACCCGGCCTCGTCGGACTACCTCCAGCGCGCGATCGAGGAGAGCGCGCGGCGCGAGGCCGCGATCCTGCTGATCGAGCTCGACACGCCGGGCGGCCTCGTCACGTCCACACAGGACATCATCCAGGCGATGCTCGCCTCGCGCGTGCCGATCGTGGTCTACGTGGCGCCGCAGGGCGCCTGGGCGGGGTCGGCCGGCACCTTCATCACGCTGGCGGCGCACGTCGCGGCGATGGCGCCGGGCTCGAGCATCGGCGCCGCGCATCCCGTCGAGATCGGCGGCGCGCCGGCCCCGCAGCCGGAGGGCGGGGAGAAGCCGCCGGGCGCCTCGCACGCGGAGCGCAAGGCCGAGAACATGCTGGCCGCGTTCATCGAGTCCATCGCGAAGAAGCGGAAGCGGAACGTGGAGTGGGCGGAGAAGGCGGTGCGCGAGTCGGTGGCGGTCACGGCGGAGGAGGCGCTCGAGCTCCGCGTGATCGACCTCGTGGCAAGGGACCGCGCGGAGCTCCTCGAGAGCCTCGAGGGCCGCGTGGTGGAGACGGACGCGGGACCGGTGCGGCTCGCGCTCCGGGGCGCATCCGTGCACGAGATCGAGATGGGCCTCGTGACGCGGGTCCTCGACGTGATCGCCGACCCGAACGTGGTGTGGCTCCTCTTCATGGCGGGCCTCGCGCTCCTCTACGTCGAGTTCAACCAGCCCGGGCTGATCGTGCCGGGCGTCCTCGGCGCCGGGTGCCTGGTGCTCGCGCTCATCGCGGTCCAGGTGCTCCCGTTCTCGTGGATGGGCGTGATGCTCGTGCTGCTCGGCGCGGGCATGCTCGTCGCGGAGGCCTTCGTGACGTCCTGGGGCCTCCTCTTCGCGGGCGGGCTCGCCTGCCTCCTGATCGGGGGCGCGCTGCTCTTCGATCGCCCGGACCTGTCCGACCTCAGCATCGACTTCTGGCGGGTGCTCGTCCCCGCGGTCGGCGCGCTCGGGCTCTGCGTGGGCTTCCTGATCGTGGCGGTGGGCCGCGTCGTGCGCCGCGCGCAGACTGCGGGCGTGGACGAGCTGCTCGGCATGATCGGCGTCGCCTCGACCCGGCTCGATCCCTCGGGCACGGTGTTCGTGCGTGGCGAGTACTGGCGGGCCGACGCGGACGAGCCCATCGAGGCGAACGAGCGCGTCGAGGCGCTCGGCGTGGAAGGCCTCCGCCTGCGGGTGCGGCGCGCGCCGCGGCGCAGCTAGGCTTCGCGCACCCGAAATGGAGGAACTGATGGGACTCACCCCGCTGATCGTGGTCGGCATCCTGCTCGCGTTCTTCCTGGCGGGCGCGCGCGTCCTCCAGGAGTACGAGCGCGGCGTGGTGTTCCGGCTCGGCCGCTTCGCGGGCGTGAAGCCGGCCGGCTTCCGCTGGATCGTGCCGATGGTGGACCGCCTGGTGAAGATCAGCCTGCGCGAGATCGTGATGGACGTGCCCGCGCAGGAGGTGATCACCCGCGACAACGTCTCCCTCAAGGTGAACGCGGTGCTCTACTTCCGGGTGCTCCACCCCGAGAAGGCCGTGATCCAGGTCGAGAACTACCTGTACGGCACCTCGCAGCTCTCGCAGACCACACTACGCAGCGTGTGCGGGCAGGCCGAGCTCGACGAGCTGCTGGCCGAGCGCGACACCATCAATCGCCGGCTCCAGGAGATCATCGACACCCAGACGGAGCCCTGGGGCGTGAAGGTGCGCGCGGTCGAGGTGAAGCAGATCGACCTGCCGCCGGAGATGCAGCGCGCGATGGCCAAGCAGGCCGAGGCCGAGCGCGAGAAGCGCTCCAAGATCATCCATGCCGAGGGCGAGGCGCTGGCCGCCCAGCGCCTGCTCGAGGCCGCGGGCATCCTGGCGCGCGAGCCGGCCGCGCTCCAGCTGCGCTACCTGCAGACGCTCGCGGAAATCTCCACCGAGAAGAACTCGACGCTGATCTTCCCGGTCCCGATCGACATGCTGCGCCCGTTCTTCGAGCGCGCGAGCGGCGGGACTGGACGCTAGATGGCCGGCGAGGAGGTGGAGCGCGGCGCGGGCCGGTTGGTGCGCCGCATCGGCCTCGGCCTGCTCCTGCTGGCGGGCCTCGCGGCCTGGCAGGGACTGACGGGCGTCTACCAGCTGAACCCCGGCGAGGCCGCCGTGATCCTGCGGCTCGGCGCCTACGCTCGCACCGAGGTGCGCGAGGGCCTCCACGTCCATCTGCCCTGGCCGATCGAGAGCCGCGACGTCGTGCACGTGGGCGTGAGCCAACGCCGCGACTTCGGTGACGTCGAGGCCAAGGAAGGGGACGTGCTCGCCGAGACGGTGATGCAGACCGGCGACAACAACATCGTGCTGGTCGAGTTCTTCGTGCAGTATCAGATCGGAGATCCGTTCAAGAACCGCTATCGCGTGGCGGAGAGCGAGGCGCTGCTCGGCGAGGCGGCGCAGGCGGCCATCCGCGAAGTGGTCGGGCGCAACACGATCGACGGGGTCCTGAGCGGCCGCAAGGACATCATCGCGTCGGAGGCCGAGGAGCTGCTGCAGACCCTGCTCGACCGCTACGAGGCGGGCATCGTCGTGGGGGACCTCGAGCTGCAGGACGCGCAGGCGCCGGCCCCCGTGCGCCAGGCCTTCTCGGACGTGATCGGGGCGAACCAGGACCGCAATCGCGCCGTGAACGAAGCCGAGGCGTACGCGAACGAGGTAGTGCCGCGCGCACGGGGCGAAGCGAGCTCGCTGATCGCTGCTGCGCAGGGCTATCGCGACGCGAAGATCGCCGATGCGACCGGCGAGGCGAGCCGCTTCCTCGCGCTCACGACCGAGTACCAGAAGGCGCCCGCGATCACGCGCAAGCGTCTCTACCTCGAGACCATGGAAGCGGTGTTGCCCGACACGGAGAAGCTGATCGTCGAGCCGGGCACGGCCTCGGTGTTGCCCTATCTGCCGATCGGCCCGGCGGCCGGGAAAGCGAAGCCGTGAGGCGCCTGGCCGTGCTGCTGCTCGTGCTGCTGCTCGTCTTCGGCGTCACGAGCTTCCTGGGCTTCGGCCCCGTGGTGATGAACCGCGAGGGGGAGCAGCGCATCGCCGTGCTGCTCGGTGACCCGGTCTCCGTGATCACGAAACCGGGCCTCGCGCTCACGCTGCCCTTCGTGAACGTCCAGGTCTACGACGGCCGCTGGCGGCATCTTCCCACCAAGCCGCGCGTGGTGCAGACGCTGGATCTCGAGCAGATCGTGGTGGACCACTACGCCGTCTGGCGCATCGCCGATCCGCTCCAGTTCCGGCGCACCTTCCCGAGCGGCCTGCTCGAGGCGGAGACCCAGATCGACCAGCAGGTGCGCGGCCAGGTGCGCGAGGTGATCGGCCGCAAGCGTCTGATGCAGGTCTTGAAGGACGAGCGCGACGCCATCCTCAATGAGATCGCGCACAAGAGCAGCGAGGCCGCGCAGCGTTTTGGCGTCGAGATCCGCGACGTGCGCATCAATCGCACCGAGCTGCCGAAGGAGACCGAGGAGAACGTCTACGCGCGGATGCGCGCCGAGCGCGATCGGCTGGCGCGGAAATACCGGGCCGAGGGCGAGGAGCAGGCGCGCGCGATCCGGGCCGAGGCGGATCGCGCGGCGCAGGTGATCGTGGCCGAGGCGCGCCGCGACGCCGAGGTCGAGCGCGGCAAGGGCGACGCCGAGGCAGCGCGCATCTACGCCGAGGCCTACGCGCAGGACGCCGAGTTCTACGCCTTCGTCCGCGGCCTCGAGGCCTACCGGAAGACGCTCGGCAAGGGCACCACGCTGGTGCTGCCGCCCGACCACGAGTTCTTCCGCCTGTTCCAGAGCGGCGGCGAGCTGCCGGCGGACGGGAAGGGCCGCTAGCCCGAGCGCTCGCGCGGCAGGGGCCCTCGCGTGCTCAGGGTCGGGCCGGTTGGCCCGGGAGGCTCACGCTCGGGTCCGCACGGCTTCGCGTGCGGAGCCTCGGACGAAGCGAAGCACGATCCGTTCGACCGGCCCGACATTGCGCGCCTCGGGCCCCTGCCGCGCGCACGAAGCGCCGGAGCAGCGACCCTTCCGGCCCGAGGCGCTAGGCACCGAACGGGTCGCGAAGCGGCGCTAGCGCGGCGTGCGTGCGAGCTCGAGGCCGGCGAAGGCGAGGAAGGCCGCGAGCGTGCCCCAGGGCACCCAGACGGCGAGCGGGCCGCCGCTCTCTGCGAGCGCGGCGCCCGCCCCGCGCGCGAAGAGGAAGGCGCCCACGAGCAGCACGCCCTGGAAGGCGGGGAGGGCGAGCCCGCCGCTCCGCTCGATCCCGAGCGCGAGGGGCACCGCGATCAGTGCGAGGAGCAGCGCGAGCGCCGGCGCGCTCGCGCGCTCGTGGAGCACCATCCGCGCCGGCCCCGGGCTCCCGCCCTGCGCCATCACCGCGCTCACGTAGTCGGCGAGGGTCGGGAGCGGGAGCGCCGCGAGCTCGGCCGGATGGAGCCGCGGCGTCCGGTCCGCGGCGAGTTCCAGCGTCTTCTGCTCCGCGCGCTCGAAGTGGGGGGGCTGGAGCGGATCTTCCGGATCGAAGCTCCGCAGCACCATCTGCTCGAACGACCAGCGCTGCGGTGAGAGGCGCTCGGCCCGCTCCGCCTCGATGTGGCGCAGGAGCCGCCCCCTCTCGTCGCGCTCGAACACCTGGATCTCGCGGACGCTCTCGCCCTCGGCGTCCGCCTCGCGCGCGCTGTAGACGACGCGGCCCGCGTGGTACCAGATCACGCCGGAGCGCATCAGCGCGCCGCGCATCGCGCCGGTCTTCTCGGCGAGCAGCCCCGCTGCGCGCACGCCCGCGCTCTCCTGCACGAGCGCGAGGACCACGCCGGCCACGCACGCGCCCACGAAGATCGGGAGCAGCGCGACCAGCGGATTCACGCCGCCGGCCTTGAGCGCGACGATCTCCCGCGCGCGCGCGCCCTGCGCGACGCAGGAGAACGCGGCCGCGAAGCACGCCGCCGGCACCAGATAGGCGAGGTACTGCGCCAGCGTCCGGAGGCCCACGCGAAACGCCGCGGCCGCGAGCGTGCGCTCGTCCTCCGGGATCTCGTCGAGCTCGAGCAGCGTATCGACGGCGATCACCAGGAGCGTCAAAATCAGGAGCGCCGCGAAGAAAGCGCGCGTGAAGCGCGCCGCATAGTGGCGCCACAACGTCTTCACGAGCCGAATCTCACGGGGGCGGGAGTCTAGCGGGTGCGGATCGTGCGAGGCAGCCGGACGCTCGAGAAGCCCCTCGAGCGGACCGTCCTCACGGTCGGGAACTTCGACGGCCTGCACGTTGGCCACCAGCGCATCATGAAGACCGTCACCGGCCGCGCGCGCGCGCTCGATGGGCTGGCCGCCGTCTACACCTTCGAGCCGCACCCGCGCAAGGTGCTCCAGCCTTCGCTGGCACCGCGCCTGCTCACCACGCTCGAGCAGAAGCTCGAGCTGTTCGAAGCGGCGGGTGTGGACGTGACGATCGTCGAGCCCTTCGACCTCGAGTTCGCGCAGCTCCCCGCGGAGCGCTTCGTGCGCGAGATCCTGCACGAGCGCATCGACCCGCTCGAGGTCTACGTGGGCTACGACTTCCGTTACGGGCGCGACCGGGAGGGCTCGATGCGGACGCTGACCGAGCTCGGCCCGCACCTCGGCTTCTCGGTGGCGATCGTGCCCGAGGTCAAGCTCGGGAGCCGCGACGTGAACTCGACGCGGATCCGCGAGCTGCTCGAGCAGGGCAGCGTGGACGAGGCGGCGCTCCTGCTGGGGCGTCCGTACACGATCCGCGGCCGTGTGGTGACGGGCGACAAGCGCGGGCGTACGCTCGGCTTCCCCACCATGAACCTGGACGCCGAGAACGAGGTGCTGCCGCGCGCGGGCGTCTATGCGGGCCGCGTGCGCCTCCTCGACCCGGGCACGCCGGCGGAGGGGACGCGCTTTGGCGCCGTGACGAACGTCGGGCGGCGCCCGACGTTCGGCGTCTCCGACCGCGTGCTGACCGAGGCGCACCTGCTCGACTTCGCGGGCGACACCTACGGGCGCCGCATCGAGATCACGTTCGAACACCTCCTCCGCGAGGAGCGGCGCTTCCCGGACGTGGACGCGCTCCGCGCCCAGATCGCGCTCGACGCCGAGCTCGCGCGCAAGAAGCTCGGGGTGCCATGAGTCGCACGCGGCGACTCTCGGATCCCCGCCTCTGGCTCGGTCTCGGCGTGACCGTGCTCGCGCTCTGGCTGTCCTTCCGCGACGTCTCCTGGCGCGCGCTCGGGCGCGACGTCTCGCGCGCGAACTGGGTCGTGCTGCTCGGTCTCTCGGTACCCGCGCACCTCTGGGCGCTCCAGCTCCGCGCACAGCGCTGGCGGGTGCTCGCCCGCGGCGTGGCGGACTTCGACACGGCCGCGGGGCTTCGCGCGACCGCGGTCGGCTTCATGGTGAACAACCTGCTGCCCCTCCGCGTTGGCGAGCTCGTGCGCGCCTGGTGGCTCGCGCGCGAGATCCGCGCCTCCGGCTCGGCGCTCCTCGGCACCGTGATCCTCGAGCGCGTGATCGACGCGGTGTTCCTGCTCGCGCTGGCCTCGCTCCTGATCGGGAGCGAGGTCGGGCGCGGGCTCCTCTTCGCGGCGGCGGCTGCGCCGCTCGCGGCCACCTTTGCGCTCCGGCGCTGGCCGGGCGCGGCGGTGGCCGGCGTCCAGCGCGTCGGATCGCGCGTACTCTCGCCCGCGCGCTCCGAGCGCCTCGCCGTGGTCACCGCCTCGCTGGCGGCGGGCGTCGCCTCGCTCCGCGGGCGCGGAGACCTCGCGCGCGTCGCGATCAGCACCACCCTCATCTGGGGCGTGGCCGCGGTCGTCCCGTTCTGGGCGGCCTTCCTCGCGCTCTCGATCGATCTCGGCGGTCCCGCCGGCGAGCTGCGGGCCGCGCTGATCACGCTCGTCTGGGTCGGCGCCGCGGTCGCGCTCCCGTCCGCGCCCGGCTTCTTCGGCACCTACCACGCCGCCTGCGTCGTCGCGCTCACTCCCCTCGGGGTGTCGCGCGAGCAGGCCCTCGCGGTGGGGACCCTCGCGCACGCGGTCTTCTGGCTGGGCACGACGGCCTTCGGGCTGGTGGCGCTCCGGCTCGGCGGCCGCCGTCTCGCCGAGGCTTTGGCCGGCGCCGAGCAGGTCGAGGCCCCCGGCGCCGGGGCGGGAGCCGCCCCGCCGTAAAGCTCCCCCGGCCGCCGACCGATAACCGACCGGGTTCGCAGGGCTTTCAGGGAGCCGCAGGAGGGGCGCCAGGCGGCGCGTCGCCACGGCCGAATTCCCGCGTGCCCGGGGGACGGGGACTTGAACGAGCGCATCGGCGAACTCCTGGTTCGCGAGAACCTGCTCACGTCCGAGCAGCTGCGGAAGGCGCGCGAAGAGGCCAAGTCTGGCGGCGCCCGCCTCGGCGCGCAGATCACGAAGCTCGGCTTCCTCCAGGAGCAGGAGCTCTCCTCGTTCGTCGCGAAGCAGTACGGCGTCCCCGACATCAACCTCGACGAGTTCGACATCGACCCCTCGGTGATCTCGCTGATCCCCGAGGAGGTCGCGATGAAGCACAGCGTGATCCCGGTGAACCGCGCGGGATCGACGCTGATCCTCGCGACCGCGGATCCGTCGAACATCTTCGCGATCGACGACATCAAGTTCCTCACCGGGTACAACGTCGAGGTCGTCGTCGCCTCCGAAGAGCAGATCAAGCGGGCGATCGACCGCTACTACGACAAGTCGTCGAGCCTCGACGACATCATGGGCAACTTCGACGACTCGGACCTCGAGCTCGTCAGCGACCAGGACGACGTCGACGTCAGCGCGCTCGCCAAGGAGTCCGAGGACGCGCCCGTCGTCAAGCTCGTGAACCTGGTGCTGACGGACGCCATCAAGCGCATCGCGTCGGACATCCACATCGAGCCGTACGAGAAGGAGTTCCGCGTCCGCTACCGCATCGACGGCGTGCTCTACGAGGTGATGCGGCCACCGCTCAAGCTGAAGAACGCGATCACCTCGCGCCTCAAGATCATGGCGGAGCTCGACATCGCCGAGCGGCGCCTCCCGCAGGACGGGCGCATCAAGCTGAAGCTCGGGCGCGGCAAGGAGATGGACTACCGCGTCTCGGTGCTCCCGACCCTGTTCGGCGAGAAGACGGTGCTGCGTCTCCTCGACAAGTCGAACCTGCAGCTCGACATGACGAAGCTCGGCTTCGAGCCGAAGCAGCTCGAGACGTTCCAGGACGCGATCCACCAGCCCTTCGGCATGGTGCTCGTGACCGGCCCCACCGGCTCGGGCAAGACGACCACGCTGTACTCGGCGCTCTCCGAGCTGAACAAGATCAGCGAGAACATCTCGACCGCGGAGGACCCGGTCGAGTTCAACCTGGTCGGCATCAACCAGGTGCAGATGCACGAGGAGATCGGCCTCAACTTCGCGGCTGCGCTGCGCTCCTTCCTGCGCCAGGACCCGGACATCATCATGGTCGGCGAGATCCGCGACTTCGAGACCGCGGAGATCGCGGTCAAGGCTGCGCTCACCGGTCACATGGTGCTCTCGACGCTGCACACGAACGACGCGCCCTCGACCGTCAACCGTCTGCTGAACATGGGCATCGAGCCGTTCCTCGTGGCGTCGTCGGTGAACGCGATCGTGGCGCAGCGCCTCGCGCGGCGCGTCTGCGGCGAGTGCAGGGAAGTGGATGCCGAGTCCGGACCCGACGCGCTGATGGCGGCCGGCATGCCCGAGGCAGAGGCGCGCGCGACCAAGGCCAACAAGGGGCGCGGCTGCAACAACTGCTCCAACACCGGCTACAAGGGCCGCGTGGCGATCTACGAGGTGATGCGTCTCGGCGAGGAGCTCAAGGAGTTCGTGCTGAACGGCGCGTCCGCCACCGAGCTCAAGCGCGAGGCGATCCGCCTCGGAATGCTGACGCTGCGCCGGAGCGCGCTCAACAAGCTGCGCGAGGGCGTCACGACCGTGAGCGAGGTCTACCGCGTCTCGGCGGCGGACTTCTAGGGCAAGCGGAGCGCGCAGCGAGCGCAGCGAGTGAAGACTTGGAGGGTGAATGGCGAATCTGCATCAGCTCTTGAAGGCGATGATCGAGAAGGGAGCGAGTGATCTGCACATCACCACCAGCAGCCCCCCGCAGCTCCGCATCGACGGCAAGCTGCACCCGCTCAAGATCCCGCCGCTCGCGCCTCCCGAGACGAAGCAGCTCTGCTACTCGATTCTCACCGACGCGCAGAAGCACAAGTTCGAGGAGAACAACGAGCTCGATCTCTCGTTCGGCGTGCGCGGCCTGTCGCGCTTCCGCGCGAACATCTTCATGCAGCGCGGCGCCGTGGCGGGCGCCTTCCGCTCCATCCCGTACAAGATCAAGACGTTCGAGGAGCTCGGGCTGCCGGCCGTGGTGTCGGAACTGGCCAAGAAGCCGCGCGGGCTCGTGCTGGTGACCGGGCCGACCGGCTCGGGCAAGAGCACCACGCTCGCCACGATCATCGACAAGATCAACGGCGAGCGCGCCGAGCACATCGTCACGATCGAAGACCCGATCGAGTACCTGCACCCGCACAAGAGCTGCCTGGTGAACCAGCGCGAGGTGGGCGCCGACACGAGCGGCTTCAAGACGGCGCTCAAGCACATCCTGCGCCAGGACCCCGACGTGGTGCTGATCGGTGAGATGCGCGACCTCGAGACGATCGAGGCGGCGCTCACGGTCGCGGAGACCGGCCACCTGGCGTTCGCGACGCTCCATACGAACTCGTGCGTCCAGACCATCAACCGGATCGTGGACGTGTTCCCGCCGTATCAGCAGGCGCAGATCCGCGCCCAGCTCTCCTTCGTGCTCGAGGGCGTGCTGTCGCAGACGCTGATCCCGCGGGCGAGCGGCCCGGGCCGCGCGCTCTCGCTCGAGATCATGGTGCCGAACGCTGCCATCCGGAACCTGATCCGCGAGGACAAGATCCACCAGATCTACTCGCAGATGCAGATCGGGCAGGAGAAGTTCGGCATGCAGACGATGAACCAGTCGCTGGCGTCTCTCTACCACCGGCGCCTGATCACGATGGACGACGCGATCGGCCGGAGCAGCGACGCCGACGAGCTCCGCAATCTCATCCAGCAGGGCGGCGGCGCCGCGGTCACGCGGCGCACGGCCACTGCCGCCTAGAGGGGGAAGCCATGGCTGTCTACACCTGGGAGGGGCGTACCCGTCAGGGCACGACCAAGCGGGGCGTGATGGAGGCGATCGGCGAGGCCGCCGTGATGGCGCAGCTTCGCGCGCAGATGATCACGCCGATCAGCGTCAAGGCGAAGCCCAAGGACATGTTCGCGGACATCCAGCTCTTCAAGGCTGGCCCCAACACGCGCGATCTCGTCATCTTCACGCGCCAGTTCGCCACGATGATCGACGCGGGCCTGCCGCTCGTGCAGTGCCTCTCGATCCAGGGCGACCAGCAGCCGAAGGCCGGCTTCAAGGAGGTGATCCTGGGCGTGAAGTCGGACGTGGAGCAGGGCTCCACGTTCGCGGATGCGCTCGGCAAGTACCCGCGCGTGTTCAGCGACCTCTACGTGAACCTGGTCCGCGCCGGCGAGGTGGGTGGCATCCTCGACACCATCCTCTCGCGCCTCGCCCAGTACATGGAGAAGGCCGACGCCCTGCGCCGCAAGGTCAAGGGCGCAATGGTCTATCCGGCCACGATCGTGGTCGTGTCGGTCGGCGTGATCACGCTCCTGCTCGTCAAGGTGATCCCCGTCTTCAAGAAGATGTTCGAGGAGATGGGCGGCGCGCTGCCCGCGCCGACGCAGATGGTGGTGGATCTCTCCGCGTTCATGCAGGAGTGGATCCTCGTCATCCTGGCCGGCACGTTCGCCACCGTGTTCGGCTTCTTCTACGCGCGCCGGCGGTTCCGCGACTTCCGCTACCGCACCGACGCGATCTTCCTGAAGATGCCGGTGTTCGGGCCGCTGCTACGCAAGGTGGCAGTCGCACGCTTCAGCCGCACGCTCGGCACGATGATCTCGAGCGGCGTGCCGATCCTCGAGGCTCTCGACATCTGCGCGCGCACGGCGGGCAACCTGGTGATCGAGGCCGCGCTCGTGAAGACGCGCGCCGCGATCTCGGAGGGGCGCACGATCGCGGAACCGCTCGAGGCCTCGGGTGTGTTCCCGGGCATGGTCGTGCAGATGATCGCGGTCGGTGAGGCCACCGGTGCGATGGACCAGATGCTCAGCAAGATCGCCGACTTCTACGACGACGAGGTGGACAGCGCGGTCTCGGCGCTCACCGCGCTGCTCGAACCGCTGATGATGGTGTTCCTGGGCGGCACGGTGGGCGGCATCCTGCTCGCGATGTATCTGCCGATCTTCAAGATCGCGGAGGCCGTGAAGTAAGCCACGCGAGATGAGCGCGGAGGCCAGCGCGGAGGAGAGAGCCGTCTTGCGGCGCACGCTCGTGCGGCTCCTCGTGGCGCGGCTCGGGCTCGCGGCGCTCGGCGCAGGGCTCGCGCTCGCCGTGGCGGGCGAGGGCCGCAGCCCGAGCGAGGTGCGCGGCCTCTGGGCCGTGCTGGCGGTCGCCTTCGGCTCCACGGCGCTCTCGGCCGCCTGGATGGGGCGCGTCCGGCGCCCGCAGCGCTTCAGCGCCGTGCAGCTCGGCGCGGACGTCGGCGTGGTGACCGCGCTCGTCCACTTCTCCGGCGGCGGCGGCTCACCCTTCGGCTTCCTCTACCTCCCGATCACCGTGTTCGGCGCGATGCTCTTCGACCGGCGCGGGGCCTACGGCTCGGCGTTGCTCTCGTCGCTGGCGTACGGCGCCGTGCTGGCGTGGGGCCTGCGCACGCCCGCCGAGGTGGAGTTCGCGATCTGGTGCGCGCTCACGGCGGCGCTCCTCATGGTGGCGCTCCTCGCGAGCGCGCTCGCGCGCGAGCTCCGCGTGACGGGCGAACGGCTCGACGCGAGCCACGCGCGCCTCCGCGCCCTCGCGAGCCTGCACGAGCGCACGCTCGAGTGCCTGACGAGCGGCCTCTTGACGCTCGATCCCGCGCAGCGCGTGAGCTACGTGAACCCCGAGGCCGAACGCATCCTCGGGCGGCGCACCGCCGAGCTGCTCGGCCAGCCGCTCGACGAGGTGCTGCCGGGCGCGAGCGCGCTCGCGCGCGACGCCGAGGCCGCGAGCGGGCGGATGCGCGCGCGGATCCAGCTCGCGGGCGCGGACGGCGAGCCGCGCCACCTCGGCCTCGCGGTCTCGATCCTCCGCGGCGGGCAGGGCGCCGAGGCCGGCCACGTGGTGATCTTCCAGGACGTGACCGCCGTCGTGCGGATGGAGCAGGAGCTCCGGCTCCGCTCGCGCCTCGCGGGCGTGGGCGAGCTCGCGGCCAGCATCGCGCACGAGATCCGGAACCCGCTCGCGGCGATCTCCGGCTCCGTGGAGCTACTGCGCGGCGGCCGCGCCGAGGCGGACCGTGAGCGGCTGATGGGCATCGCGCTCCGCGAGATCGGCCGCCTCGACGCGCTGATCCGCGACTTCCTCCAGTACGCGCGGCCGGCGCCGCCGAAGCTCGCGCCCGTGGCGCTGCCGGCGCTCCTCGAGGAGGTGGCGCAGATGCTGGCCACCGCCGTGCCGCCCGGTGCCGAGCTCGAGCTCGAGGCCGACCCCGCGGCCTGCGCGATGGCCGACGCGACCCAGCTCCGCCAGGTGCTCTGGAACTTGACACGGAACGCGTGCGACGCACTCGAGGGGCCGGGGGTGATCCGCCTCTCCGCCGCGCGCGTGGGGCCGCCTCAAGCACGCGCTCCCGGCGACCGAAAGCGCCCCCGGGAGGAGGCGGCCGCCGTGGAGATCGTTGTTTCCGACACGGGCCGCGGCATCCCGCTTGCCGACCTCGAGCGGATCTTCGACCCGTTCTACACCACGAAGCCGGACGGGACCGGGCTCGGCCTCCCCACCGTGCACCGCATCGTCGAGAGCCACGGCGGCACGCTCGAGGTCGAGAGCCAGCCCGGCGCGACGCGGTTCCGCGTGCGCCTCCCGGCCGCGGAGGGCCCGGCGTGAAGACGGCCCGCATCCTGGTCGTGGACGACGAGCGGAGCCTCCGCGAGTTCCTGGAGATCTTCTTCCGGCGCGAGGGCTACGGAGTCGTGACGGCGGCGAGCGTGGACGAGGCGCTCGTCGCGCTCGGCGCCGACGACTTCGACGTCGTGATCTCGGACGTGCAGATGGCGGGCGCCTCGGGCCTCGAGCTGCTGCGCACGGTGAAGGAGAACGCGCCCGACTGCGTGGTCATCATGATCACCGCGTTCGCTACGACGGAGACCGCGATCGAGGCGATGAAGCAGGGCGCCTACGACTACATCACGAAGCCCTTCAAGGTGGACGAGCTCCGCCTCGTGGTGGAGAAGGCGCTCGAGAAGAAGCTCCTCACCGACGAGAACCAGCGCCTCCGCACCGCGCTCCGCTCGCGCTCGCGCTCGCTGGTCGGCTCGAGCGCGGCGCTCGGGCGCGTCCACGACCTGATCGCCCAGGTCGCGACGACGCGGACGAACGTGCTGGTGAGCGGCGAGAGCGGCACCGGCAAGGAGTTGGTCGCGCGCGCGATCCACGAGCTGTCCGAGCGCCGCGACAAGCCCTTCATCGCGGTGAACTGCGGCGCGATCCCCGAGAACCTGCTCGAGTCGGAGCTGTTCGGACACGTGCGCGGCGCGTTCACCGGCGCGGTCTCGCACAAGCCCGGGCTCGTCGAGACGGCAGACGGGGGCACGCTCTTCCTCGACGAGATCGGCGAGCTCCCGCCGAGCCTCCAGGTGAAGCTCCTGCGCCTCATCCAGGAGAAGACGATCCGCCGCGTCGGCGGCAACCAGGACCAGCGCGCCGACGTCCGCATCGTGGCCGCCACGAACCGGGACCTCGAAGCCGAAGCGCAGGCAGGGCGCTTCCGCGAAGACCTCTACTATCGCTTGAACGTCATCCAGATCGCGCTGCCGGCGCTCCGCGAGCGCATGGAGGACGTGCCGATCCTGGTCCAGCACTTCCTCGCGAAGTACCGGCGCGAGCTCGGGAAGGAGGTGCAGGACGTCGCGCCCGAGGCGATGGAGAAGATCCTCGCGCACTCCTTCCCCGGCAACGTGCGCGAGCTCGAGAACCTGATCGAGCGCGCGGTGGCGCTCTCGCGCGGGCCGACGCTCGGCGTGGACGTGCTGCCCGCCTCGGTGCTGGAGCGGAGCGCGAGCCGGCGGCCTGCCGTGCCGCAGCCGGCGCCCGCCTCGGGGAATCTCGACGAGATCCTCGCGAGCTACGAGCGTGGGCTCCTCGCCGACGCGCTCCAACGGGCGGGCGGCGTGAAGAAGCGGGCGGCGCGGCTCCTCGGCATCTCGTTCCGCTCCTTCCGCTACCGACTCGAGAAGCTCGGCCTCGACGACGGCGCGCGCGACGACGACGACCGCTAGCAAGCGGAGCGCGCAGTGAGCCGCAGGCGAACGGAGTCACGACAGCCGAGAAGCGCGCAGTGAGGCGTAGCCGAACGGAGTCAGGGGCCGGCCTCCAGCGCGAGGTGCTCGCGAGCCTCGCGCTCGTGATGGGCCTCGCGACGCTCGTGCTGTTCGGGCTGATCGCCGTGCACCACGAGCGGACGCTCCGCGCGACGCTCGGGCCGGCGCTCCTCGCGGAGGCGCGCGCGGGCGCGCTCGGCGACCCGGCGCTTCCGGGCACGCTCTGGTGGGAGCGCCAGGCGGACAGCCGCTTCGAGGCCTGGACGCCCGGCGGGCGTGGCCCCGACCCCGAGACGCGGCGCCTCGCGGACGAGGCGCGCGCGAGCGGCGCGGCGCTGCTCCGGCTCGGCGGGCTCGGCGAGGCGATCCGCTTCGCGGCGCCGATCCCGTCGCGGCGGAGCGTCGCGGTGGCGCGGCTCCCCGAGGCGACCTCGCAGGCGCTCCGGGCGCGGCCGCTTCTCGTGATCGCGCTCCTCGGCGCCGCGGACCTCGGCGTGTTCAGCATCTTCGCCGCGCTCCTGCTGCGGCGCCGCGTGGTCCGCCCGCTCGAGCAGCTCGCCGCGGCGGCCCGCGCGGTCGGCGCGGGCGAGGCGGCGCGCGCGACGGTCTCCGGCCCGCGCGAGACCGTCCAGGTCGCGCTGGCCTGGAACGAGATGACCGAGGCGCTGGAGAAGCGCTCCGAGGACCTCGCGAAGGCCGTGTCCGAGCTGCGCGGTGCGAACCGCGAGCTCCGCCGCACCCGCGATGGGCTCGATCGCGCGGACCGGCTCGCGCTCGTGGGCCGGCTCGCGGCCGGCGTGGCGCACGAGGTCGGGAACCCGATCGGGGCGATGCTCGCGTTCCTCGAGCTGGCGTCGCGCGACCCGGGCCTCGCGGATGCGTCGCGCACGCACCTCGCGCGCGCGGCGCGCGAGGGCGAGCGCGTGCGCGTGATCCTCCGCCAGCTCCTCGACTTCTCGCGTCCCGCGCGGACAGCGCCCGCACCGCTCGAGCTGGCGGACGTCGCGGAGGAGGCCCTCCAGCTGGTCGCGGCCCAGCACGCGAGCCGGGGGATCGCGCTCGCGCTCGAGCGCGGGGAGGGCGTTCCCCCGGCGCTCGGCGACGCAGGCGCCGTGCTCCAGATCCTGCTGAACCTGCTTCTGAACGCCGCGGACGCGGTGGCGGGGAGCGAGCGACCGGCGATCCAGGTCGCGGTCCGGCGCTCGGTGCTGCGCGCGCGCCAGGGTGACGACGACGCGGGCGGTGCCGCGGGGCGCGCGCGGGCCGACGCGGTCGAGTGCATGGTGGCGGACAACGGCTGCGGCATCGCCGAGACCGACCGCGAGCGGGTGTTCGACCCCTTCTTCACGACGAAGCCGCCGGGGCAGGGCACCGGGCTCGGTCTCTCGACCGCGGCGCGCCTCGCCGAGGAGCTCGAGGGCGCGCTCGTGCTCGTGGACCCGCCGCCGGGCTTCGTCACGGCCTTCGTGCTGCGCCTGCCGGTCGCCCAGCCCGCGCCCGCCGCGACCGTCCGCACCGCCTAGCGGGGACGCCGCCTAGCGGGGACGTTCTTCAAAACATCAAAACGTGCCCGGCCCCTGACGCGCGCAGAAGCTCAGCGCCGGACGATTTGACGTCTTGAAGAACGTCCCCGTCTGCGCAAGGGCCTGCGCACCCCGCAGCGGAGTGCGGAGCGCCCGGGCGCGGGGCCGCCTCCAGCTAAAGCGGGAGCGTCCGTGGGCCGATTCCGGTGCTGGCACGGGGCTTGCTCCCCCGTCGTGCAGCCTGAGGAGCGGCCGAGCATGCGACCTGCCTCGCGACGGCGATTCGCCGGCTTCACGACCATCGAAGTGATGATCGTGGTTGCGATCATCGGAATCTTCGCGGCGCTCGCGATCCCCTCCTGGCGCGCCTACCAGCGGAACCTCCAGCTGCGCGCGGCGGCGCGGACCGTCGCGAACGCGTTCGCGTACGCGCGCTCCCACGCGCTCGCCACCGGGAACCGGCACGTCGTGGTGTTCGCGGTGGATCCGCTCGCTCCGGACGACGTGTGCGGCAACCCGATCGTGAACAGCAAGGGCCAGCCGGTCCCGGTGCTCGTCTACGAGGACAACGACGGCGGCGCCGCGAACTGCTGCTTCGATGCCGGCGAGGAGCGCCTCGCCGAGAACGCCGTGCCGGCCGTGAGCTGGGGCGTCACGCCGGCCCCGCCCGCGGGCCCGCTGCCGTCGCCCGAGGATGTGGGTGGCGGAGACTACTCCACGGGCTCCTCGTTCACTCAGCCCGACGGCTCCGACGCGGCGTGGGTCTCGTTCGGGGGGGACGGCGTTCCGGTCGCGTTCAACGCCGCGTGCAACTTCGGCACGACCGGCAGCGGTGCTGGCGCGGTCTACCTCACGAACGGCGCCCGCAGCTACGCGGTCGTCCTGAACCCGCTCGGCACCGCGAACGTCGAGCGCTTCGACCCGAACGCGGACGCCTGGGGGAACTGATGACGCACGCTTCCCACGCGACGCGCCGCGCGCGCTCCGGCTTCTCGATGCTCGAGATGATGTTCGCGCTCGTGATCCTCGCGGGCGGCCTGCTCGCGATGCTCTCCGTGCAGGTCCAGGCGCTGAAGCAGGGCCGCTACGGCCGCCACACCACCGAGGCGATGCAGGTCGCGCGGGACCAGATGGAGCTCCTGATGCGGCTGCCCTGGAACGACCCGGGCGCGCAGCCCACGGGCTGGACGGCGCCGACGACGATCGACGCCACCGTGCAGAACGAGGGCGGCGTCGTCGCGCACCAGAGCTTCAACTTGTCCTGGCGCATCGTCACGGCGGCCTTCGAGCCGAACGCCCGCACGATCGACGTGGACGTCACCTGGACCGAGACGGACGCGAACGCGGGCTTCGCGCGCCGCTACGTCCTCTCCAGCATCAAGAACAACGAGAGCTGACATGCAGCGCCGCAAGGGGCTCTTCGCCCGACTCCAACTCGACGCCGATCCCGCGCAGCGAGGCGCAGCCGAGCGAAGCAGAGAGCGCGCTGGTTTCAGCCTGATCGAGCTCGTCATCTCGATGGCCGTCCTCGGGATGGTGAGTTTCTTCCTGACGGACCTGCTCGTCCGCCAGAGCCGTACGTACACCGTGGTGGACGACGTCACGGAGACGCAGCAGAACCTCCGCGCCGTCACGAACCTGCTCGAGCGCGAGCTGCGCTCGACGGGGTTCCTGGTGCCCGAGGGCGCCGCCATCTGCGCCTACGACACCGGCGGCGGCGGCACTCCCGACACGAATCCGGACGTCCTCTACCTGACGGACGCAGACGCGCTGGATCCCGCGGGCGTCACGAGCCTCACCACGCAGGCCGCGACGATCCTCTCCGGCTACGGCGACGGCGATGGCATCGAGGTGCTCCAGCTCTCGTCGCTCGTGGTGGATGCCGGCGCCTTCTACGACACCGATGGCGACGACGTCGCCGACAGCGACTTCCAGTTCAGCATCGCGCCCGCGCGCAACGGCGGCGTGATCGTGGTGGACCGGGACGACCCGAGCTCCGGCGCCGCGTGCGGCGTGATCACCGACCTCGACCTCGGCACGAACACGATCACGGTGGACTTCAACGTCTCCACCGCCCCCAACTCGCCGCCGGCGGGCGCGGCGCCGGATGGCACCCCGCTCGGCGTCGGCGCGGCGAACCTCGTCGCGATCCCGGCCCACGTGTACTGGATCAACCCGGCCGTGGGCGGCGGGCCGCCGCAGCTGATCCGCAACGGCATGGTGCTCGCGAGCGACGTCGAGGACCTCCAGGTCGCGATGTTCTACGACACCGACGACGACGGCGTGGTGGACGGCCTCGACCCCGACTTTACGCCGCCTCCGGCGCACAGCGCGACCGAGTATCCGGGCTCCGCGGCCGACAATGCCGAGTACGAGTCCGGCGCGTGGGACAACTCGGAGCTGCGGGAGGTGCGCGTGACGGTGGTGGCGCGCACGCGCGCCGAGGACCCGAACGTTGCGATCAACCCGGCCCTCGCGACGAGCGTGCGCCAGGGCTTCGAGAACCGACAGTCGGCCACCGCCGCCGATGGCTTCCGCCGGCGCTCGATCACGCTGACCGTGCAGCCGCGCAACGTGGACCGCGTGCTGTGACCGGGAGGAACCCCATGCGAACGGAACGTAGGCACGAACAAGGCGTGGTGATGTTCATCACCGTGCTGCTGCTCGCGATGATGGGTGGGCTCGGCCTGGCCGCGCTCGACGCCGCGAGCCGCGACCGCGACTCCGCGGGCTTCTACAACCGCGAGAACGTCGCCTTCTACGCCGCGGAGGCGGGCATCGCGCACGCGCGCGCCATCATCCGCGCGGTCGAGAGCACGAACGAGCTGCCCGCCTTCCCGACCGAGGCCGCGCCGCAGTCGCTCGGCGACACCAGCCTCTACCCGAACGGCGTGATCGCCGGCGGGAGCGGCTTCGCGCGCCCGGTCTACTACGGCGACCCGGACGTGCCGAATCCGATCTCCTCGAACGGCGACGCGGCCGGTCAGTACAGCGAGGGGATGAACCTCCAGAGCAAGGGCGCCAAGGCGATGGCGACGCTCTGGACCCTCAACGTGAAGGGCGAGTCGCCCGACGGCGCGAGCGCGCGGATCGAGGCGAAGGAAGTGAAGTTCTTGTTCGGCGGCGGCTACTAGCGGCAGGCGCTAGCGCCGAGCGGTAGCCGGGGACGGGGGGATCCGGGATGCGGAGATCTATCTTCGCTGCGCTCGGCGCAGCACTCTTCACGCTCGCGTGCGGGTCCGAGGAGCCGCAGCCGAGTGGAGCGCCGCTCGTGCGCGAGGCGCCGGAGCCCGTCGCGGAGCGCCTCGAGAACGCGCCGCCGCGGGTGGACCGGCTTGTCCTCCAGCCCGAGGCGCCGCTCCCGGGCCAACGGATCGAGGCGCGCGTCGAGGCGAGCGACCCCGATGGCGATCCGGTCCGGATCGAGCTCGAATGGCGCCAGGGCGGGCGGGTGATCGCGCAGGGCCCGCGCACGACGCTGGCGCCCGAGGGCCTCGCGAAGGGCGAGGACGTCGTGGTGATCGCTACCGCGAGCGACGGCCGCGACACGAGCGAGCCGGTGCGCGCCTCCGTCACGGTGGGCAACACCGCGCCGCTGATCAGCGCGCTCTACCTGAGCCCCGACGGCGAGATCGGGCCCGGCCAGGAGGTGAGCGCGGCGCCGCGGGCGCTCGACGCGGACGGCGACGAGCTCGAGTTCGAGTACGCGTGGCTGCTGAACGGCGAGGTCGTACGCAACGCGAAGCACGCGACGTTCGCGACCGACGAGCTGCGGCGCGGAGATCGCCTGCAGGCGCGCGTCCGTGTCGGCGACGGCGAGGCCTGGAGCCCCGTCGCGGAGAGCATGACGCTCACCCTGGCGAACCGGCCGCCGCGGATCCTGGAGCCGCCCGCGCTCGAGCGCGTGGCGGGCGGGGTGCGCGGCACGCTCGAGGCCGAGGATCCCGACGGCGACCGCACGCTCCGCTTCCGCGTGCTCTCGGGTCCGCCCGGGCTCGCCGTGGATCCGGTGACGGGCGTGATGAGCTTCAAGCCGCGCGCCGGCACGACCGGCGCCCAGGCGGTCGAGATCGCGGTCGCCGACAGCTACGGCGCCGAGAGCGCGCTCCGCTTCGAGCTGACCGTGTCGCAGGGCGAGACGGAGGCGCAAGCCGCGCCGCCCGCGAGCGACGACGAGCGTGAGGCCGAGAGCGACGAGCTCTCGGACGAGGACGACGACGGGGCCGACGAGGACGCGGACGCGGAAGACGAGACCGCGGACGAGGACTAGGCGATGCGCAACGCCGTGCGGGCTCCGCAACGCCGTGCAGGGTCCCGGGCGCCCGCGCAGGGCGCCGCTCTCGAAACCTCGGGCACTTGGCCCCCGCCTTGCCGGTGGCATCGCCCTTGCTTTGTCCTGGTCAGTTGAAGGAGACCGCCATGCACGCTCGCCGTCTGGCCACGCGCTTCACCGCGCTCGCGCTCGCCGCGCTCGTGTTCGCCCCGAGCCCCGCCAGCCGTGCGGACGACACGGAGCTGTTCACGCCGACCGTGTCCCCGAACGTGCTGCTCGTGATCGACAACTCGGGCTCGATGAACAACATCATGTGGCATCCGAACTTCGATCCGGCCGCGACCCCGGGCTGCAACTACTGGCAGAACAGCGAGGAGTACAAGGTCAACGCGTCGAGCAGCGACACCACGGCCACCTCGGGCGACACCGACGGCTTCAAGAACGGCAACTACAGCATTCCCGCCCCCGTGCCGGCGGGCTGCGTCTCGACCGCGCGCGAGATCTTCCACGATCCGGGCGTCCAGGCCGCCGGCAACGACACGGGTTGGGCCGGCAGGTACCTCAACTGGTACTACAGCACGGCGGCCGCTTCGTACGCCTCGGAGGTCACCGCCCTCAACAACGGCAGCTTCTCGAGCTGCCTGGGAGGCGGCACGTTCCACAAGTACCGCCGCGCCCGCGTCACCGCCGCGAAGAACGTGCTGAAGGACGTGATCTGCCAGGTGAACCAGCAGGGCGAGGTGCGCTTCGGCCTGGCCCAGTTCCGCACGGCCTCGTCCAGCGAGGTGAACGGCGGCTACGTGCTGGTCCCGATCAACGACTACTACACCTCGACGGGCGCCCCCAACGTCTACTCCCTGAACAGTGTCAGCCAGAGCCACGGCGACCACCTCGACGACGCGATCGAGTCGCTCGGGGGCGAGTCCTACACGCCGCTCGGCGAGACGCTCTTCTCGGTCTACACGTACTTCATGAGCCGGAACACCACGAACCTGCCGGTGGGCAAGGACGGGCTCACGAAGTTCCCGAAGTACACCTACCGGCCGCGCGAGACAGGGACGGGCGGCGATCACAGCACCGCCGGCGCGCCGACGGTGCCGGACAGCCCGGTGCAATGGCACTGCCAGCGGAGCTTCGTCATCGTGATCACGGACGGCGAGCCCACCAAGGACGACTTCGACGTCGCCTCGCCCACCAGCACGGCCCAGGGCTACGGTGACTTCAAGGCCAAGCTGATCGGCAACTACAACAACGATGGGGAGACGGAGGAGCCCGGGGACTCCGTCGAGACGGCGTACTACCTCGACGACATCGCGAAGTGGATGCACGAGAAGGACTTCCGCCCCGACCTGAACGGCGAGCAGACCCTCGACGTCTACACGGTGGGCCTCACCACCGGGGCCGTTGCGAACGCCCTGCTCCAGAAGACCGCGAACGTCGCGAACGGCCAGTTCCACACCAGCAACAACGCCGAGCAGCTGTCGGCCGCGATCATCGAGGCGGTCACCGACATCATCGAGAAGTCGCAGGCCTTCACGGCCGCGACCGTGCCCGCGAGCCGCACCGCGGCCGGCGAGCAGCTCTACGTCTCGCTCTTCACGCCGACCAAGGCTCCGTACTGGCAGGGCAACCTGCGCTCGTATCGCCTGACGGGCGCGGGCGACATCCTCGACGCGAACGGAGACTGCGCGGTGGACGACCCGAGCGGGAGCTGCTTCTCGGGCGCGTTCAAGCCGACGACCGAGGCGCCGCCGTTCTGGGACGCCGCGGACGAGCTCCCCGCCCCGGCCTCGCGCGAGCTGCGCGTCTCGGCGCTGCGAGGCAGCACGCCCGCCCCGACGCTGGTGGACTTCGTGGCGCAGGTGGCGCCGCCCACGACCGGTATCACGGCGGCGGACCTCGGCATCACCTTCCCGCCCGCGACGATCCCGGGCGGCTCGATCGCGACGAGCGCCGACCAGTACGCGGCGGAGATCGTGGCGAACGTGCGCGGCTGCAAGATGGGCACCGGCGCGAACAGCGTCGCGTGCGTGGAGCGCGAGGCGCAGCTCGGCGACATCTTCCACTCGAACCCGGTGGTGGTGGGCAAGCCCTCGCTCTTCGAGGGCGACGTCTCCTACAAGGTCGACTTCAAGAACCTGGTGGGGGACCGCACCCGCGTGGTCTACGCGGGCAGCAACGGCGGCTTCCTGCACGGCTTCGATGCGGGCACCTGGCAGCCCAGCGACACGCCCCCGCACTACGACGAGGGCACGGGCGGGGAGCTCTTCGGCTTCATGCCGTGGCCGTCCCGCCAGGTCATCTGGAACAAGCCGCTCGACACGCACGACCGCGACTACTACTTCGTCGACGGCTCGCCGACCGTGGCGGATGCGTGGCTCTACACCGACCACACCGTCGCCACGAAGTACGGCGAGGAGTGGCGGACGGTGCTGGTGGGCGGGCTCCGCCAGGGCGGCCGGGCCTACTACGCCCTCGACGTGACGCATCCGGGCGCGCTGCTCTGCGACGCGCCGGCGACGGGCGACGGGTACCCCTGCTACCTCTGGGAGTTCCCGAAGGAGAACGACTCCGCGGCGAACAAGAACTGGGTCGGCGAGACCTGGGGCGAACCGATCATCACGAAGATCCGCGTGCAGGTCGGCGCCACCGTGTTCGAGCGCTGGGTCGCCGTGGTGACCGGCGGTTACCACGCGAGCAGCGACCCGAACGAGCACGCCGCCTACAACCCGACTTCGACGATCGGCCGCTCGATCTGGGTGCTCGATCTGAAGACCGGCAAGCCGCTGGCCCGGCGCAAGTTCGACACGGCCGGCAGCTGCCCCGACGGCGCGTACAGCGCGACGAACCCCGAGCGCAGCATGTGCTTCGCGATGGCGGCCACCCCCGCGGTCTACGACGTGGACGGCGACGGCTTCGCGGACGTCATCTACGCGCCCGACCTCGGGGGCCAGGTCTTCAAGTGGGTGATCAAGGCGCCCCTGAACCTCTCGGACGCGACCACGGCGAGCCAGCCGGCGACGGACTGGCCCTTCCGCTTGTTCTTCTCGGCGCCCGTCTACGACAGCGGGACTGCGCTCTTCTACAAGAGCTTCTTCTTCCCGCCCGGCGGCACGCGCAAGAACGGGAAGCTGTGGCTGGCCCTCGGCTCCGGCGAGCGGAACAACGTGAACTACCTGAGCGACCCGG
>Ga0187893_10002764_pt1 | contig 37606 bp, 34 predicted proteins | sample MA1701074metaG_FD_139574 | JGI IMG/M metagenome (GOLD analysis project Ga0187893, IMG submission 139574) | White microbial mat communities from a basaltic lava cave in the Kipuka Kanohina Cave System on the Island of Hawaii, USA - MA170107-4 metaG ... | reverse complement strand
TTTGGGAGCTACGCTAGACCAGATGATGATAATGAGCCAGGAACGTAACTGGAAAACAAAAAGGGGAGTGAATGGAACTGGCCTTACATATCCAGTGCCACCGCGAAGCGGTTTAGTTCAACGTTAAGTGAGCTGCCGCAGGCGGTGATAAATACCGGTCGGCCTATCTCCGGCGGCGGCTCTGGCAATAAATTCCAAATCGGTTGCAATATCCATCAGCTACCTCGGGTTGTCAACCTGAAGTTTCCCGCCAAAGGCTGCCGGTGCGGCGGGATATCTCCCTTGCGTGTACATCATCGTAGTCGTCACGTCTTTGTGACCCAATCTTGGACCGTGCGGATGTCGTAGCCATCTTCCAGAAGATGGGTGGCAAAGGAATGGCGAAAGGTATGGGGAGTTGCCGGCTTGGATATCCCCGCTTTCTGGACGGCTATTTTCACCGCCTTCTGCAACAGGGATTCATGCAGGTGATGTCTGCGTTTCTCTCCGGTTGTGCGATCTATGTAGTGGCTCGTTGCAGGAAATACCCACTGCCATCCCCACTCTTTTCCCGCGTTGGGATATTTGCGTTCCAGCGCGTCGGGCAAGGCAACACGACGAATTCGTCTACGAAGAGGCCGAACAAGGGTAAAAAGGGGAAATTCCAAACGCAAATTACCAAATGCAGATTGTAAATTGCAACAGAGACAGATAGATGGGGGCGCCTTGCAGTTTGCCTTATCCGCGGTGAATGAGGAAGTTAAGGCATCGCCGGTTTCTCGTTTCGACTGCGCATGAAGTTAACCATCTTTAAACTCATCACCACCTCGCGTTTCTGATTCAACACTTCGACGGAGGATTGAACGATTCCCCGGTCCGGCTTGCTGTCGGAGCGGCGGGTATCCAGCACGGTCACACGAATCGTCAGTTCGTCGCCCGGGAAAACGGGTTTGGTCCAGCGCAGTTCGTCGCAACCGGGCGAGCCGAGATTGGCTACCTTTGAAAGATAGTTGTCGGTATAGAGTCGCATCATCAAACCGGCGGTATGCCAGCCGCTGGCAATCAAGCCGCCGTAGATGCTCTTTTTCGCGAGCTCCGGGTCGGTGTGGTAAGAGAGGGGAACGAAACGCCGGCCGAATTGAAGAATTTCTTTTTCCTCCACGGCAATGGAGCCAAACTCATGGATAGCGCCGGCGACATAGTCTTCGAAGTAGCGGTTTTCTGCAGTCGTCGTGAAACGATCGCTCATGATGCTCCTCTCTCAAATGATCCCTTGTCAACGGCGTCGATATTGAGCCAGGATGCGGCCGGCCTTTGACGTCAAATCCTCCGCGCCCAGGATATCACTGATAATAGCTGCAGCATCGGCGCCCGTTCGCCAGACTTCTGTCACATTATTTTCGTTAATTCCCCCGATCGCCACGATGGGTAAGCGTACCGCTTGGCGCACCCGGCGCAAGCTGTCTAAACCCCGGGCGCTGTAACCGGTATCCTTGGTTGCGGTGCCATAGATCGGCCCAAAACCGATGTAGTCGGCGCCATGCCGTTCGGCTGCCCGGGCTTGCGCAATATCATGTGTCGATATGCCGATGATCTTCTCTCCCATCAACTCTCGCGCCGCCACTAACGGCAAATCATCTTGCCCGAGATGCACCCCGTCAGCTTCGCTGGCCAGCGCGATGTCCGCACGATCGTTGACGATCAACCGGCAAGCGTATTCTCGCGTGAGCGCTCGAGTCTCGCGAGCGAGCTTTAAGAATTCTCGTGGAAGCAGCGTCTTGGCCCGCAGCTGAAGCATTTTGACACCGCCCTCCAATAGGGCCCGTGAAACCTTTTCTGGCGGGCGATTTTTGATTTGCTCAGGGTCCAGAATGGCGTAGAGGGGTGGAATCTGCGGGCGCATCAAATGCCTCGACCTAATGAGAGGTGTCTTTTTTTAGTTCGATGCGCAGGTCAGCGATCTTCTTGCGCAGGGTGTTGCGGTTGATGCCGAGGATCTGGGCAGCGCGAATCTGGTTGCCGCGGGTTTTCTTCAGAGTCAACTCGATCAGCGGACGCTCTATCCGTTCGATAACCAGCGAGTAAAGGTTATCCACATCCACTCCCTCGGTTCGATGAAAATAATCTTCCAGTTTGTGCCGGATGAGCTCTTCGAGGGAAAGCTCATCGACCTCCAGTGTGGCGGGGGCGGGTCTATTTTGCAGGGAGAAGTCTTTGGCAAACAGTATCGGACCTGAGGCCAGCACCGCGGCGCGGATCAGCGTATTTTCCAACTCTCGCACGTTGCCGGGCCAGGAATGTTCTTCGAGAAGTTTCTGCGCTTCAGGAGAGACGCCGGAGACCTGTATGCCCATCTCGCGATTGATCTTTTCTATGAAATAACCGATCAAGAGCGGGATATCGCCGCGCCGCTCGCGTAACGGCGGCAGATAGATCGGAATCACTTTGAGACGAAAAAACAGATCCTCGCGGAAGCGTTTTTCTTTGACCGCTTTCTCCAAGTCCTGATTGGTGGCTGCGAGGATGCGGACATCGGCCCGCAAGATCTCACGACCGCCGATACGGCTGTATTCACGATCCTGCAGTACGCGCAGCAGTTTGGTTTGCAGCTCCAAAGGAATGTCACCGACTTCGTCGAGAAAAAGCGTTCCAGCTTCGGCCAGCTCAAATTTGCCGATGCGCCGGTCCAAAGCGCCGGTAAAGGCGCCTCTCTCATGGCCGAACAATTCACTTTCCAGCAGGTCCCGGGGGATGGCCGCGCAGTTGATCGCCACAAACGGCTGGTTCCAGCGCGAGGAGTTGTAGTGAATCGTCTTGGCCACCAGTTCCTTCCCTGTGCCGCTTTCGCCCTGGATCAAAATTGTTGCCTGGGTATCCACCACTTGGCCAATGGTTTTGTAGACTTTTTGCATGCTAGAGCTCGTACCGATAATATTGACGCCCGGCTCAAAGCGTTTTTTCACCTCTTCTTTGAGTTCGCGAAAATCGCGGCTCAGTTTGCGGCTATCGATGGCTCGTTTCACCAACACCAGTAGTTCGTCCAGGTCGAAGGGCTTGGTGATATAGTCGAAGGCGCCGTTTTTCATGGCGCCGATGGCATTGCGCATGGTGTTTTGCGCGGTCATGAGGATCATGGCCGTATCGCTACCCGCCTCTTTTAATTCCTTTAGCAGGGTGAGCCCGTCAGCGTCCGGCAGCTTGATGTCCATCAGAGAGACGTCAAAATGCGTGTCCATCAGCAACTGGCGTGCGCGCTGTCCGTTGGCGGCGGTCTGTACCCAATAGCCTTCGTTTTCGAGGGCTTTTTGCAGCACGAAGCGCAATGATTCTTCGTCTTCGATAACGAGAATTTTTCCCTGGTCCATGGAGCTATTCGGCCACCACTAACGAGACCTTGAAGGTGGTGCCTTTTCCCTCTGTGCTCTCAACTCGGATCAGACCGCCATGTTCTTTGATGATGCGATAACAGGTGGCCAAGCCGAGGCCCGTACCGTCGTTTTTTGTGGTGAAAAATGGAGAAAAAATATGCGGCAGATCTGCCTCGTTTATCCCGCTTCCTTGGTCCTCAAGGTCTACCCGGATAAAGCGATTGCGTCCGGTGCCTTGCTCCCGAATATGATAATCGGTTTCCAGGCGCGTCGTGATGGTTAACGACCCGGCCTGTGCTGTCGCCTGGAAGGCGTTCTTTACTAAATTGAGAAAAACCTGAGTCAATTGAGCGCGGTCGGCTTTTATAGGAGGCAGGCTTGGATCAAATTTTTTTCGGATCGCCACGGCTTTTTCGCCGACGTTTTGCCCCTCGAGCAACAGAACATCCTCCAAGACCTCATGGATATTGACAGGGACAAGCGTCAATTGCGGCGGGCGTGAGAGATCGAGCAATTGCTCGATGAGTTGGTTCACCCGATCGACCTCGCGAATCATAATATCCGTATATTCGGCTAAACCGGGTTGAGCGCCGGCGAATCGCCGCAGCAACTGGGCGGCGCCCTTGATGCCGCCGAGGGGATTGCGAATCTCATGCGCCAGACCTGCGGCCAAGGTGCCCACTAAGGCCAAACGATCGGCCCGTTTGAGGTCTTCTTCCAGCTCCTTTTGATGCTTGATGTCGCGCAGTAGAAGGATTGTGCCAAGACAATTCCCGTGACGGTCCTGGAGTGGCGACGCCGTTACGCTCACCGGCGTTTTGCGACCCCAGCGGGTAAAGAAATCTCCCTCTCCTCGCGCACTCTCCCTGCGGGGCAGGCCTGTCTTTGCGACGAGCTCCAAGAGCCAAGGCTCTCTGCCAAAGATTTGGCGGAGCGGCGTTTGCAGCGCTTGAACCGAGGAAATTTCCGTCAATTCTTCCGCCGCCTCGTTAAAAAAAACGATCTTTCCATCCTGGTCAACGGCGACCACGCCGTCCTCAAGATTGTTGATCATCTGTTGCCACGAGATCTGGCGTGGAGATCGTTTCTTTTGGCTGTTCAAGGCCTTCATGGGGATGGCTCAAAAGCGACAGGAAATCATAGCAAATACTGGCGTCCACGCAAATCCGATGGCGGCAGTGGGGCCTTGCATTGCCATCGCTCGCTGTGGTAAAAAATTAATACACTTAAGAGTTAGTACTCGAAGTGGGCGCTGCCCGCTTTTTTTGTTTTGGGGTCCCGAAAAAATGGATTCGACCATTCAACGGGTATGGGAGCTTGCGGCGCCAATCGCTGAGGGTCAGGGGCTGGAAATCGTGGAGGTGGAGTTTCGCCGGGAGGGGAGTCGCGGCGGGCGGGTGTTGCGATTATACCTCGATAAAGAGGGCGGACCCAACGTGGATGACCTGAGCCATGTTAGCCGGCAGCTGAGCGAGTTGCTCGACGCTGAAGATGCAGTGGATGGAGCTTATACACTGGAGGTTTCGTCGCCTGGAATTAACCGGCCATTGAAGCGACCGCAACATTTTCTAAGGTTCATCGGCAAGCGTGTCCGCGTACGCACCCGGGAGATTATAAGCGGGCGACGATCGTTTCTCGGGACTCTGGAAGGAGTTTTCGCAGATCAAATCACGTTGAACCAGGACGGTGCGCGATATTCGATCCCGTTCTCGTTGATCGAGAAATCAAATTACGAGCACGACTGGAGTACAGCCTATGCAACAAGATCTCAATCGAGTCATTGAACAGGTCAGCAAAGAGAAAGGTATAGATAAAGCTATACTGATCAGCGCGCTGGAGAATGCCATGGTTTCGGCGGCGAAGAAAACCTTCGGGCACCAGCGCAAAATCGAGGCGCAGTTCAATGCGGAGATCGGCGAGGTGGAGCTCTTTGAAGCCAAAACCGTAGTGGAAGCCGTGCAGGATCCCTCCGTTGAAGTGACTCTGGAGGAAGCCCGAGAAGCTCTAGATCCCGACGCGGAGATCGGCGACGAGTTGCTTTGCAAGCTGGACTCCAGCAGGTTCGGCCGTATCGCGGCTCAAGCTGCCAAGCAAAACATCGTACAGAGAGTGCGGGATGCGGAACGGGAAATTATCTACAACGAATTCAAAGGAAGGGAAGGGCAGCTCGTCAACGGCATCGTGCAACGTTTTGAAAAGCGAAACATCATAGTAAACCTGGGTCGCACCGACGCCATTTTGCCGGAAAAAGAGCAAGTCCCGCGTGAGCGCTACCGCCAGGGGGACCGCATTCGGGCCTACATCGTGAGCGTCGAAATCACCAGCCGCGGGCCGCAGATCGTGCTGTCACGCACTCATCCAGGGATGTTGATTAAGCTTTTCGAACAGGAAGTTCCGGAAATCTACGAAGCCATTGTCGAGGTTAAAGGGGCGGCGCGGGAGCCGGGCGGCAGGGCGAAGATCGCGGTGCTCTCTCATGATCCGGATGTGGATCCTGTGGGCGCCTGCGTGGGGATGAAAGGCACTCGCGTCCAAGCCGTTGTGCAAGAGCTACGCGGCGAAAAAATTGATATCGTACACTGGATAGCCGACCAAGCGGAGTATGTTTGCCGCGCCCTTGCCCCGGCCAAGGTATCTAAAATCATCATCGATGACGACGAACATAGTATGGAAGTTGTGGTTCCCGATGATCAGCTCTCGCTGGCCATCGGCAAAAAGGGGCAGAACGTGCGACTCGCCTCACGCTTGACTGGGTGGCGCATCGACGTGCGCAGCGAGGCGGAGGCCGAAGAAGAGACACGGCGGGCGCGACAGTCCATCGGTGCGATTCCGGGGATCAACGATTTTGTGGCCGAGTTGCTCTATCAAGCGGGATTCAAGTCCGCCGAGGAAGTAGCCGAGAGCGACCTGGAAGAGATTTTGGACGTGGAGGGAGTCAGCAAAGACAAAGCCGAGTCCCTACACAAGTCGGCTAAAGAATATGTGGCCGAGAAACAGCGCAAAGAGGCCGAGGAAGCCGCCAAGACAGTGGCGCCGGCAGACGACGCGATGGGGACAGAGGCGACTCAGGAAGGGGATGCGTCGTAAGCGTTGATCGAAGAGGTGCCCAAAAAAGGATATAGGCCGCAGCGGAGCTGTTTGGGATGCGGCAATCGGGATGACCAAAACAAACTCATCCGATTGATTGTGATTGACGAGAGTCGATTGATGACCGCCAGGGTTGACGGCGGCCGGGGAGGCTACCTTCATCGAGCCCAAGTGTGCTGGGAGGGGTTCCTACGCAGAAAAAGCATGCGCCGGGCCTTTCACGTCGAGATCAGTAAGAGCGCGAAGGAAAAGTTTATTTTAGAATTACAAGGACCAGAGCGGGAGTCATAGATGGGAAAAACAAGGGTCCATCTGCTAGCAAAAGATTTGGGAATTGAGACCAAGGAGCTTATCGCCCAGCTTGACAAGTTGGGAATAAGGGGGCGCAAGGCTCAGAGCTCCCTTGAGGATGATGAAGTGGCCCGCGTGCGGGGGGCCCTTACCGCTCAAGAGAAGCCTCAAGTTCATGTCGGCGAAGAGAAGATCGTCGCCGATCGCGTGGTTACGGCAGAAGATGAGAACGCGGGGGAGATCGCGGCCCGCGAAACGATCGTGGAACGGCGTGTGCGTGCCAATGTCATTCGCCGACGTACCAGCCGAGTCGAAGTCGCACCGACTGAAAAGCCCCAGCCCGAAGTTGAGGTTACAGAAGCGGAAGTGGCACAGGGACCAGTGATTTCGGCAGAAGGTTGGGCAGCCGTGGCGCCGGCCGAAGATATTCCAGCAGAGTCGGTGTCGGACTTGGAAAGTTTGGTTGAGCAACCGGGTGTGGCGGAGCCAGGGCTGCAGGAAGAGCCGGTTGCGGCCAAGGCGGCTCAGACAGCGCCGCAGCTGGACACAAAGCCTCAAGCCGCCGACGCACCGGCGGGCGCCTTATCGGTTCCGAGTAATGACGATGCGCCACGGGGGGCGCGAATTCTAGGACGCATCGATCTCAAACGAACGGTAAGAGTCGAACCGGCGCCGACACCGGTGGGACGCCGCCCTGCCCCGGGCGCGCCGCCGGCTCCAACGGCGAGGGGAGCAGCCGTTCCAGGAGTGGTGCGCGTACTCGATAAAGAAGCACCCGTCGCGGGAGAGGAAAGCAAAGCGGCGAAACCGGCCCGGCATAAAAAACGGGTGGTTAAGAAACAAGATGTCTTGGAGCTTCGAGAGAAAGAGCTTCGTTCAGGGCGCATCCCGAAGAAGAAGCGGGCGCTTCCGGGAAAAGAGCAAAAGAAAACCGAGATTACGGTTCCCAAGGCGAGCAAACGGGTTATTAAAATTTCCGAAGTGATCACCGTCGGGGATCTGGCGAGGGAAATGGGTATCAAAGCCGGCGAAGTGATCAAAAAATTAATGGGACTTGGGATGATGGCCACCATTAATCAGGTCCTGGATACGGACACGGCAACGTTGATCGCATCGGAGTTTGATCACCAGGTGGAAAATGTGGCCTTCGATGCAGACAGCGCTCTCGCCGTCGAGCATCAGGTGGAAGAGCAGGCCAGTTCGCTTGTGGCGCGGCCCCCGGTAGTCACGATCATGGGCCATGTGGACCATGGTAAAACATCTCTTCTCGATGCGGTTCGTAGCACCCATGTGACCGCACAAGAGCATGGCGGCATCACGCAGCATATCGGCGCCTATCATGTGCAGGTCGACGGACGCAGCGTAACCTTTTTAGACACACCAGGCCACGAAGCGTTCACCGCAATGCGGGCGCGTGGTGCCAAGGTGACCGATATCGTTGTTTTGGTGGTGGCGGCAGACGACGGCGTCATGCCGCAGACGGTGGAGGCGATCAACCACGCGCGTGCTGCCGAGGTTCCCATCATCGTGGCGGTCAACAAAATCGACCGGCCCGATGCCGACCTGGAGAGAGTTAAGAGAGGGCTCGCAGACCATGGGCTGGTGTCGGAAGATTGGGGAGGCGACGCGGTGTTCGCACCGGTGTCGGCAAAAACACATGAAGGCATTCCCCACCTCTTGGAAATGCTGCTGCTGCAGTCGGATATTCTGGAGCTTAAGGCGAACCCCGATAAACTCGCGCGTGGAACCATAGTCGAAGCCAAACTGGATCGGGGTCGGGGTCCGGTGGCGACGGTCCTCGTGCAGGAAGGTACTTTGCATGTGGGTGACGCTTTCGTTTGCGGCGTGTTCTACGGTAAGGTACGGGCCCTGGTTGACGATCGAGGACACAAGGTGGACATAGCGCCTCCTTCATTCCCCGTTGAAATCCTCGGTCTTCAGGGGGTGCCCCAAGCGGGAGATTCGTTTATCGCCGTGGCGGATGAGGCCAAAGCGCGGCAGGTCGCGGAGTATCGGCAAGTCAAACAGAGGGAAACGGAGCTTGTTAAGTCGACTAAGGTTTCGCTGGAAGAGCTCTACGACCAAATAAAAACCGGGGATGTGAAAGAACTACGGGTCGTTCTCAAGGCCGATGTGCAAGGTTCGGTGGAAGCTTTGACCGAGGCATTAGGCCGACTTTCTACCAATGAGGTGAAACTCAAAGTTATTCACGGTTCCGTGGGCGGGATCACCGAGAGCGACATCCTGCTGGCTGCCGCCTCTAACGCTATCGTCATCGGCTTCAACGTCAGACCGGAGTCCAAGGGCGCCGCTTTGGCTGCAAAAGAGGGGGTCGATGTGCGACTCTATACCATCATCTATGAAGCCGTCGCCGATGTCCGGGCTGCGATGGAAGGGATGTTGGAACCCACCTACCGTGAACAGACCCATGGGCGAGTTGAGATCCGTCAAATTTTCAATATCCAAGGCGCGGGAAGCGTGGCCGGGTGTTATGTCACAGAGGGGAAAATTCAGCGTGGTAGCCTGATACGGCTGCTGAGGGATCAGGTGGTAGTCCACGAAGGCAAGCTGGGTAGCCTCAAGCGATTCAAAGACGATGTCCGCGAGGTGGCGGCGGGTTACGAATGTGGTCTCGCTCTGGAAGGGTATCAAGACATCAAGCAGGGCGATGTCATCGAAGCCTATGATCGAACCGCGGTGGTTAGGCGGATCAACCCGAGCGCGGTGGGCCGAGAGGCGACTCGCCTGAGCAGCGCGTAGGACGGCGCGCCAAGGGCGCTGCGCGCACATTTTCTTCCTCGATGGTCGTAGGGGTTCTCAAATTAAGTCTGCTCATCGCCGAGAATCACTCGCTCAAGGGAAAGCGAGGGGTCCTCAAACGAATTCAGGCTAGAGTGTCGCATCACTTCAACATCTCAGTTACAGAATGTGGCGATCAAGATTTATGGCAGAGCGCCATTCTCGGCTTTGGCGTGGTTGGTAGTAGCCAAGGCGTGGTCGAGGCGACCCTGCAAAAGGTAGTCGACTTCGTCGATGACCTTGGGCTAGCTCAGGTGGGCAACACGGACGTCGAAATATTTCATTGCTAAAGGGCGATCACAGGTGCGCATCCCTCGGCCTGTAGTGGGGATAATAAACTCTAAAGGGTAGCGGCCAGCATTCGAATGGAATATCAACGCTCCGACCGTGTCGGCGACCTGTTGGTCGAACTGATTGCGGAACTGCTGAGAAAGAATATCCGCGATCCGCGGGTTCGTGCCGTCACTTTGACGGGTTCGAGTGTGAGTAAAGATCTACGCCACGCGCGGATTTACTTCAATCTGCTCGGTGGTCAAGAAAATCGAAAAGACGTATCGGCGGGGCTGAAAAGCGCCGCTGGCTTCATTCGCTCGAGATTGGCCAAGCAGCTTAACCTTCGATTCGTCCCTACCCTTGAGTTTATCTACGACGATAGCGAAGATGAGGCCCAGCGCATCGAGGAACTCTTGAAGCAGGTCAAAGAATAAATCAATATCCGATCTCGGGGTTCGCGTTCAGTTGAAATCTCAACGCCAGAAAGTGAGTGGGCGCTGAGGAGCCCAATGAAACAGCCGTCCAACCTCACCGCCGATCCCCAGCCCGGCTCTCGTGCTAAGGTTAAGAATTTCTAACCGGTCATGACTCATAGCGGTATTCTCTTGGTCGACAAACCCGAAGGTCCGACCTCGTCGCAAGTGGTGCAAAGAATCAAGACCCATCTGCGCGCCAAGAAAGTGGGTCATCTCGGCACCTTGGATCCTTTTGCCTCTGGGCTGCTGCTGGTCGGAGTGAACGAGGGAACCAAAGTCGCCGAAATTTTCCTCGCGGCGACCAAAAGTTATCACGGCGTCATGGTCTTGGGAGTCGAGACCGACACCCAAGACGCCACGGGCAAGGTGACCGAAGCGCATAGGGTGCCAGCCGTGGGACAACGGGAGCTCAAGGCGATAAAAGAAAAATTCACGGGCAATCTACAACAGATTCCACCCATGTTCTCGGCTTTGAAGAAAAACGGCGTCCCATTATATCGCCTGGCGCGACAAGGAAAAGAAATCGAGCGCAAGCCACGCCCCATTAGTATTGAAGGCCTGCGACTGAAAAAACTGAGCGACAGTGAAATAGAATTCGATGTGACCTGTTCGCGGGGCACCTACGTGCGCACGCTGGCGGCCGACATAGGAAAATATATCGGCTGCGGCGCCCATCTAAAAATGCTCAATAGAACGGCCTGCGGACACCTCACTCTGGATGACGCGGCAACGCCGGATGCAATCGAACGACTCATCGCGGAAGAACAGGTTCCGCTCCTGTCCCTGGCCGCCGCCCTCAGCCATCTACGCCCAATTGTGTGGGATGCCGGAAGGGTCTCCCGGCTGCGGTTGGGGCAGCAAGAGGGTCTGGCTGACATTGGAGAGCGCGTCAAAGACGAGAAGGTGGTGCGCCTATTGGATGGGCGCGGCGCGCTCGTCGCGTTGGTTGCGTGGGGCGAAGAAAGTACGGGGGGGGGACGGTGGCGATTGTGGCGCGTGTTTCATCCAGAGAGCGCGTAGCGTTGGCGGCCGTCTCTTCTTTAACGGAACGACTCTGCAGGGAGGATTGACTATGTCACAGAAAAGCCGATCGATTCAGGTCGATGACCCAATGGTACCCGTGCCGATCCCAGAGCAGGTTGCGGCGAAGGAAGAAACCGTCAAGCTCTCCGGCGCCCGTCTTTGGTATTGGGACACCGGCGGCACGGGCGCCCCCATCGTCTTGCTGCATCCGGCCACGGGTAGCGCGCTCATCTGGTTGTACCAACAGCCCGCGTTTGCCAAGGCCGGCCACCGGGTCATCGCTTATTCGCGCCGCAACCATTACAAATCCGATCCGGCTAGTGAGGACAATCCGGGAATCGGATCGGAGGATCTGCACGAATTGATTGCCTATTTAGGGCTGGAGAAATTTCATGCCGTGAGCTCAGCCGCCGGCGGCAGCGTCGCCACGGATTTTGCGTTTTCGTACCCGCAGCGGCTTTTGAGTCTAACCGTATCCAGCAACAACCTTGCCGCTCGCAACGGCTATATCGCCGATGTGGCCGCTAGAATCAGGCCCAAGGAGGAGGGGAGTTTACCGCGTTGGTTTTGGGAACTAGGCCCTTCGTACCGCGCCGCCAATCCCGAGGGCGTGGAGAGGTGGGCCGAAATTAATAGCAAGTCCGTGACCGCGAGGCGAGCCCGGCAAAAACTGGCCAACATCGTCACGCCGCAAAAACTCGAAGAGTTGAAGGTTCCAACGCTCCTGATGACCGGCGCCGCGGATCTGTCAACTCCGCCTTCCATTATGCGCATGATTGCGCGGCATGTCCCGGACAACGAAGTTGTAATCGTCGCAGAATGCGGCCATTCCCCTCATTGGGAGCGGCCCGATTTCTACAATCGTACAGTCCTCGATTTCATTGGCCGGCATGCGCGATAGACGCGCCAGCGCAAAGCTTCCACCGTGAACGGATGAAGGGCCCCAGGCGCGACGATGATGGATCGCTGCGAACGCAAACGATGAAGCTTCATTTTTAACTATTTGCCGTTTGGTGAAGTCGTATGGGGTTGCTTCAGCCAGTTCATCGGTTCGTGGTCTTTAGCGTGGATCTCGGTTGACATTGTCGCGCGTAATCGGCTAACTTGCTGACTCAAAGTCATGCCTATGTCTTGCAGCCGTCGTGTTGCATGCTGGAGCTTTTGCGAGGTCTCCGTTCGCTCCAGGGGGACTGGGAAAAAAAATCAAAATTTAGATGCCTTGTGAAAGGGTGAACGGTAGTTCATGAGCAACACAGCAGGGACGATGCCCACAAATATTTTCATCCGCAAATGGGTCAAAGAAATGGCAGCGATGTGTCAGCCCGACGATATCGTCTGGTGCGACGGATCCGAGCAAGAGCACGAACAACTAACCCAGGTCGCAATCCAGGCTGGTGATCTAATCCCCTTGAACCAAAAAGCGCTACCGGGCTGCTATCTGCACCGTAGCGCCCCCAACGATGTGGCGCGTACGGAAAATCTAACCTTCGTGTGCACCGATCGCGAGGAGGAAGCGGGTCCTAATAATAACTGGATGGCCCCCGCGGAATCCTACGATCGTTTGTCAAAAATTTTTACCGGGTCGATGAGAGGGCGGACACTGTATATTATTCCGTTTCTCATGGGACCCTCCGGGTCTCCCTTCAGCAAAGTGGGAATCCAAGTCACCGACAGCGTGTACGTGGTGCTCAATATGCGCCTTATGACGCGCATGGGAAAGATTGCTCTCGACCATCTCGGTGATTCCGATGACTTTACTCGCTGTTTGCATTCCAAGGCGGACCTCGACATCGAGCGTCGCTTTATATGTCATTATCCCCAGGACAACACGATCTGGAGCGTCGGATCGGGCTATGGCGGCAACGCTTTGCTGGCCAAAAAGTGCCTGGCTCTGAGAATTGCGAGCAAGTTGGGGCAGCGCGAAGGCTGGCTCGCCGAGCATATGCTTATCGTCGGCGTGGAGAGCCCCGACGGCGAAATCCATTACCTATGCGGCGCGTTCCCGAGCGCTTGCGGCAAAACCAACCTGGCCATGCTGGTGCCGCCGGCGCGTATGAAGGGTTGGAAAATTCACACCATCGGCGATGATATCTCTTGGCTGCGTGTGGGTCCGGACGGCCGGCTCTGGGCCATCAATCCGGAGGCGGGATTTTTCGGCGTGGCGCCAGGAACCGGTTCGAAGACCAACGCGACGGCCATGCAGACGATAAAGAAAAATACGATTTTCACCAATGTCGGGCTGCGACCGGACGGCACAGTATGGTGGGAGGGCCATGATGATCCGGTGCCCAAAGGCGCAGAGGATTGGCGCGGCAAATCATGGAATCCCCAGAGCGGTCATCCTGCGGCTCATCCCAACGCGCGATTCACCGTGTCCATCAAGCAATGCCCGAGTTACTCCGCGGAGTGGGAAAAACCAGAAGGCGTACCCATCAGCGCCATTTTATTCGGTGCGCGACGGCAAAAGTTGGTGCCGCTGGTGTACCAATCTTTTAACTGGCAGCATGGGACTTTCTTGGGGGCGACGCTGGCGTCGGAGACCACCGCGGCGGCCACCGGAGCCGTGGGTGTTGTACGGCGCGATCCCATGGCCATGTTACCCTTCTGCGGCTATAACATGGGCGACTACTGGAGACATTGGTTGTCCGTGGGCCGGCGCCTCACCCATCCACCGCAAATCTTCCGGGTCAACTGGTTTCAACGAAACGAGCAGGGCAAGTTTTTATGGCCCGGCTTCGGTGAAAACCTGCGCGTGTTACGATGGGTAATCGAGCGTTGCAGAGATAGTGGTGCCGCCGAAGAGACATCGATCGGCTATGTGCCCAAGGCCTCCAGTATGAATGGCGACGGGCTTAAAATGACCAAGGCCGATTTAAATAAATTGGTGGCTATCGATCGCGAAGGTTGGAAAACCAACCTCAAGAGCCAGAGTGAATATTTCGACAAGTTCGGCGATCGTCTGCCGCCGGGCATCAAAGAAGAGCACCAAGCATTGGCGGAGCGTCTAAAAGCGTGATTGTGGAGGTGGCGTTATGCCCAGAGGACATCATGATATAGGAGGGCTCCCCGGCGGCGGACCCATCGATCAGACCGAGCATGTGCTCTCAGATTGGGAGATACTTGCCGACGCGGTAAACCAGGCTTTGGGCGAAAAGGGCATCAAGCGCACCGATGAAATGCGCCGTGCTCGCGAAGAGATGGACTCCGAGGTCTACCGCAGTCTCACCTATTATGAGCGGTGGATTGCCAGTATGGAAACGATACTCATCGAGAAAAAAATTCTCACACGGCAAGAGATTGACAGCAAGCTTGCGGAGTTTGAAAAAAAATGGGGCGAGCCGTGAGTCCGGGCGGCGCTAGATTTAAACCGGGCGATTGCGTGCGGGTGCGTAATGACGACCGCCCGGGCCATATTCGTACCCCGTACTACATACGGGGCAAAGTCGGTCGGGTGGAGCGTGTATACGGCGAGTTTCTCAATCCCGAGTCGCTTGCCTTCGGCGGCGACGGCTTGCCGGTGCGGGCGCTATACCTCGTGGCCTTCAATCAAGGCGATGTATGGGGCGCGGCCCAGGGGCCAAAAGATAAAGTCCTGGTCGATATCTACGAACATTGGTTGGATGCGGAAAAATAAGGAGGCATTGACGATGAATGACGGTGCAGCTGACCCGCATGGCCATGAACATCCGAAACATGAGCTAAGTAACTACGCCAAGCGGATTTATGCGATTCGCGATCTCTTGTGCGAAAAAGGAATTTTGAACGAAAAAGACATCCAGCGCCAAATTGCCTATCAGGAGGCCCGTTCTCCGGCCAACGGCGCCACGCTGGTGGCCCGTGCCTGGGTCGATGGGGCTTTCAAAGCCCGGCTCGTCGCCGATCCCAAAGCGGCCTGCGCGGAGATGGGATTGGATGTTGCGAGCATCAACGAATTTGTCGTTTTGGAGAACAGCGAAAAGGTTCGTCACATGGTGGTGTGTACGCTATGCTCCTGCTATCCGCGGCCGATTTTGGGTCGCCCGCCCGATTGGTACAAAAGCTTTAATTACCGCCAGCGCGCGGTGAATGATCCCCGTGGGGTCATGCGCGAATTCGGTTTGGACCTTGCCGACAATGTCGAAGTGCGCGTTCACGACAGCACTGCGGATATCCGCTATCTGGTGCTTCCCCTGCGGCCGAAGGGAACCGAGAAATTGAGCGAAAAGGAGCTGGCCCAGCTGGTTACGCGGGACAGCCTGATCGGCGTCATGGACCCGCTTTCCACACTACCCAATTCGTAAATCGCCTCTGGACCATCCTGCCATTTTCGCCAAGCGTCGTTCGAGGCAGGTTCCCCAATCGCGCGCCCCGAGACCCAAGCTTCTTACTTTAGAGTTGATTTTTTTTTTCACTGCACTTACCATATTGTGTTAGGTAGGGGCCATTTTTGGTTTGGGAATCAACGAGAACGGGTCGCCGAGCGCGGCATCAAGGAGTACCCACGATAATTATGGCGACTTATGCCGATGCCCTGCGCTGCATTGGTCAGGATTTAGCATCGCGGGGCTTAAAAACTTTTGATCTAAGGATGGACGGTGCCAAATATATTGTTGCGTGCGGTTATCAGGAGCCGCCGGCGAAAACCCCTGTGACGCTGCACTATACGCCGAAAGATCTCGAGCAGTTGGATCGCGCGGGGCTTAGGGAACGTGGCAGATCAACGCAATCCGCCGACTTTCTTACCTTACCGCAAATTTTTCGCGCAATTGGCGGATTTTTAGATAAGAATAACGGCCTTTTGCTTAGTTTATCCAACAATCGCGGTGCAGCACGAGACTTTGTATTCAGAATTGAGTACGAAACCGCTGAGGGTGAGCGTGTAGTTGATGATCGTCCGGGATCGACCCTCTATGATATGTGCGTCAATATGTACAAACAGCGCGGCAGGAGCGTCAGGGGCATGAAGTGGCGCGATTAGTAGGCGGGCGATTACCTCTAGCCATTTTCTAAATTTGATTCATAGACGCCAGACAGACAGCTTAGTCATTCGAGGTCGTTACCGTTGAACGAAACTATCGATTATTATTCGCTTCTCGGGCTCAAACGTAGTGCGACTCCTACGGAAATCAAGAGTGCATACCGCAAGATGCTTTTTCGTTATCATCCGGACCGCAATCCGGATGATCAACAAGCCGCTGAAAAACTAAAGCAGGTGCTCGAAGCCTACGAAACTCTTGCGAACCAGGACAAACGAGCCAATTATGATGAGGTGACGCGTCCTGACTTCGAAGAGGAGCCGCAGCAAGAACAAAAAACAAGAACGGAACAGTGGGGTGACAACCTCGGCAAAGGATTTCAGTCGACTTACGATTTTAAGCAAAAAGGGGAACCCGAACCCAAATGTCCTCAATGTGCCGTCGCGGGCGCGGAGCATATCGTTTCCCGTAAGGGCGCGACGGGGCCGTCAAGGGGAAAGCAGTTTATCATTTCGCCCTTTCATGTCATCTTCTGCGTTGAATGCGGTCACGTCTATGGCGTGATCGGCGCTGCATAGCCCCTCTCGTCTCATTCGCCTCGGTATTCCAGTTTTCTCCAAAAGCGCGAAAATAGGGACGTCATACGAGAGAGAAATAACGTCAATGCCCCGTCGTTGTCGTGTCGTTTATGGAGGAGACGGCTGGCGGTTCCCTTCAACCCTTCAAGCCGCGACTCACAAAGCTGTTTTGGGTCGCGTCAACATCGCGGTGGCGTAGAACACGGCGACGATCAGCAGCAGAGCTCTAATGCCTGTTACAAAGGTGAGCGACTGCAGCAATCCCCCAATCATCGCGCCGATTAGATTGGCGCCGAGGGCAACGTCCCGCGCCGGCGCCACGGCGAAGGAACGAATAAAAATCACGCCGCTAAAAAATATGGGAGCGCTGGTGAGAAGAGCGACCACACTCGCTTTCTGTGCGTAAGGAAGAAAAGCAAACACGGAAAGATCCACAAAGTAAAGGGCAATGCACGAGCCTAAAAGTCCGATATAAAAAGGTTTAAGCGGCGCCCGAGGAAACTTATAAGCCGTCAAGTTCGCGAAGAGGATCATGACAAGAATACCGGAGATGATAACGGCATTGACCCACCAGGTATTGCCCAGCACCACCGCCGCTTTGCTGATATTCTGCACTTCCAAGAGCAGGAAGCCCGCACCGAGAAAAAAGAAGTGCCACTGATCCATTTTCCAATTCATCAATGTCGAGCCGAGATTGAAGCGCCAATTGGTGTAGACGTAGAGCCCTAGGATGAGTCCCGTGAGTAGGTAGAACAGCGTCGGAATTTTCCGCGACGGCAAATACAGGTAGGGCCAGTCGTCGGTGATCACAGGAGTGGTATAGGTAAACTGAACGGGGGATTGGGTTTGCCAATAGGCAATCAATGAAGCGAGGCGCTGATTGGCCGTGAGTTGACGCTTCACCGACTCCAAATCGCCGACGACAAAGATCAGGCCACCGGGCCCATGAGCCGTAAGCGGCACGCGAAACGTTATGGGCTCTTGATCGAAGACGCGGCGCAGCATCGTGGCGATCCGATCGGCGATAAAGGGTTTGAACGCCTCGAAAGCAAGCGTGATGATGCCGTTCTCTCGAAGGAGATGTTTTACTTTACGCAACGCCTCCTCGGTGTAGACGTAATGATCGAGACGTGCGTTGGTCATTGAGGTGGTCGTGTGGGAGTCTAAAAGACCAAACAAAATGAGGTCATATCGCTCTTCGGTGGTGGCAAAGAAAGAACGCGCATCATCGTTAACGACTCTCACACGGGATGACGCATAGGGTTGATCGCCGTGGTATTTTCGGCCCAGTTCAATAATAGCGGGGTCTATTTCTACCGCCGTGATTTCACTCACTTTGTGCCGCAAAGCGCCGGCAACGTCGTTGCCGCCTCCCGACCCGACGATCAATACCTTTTGCGGATTAGCGTGAAGAAGTGGCGGAATGTCGTATTGGTTCAAGCCGAACATATTGGGCGGATAGAGATCGGGCCGTGACTTAATGACTGCTTCGTCGTATTTGGTCATCAGCAAGTAAAAAGTATTGTTGACGGAAACAGTATAATTTTCCGGTGTTCCCTCCCCGGTGATGGGGCGAAGCACGAGTTTCTGGTACGGCGACCAAAGAAAATCTTTTGCTGAGGGGTCGCGACCTGCGAACCAAGCCAATACGACCATTCCGACTAACAGGACGGCGCTAAGGAGAAACTCTTTTGCTCTATTTGCCAGAAAAGGGATGAGGGCGGCGGCCGCCACGAGAAACCAGAAAAAAGGAGGCAGGTAATACACGCTCAATATCGTAAAGGCCCAGATGCCAATCAGACTCCCGGCGATGTTGACGGAATATGCCCCAATAGGGCTTGGATGGCTATCCATGCGACGCCCCAAAATCCTTCCAATGGGAATGAAAATTTGCCAAACGAGCAACATGAGAAAAAACGTGATGGCTAAGGCGATAGCAGTGTTGAAAACTGTTTCCAACGGATGCTTGCTAAGCGCCATATTCCAAACCACGAGGTCGCCAAGCATGCTGAACATGAGGCTGATTTTGCCTAAAGCCTCCCTGCTCATCGGAATGGCCATTAGCAAAGCAAATAGCAGCAGGGAGCAGAGGGCGCCCTTGAGGTCAATGGGTTGGCGCGAGGTCATGCATCCCATGCCGAAGCCCATGAAGCAGACGACGAGGATGGTATTCTGCAGATAGGCAAAAATATTGATTTCAGTGGTAATCCAACGAATTAAAAGTAATTCGAGGAACAAACCGGCAAGGCTAATCAAAAACAAGCCCAGAGTCGGATTTGCCGGACCAAGATGATCTTCAACATCTGGAAGCGGCGCGATCATTCTTAAAATCAGGTCGATTCAATATCTTGAAATCGATGAGTCTGGCTGCGTGCCCGATGCGGTTATTCCCTGCCGTGTAGAGTCCAGGAAATAAATTACTCATTTAATTTTACGGATTCCCGAGCGAAAGCGCAAATAGCAGGCAGACTCTAATCGTCGACCGCGTTTTGCGGTTATGTGCGGTGTCTACAGGTGCGACGTTGCGGACTGTCTATAAAAATTTTTCAACAGAGAATAAAGAGATTAATTCATTGCCTGCTTGTGTTGGCAAAATAGAGTATAGGCATTTTCTAATGCATGATCCCGCCGCCGTCCACGACCAGCAACTGGCCCGTGACAAAATCGCTGTCGGAGCTGGCAAGAAAAAGGGCGGTGCCGACGACGTCTTCCGGCACCTCTATCCGTTTAAAGCTGCGTTGATCCACGCTGGATTCCCGTCGCTTTCGAACCTCATCGGTGACGACTTCTTCGCTCATCGTCGAACTCGGCGTCAAGCAGTTGACGTTGATTCCAAACGGGCCTAACTGCCTGGCCATGACCCGCGTCAGCGCCACTACGCCTCCCTTGGATGTCGTGTAATGGGGCATGCTACTGGAGCCGCTGAAAAAAGTGCCTGAAGCGATGTTGATGATTTTTCCGCTGCGCTGCCCTTTCATGATCGGGATGACCGCTTTGCAGCAGTGAAAGACCCCTTTGAGATTGACTTCCAGCACCCGATCCCATTCCTCCACCGGCAGTTCCTCCAACGGCCCCGTCCAGAGCTTCTGCGTAACGTATATTGCCGCGTTGTTGAGCAGAACATCAATATGTCCAAATTTAGCCTGGGTTTCTCGCATCAAGCCCTCGACGCTCGAATAGTTCCGGACATCCGTGCTTTTTGCCCATGCGGAGAAGCCGCTGTCCAAAAGCGCGTTGGCAACGCCCTCGCCTCCCCGAGCATCAACATCGGCGATGACGACGTGAGCGCCTTCTTGGGCGAAGCGCCGCGCGTAAGCTTTGCCGATCCCGTGGGCCGCGCCAGTAATAATCGTTACACGATCCTTTAATCTCATAAGATTGCCTCCAAAGGGGACATCGGCTCGATTAAAAATTTACTTTGCAATCGTAAACCTAGGTAAAGCTCGGCGTTCTGCCTTCGAGAAAAGTACCCAGTTGACTTGCGGGAAACCGTAAGCCGACGAAAAATGCCCCAAACAGTCCATACACCGCGCTGGCTTCGTCAAAACGCATTTCGTAAACCAGTTTTTTGAATACCAGCGGATCGTCAGCGAACAGATCGACCCCCCATTCCCAGTCGTCGAAGCCGATGGATCCTGAGATGATTTGGATCACGCGGCCGGCATATTGGCGCCCGATCAACCCATGCTCGCGCATCATTCTTTGGCGTTCCCCAATCGGCTCGTTGTACCAGTTTTTGGTTTCGCCGCGAAATTTATTCATCGGGTAGAAACAAAGATAACGTCGCGCGGGTATCTCCGGCCAAAGCCGCGGAGCCGCTGTCTGCCGCTGTTTGGCGAGTTCGGCCTCAACTTCCCGGTTCCATTCAGCAGTTCCGGGCTGCAGTTTCTTCGCTACCAAGTCCGTATAGAGTTTCACTGAAGCTTCGTAAAGTCCCAATTCGACGACGGAGAGATAAGATGTGGTGGGTTCAAGGAGTTCGTGAAACCTGGAATGGGCTATGCGTAGATCCGCGTGATTGATTTCATCGAGAGTTTTACGGCAATGGAGCAGCATCAGATCGCCCTTGTGACCGATGAGAGAGAACAAAGCGCTTGGTTCTTCCTTGTTTTGCTCCAGTGAGGTGAACAGGGTGGTGGCCCGGTCGAGGATATGCTTTTGATCCGAAGCCGCCAACGCGCGCCACGCCGACCAGCGCAAGCGAAACATCTGGTGCAAGAGGTACGAGCCGTCCAGGGTAAGGGGTGTCGCGGGAAGCGGATTTGAAGCAGAGTTTTTTTTCTCTATTTCCATTGAAAAGGGGTTGCTGCTCCTCGGGTTGCTCGCTGGCCAAGCGCCGCTAATTTAATTGCGGTGAATCAGAGGGCGATGGCTGATCTGGCCTGACACCGCGTAGCCGGTCGCGCAGCGCCTGGAGGCCAAGCTTCGCCAAACGGAATATTTTCGGCACTAACCAAATCACAAGGGCGAGAAAACCCACTAGCAAAATGAGCATAACCAACGGGTGATTGAAAATCATCCAAAGGCTACCCAAAACAGCTACGTCTTCCGTGATGCTGGCGAACCAATTACTAAACGGTTCTGGGCTGGCGTTGATCGCCAAGCGGACCGTAGCTTTCGTGCCATGGGCTGCCAGCGCGACGGTGCCGCCGGCCAGGAGCGCCGCCAATTCCAAAGCCGGATTCAGGTCTCCGAGGGAGCGTGCCGCGAGGATGGCGCCGGCCGGAACGCGAATAAAGGTATGCAGCAGATCCCACCCGCTATCGACAAAAGGAACCTTATCGGCGAAAAACTCGATGACATACATGATGCAGGCGACCGCAATGACGGCGGGGTGGGCGAGCACTTCGAGATCCGGCGGCAACTGGATCATTTGCATTCTGCCGGCGATACCGATAGCCGCGACCGTGGCGTAGAGGTTGATGCCCGACGTCCACGCGGTGCCCATGGCCAAACTCAAAGCTTCAATAACCCCCATGACTTGTCTCTAGCCGTCGGCGAGCTGCGCCGCACTCAGAGTTTCCATTTCGCTTCGACCTTGTCCTTGAATTCTTTTTCAAACGCGTTTACCGCCGGGAATTGATCCATCCATTTGTAGGGACGGCAGGCGTCGATCAACACCCGATCGGACGTGTAGCCACGGGGCGAACGCTCCTCGGGCGGCAATGCGGGTTCGCACACCGAGGCCCAGACTCCCTTTACGACGTCGAGTCCCTCGCGCACGTGGCAGCGCGTGGCAACGGCCCAAATCACGTCGGCAGGGTTGGTGATATCGATGTCATCGTCGACTACGACGACGAATTTGCCCCCGTATGCTCCGGCTCGCGCCCCGGCAGCCACCAGTAGCGCCTGTTTGGAGTGGCCGGCGTAGCGCTGTTTGATGGCAATGACGGTAAATGGTCCTGGTTGCCCGCCGTAGACAAATCCCCAGACGCCTTTGACCTCCGGGATCCCCGCCTTCTCCAGTTGCTCCCACAGGGTCGCAGCTCCAAGTGATATCGGAAGATAGCTCGCCGGGGGTTTGAGGGGTGGAGCACCTAGGAGAATCGGGTCGTTTCGGTAGTAGACCCGCTTGACGATCATCACCGGCGTTTCTCCCGTATTCTCTTCGGTAAAATATCCCGGCCACTCCCCGAAAGGTCCCTCCCTCGGCATTTCTTCATCCTTCATCGGTGGCAACTCGCCTTCGAGAACGATCTCGGCATTAGCGGGGATCGGTAGACCGGTCACCGCGCCGCGAACCACTGGAACAGGCGAGCCCTGCAGGTAACCGGCAAACTCATATTCGTTGACGTCCGGAGGGAGCGGCATTTGCGAAGCGAGAAAGACCGCCGGCCCCTGGCCCAAGGTAATTGCCACGGGCAGGGGCTTTCCCGCATCCCGGGCTCGTTCGAAAGCCAAGCGACCATGTTTGCCCATGTTCATCTTTACAGAGACTTTGTTCTTGTCTTGGATCATGACGCGGTAAGTTCCGATGTTGACCTTACCGGTTTCAAGGTCCTTCGTGATCACACCGCAACCGGTACCGATATAGGGTCCGCCGTCGCGCTCGTGCCAGCTCGGTACAGGAAATTTATAGAGATTGACCTGGTCGTCGCTCATTTGATTTTCAAACACGGGGCCGCCTTCCAACTGCTCCACCGGCACCGGCTTATAGGCTGCAAGTTTTTTCCGCCAGGCGTAGAGATAGTCAATGCCACTGAGGTTGGCATCGATGCCCATCGCGGGCCCCGTGCGCTTACAGGTTCTAAAGACATTTGAAATGATTCTGAAGCCAGCCGGAAAATTTTTAAAATCGCTGAACATTAAGGCCGGTCCTTCTTTTTCCGCCGCTCGTTCCGTGAGCGCGCCCACCTCCAAATTCAGATCTACGCCCTTAAGGCGCCGCAGCTCGCCCATTTCTTCGAGCCTGTCGATATAACCTCGCATATCGGTGACGTCTGCCACGATTACCTCCTGTTTCGGAAATCATATTATTGTGACGCGATAGTGCTGTCAACTTGGTTCGATGTTGAGCTCCAGGGTGTCTCACCGAGGTGCGGGGAGTGTTGCTTGAATCACCCATTGCGTGGCGCACGATGCAAGCATTTTTCCTGGGTTGTCGCCGTGGCACACGGGTACAACGAATTATTTCGCGCAACAGCTTGCTGAGCCAGTTTCCGGATGAAATGTCATCGAGGAAATTTACAAACTATGCTAGGCATTGCCTGAAAGTCCCACCCCATAGCGATCCCCAACAGTGTAAATTGCTGTTAAATATTCCTGGGAGGGAGCGCCCCAAGAAAATATTGGAGATAAAGGGAAAATATTGTAAAATAGCGTTTGCTAAATGACCTAGGCTAAGTCCAATGCAGGAACGCCTTCAACAGAATGTATCGGAGAAAAAATCGGACCTGGGCGATTTGAGTAGTATTCCTACAGATGACGCGCAAGCCGCTCTCCAGTTTTGTCGCTCTCTTGCACGCGTGTTGGCTGCGAGCGCCACCCATTTAAATGCAAATCCCTCGCGAGCTATCGACGGATTGAAAGCTTCAATGTCTGCTCAAGAAACTCAACCGGGGCTATCGGTCATCGTACCGGTCTATAACGAAGGGGAAAATATTGCTGTGCTTTACACTCGGTTGGCCGCGGCATTACAACAAACTCAGACGGATTACGAGGTCATTTTTGTCGACGATGGCAGCGGCGACGACAGCGCCCAGCGCATACGCAACCTTACGGAGAAAGACCAGCGCGTTAAGCTTGTTGAACTCGCAAGGAATTTTGGACATCAAGTCGCTATCACCGCGGGTCTTGATTTCGCACGGGGCAACGTAGTTGCGATCATGGATGCGGATTTACAGGATCCGCCGGAAGCGCTTCCCGCATTTATAGGCAAATGGCGGGAAGGTTATGATGTCGTCTATGCCGTTCGGGAGCAGCGCAAGGAAGGATGGTTGAAGCGAACCAGTTACGCGGCCTTCTATCGCTTGCTGCGCCATGTGTCGAATATCGACATTCCCCTCGACGCCGGCGATTTCTGCGTGATGGATCGCCGCGTGGTGGATTTGCTCAAGAGCATGCCTGAGCGGAACCGCTTTATGCGCGGCATCCGCAGCTGGGTGGGCCTGAAACAAATTGGCGTGCCCTTCGAGCGTCAAGCACGACATGCGGGCAAATCAAAGTATTCGGTTTTTGGTCTATTTTTTCTGGCACTGGATGGTCTGGTCTCTTTTAGCTACGTGCCGTTGCGTGTCATCACGCTTTTGGGTTTCGTGGTTTCAACGCTGTCTATTTTGCTTGCGCTATTTTATGTGGCGGTAAAACTGCAGTTAGGGCTTAATCCGCCGGGATTTGCGACGATCATTGTTGCGATCTTTTTCCTTGCTGGAATTCAATTGATCACGTTGGGCGTAATCGGCGAATACGTCGGGCGAATCTTTGAGGAAGCCAAGCGACGACCGCTGTATGTTTTACGCGGCGTGCCTGGACCTCGATAATGCGTATTCTAATGCTCAATAACGAGTTTCCCCCTTTGGGTGGGGGGACGGGGACCGTCAATCGCGTCATGCTCGAACATTTTTCCTTCGTCCCCGGATTGGAAATCGACCTGATCACCTCCGCCTTAGGGAGGCGGCCGGAGGAAGAATCCTTTGCCACCAATATCAAGATCCATAAAGTTCCGGTTCGCAATCAAAACATCCACCACTCGTCGAATCGAGAGCTGATCGAATACTTCTTTCGCGGTCTAAGGCTCGCTCTGAAGCTTTGCCGACAGCGATCTTACGATATCTGTTTCGCGTGGAGTGCGGTGCCGGCTGGAGCGATCACGCTGGCGTTGCGTCGACTCGCCGGTCTTCGCTACATTGTGCGGGTATGCGGCCCGGATATTCCCGGATTTGAGCGCCGCTACCAAACCATTCATCGCTTTTTGTTACCCCTGATACGGCAGATCTGGCGTGGTGCGGAAGCGGTGGTGGCGAAGTCGGAGCGCGAGATTGAAATGATTCACGCCGTCGACCCGCGCGTGAGATGTTTGCTCATCCCGAACGGTGTTGATCTCGATGCCTTTAAACCGAACCAGAATACACCTGAACACGGGCCGCTTTGCATCCTTTGCGTAGGCCGGCTGATCGAGAGAAAAGGGCAGCACCATTTGATCGAAGCGGTGAAAAGGCTCACCGAGGAAGGGATCGACGTAAAACTCGATCTCATAGGCACAGGCGACGCACAATCAGTGAACCAAGCTCAAGTCGCTCAGCTCGGATTAACCGATCGGGTTCATTTTTGGGGTTACGTGCCGCGTGAAAAAATCGCCGAACATTACGCGACCGCTCATTTGTTTGTCCTTCCATCCTACAATGAAGGCATGAGTGTGGCGTTGCTCGAGGCCATGGCGTCCGGGCTTCCAGTCATTGTGACACCGACGGGGGGTACCGCGGAACTGGTAAGTTCTGGGATTAATGGGTTCATTGTGAATTGGAGCGACGTGGATCAGTTAGCCCGTCATTTGAGAGACCTAGCGTGCAATCGCTTGCTTGTTCGCAGAATGGGCAAAGAATCTCGTAGACGGGTGGATAGCTACCCATGGACGTTTGTCGCCAAATCCTATTTAGAGTTACTGGAAAACGTATCGGTCGCGCGCTCTTTCTGTAGCTCCGCATCGCGCACTAAGCACTTTACCAATGGTTCGAAGAGCATCGAAGGCAACCAAACTCAGTAATGTCTCGTTCCAATTTTTAGAATAGAAACACTGCGGTTGTGTCTAGTTTTCTCCAATGACTGGTAGAATATTGAGTTATGAAGATTGTATATATCTCTGATTCTACACTTCCGTCACGTTCGGCGAGTAGTATTCAAGTTATGAAAATGTGCGAGGCGATATCCCATCGCGGGCATACGCTTACCTTGTTTGTTCCGAATCTGTGTGATCCCGATATGTCGCATGAAGATGTCTTTGCGTTCTACGGCGTCAGTGCCTTATTTCGAATCGAAAGACATTGGTTGCCCACCACGTTAGGGTGGGCAGTTGGTTCAGTGATCTACGCGTTGCTCAGCGCGAGCGCTGCCCGTCGCGCCAGGCCAGACCTCGTTTATGGCCGTTTCCTTCCTTCCTGCTACCTAACCGCGGTCTGCGGAATTCCGACACTTTTTGAAGCCCATGTTCCACCATCGACGCAGCGCCCGGGATGGTTGGTGAATCTCATCTTTCGCTTCTGGACGCATGCTAAAGGAAACAAAGGAGTCGTGGCCATTTCGTCTGCTCTCGCTGCTCGGTTGGAAGCTGAGTTTGGTTCGATGAAACTGATTGTCGCTCCCGATGCTGCTGATGTCGTTTATTGCCTCAAAGGCAAACATGCTAGAAAGGAGCCGGATCAAACTCTCCAAGTCGGCTATATCGGCCAGCTGTATAAGGGAAAGGGCATGGAGCTGATCGAGCAAATCGTCCGTAAGTGTCCGTCGATGCACTTTCATATCGTGGGGGGCAGCGAAAGCGATATTCGATACTGGAAAAGAGCTCTCGCGGATCATCAAAATGTGATTTTTCATGGTCATGTGCGACATGAAGACACCGAAGAGTTTCGGCAAAAGTGCGATGTACTCATCGCGCCCTATCAATCCGAGGTGAGGGTCTTCGGCGGTGGAAAGAACGTCGCCCCGTGGATGTCGCCGCTAAAAATTTTCGAGTACATGGCTTCCGGGAGGGCAATTGTTTGCTCAGATTTGCCTGTGTTGCGAGAAATTTTGACTGATGGGCAGACAGCCTTGCTGTGTGATCCAATGAAACCCGAAGATTGGGAAAAAGCACTAAAACACTTGGAAGCGAATGAAAAACTCCGGATCGGACTAGGAGAATCAGCAAGACAAGTCCAGGCAACGTCTTACACGTGGGACGTCCGCGTTAAGAAAATCTACGACCACGTCGAAGACGCCCTCAAGACCGGCTTATGAGGGGCATTGGCTTTTAGCTCGATTTGTACACGACAAGCTGGCATGACAAGTAGTGCTACTCATAGATGAATCACAACGTCTTTGCATGTCTTTTTTCGCTGTTGAGGTAGAATTATTCGCCGAAGCATCCTCTAAGTAACATGTCGATTCCTAGATTACCCATAATTAACTGGTCGAATTGGGACCGTGACTTTCAGCAAATTTATCATGGCGCTGGGGTTTTGATTTTTGGAAATGCGTTTAAGTTTTTGCTTAGCATCGCAGCCTACGGAATGACGGCTCGAACGCTCGGTGTTTCTCAGTTTGGGGTGTTCGCCCTCATTCAGGCTTACGTGGTCCTCATGGATCGGCTGTTCAATTTCAATACACGACAGAGTCTGGTCAAATATGGCGCAGAACAAATCGTATTCGCTAATCCTAGGGAATTTCGGAGGCTGTTCAAGTTTCTCTTCATTCTGGACATCGGCTGCTCCGTTGGAGCGACTTCAATAGCTATGGGTGTCATCTATTTTTTTGCGGACACTGTCGGCTGCTCATACGAGATCGTTCCCTCAGCGATTTTATATTGCATCATAATTGTTTTCGGCACGACGGCTCCGGGTGGGGTTTTGCGCTTGTTCAATCGCTTTAACCTCCTAACATTTGCTGCAATCGCCTCCAGTGTCGTCAAGATCGCGGGCGTCTTTCTAGCGTATCAGCTCGAAGGGGGGCTTTGGGCGTTTGTCTTCGCATGGGCCATAGGAGATATTACCGAGCGTATCGCCCTTGTCTTTCTGGGGTTCTGTGAACTGCATAGGCAAGGACTCAATCAGTTATTTTCAAGCACGGCTCGAGGCATTGGAAGTGTGCACAAAGGTATATGGCGTTTTCTCTTGAGTTCAAACCTTGAGTCGGCGGTCCGATTGCTCTCTTACGAAGCTGATATTTTTATTGTTGCGTACTTTTTGGACCTCTACGCGACTGGGATTTACAAGATTATAAAAGAGGTTGTTCTTGTGGTAGTGGGTATCGGCGACACGGTTCACCAGTCGTCTTATCCAGTCATCGCCCGCCTCTGGGCGGCCCGCGAGTTTGGAAAGGTTCGCCGTTATCTCGGGGATATGAGGGTCATCGGCTTAATATGCAGTATCACAATTCTAGTCTCTTACTATTTTTTCGGTGGCGTGGTTCTCACGACTATATTCGGAGCGAAAGATGCCGTGTTTTTTCTGCCTCTTTTGATCGCGATGTGTGGTCCGCTGCTATGGATGACTCAGTCGGGGTACGCTTCGGCTATGTATACACTGGGATATGCTCCGCAGCTCCTAATCATCTCGCTGGGAGGAGGTATCGTCTCTTTGGTGTTTCACTTGATCTTGACCCCGCGCTTTGCTTTGGAAGGCGCAGCAATCAGTTTTGTTTCTTCTTTCGCCGTATGGTCCATCTTCACTTACATTCTCGTTAACAAAGGCTTGCGTCTGTCACGTCGTCCTATGCCTGAAACGAACAAGGAAAGTTAGAGATCGAGCATTCCTCCATGTGTGGATTTGTCGGGGGCAATAACCCTAACTGGAATTATGCGGGGGCCGTTGAGCGGATTCGCCACCGGGGACCGGATTCACAGAGAACAATGTTACTGGGTGAAGTTATCATCGCGTTTGCGCGTCTAGCCGTAATCGATCCGACAGAGGTGGCGGATCAACCGATGTCGAGCGAAAATGAAGATGTGACTTTAGCGTTTAACGGCGAGATCTATGGATATAGAGAGTTGCAATCGCAACTAAAGAAACGGGGGCACCGTTTTCGGACCGCGTCCGATACAGAAGTACTCCTCCAAGCTTATCTGGAATGGGGAGACGATTGGGTTAACCATGTGGATGGGATGTTTTCCGTCGTTATCTATGATCGTCGGCTTATCGAGCTCAAACTATTTCGTGATCGAGTCGGCATTAAGCCATTATACTATATGTACGATGGAAAAAACTTTGCTTTTGCGTCCGAACTCAAAGCCATTCCAGCGCTTTGCTCTGACCTTCGGTTTGAAGTGGATCACACCGCTGTTTTTGATTACCTCACGTACCGTTACATTCCAGCGCCCAAGACATTGTATCGACATGTTTACAAACTGGCACCGGCCCATAAGGTTTCTTTCAACTTGCGGACACGCGAACTTGGGCCGATAAAACGATATTGGTCCCTCGAAATCGACACTGATCCGCCGCCACTCTCTGCCGACCAAGCGTCAGAGAATCTCCGTGCGCTCATCAGTGAATCCGTCGCCAGTCAACTTGTCGCGGACGTCCCCGTTGGGTGTTTTCTTAGCGGCGGGATTGATTCAAGCGTGATCATTGCCACTGCCTCAAAACAATGTGAAGAGCTACGGACGTTTTCCATTGGCTTTGATGTATCTTCTCACTCGGAAACCGAGTACGCGGCGATGATCGCGGAGAGATTTAATACAGATCACCGTCAGCGGATACTAACCCTTAGGGAAAGTCAAAATCTACTTCCGCTGCTTGCGACTTGGTATGACGAACCGTTCGGTGACACGTCAGCACTTCCGACATTTCTTGTCTCACAATTGGCTCGAGAGCACGTAACGGTGGCCCTTACGGGGGATGGAGGTGATGAAGTATTCGGCGGTTACCGATGGTACAGGCTTTTCAAGCGTTGTTTGCTTGGAAAGGCATTGCGCGTTCTGCCTTTTGATAGGCTGTTCCGGCCGCTAAAAAACCGCTTCTCAAAACAGACTTTGCTTTATCGGACGTGCAACGGCCTGGAAGCGGTCTTCTCGAACAATCTAACGCTGTACGCCAAATTGCTTCGCGGATTAACCGGGACAGATAAGAAAAATTATGCTGAGCGCTGGCACATTCCTAAGGACTACGACGACCTGTGGTACTTCCGCCAATATTGGAGAGCGGACCTATCCATATTAACCCGACTTCAATATCTCGATTTTCATACCTATCTGCCCGACGATATACTGACAAAAGTGGACCGCGCCTCCATGGCGGTATCCCTTGAAGCCCGAGTCCCGCTCTTAAGTCGCCGCCTTGTGGAGTTCGTCTTTAGCATCGATGAAAGCACGCGATATCTCAACGGCCAACTCAAAGGCTTGCTCAAGTATGCGTTCAGAGATCGATTACCTCGAGAAATTCTCGAGCGCAGTAAAAAAGGCTTTAGTATACCTCGAGCCTATTACAAAAATTACGATCTCGCGGAACAGGAGGTGCTGTTGCGGGATGTATACCAAATACAGTGAGCATTTTTGCTGTTCAAGGATGTCGCGTGAATGAATCCTGGTTTATCTGCTCATTCGCGTCTCGGAGCCTCATCACACGGGTTATAAAAACCGGCATCGAAATTACCTGAGTCCCTAGTTCCGTTAGGCCCTTTTAATAGATCAATCGATAAGACCAATGAAGCAATTATCATGCAAAATTCAGATATGCTCTGTGTAATGTAGAGTGATAAAATAGTCATCAAAACCCGGCCGCAAAAAATGTGTCATTAAATGAAAATACATCCAATAGATTACCTCCGTTATATTGTGCAGATGTTAGATGGCTCGCGCGCGAAGATTGAGTGGGAAATCGCTGCACGGCGCGAGCGGGATATAGGACCTTATTCGAGGGGCATATCGCGTTTACGTATTCTTGATTTGGCAAATGGAAGCTTACAGCCACAGTACACTCTATTAAAGGCCGCCGGGCACCGAGTTTGTGGTATTGATTTGCTGAATCGTCCACAACTAGATTTGACGAGTCTGGCTTACCGCATTGCCCGTCGCATCTTTATCTGGAAAATTTCGGTGCCGGCCCGAGCATTGAAGCCCAGGAGCTTGGTATGCGGTACCGTGACCGACCTACCCTTTCGTAATGAAAGTTTCGACCTCGTGACATCCATTGCTGCTTTTGAACACTTTTTAGATGTGCCCGCGGTCGTTGCGGAGGTTCACCGCGTGCTGCGGCCAGGCGGGTTAGCCTGGATCGGTATTCATCTATTTACCAGTTTGTCAGGTGGGCATAGTTTTAATTTAAGCGAAGTTCCATTGCGCACGATTCCATCGGGAATCGAGGCGTGGGATCATCTCCGAAGCAGGCGGATGAAGTTCCGGGTGCCGCTCAACGGTTGGCGACGAGAACAATACGTCGAATTGTTTGCCAGCCGTTTTAAGATTCGCAACCAGTACTGCGTCCTGCGGGAAGGCGAGGAATTCCTTACTCCCGCAATCGAAGCGGAGCTGAAGGATTACAGTCGGGACGAGCTGACGTGCCGCTCTTGCATTATTCTCGCCGAGAAAACAGGCGCATCGTAAACGCGGAAGATGGAGGAACCGTGTAGAACGTCAGTTCGTTTGTGTATCCCGGGGGAGAAACTCGTTTTCCATGTTGCAGGGGATGACGACTTACCTGCAGCGACCGATATGAATAGTTATTTTGTAAAATTTTTGGAAATGAAAGGCGAGCGGTTTACGCTAGGCGATGACTGTTTAGTCTCCAAGTCGTTTAGCATTCCTGTCACCAATGGAATACCGCGCTTCACTCCGGACCTGTCTTACTCGACCGGCAATTTTGCTCTCCTACGAGAGAAACATGCCACACTACAGCTCGATTCCGTGAATGGGACAAAAGATCGGCTACAAACGGTATTATCGAGAACGAATTGGCCATCGGAGTTCTTCAGAGGAAAGACGGTTCTGGAATGTGGCTGTGGAGCAGGGCCGGACACGGAAATTCTAGTAGCCTTGGGTGCCATGGTTTTGGCGGTCGATATAGCGGGGCTCGATACAGCAAAAAGAAATGTTCCTCATCTCAATGCTCAGTTTGTTCAGGCCGATATAACGAATTTGCCATTGCAACGAAAAGCCTTTGATATTGTATTCTGTCATCGCGTATTGCAGCACACGCCGCACCCAGCTAAGACATTAGACGCAATCTTGTCGTTGGTAAAAGATGACGGTGCTGTGTTTGTACATAGCTATGCACGGCGTTTCATTCAAATGTTCAGGTGGAAATATCTGTTACGTCCATTTGCAACGAGGTTGAATCCAGAAACTCTTTACAATTTCATCAAATGGTATTCGCGGCCCGCGTTTAAATTGACTAGTTTACTTAATAGGAACGTCTTGACTCGGTACCTAATCTGGGTCTGTGTCCCGTTCTTAAACTATAGTCATCAAGATGTGTTTAAGAACAAAAGTAACAAGTTTTTGCTCGAATTTGGCATTCATGACACATTTGATGCGCTAAGTCCTAAGTATGACAAACCACTTCGTGCCTCCTGCTTAAAGATAATCGCCGCTAACCATTTACGATTGCCGTTCGAAATCATCGAAGAGTCAACCATCACTTTATTGAGAACGAAATTAGAATAAACACGGACGCCACTAGCCTTGAGAGGTGCTATTAGACAACCCTACACTGCGTTTTGGTTTGGGAGGCTAGCATTGTTTACTAGATGGGCTCGCAAAACGATGGGAAATGATGAGTTGATTATCAGTGGAGAAATGTGCATGAAGATCAATTTTTGCAAGCTACGGGCGCCGGACTTTATATTAGGGAAGATACTTGTTCTCGGAAAAACGATCGCGGACAGCTTCAAACAATGGCTTCGACATCCGGATAAAGAGTCAATTCGGTTTGCGAGGCTAATGCTAATTCTCAAACCTCGGTTTACAATGGTCACCAATAAAAACTTGATAACTCTTTATACGCTTGTGGAGCGAGCAAACAGTCTGAGGGTGCCGGGTGATATCGTCGAATGTGGGGTGTGGAATGGGGGCTCAGCTGCGGTCATGGGGTTAGCGAACGCAACAACTAGCGTCAACGTTCAAGAGCGACGTATTTGGTTGTTTGATTCGTTCCAGGGGGTGCCTCCTGCAACGGAGAGGGACGGGCCGGTTGAACGGAAGAGTTATTTCGAAGGGTGGAACAAAGGGAGTATTGAGAAAGTGAAACAGGTGTTCTCAAAAATAGGTGTGTCTTTAGACAACGTGAGGATTATTCCGGGCTGGTTTAATGATACGCTACGAACCGCAGCCGTCGAGCGAATCGCGATCTTACACATTGATGCCGACTGGTATGACTCCGTCAAGCTGGTCTTAGATGTGTTTTATGAGAAGGTCGTTCCGGGCGGTTTTATTATTTTAAACGATTATAACACCTGGGAAGGATGTAACCGGGCTTTAAACGATTTTATAACAGAGCGCCGTTTGAAGAATATCTGCATTACTGAAGTGGAACCCACAACAGGCGCCTATTTTCAAAAACCTGGCACACACTGACGGTCAAAGATGAAAGTCTGATGATTAAAACTTTGAAGAGTGTTGTAAAAATAGTATGATACGGAGGGTCATAATGATATATTCTCCGCGAAACGACATTCCATAAAGAAGTGGTCGTTTAAAATAGTTTTTAACCCCGGCAATACAGGCGGAAGTTGAAATTGCTGACAAACGATGTCGATGGAAGTCGAATTTGCAGCGGTGTACGTGTGCTACTCATTCCGGCCAATACAATCGACTTGGTAATTCCGGCAGAATTGTCTTGAGGTCCCGCGGCCATAGTGTGCGTATCACCCAGATTCCCCTTCTGACCCTGCCGCGGGGCATCGATCCCTGGGACCCTTAGCGTGGGCGACGTTTGCCGTTTCATGTGCCTCTGACTGGATGGCGTAAAGATGAACATCTTGTGGAGTTTCAGAAATACTTTGAGGTTCTCAAGCACTACTGTGCCATGAGGGAGGGTGAGCACCTGCTTACGCCGGGGATTGAAAATGAACTGTCAGATTATAGCCATGACGAATTGACTTGTGGCGCCTATGTCATCGTCGCTCAAAAACCGTTGTAATCCATTCACCTATGGCCCATCCGTTTCCACGCCTTCTGAAAGTTCCTTGATTTAGTCTTTATGTCGAACAACACGACCGCAAAGGTTTATAGATTGGTGTTCGCCGCTTTGGTTGCGGCCTGCTTGATCTTCCACCTTGCAATACTTTGGGAGAGTCGGCGAGAAATTGCCGCTGGTTACGGTGATTTCATTATTTTTTATACGGGTGCGCAGATCTTAAAGGACGGGAAGGCAACAGACCTATTCAAGGTCGAGACGCAGAACGAGTATCAAGCAAAATTCGACGTTCCACAATTGGAGTGGCCGCTGCCCTTTAATCACGCACCGTATGAGCTGTTACTATTTTTGCCGTTGGCCCATACGCCGTATCCGGTGGCCCACGCTATTTGGTCAGGCGTGAATTTAATACTTTTGGCCATCATGGTCCGATGGCTTCTGGGATACGTCCACTCGCCACATAGCTTCTTCATTGGTGTTGCCGTGTTCGCTTGGTTTCCCACCATGGAAGCGCTCAGACTGGGACAGGATTCAATTCTCTCGACGGCGCTTTTGCTGGCGGTGTTTGTCGCATTGAAGAAAAGACGAGATACGCTGGCTGGCTTCCTTCTGGCTCTCGGGCTCTACAAGCCACAGCTCGTGCTGCCGATGGCCGGTGCGTTTCTCATCGCGCGGCGTTGGGAGAATGTAATCATATTCGGTATCACGGGTGCAGCGCTCGTTGCTGTGTCTCTAGTGATGGTTGGTTTTCAAGGCGCGATGGACTTGGTCTCGATTCTGCAGAGGATGGGAGATTATTCATTTATCATCTATCCGCGAAACATGCCCAACGTCAGGGGACTAACAACCGTAACCTTTGACGCTGTGGGTCTGGGATCGACGGCAGGTTTTGCAACTTTTGCGATCTCGCTGGCTATCTACGGGTTGTGTCTGTATCTATGGCGGCGCAAAGTCGACGTCGACGATCCGGCGTTCGATCTGATGTTCTCTCTAGCGATTGTGGCGACAGTCTTAATTAGCTATCACCTCTATGCCCACGATCTATTTCCGGTCATTATTCCTCTGGTCCTACTGTTCCGCTACATAGGCAGGGGCTGGGTAAGCGATGGGCTTGTATCCGGATCATTCTTCACTGTCTTGCTTATAGGCTTTACCCCGTTAGTTCCTCGTTACCTGATCCAGTTCAAATCATTTGGATGGGGAGCCTTGTTCGTTTTGACCCTTTTCATGATTGTCAGCGTGGAAATATTCCGTCGCGAGCGGGTAGCTTTCGCAAAATAGCGAGGGTGAAGAGACAAAGTCGATGATACAGCGAGTAGTAGGTTCGGCGACGCTTTTAGTTGGCAATCTCCGGCGTATCCAATCGCGGGAGGTTAGTGTGCTAATCGGTTCTTTTGTATTCGTAGCTTTGTTGATCGTTGCTCTGACGATCAACCTAAGCAGCACGCCGCCACTCTGGTGGGACGAAGGTTGGACACTGTCGGTCGCGCGTAACTGGCTGGAACTAGGACACTACGGTCGTCTATTGAACGGGCAGCTTGTGCCCAGAGGGTTGGAGGCGGCATTTCCGGTCACCGCAAGCATCGCTCTGAGCTTCGCTACGTTTGGCGTAGGGATCGTGCAAGCGAGGTTGGTTGCGGTAGTTTTTACGTTGGCGACGTTATTGATTCTTTATGAACTCGCACGCCGATTCTATGGCTCGGTTGTGGGGATCGCGACGCTGGTGTGCCTTATTCTCCTGAGCGGGCACGCCGATATCAACCCGGTCATCGCCGGCCGCCAGGTGATGGCCGAATTCCCCGCTATGCTTTTTTTGCTTGCCGGCTATTTGTGCCTTCTGCTCGCAGAACGCCGACCGTTGTTGCACATGCCGTTAGCGATCGGATTTTGGACCCTCGCGCTGTTTACAAAGGCTCAAGTCCAGCCGTTTTGGGTATGCTCTTTAGTGGTTCCTCTAATGCTTTCGCTGCTTCGGAGCGAGTGGAGATTTGTGTGGTTGTTAGGAATCAGCCTTGTTTGTTCCGCTGCCGCTTTTTTGGGTCTGCAGTATTACTGGAACAGTATAATGCCGTCCTCCTCAGTATCCGGGCTTACGCAAGTCATTGCTTTGGTGTTTTTTAAACACACGCGTATGGGTGTTGTAGCCGAAACCCTCCGGTTTGGAATCCCTACACTTGTCGGATTGTGCTGGGCGGTATGGCGCTTCTTGTCGAAGGGCAGCAAGATGGAGTCCCACGTGGAAATGGTTCATGTCTCGTTTCTCATTCTGGCAGCGAGCTGGTTCATGTGGTACGAAACTCTTTCCCTCGGTTGGCCCCGATACTTTCTGCCTCCAGCCCTCCTCTCGAGCATGTTTGTGGCAGCCATGCTGTATCAATGGACAGGCAAGTTTAGTTTAGCTTATACGGTCGAGCGATCGACACACTTACTAAAAACCTTTCGTGTCGATCAACGGAGCTTTACCGCTCTATTCGCAGTCGTTCTCGTAGCGATGTCGTTGGGGCGTACGTTAACAATACTTTATGACGCTTACGTCCTCAAGCCGGATCGTTCGGTGATGGATACCCTTCGGTTTCTCAATACGCAAACACCCGCAAACGCTTTGATCGAGACCTACGAGAGCGAGCTATTTTTCCTGTTGCAGCGCCGCTATCACTATCCGCCCGATCAGGTGCACGTCGATTTGATTCGGCGAAATTCCCTCGGGCACCGGGTAAATATCGATTACGACCCGGTGGACACAAATCCGGACTATCTTGTGGTAGGACGTCAAAGTAAATTTTGGGATTTCTATGACCCGTATCTGGAAACAGGAGCATTCCGATCGATTCGCGAAAAGGGTCGCTATGAAATCTTCGAACGTGTCCGCCAGCCGAATGACACAAAATTCGAACACAACCGTCAATGATTTCGAAATATTTGAAGTTACAACCCTAGAACAGGAATTCGATTGTTAGTTCGAAGATCGAGATTAGTAGCCTGTCACTTTTTTTAGATAGCTTGGACGACTACCCAAAGCGCGTTTTAACTATTTCCTCTTGCTTAGTTTGCATTTCGCGTATCGCTAACCGTGAGCCGCATGGAGCCCATGCCGAAATCTTTCGGTTGTCTGAGTAAAGATCTGGACGGCTACCAGTCCAGTGCCCAGTCCGGTCCGCGGACCGCCGATGCTGGTGGCGTTGGTAGGATAGGGGACCGTCAGGCTAGTCGAGGTCATGGCAGTGGCACGGGCCTGAGCGATGTTAGCGCCGTTTCGCTGCCAATTAACTACGGACAAGCCAAAGCCAAAGTTTTTAAAGCCGCTGCCTTGGACTGTAAAGCTTGACGGGGGCGAAGCCAGATCGACGTTGCTCGGCGTGATCGAACCGACAGTGGGGGTGGAAGAACTGTCTGTGATGGTGAAGGAGAGTGTGCCGATTACGGTGAAGCTATTAGTTCCTGTTTGATGGTAAACGACAACAGTAGCCGAACCCACACTGAGTCCCGGTCTGGGACCGCCGATGCTGGTGGCGTTGG
>Ga0187893_10002763_pt1 | contig 37619 bp, 40 predicted proteins | sample MA1701074metaG_FD_139574 | JGI IMG/M metagenome (GOLD analysis project Ga0187893, IMG submission 139574) | White microbial mat communities from a basaltic lava cave in the Kipuka Kanohina Cave System on the Island of Hawaii, USA - MA170107-4 metaG ... | reverse complement strand
GGCAAGAGCCGCGCGCGGACTTCGTCGACGCCCACCTCGGCGCCGACTGCGTCAGCGGCCGCCGGCGCGTCGCCGGTCAGCATAACGACGGGACGAACACCATTGGCGTGGAGCTGCACGATCACCTGCTTGCTGATCGGTCGCACGCTGTCGCGCAGCACGAGCCTTGCGCTCGCAGTGTCTGAGCTTCTGGCGTATACCTGAATCGTGCCTGGTTTTGGAGCGCCCCAGGTCGATGCAGCAGCGGAACCGACCATCTCTTCGGTGCCCACCGCGAGCTCGACGCCGTTCAGCCGACCGCGAATACCGTAGCCCGGCACAGCAGTGAACTCCTCGATGCTCCCTGCAGTGCCGATCGCCCGTCGGTTTGCGAATGCCACGATCGCTTCCCCGATCGGATGCTCCGATCGCGCCTCCAACGTCGCGATCCGCCGAAGGTGCTCGTTAGGATCGATCGGGCCGCGCGCTGCCGGCGCCCAGCTCGAGCCGTTCCGCTGCTGCCGCTCGCAATGCGGTGCCGACGGAGTCCGCCTCGACGGCGGTCCGGCGCCGATCATCCGCGATTAGGGCGAGGGCGTACGTCTGCGCCACGCGCCATACAACGAGGTCACGTCTTCGCGTTAGGCGGAGTTCCGCGGCATCGAGGCGAGCTTGAGCACTCCGTGAGCGCCAGCCACGTTTGCCTCCGAGCTCGATCGGTTGCGCGAAGCCCCACTGCAGGTTTCTAAACGTCGTATCGCTGTTGCGCGCCGGTCCAAGCTCGAGTGCGAACGCGGGATTCGGCGCCAAACGCGCGCAGTAGTGACCTCGCCCTTCGCAGCGCCTACGTCAGCCACCGCTAGGCGAATGTCGGGGTGGGTTGTGAGCGCTCGCGCAATTGCGGCGCGAAGCGTGATTGGTTGTGCTTGCCCCTGCGCGGCCGCGAAAGCGCCTAACGCAAGGCCAAAGACGCCATATAACTGGCGTACATGCATGTCTGATCTCCGGGTTGGATGGGCGGCTGACTGGGCAGCCGCGACTTCACCGTGAGATCAGGCGATTGGTGGGCGGAAAAGCGGGGGAGACGAGATGGAGTCGAGCTTGGAGCTCGCTACCGGGTGACGTTAGCAACGTGCTCGGGGACCGCCAACGGCGGGCCCGCAGTCAGAAGCACTAGTCCATGCGCGTGCGCGCAGTGACACACGTGGGGAGACGACGGGTCGTGGGCAGGAGCCGTTGGGTTGTCCTGCGTCGCCCCTGTGGTGGAAATCGCCAACCCGATATCGCCGTCATGTGCTTCGAGCACAAACAGTTCCAACTGGGCAAGGCCGAAGCCAACTCCGATTAGGAGTGCCCAGGGAGATGCGTAGCAGTCGCGAATTCCGATTGGACATTCCCGCGAAGTATCAGGAGCGCGCGCTTGCGCGTAAAAGGGGCCTGCATGACCGGATGTTGCCTGGACATCATCGCATCGCCGGAAACATCTCGCGCGGCGGGGAGCCGAAGTCCTGGGCACGTTTGTCCTCGGCGGCGTCGGGGCTGTCGCCACCTAACCAGAACGTGCGCCAGAACGGCTTCCCCTTGCGATAACACTGGGCGAGGAATTGCGACATCGCGACGACTTCATCCACCGCGAGTGGCACCATGATCAGCACAGTCACCGCTGTAGCGAGGCACAGCGTGCACCATGCGCCGACCACGAGGGGCTGTCAACGTCTAGCTACGCTTCACAGCCACCGGCCCCTAAGCGGCCTACCGTACGGCCGGGCTTCTATTGAGGTGGCGCTAGCTCGCTGATCGCGGCGTTTTTCTGATTGTGGCGATATAGCCCAGTCGCGTGATGACGTCGACAATCGCCTGCGGCGAGACGCGCGTCGAGTCGTATTGCACCACAGTCGTGCCACTCTTTACGCTCGCCTTCGCGTGGACCACTCCGGGAGTTTGCTTCAGCATAGCCTGAATGGTGCTCTCGCAGCTCTCGCAGAACATCCCTCGAACATCGAGGACCAGACTATCTGACCCGTACACACTCACCATGGGACGCTCAACCACATCGCCGGACCGGCGTGGAAGTGCGCTGTATCCCACGATTCCGGCGACGAGAACGCCAATTGCACCGGCTAGGAACGTTCGGCTGAAACGGCGCGGAGTGGAGGGCACGGATTCATCGGACATCGGAAACTCCTGATGTCGGTATGAACTAAGCACGGCTTCGCCTGATAGATACTCGCGAGGAACAGAGGAAGCGACGACGAAGGGCTAGGTTGCCTCCTCAATTACGGAACACCGGCACTGAGGGAGGCTTGCGGCGCCGCGATCGATTCGAGCTAGGGCAGCGCGCAGCGTGGCTCTCAAACTCCTCAGCTCCCGCAGCCGACTCTCGACCTCTTCGAGCCGTGAATCCAACGCCGTCCGCACGTGCTCACAAGGTGCCCGGCCACCGGACGCGATCTCTATGACTTCGCGGATGTCGCTCAGCTTCAGGCCGAGCGCCCGTCCCTTGTGGACGAACTGAAGATCATCAAGCGCTTCTGGGCCGTATTCTCGATAGCCGTTTGCGGCACGCGCCGCAGGCCTCAGCAACCCGAGTCGCTCATAGTAACGGATCGTGTCCGGCGTCACGCCGGCGCGCTGACCCAGCTCCTTGATTCGCATTGAAACCGCTGCTCACTTGACATTGGTGTACGCTCCAATGTTTACACTGTCAGTCGACGACGGACAAGGCCTCTTGAGGTGGCGACATGACTACGGCGACGATGGTTGAACCTGCGGACGAGATCTGGAGCGATGAGCCATCCGCACTACCAGATAAGCGGCGAATTCGCGCGCGAATCGGCGGCCTACACTGTTCACTGTGCACCGGCACGATTGAGAGAGCGCTGAGCAGACTTCCGGGGGTCGAAAAAGTTGCGGTGAGCCTAACGCACGAACAAGCGCTCATCGAGTACGACCCGCATGTGGCGCGACCCGAAGACTTGCTCCGGACGCTGAAGGACATCGGCTATACCGTTTCCGACCCCCGCAAATTGCGCCCGTTCGATGAAGAGGAGCGCGCGCTGGTGCAGGAACGCGCGCGATTCCTCACTGCACTTGCGATGAGCATCGCCGCAATGGGGTTAGTCGGCTTTCCAGTGAGCAGCCCGTGGTTCGCCCTCTGCGTGTTTTCTATTGCGAGCCTGGTCGCGTTCTCATTCGTGGTCTTACGAAGTTATGGTTTGCGTCGAGCGCTTGCTGGTGCTGGCCTTCTCGCAGCGTTCGGCGCCGGCATTTACATACTCAAGTTGAGTGGCGCGTTAGGCGGCACCGTCCCGTGGCTTGCCGGAGCACTCGCATCGTTCCTCATTTTCGGCGTCGGTCGGCACATCGCGTACATGGCCGGTGCGGCTCTGCGCAGGGCCATTCTCAATCAGCACGTGCTCGTCGAATTCGGAGCCTTTGCCGGGTTGGTGGGCGGTGCGATCGGCCTTGTATTCCGGCCTGCGAACTATCCGACTGAAGCATTTTTCGCAGTCGCCGTCATGGTGTTGACGTATCACATCTTTTCAGAGTGGTTGTCGCTAATCGTGAAGACGCGCAGCTCGCAAGCGGTCAAGAAACTCTTGGACCTGGAGCCAGATGTTGCTTACGTCGTTAGGGATGGCCGCGAGGAAGCAGTGCCGCTCGAAAGCGTGCGCGTCGGCGACTTCGTGCGAATCCGGCCCGGTGAGCGCATTCCGGTAGACGGAGTGGTCGAATCTGGCGAATCGGATGTGGACGAGTCACTCGTTACCGGCGAGCCAATTCCGCACGAAAAGCATGCGAGAGATGGCGTGTTGAGTGGCTCTCTAAACGGTCATGGCACACTTCTCGTGCGTGCCACTGTGGTTGGCGACGAAAGTTTCCTGAGACAGGTGGTACGCAGTGTTGAAGATGCACGGGCCTTGAAGCCGGGCCTCTTGCACCTGGTCGACCGAGTGCTCCGCGTCTACACACCGTTCGTCCTTCTCACCGCTGCCGCCGCGACGCTGTTCTGGCTTCTCGCTCCATTCGCCGTCGGATCCTCTCCGGACGTGCAGCGAGCGGTATTTGCGGGATTGAGCGTGTTAGTTATGGGCTATCCATGTGCCGTGGGCATCTCGGCGCCGCTCTCGATCGTACGGGGAGCCGGCGATGCCGCCGAGCGGGGCGTGCTAATGCGCACAGGCGAAGCGTTTCAAACCTTGCGGCGTGTAAAGCGCGTGGTTTTCGACAAGACGGGGACTCTCACTGAAGGCCGTCCCGCGATTCGCCACATCGTCGCAGCAGCCTCCCCTGAACAAGAAGTCCTCTTACTCGCCGCCGCCGCCGAGGCCTTCTCCGAGCATCCACTCGCCCGCGCCGTAGTGGAAGAGGCGTTCAAACGCGGCATCACGCCGCCTAACGTGGAAGGCTTCGAGGCCGTCGCTGGTCGCGGTGTCCGCGCGCGCCTCGCCACTGCGCAATTGTTGGTCGGTAGCCACGCGTTTCTCGCCAGCCAAGGCGTTGATCTCGGGGCGCAAGAGGCGCGCGTCAACGAGCTCGAAGCGGAGGGCCTAACGGTTATCGGAGTTGCACGAGAAGGCGTACTCCTCGGGCTTTTAGCACTTGGTGATGCGCTCCGGCCCGACGCACGAGATACCGTGCGCCGGCTGCACACTCTCGGAATGAGCACGAGCCTCGTCACAGGAGACAATGCGCAAGCGGCGCGGTATTTCGCACGCGCCGCTGGCATCGCGACCGTGTATGCGCGCGTGCTCCCGACCGAGAAGGCAGCGCTAGTTAGGGAGTTGCAGGAGGGCGGCACGCGCGTAGCCATGATCGGCGATGGGATCAATGACGCACCAGCCCTGATGCAAGCCGATGTCGGTGTCGCCTTCGGCAGCGGCGCTGACATCGCGATCGAATCCGCGGACGTGATTATTCTGAACCAGCGGCTCGGCGCGGTGCTCGATGGCTACGAGGTCAGCCGCTATAGCTATCGCAAGATCGTGCAAAATGTCGTACTGGCGTTCTCCTTCAATGGTATTGGGATCCCGCTCGCCGCTACCGGGTTGGTGCATCCGATATGGGGCATGGTGGCGATGGCGGCGAGCGTGACGACGATTTTCATTAATTCGCTGTGGAGCCGCGGCGCATATTTCTTCGAAGCCATCAAAACGGTAGGGCATGTGACGCCGAGTCCATCTGAAGTCGAAGCACAAGCAGAGCGCGAGAAGCTTCCTCTCGCAGGATCCAGCCCGCCGGTGCCCGTCCCCCAGCATTCAGCGCGGTAGCAGAGGTAGCGCATCATGTTCAAGTCTGTGACGCTTGAAGTCATTGGTGATCAGCGCCTCGCATGTGAAAGCTGTGAAAGGCGTGTGGAGCGTTTGCTCAAAAGACTGGAGGGCGTCGGACAGGTTCGCGCGCAAGCGAGCGACCAGCATATCGAGGTGCTGTTTGACTCCGCGCGGTTAGATGATGCCGCGATCGCGCAACAACTACAGAGTGCAGGCTATGAGACGAGAGTCACCGGGCCACCCTCAACCCGGTGAAACGCGAGCCGCTGCTTAGGACTGCACACTGAAAAGCGCAGCCCTAACGATCGAATGCACCCGCACGATTGACCGTTGAATCCTTCTGACTTCATCGCAGGCTTGTCTGCCACCGTCGCGCAGTATCCTCTGGTGGCAATCCTCGTCGCCATTGCCGGTGGCGTATTCTCGACCAGCACGTGACCGTGCACTCTCCCTGCGGGCGTAGGGATCGTTGGATACATAGGATCACACGGCGGCACGGCGACTGACCGAGCACAGCACGGGGTGCGCCGGCGCCCCGGTGTCGCGCTTGCGCTGGCATTCTTCGTTGGGCTGGTCCTCACGTTAGGCGTGCTCGGCACGGCGGCGGCGCTGATCGGCCGCCTCCTGACACAGTGGAAGGCCGGCTTCGCGTTCGGTGCCGCCGCGCTGACTTTTATTGCGGGCCTGGCGACGTTATTTGCGCCTGCGGTGAGACGTCGCATCCCTGATCCCGTGATCCGGCAGCGACGTGGCGTCGCGGGCGCGTTTGTCTACGGCGTTCTATACAGCGTCGCCACGATTACGACGTCTGCGGGACCGCTCATTCTGCTTCTCACCGTCGCTGCCGCGATGGGGCGTCCGGTCTACGGAATGAGCCTTTCGGTCGCCTACGGCATTGGACGCGGGCTACCGTTTCTAGCACTTGGTATCTTCGCCGGACGACTCGGGACGTGGCTGGAACGCATTGATCGTGGCCGGCGAAGCATAGAGGTTATCAGCGGGCTCGCACTACTCGGGTTGACGATCTATTTCGTGCGATTAGCGACGGTTCTTGCCTGACGCTAATTGTGCTCGAACGCGCAGGTTGACGGTGACTGGACACGCGCGCGCCGTGGATCGTTCCGCTACGTCGCCACGGATACTCCTCGTGCGGTCCTTTACGACGGGCTAGAAACGCCCGTCGGGCGGCCCATTAGAGCGCGTCGCACGCCGTTAGCCGACGAGGTCCTTTCAGCGACTGAGCATTAGTGGACATAAAATACGACCGGTTATATATTCTGGTCATGAAGAAAATCGCGGCAGCGAAGTTCAAGGAAGAGTGCCTCTCGCTTCTCGACCGTCTCGGACCAGAGGGCATCATCGTCACGAAGCACGGCAAGCCGGTAGCGAAGGTCCTCCCTTTCCAACAGGCGTCCGCTGACCTCGTCGGCGTTCTCCGAGAGCGCATCACAATCAAAGGCGATATTACAAGTACCGGGGAGCGCTGGAACGCTGGTGATTAACCTGGACACGCACATCCTCGTGTTCGCGCTCGCCGGGAGCGTCAGCGCCAAGGAGCGACGGATCCTGGCCGCTAATGCTTGGAGCGTCTCTGGTATTGTCCTGTGGGAGTTGGCAAAGCTGGTTCAGCTCGGGCGACTCAGCATCGATCTCGAAGCCGGTGCCGTGGTGCGGGTCCTCTCCGGGCTGCACGTTTGGCCTATCGATCTCTCCGTCAGTGTTCAGTCCACCCGCCTCGATTTCAAGGGCGATCCAGCCGATGAGCTGATTGCCGCAACCAGTGTGGTGCACTCGGTTCCTCTGCTCACGCGCGACCGACGCATCCGGAAGTCGCGCATTGTCCCATTCGCTTGACTGTTCGTGAACCGGTTGTTGTTCAGACGTGGGATCTGTCGGTGAGGAGCACGTTTTTTGCTCGTTAGGATCGACCTCAGGATTACACGCCGAGATTGATGGCTCATTGGCGCCGAGCGCGTGAGGACCAGTGAATCGCGCGGATCTTCCACCCGTTGGGCGTGCGCGAGAGCACCATCAGCTCGGCGCCTGACGAGTTGATCTGCCGTCCGCGGTACTCGCCCTGGGTCGTGCTCGTCGACGTCGCCCACGCGATATCGCCGTGAACGACGACACGCACTGGACCACGCTCACTCTTGATCCCTCGCGCAAAACCGATATCGCCCGGCAAGTGGTGTGAGCGATACTCCTCGCGCGTCTCGACGCCGCCGCTCTCGAGGATGATCGCATCGGACGCAAGAAGAGCCAGCGCGGCCGCGCTATCGCCCGCGACCATGGCCGCGTGGTACGCGACGACGACCGCTGCCACGTCGCTCGAGTCGCTAGCGGCGAGCGCCACCTCGCCGCGGGATTCAATCTGGCCGCCGTTGCGCGCGTTTACTTCGAACACCAACGTCGCGAAGGCCACTTCCCACTCGGCGGACCCGACCATCGGCGCGGCGTGCAAAGTGCGTACGTTCCACAGCCCGGCGCGGGCCAGCGGTATCTTCGCGACGCCATCGGCGCCGGTAACAACGGAGAGGTCTTGTTCCGCCGCTCCACCATCCTGCATCGCGTTAGGCGGCGCTGCCGCGCCGGCGTGCAGGTGCGCCCCGGCGACCGGCTGTCCGCGGAACAAGAGACGCACGGCCAGTGAATCACCCGCCCGCAGCGCCGACGGGTCGTTCACAGGCACGAACTCGAGCGCGTGCCCCACTGTCTTGGAGAACGCGCGCGGGCCGCCGCGACCAATTTCTACGATCGTCTTGGCATACTTCGCGGCACGCTGCGTTAGGCTGTCGCTTTTCGGATACGCCCCCTCACGCTCGTAACGCTCGGCCAGCTCACGGTTGCCCTCGAGGGCGATGTAGCGCTTGAGGTTCGCCGGCGTCGTGCGGCTGCTACGAGCAACCAGCGCCACCGCGACGATGCGCTGGCCCGGCGTCGACGGCTTGTGCCGCAAGATCAGCGACGAGTCCTTGACTGAAAGATCGCTGATTCGCTCGTCATCCGACGCGCCGACGAGCCGTGCCTCGGCAACGCGCTCCGGCGCCACAGCGCTGACGCTGGTGGGGAACTTGGTCCCGGTCTGGCCGCGAATCTCGATAGTCCCGCCAGGGGTGATGACAAAAGCGTTCGGCACGATCCAGAAGTCATGCGCGAACAGCGACAGCGCGCTGAGCAAGACAAACGCGCCCGCGAAACATGCACCGCGCATGAAGCGCCTAACGTTTAGCCGTGGAACCCGCGTCGTCGTAGTCACTGGTCAGTTCCTCGCAAGGATAAAGAAATGCATGACGCTTCAGCTGAGCTGCGCGCGCCGCAACAGCTGCGCGTTGACTGCCACAACGATCGTGCTGAGCGACATGAGGACCGCGCCGATCGCCGGCGACAGCACGAAGCCTAACGGCGCCAGCACACCAGCCGCGAGCGGAATCGCGACGATATTGTAGCCCGCCGCCCACCACAGATTCTGCACCATTTTCCGGTATGTTGCACGCGAGAGGGCGATGATCCGCGGCACGTCGCGCGGATCGCTGCGCACGAGGACGACGTCTCCAGCCTCGACCGCCACATCCGTCCCGGCGCCGATAGCCACGCCCACGTCGGCCGTAACGAGGGCCGGCGCGTCATTTACGCCGTCGCCTACCATCGCCACGCGTTTCCCAGAGCGCTGCAGCTCTTCGATCTTGCTCGCCTTTTGCTCGGGCAAGACTTCGGCGAAGACCGTGTCGATCCCCAGCGCGGCGGCGACCGTTTCGGCGACGGGCTGGGCGTCGCCTGTGATCATGACAACCTCGATCTTCGCGCGATGCAGCGCGTCGATGGCCTCACGCGACTCCGGCCGGATCACGTCGGCAACGGCCAGTGCGGCGACGACCTCGTGGCTGCTGTCCCCTTTTTCCTCGACGAGGAACACTGACGTTTGACCTTTGCGCCCCGCCTCGTCGTCGGCGGCGCGCAGCGCGGGCGGTGGCTCCACGTCCTTCCACCCGCGCAGCAATGCAGGGCCGCCGACATAAAAGGTTCTCCCGTCAACGCGCGCTTTAACGCCGCGACCGGCAAGCGCTTCGAACGCCTGCGCGTGCGCAACTGCGTGATCGCCCAAGCGCTCCTTCGCCGTGCGCAGCACGCCCTGCGCGATGGGGTGCTCCGAGTCTGCTTCGACGGCGGCAGCGAGTCGGAGAACGTCGTCCGCGCTCAGGCGCCCGATAGGCGTTATCTCAACCACACCGAATTCCCCGCGCGTGAGCGTTCCCGTCTTGTCAAAGACGACTGCGTTCACGTTGCGCGCTTCCTCGAGCCCGCGCCGGTCGCGCACCAACAAACCGCTGCGTGCACCCAACGTAGTCGATATAGCGATCACCAGTGGGATCGCGAGCCCCAGCGCATGCGGGCATGCGATCACGAGCACGGTCACCAGCCGCTCGACGGCGTACGCAGCGGTCGCATCGGCGATGAGCCATCCTGTGACCGTGATCGCGCCGGCGCCTAACGCGATGAGCGTGAGCCAGAACGCCCAGCGGTCCGCCAGCGCCTGCGCGCGCGAGCGCGACGTCTGGGCTTGTTCGACCAGCCGCATGATCCCGGCAAGTGCCGTTCGCTCTCCCGTGCCGGTGACCTCGATCCTCAGTGAGCCGGAGCCGTTCACGGTGCCGGCGATGACTTTGTCGCCGATGTGTTTGTCCACCGGGCGCGACTCGCCGGTAACCGCCGATTCGTTGACCGGGCTGTCGCCGGCACGCACGACGCCGTCGGCCGGCACGCTCTGGCCAGGACGCATCAGCAACACGTCGCCTTCACGAACCTCGCCGATCGGCACGTCCTCCGTCTGCTGGCCGTCGACGCCTCCAATCACGCGCGTCGCCGTGTTAGGCAATAGCTTCGCCAGCTCGCCGAGGGCACCCTGCGCCTGTGAGATCGAGCGCATCTCCAGCCAATGGCCCAGGAGCATGATCGTCACGAGCGTGGCGAGTTCCTCCCACAACGGCATCCCGGGGTAGCCTAACGTGACGGCAGCGCTGAAAACAAAGGCGACCGAGATCGCGAGCGCGATCAGCGTCATCATCCCCGGCAAACGATTCTTGAGCTCGCGCCACGCACCCTGAATGAACGGCCACCCGCCGTAGAAGTAGACCGCCGTACCGAAGACCGCCGGAATCCAGCGCGCCCCCGGGAACATTGGCGCGTGATATCCGAGGAGGTTCTGCGCCATGTGCCCCCACACTAGCGTGGGAAGCGTCAGCAAGAACGTGATCCAGAACTTGTCGCGGAACATCGCGACACTGTGGCCAGCATGCTTGTCGTGCGCCCGTGGGTCATGAGCTTCGGCTGCCGGCATCGCGTGCTCAGCGTGACCGTGATTCGCGTGCTTGTGATGCGCGGTCATCTCATCTCGTGCAGTTCATCGTTGCTCACCTGCGCCCGTGTGGGCCCTGAACCGCGAGTTGGCATCGCGCCATGGTACGCGCCTTCAGGCTCGCGATACACGATCAACAGCAGCGAAGCCAAGAGGAGCATCACGGCCCAGCCGGCCGTCATCGCACCCCCTCGTCGTGAGCGCATGGCATCGATGCCCGCTAACGCTCCAGCGGCAACAAGCAATGAACCAAGCCAACGATGAACGAGCATCGCCCGCATGACCGCTGCGCTCGTCCCGTGCTGCTGATGGATGACGAACAGGACGCCGACTATAAGGAGTACCGCAGGCCACACGAGCGATCCGACATGCGCTTCGAGCCGTCCGGATCGCGCCAGCACCTCGGCCAGGCCGGCGAGAATGATGAGAGCTGCGATGACGAGGTGCTGGCGTTGTTGCGGATCGCCAAACACGAACTCCCACTGCGCGCGCGCACGAGCGAGCCCGTGATGTGGAACGACGAGGTAGAACAGCAGCCCCGCACCAGCCAAAAGGATCAAGGCAGGCCAGAGATATCGAGCCCGCCCTGTGTTGAGACGTCCCGTCGCCTGCACGATCGCGATGAGCGCTGCCAATCCGAGCACGATTCCTTCGATGCCGTGCGCGAGGTTCGAGATCTGGCGCAGCTCCTCGGCGCTGTGCAGCGGCGTTAACTGCATGCTCGTGCGCAAAATCTCGGAGTGACTGGCCACGTGCGCGCGCTCATCAGGATCGCAACCTCTCGCTGGAATCCCACTTTACGCACTATCAAATCGTCGCAGGAGGACAAAGTCAATCGCGAGATATGGCCAAGACAGCGTTATGGGAGCGGCTGCCTCGTGACTGATACGTGTCGGACGCGACGGAGCTTATTTTACGCTGGGTAAAACAACTAAGGCACAGCGCTGCTCGTCGGCGAGGCTGCAGCGGGCGGCCGCTATCCGGCTCGCTGCCGAAACGATGGTGCGTTCCCGCATCACATTCTCTCAGTTTTGAGTCCTTCCCCATGCAGCCAACTCCGTCATTCCCCGCGCAACCTCGGGGCGGCGTTAGGATGCGGCCTCCGAAGGGGCCTGCGGATGAGCGCAGCATGGAGCGGCGTTAGGCGGTTGGAGGTTGCCGGTACCAGCGCACGCGCGTTGTCACGAAGACGACAGCTCCCGCCAGCATCATGATCGTGCTCAAAAGCTGCCCCATGCTGAACCGTCCCAGCACGAGGCCGAGCTGTGCGTCGGGCTGCCGCGTGAATTCCAGTAGAAACCGAATCGCGCCGTAGCCGACGAGAAAGGCGCCCGTGAGTAGCCCCGGACGGTACCACCCGCAACGCACGCCGCGCCGCTCGATCCAGCGGAGTGTAAAGAAGAGAAGAATCCCCTCAGCGAACGCCTCGTACAGCTGAGACGGATGGCGAGAGAGTCGCAGCGGATCGGTCGGGAAGATCATCGCCCACGGCACGCCGCTTGGACGCCCATATAGCTCGGCGTTGATGAAATTGCCGATCCGGCCGAAGAACAGCCCAGGCGTTCCTGCGAGGGCGAGCGTATCGGCCACGCTCCAGAACTGGATGCGCCTAACGCGCGCGAACAAGGCGCTCGCCAGCGTCATACCAACCACGGCTCCGTGGAATGAGAGCCCTCCGCGCCAGATCTTGAGAATGTCGAGTGGCGCGTTCAGATAATGAGTGCGGTCGTAAACGAGCGCGTAGGTCAAACGCGCCCCCACCAGCATTCCGACGACGAGATAACCTACCAGGCTGTCGAGACCGGCCTTGTCCAACGATACGAGGCCGCGCGTGATGCGTCCGCGTGCGACGCGGTAACCTACCACGTAGCCGACGACATACATGATCCCGTACCACCGGATCGCAACGGGCCCGATGCGTACAATCTCGGGCGGGATCTGTGGGTAGGGTATCTGCACGGCGCCTGGCCAGTGCCGGCCGCAGCCTAACGCGCTTTGCTACGACGGGCTACGCAGGGCCCTAAACAACAGCGCCGCTCCGCCAGCCACGCTGGCCACGATGATCGTCAGTATCACCGCCCACTCACTCCCCGTCGTGGCCACTGGCACCTCCATCATTTCCGCGGAGGCGTGCGGCATGTCGGTAGCCGCTGGCGACGTGTTCGGCATCGCGTGCCCAGCCGGGTGCTCCGCTGCGCCACTGTCTGCCGCGACGGGTGCAGCCGCTGCGATCACGAGCAACTCGGTCTGCGCGGCAACATCTCCATCGGGTGCTACCACGACCACCGTGTAATTCCCTAGGCGGGCCTCCACGGGCAATGCGAACCGGGCCCGGAACGTTCCCGACGCATCCGTTCGCACTTCGGCGAGTGGAAAGGTCTCGAGCGTGCCGCGTAGCTGCAGCCGCAGCGTCTCGTTCTTCGAGAGCTGCGCGCCGGTGACCACCAGCTCACCGCCAACACTTACTTCTTTGCGCGCGAGTCGGATCGTCCCTTTCGGGTGCGCGTAGGCAAGGGCACTGATGCCGGCGAGCAAAGCGAGCGTGAATGTCGAGCGCCTCATGGTGTGCTCCTCACATGCCGATGTGTTGCATTTGCGGTGCAAATACGCCGTAGACGATGCCGCCGACGTAGAGCACGAGTAGCAAGCCCGCGAGCGTCACTAACCAGCGCGGACGGCGCGACTCGTCGTAGCTTCGATCGAGCAACGGAACGATGAACAAGAAGCCGAATAGCACCAGTGGAGCCAAGATCATTCCCCAGATCCCCAACGTGTTCTCTACCGCATAAATCCAGAGAAAGGGCCAGAAGGGCTTGGTTACCTCCACGCCTTCGATCCCTGGGAAGCCGATACCAGGCGGCACGATCGCCGCGAGCGTACCCAGGATCGCGAACAAAAGCAGCCCAAAACCCGTTAGGCGCCGCAGGTGGTTTGTGAACGGCACCGTCTTTGGCTCGTGGGCGTGGATGCCCAGGTAGCGGATCAGCCAGAAGTGCAGTCCGACCAGCGCGAGAAGAACGATAGGGAGGAGACTCACGTGCGCGTTGTGAAGTCGCGCCAACAACGGAGCACTGCGCGTGAACGCCGGTGTGAGCGGCGTGCCTAACGCGCCGACGAGCTGCGCGCCCGCCACGGCATGTGCCAGCGCCTCACTCCCTTCCTGATCGGCGCGCAACACCGAACCGGTGAATGCGAGGGCAAAGATCGTGAGAAAAAGGGCGACGCCCGCCCACCACGTGACTTCGCGCGGCCGCAAATAGCTGCGCCGCCAGAAGACATAGACCAGGTGGAGCACCACGCTCACAAGCACAATCGTGGCAGCCCAGTAGTGCAGGCCGCGGAGCCAATTCCCCATTGGCACACGCGACATGATGTACACGACGCTATCGTGCGCACCCACCGGCGTCGGATTGTAAAACTGATCCATCAAAACGCCGGTGAAAATGAGCGTGATGATTCCGACGAACGTCAGGCCGCCTAACATGTACGGCAGCCTGTTCGCCACGGGAGCGATGCGATATTCGAGCTCGTTCAATGCGAGCCGCTCTTTGATCCCTACGTCACGGTGTTCCGGCCCGGGCGTAAGCGTCGGTGCCGGATGCGGCCGCGCCTCGGCCGCGCGCTCGGCATGTACGTGGTCAGCCAATCAGGTCCTCCGTTCAGGGCTTTTTCTTGGGGGCCATCTTGCTATGGTCCATGCCGGGCATGGAGTCCTTTTTCGCCGCCGGTTTCTTGGGGGCCGCGTTAGGCGCCTTCGTTGCCGCGGGCTTGCGTTTGGCGGGGGCCTTGACCGACGGCTTGGCAGCGGGGGCGGCACGTGGCGCTGCCTCCCGCATCATCGACTCCATATGCCCGCGATGCTCGGCGGGCATCTGCAGCATCGTACTCTCCATCATCCGGCGCATCGTCGTATCCGCCATCATCCTTTCCCGGATGACCGGATCCGACATCATGCGCATGTGCAGCTGCATCATCTGCTCCATGTGTTTAGCGCTGGAGTCGGGAGCCGCGCGTCGCGTGCTGTCGGGCATTTGGTGCCCTTCGTGCCTAACGGCTGCCGTATCGCGTTGCCGGCCAGCCGAGTCGTGCCCCATACGCGCATGGTCCATTGCACCGCGGCGCGCGGAATCGGCCGGGGTAGCGCCGTGCTGCATCTGCGCGTGTTCGCCTCCGGTCGCCTGGCCGTACTTGAAACCCGTCATCTCCCCCGTTCGCTCGTCGTGCGTCATGACGGCGCCATAGGTCACCGTCGGTTTCGGCAGCGGCGAGAGCACGCCGGTAGCGAGCCCGCCCATGTTTTCCACACCCATATGCTCGGCCATCGTGCGCCACGCTTGTTCAGTCATCACAAATGACGTGTCATCGCGATAGCGCCGTGCGGCGACCATGAGCTCGGCGCGTTTGCGATCGCGCGGCACGCTCGGATTGGCGAGGATGTCGGAGACGACGTCGTGCATGGAGTGCAGGTTGTCGAAAATGATCGCTGCCTCTGGGTACCGCTTCGCGAATTCCGGCGCGACCGCCGCAGTCATCGGCATGACGTAGGGCATGGTGCGCGGAGGGTCCTGCAGCATCTGCCAAAAGCGTGAGACCGCGGCACGCACGCCCGCCTGCCTCTCGTCGACGTTCCGTCCGACGACCAGCGGCTCGTAAAGGCCGATCTGCAACCAATGGTAGGCCCAAATCAGACCGTTGAATTTCGGATAGTTCTTGCGGAAGGCGAGCGAGTATGGCTGTTCCTGCATGAGCACCATGCTCTTGGGCTTGGCGCTGAACGCGATGTCGGGGCGCGATTTGTAGTAGCGGAGCAGCTCCGCGACCTTCGCGTCCCTCTCGTTAGGCGGGATCCGCTCGTCTGCCCATACGTCGTAGACCTGCCGGTGGAAGAGATGCGCCCAATCGAACATGAGCTTCGCCTCGGGAGCGAGCTTAGCATACTCGATCTCGATGGCGGCTTCTTCCAGCGGCACCCGCGGTGGGTGCACCAGGATTTCCTTCGTTAGGCGATTGTACCAGCCCTCCTCGAGCTCGCCGACCGAGCCGTCGAAGTTGGTCCAGAGCGTTTCGTACAGGATCGCATGACCGAAGTCGAACGCGTTAAACAGCCGATCGGCCGCCGGGTAGTTGTGACGGAACTGCCAGTTGAACTTGCCCGGCAGATAGAACTGCTCATAGGCCGTCGACCACTGCCCCGCGGCGCGCGTTGGGCTGAAGACACTTACACCAGCTGTGAGCGCGGCAACAACGAGCGTGCCGCGACGGAATGTATGGTGTGACATATGGAGCCTCCGGGCTCCGGTAGCCGTCGGGTTTGACATTGCCTAACGCGGCATCAGCGCGCGAATGGCGAAGGCCCGCGCCAGGCCGAACGTGAAAAACCAGGACTGGTCGTCGCCCGTCAGGCGCTTGCCGATGCCCGCGTCGAGCGCGAAGTACTGATTCACTTGATAGCGCACGCCCGCGCCCGCATTCCATTCGACGGCTTCGTCGCTGTGAATCGGCTGACGCGCAAACACTTCGCCGGTAATGAGCGTTGCCCTTAGCGGGAACGTCTTGTCGATCGCGACGCCACTGAGCCAGCGAGAAAGTTCCACCGCGCCAACTCCGCTGCCCGATGTCCCTTGCGCGTTAGGTGCCGGTGTGGCGCCAAGCGTGTACTGGCCGTTCAGGTGGAAGCGTGCCCACCCTAACGTGCGCGTTGCCATCGCTTTGGCAGACGCATATGCCTTGTCCGGGCCGAGGCCGCCGACCGGTGCGAGCACTTCCGCCACGAAGCCGAGCGCCGGGAGTGTGCGCGTCTCCACGTTGAAATTGTGCAGCAGCGAAGCCTCGATCCCCGCCAACCCAACGCGGCGGCGAGACGCGCCAAGGTCCGCGTAGACGAGCGGAAAGCCCAGTTCTATGTGCGTGCGCGGCAAGATCCCATACGTGAGTTCCGGTTCCAGGCCCCAGCTATAAATGCCCCCGCGCAAGCGCTCAAGCCGTAGCGGCGCGAGCTGGAGCTCAAAGGCGTAGCGCTCAGTGGCGTACGCGTCCTCGATCGTGATCGGCCGGCGCGAATCTGTGTTGTAGTAGTCTGTCTGCGCGGCCGTCACGCCTGGAACGAGGATCGCCAAGACGGCGCCCGCCGCGACGTACGCGGCGGTCCTCGGCGTTCGGCCCAATACGCGGACGGAGTCGATGGATGTGAGCATGAGTGGTGCGAAGCGAGCAGTCTCGGGGTTAACGCAAGCGGCAGTGAACTTCCAACGAGTTTTATCGCGCATAAAATATGCCTCGATGCGACGACAAGTTGCAACGGTGATCGCGGTCTCTACGGTGTCGGCGGATCCGTCGGGCGCCTCGGGCGATTACCCGTCTGCTTATGTCGAACCACCCATCGGTCGCCCCGGCGCTCTAGAATCGCCGTACCGCGTCCAACGAGATCCAGCGCGCGCTCGCCCATTGTCGCTCTGAGCGTGTAACGAAACATCGCCCAAGCAGTGCTACCTGTAACGCGTACTTCGATCTCGAAGGGGCGTAACTGGAAGTTCTTGAATTCCTTGAGTTCGGGCCCGAGGTGGTGATCTCGGTAGTCGGCCCAGCTGCGGTTGATCCCAGCACCTTCGACGATGGTCAGGCTGTCACCCGCATACAGCGTATCGAGCGCCGCCATGTCACCGCGCTCAGTTGCTGTGAACATCGCTTCGATAGTCGCTACGACACGCGCTGAGTCGGCACTCGACGTACGTTGGGCCGTGGCGCGTAGCGGACCGATTGCGAGCAATGCCGTGACGATGCCGGCGAGGAGTGAAAGTCGTTGACTTCGCATGGGAGTTGTGTTTGAAGAACGAATCAGTGTACCCGGTGCGGGCACTCGTTATGATGACGAAGTTGAGTGAACGGCGATCCGAGACAGAACAAGTGCCCGAGCGCGAATCGGCCGTCGTGCTCGCAATGACGTGCGACTCCGGTCGCGTGCGTTCCGTTCGGTAGGGGGTGCGCCATCAAAATGCCCGACGACCAGACGATGCTGAGCGCGAGCGTCGCGCTGACAATTGATCGGCGCGTGACGTGACTGCGCACCGACGGCTCCTCTCCCGCGAGCCGGCGAATACGCCGTTCCAGGAGGTCATCACGCTGAAATCCGACGGTCAGGGGCGGCGTAGCTGGCGCTCTGCGCCATTCGGCGAGCGCCAGGAGTGCAGACGCGAGTACGAGCGGCTGCCCCCGTGCGGCGAAATCGTCAGCCAACACTTCCGCCTCGTCGCGCACGTCTTCCTCGAGCCGTCGCAGCGCGGGGATCCAAAACAAGGTGCACGCGAGCAGACGAAGCAGGAAGAGTCGCAACGGATCGCGGCGCCTAACGTGCGCCCCTTCATGCATGATCACGGCGGCTAGCTGGTCGCGTGGGAGGCGCTGGCAGAGTTCCTTCGCGAGATACATGCGCGGGGCGAACAGCCCGACGGTGAACGCCGGGTTCGGCAGCCCGGCGACGATGCGCACCCGCGCTGGATCCACCTGCGCCGCGGTGCACGCGCGCCAGAACGGGTCGTTGAACGCGGGCGCACGTTGATCCAGTAGTGCGAGTGTGCGACGTAACAGCTGCCATGCCCGCGCGCGATCCCAGGCGGCGTATGCGACCCCGGCGAGGATCACGATGTGGAAGGTGTTATGCACTGGCTGCAGCAGCAGATGCATCGCCGTTAGGCACAGCGCTCCCAGGTGATCGATGCCGGCAAGCAGCTGCGTATTACCTAACGAGAAAATGTGGTGCACGTACACGGGGCTGGTCCCGAGAATCAGCAGCAGCCCGATCACTACGAGCGTGACGCGGTGCCGCGCCTGCGCGTCGGTGGCGTTCGTTAGGCCGTGTGCGGCTGTCACGCTCACGAGCCTTCCTGCTCTTTCAGCTTGCGCCGAATCATGCGCCCGAGCTCTGTGAGCTGCGCCCGGTCGTGCTCGGCGAGCGCGTCCACCAACGAAGCCGCGACGGCCTGCGGCCCGAGCGACAGGATACCTTGCACCACTCGCTGCGATGCGAGGGCGCGGAATTCGCTTTCCGTGAGTCGCGCTTCGTAATGGTAGACATCGTCACGCTTTGCCCGGCTCAGGAGCGTCTTCGCTACCAACTTGTTGAGCACCGTTATCACTGTCAGCAGCGCCACATCGTGCTCGCGAGCCACCCGCTCGTGAACGGTCCGCGCCGATGCCGGAGCGTCCAAGCTCCACACCGCCCGCATTATGCGTGCTTCAAGGTCGCCGAGCACCTTGGCCAGCCCGTCGGCTGAAAGGCGGACGGTGTCCTGTAGGCGCGGTCTTTCCGGCGCGCGCCGGGTTGATCTTTTGGCTCTGCTCATATGGCATGCGCGCGAGACAAGGAAACGTAACGCATGATTTTACGCGCAGTAAAGACGCACCGGCGCGAGCTGCGCGTTGCCCCGCGTCAACGCACCTCAAAGGTGAGCGAAGCCCACTTCGACTCGTAATCGACCGCCGTATCCCCTGACGCTTTGGTCATGTGGATGAACTTCACGTACCATTGCCCCGTGGCAGTGAGCGGCACGCGCACGATCCCTTCCGCGTCCGTGCGCAGCCCCGCAGACGTCAGACGCCCTCCCGCTCTGGTGCGGCCGCCGGTCACGATGTACTGATTGGCCACCGGCTGTCCATCGACGAGGGCCTTGAGTCGCAGCGTCGCTCCACGCTTGAGAGCATACGGATTGTCCACTGGCACCAGCTCGGCGGGATAACCTAGCGCCGTCTCGTAGTGCTCCGAACGGGTATCGCCCACTTGCACGAGAGTCTTCACGTGCTTGTGATAGCGTTCGCGCGCCGGCTTCCCAAGCTCGCCGTCTTTCGTGCGCGCGGCGAGGACATCGGGGACGCCGTCGCTCTTCAAATACGCGTTGAAGTCTTTTCCCTCGAGCTTGAGGGTGCGCGGAAGCGTGGAGGCGCCTAACACGTAAGTGCCGGCAGCGCCGGTCGTAAAACGCAGCACACTCGTGTCGCCCGTGGCGGACCATACGGCTGCGTCGGGATGCGCGTGACCTGGCGGGCCTACGACGCTCAGGTCGCGCACGCGATCGTAAGCGACGGCGTTCTCGCTACGCGTGAAGGTGCCGTTGACGATGTACGCCTGCGAGGACGTATTTGGCGCGAGGAAGAAGCTCGCAGGCTTGATAAACAGATCGTGCGCCGCGAGCGTACCTGCAACGGCGAGAAGCAACACCAGCGCGAGAAGAGAAGCCCGTTTCATAAGAAGTGGCTACCGGAGGACAATGGTGGCTAGAACATAGCGGCGCAGGGTACCGCTGGGGCGCGCCTCCCGCCAGTCAGCGGGTCGCTCCCGAGGTCGCTTCCTGTGCGACCGATGATCGCAGGGTGGCCGTCGGCGACGTCGGGCCAGGCCGGATCTCCGGTGTCCGATATAGCGTCCAAGCCTGCTCCATCGTTCGGGGACCGTCTAGGCCAATTCAGGGTGTCAGGTAATTAGCACGACCGGCGTCGCGCTTGATCAATTGACTAGCACGGCAGACATGAACGACTAACCTCTCAGCATTCATGAGCGCTGAATTACTACATCGAGTACCGACGGCACTAGCGCGTCCGCTGTGCCTCGCGGCGGTCGCTGCGGCGTGCGGTGCCAGCGACAGTGGCGTTGGGGTCCCGCCACCAAACCCGCCGGGAGGAGGCCCCCCGCTACCGGCAGTCGCGGACACCGCGGTTATCACCGTGGACAATACGACTTCATTTCAGAGCGTTGATGGGTTCGGTGGAACAACGCTCACCCTCGTATATGGAAGCCGCGACTATTTGGGTCCGCTTCGCCCGGCGGCCATCAAGGCCGCCTATAGCGATATAGGGATTACGCTCGGCACGCTCAACATCGGTATCCAGGAGACGCCAGCGAATGCGTCAGATCGTTTCAACCAACGCGGCAATGACAACGGGGATCCGTTCGTCATCAATCCGTCCGGTTTCAACTTCACTGACTCGGACATTTTGCGCGACAAGATCGTCGTGCCGGCGATGGCGTATGGCTTCAGGGATTTCGCACTCGGTCAGTTCATCGACCTGCGTGGCCCGGTCTCATGGCTGCAGTCGACGCGCTCGGTCAGCTACTCGCAATACCTCGATGAGTCCGCTGAATACGTACTCGCCATTCTGCAACATTGGCGCGATTCCTACGGCCTAACGCCTCGGTTGCTACACCTGGTCAACGAGCCGACCAGCGGCAATACCGAGCTACGAACGTCCTCGACGCAAGAAGTCGTCGATCTCGTGAAACGAATCGGCGGCCGGCTTCGGGCCGCCGGCTTCGCAAACGTGAAGTTCATCGTGCCTAACGAAGAAACGGTCGGCCGCACGATTGCCGTGGCGCAGGCGATCCTGGCTGACCCCGCGGCTCGACCATACGTGGGAGTGATTGGCTACCACCCATACCCGTACGGTGCGGTCTATACGAGCCCCAGGACGATACTCACGGCATCCGGGAGCGGCACGCCTGATCGCGCGGCGCGGCAAGAGCTGGAGCAGCTGAGGGCTCTCTCGCGGCAGTACGGCGTGCCCGTTTGGTTGACTGAGGTGACGCAAGGACCGGGTAACAACGACTATGGCTTCGACGCCGTCGAGAACGTGTTGGCTCGCGCGATCCACATTCACGACAATTTCGAGTTCGCCGAGGCATCGGCGTACTTCGGCATGGTCACCATCTGGGATTCGCAATCCCACGCCGAACACTTCGCTGGGCGGAACGTGCCCTTTTTAAGTGCGCAGAGCGGCATGGTACTCGTGGACCTGGTGACGGGAAGGATCCTCATCACGGGCATGGGCTACGCGGTGGGGCACTATGCTCGCTGGATCAAACCGGGGGCGCAGCGCATCGGAGCAACCAGTAACCGGCCGCGCGTGATTGTGAGCGCGTTTCGGGATGCCTCGAGACGAAGCATCGTCCTGGTGGCCGTGAACAATGAACCAAAGAGTCAGTTGCTCCGCGTTAGGCTCAATGGCGCGCAGGCAAGCGGCCAAGCTACCGGAGAAGCGTCATACGGTCAGGTGCGATGGGAGTCCCTTGCAAACATCGCGGTAAGTGCGACCGGCGTTATCGACTTGGTGGCTCAGCCGAGCAGCGTGGTCACGATAGCGGTTCCGTACTGAAGAGCGCGAGATAAGCCACCAGGGGCTGCGGCGCCCCCGCGCCTCGCAACGCGTTAGGCTTTACAGCAACCGCAACAGTTCCCGCAGCACGCCGTGCCGGGTGCACACTCGCAGGAGCAGTTTGGGCAATCGCAGCAGCAGGGCTCAGTGCACATGGTTGATGCCTCCGAAGAATAGACGGTCAGGATCGAGGTGTTCGTTAGGCGCCACTGCTGTCCTCCAGCGCCTCAATGATCGGGCACGCGCACGCAGAGCCTTCGCAACTGCAGGCGTTCACCAGTTCGTCCAAGGCCCGGCGCATGGCGTTGAGGTGACGAATCCGAGCCGCGATATCGCTCACCTTTGCAACAGCCAGCGCGCGCGCTTGCGCACGGGTCTTGGTGCGTTGCTCGCGCAGCTCGATGAGCTCCTGAACATCTCGCAGCATGAACCCCAGCTCTTGGGCACGCTTGATGAATCGGACTAAGCGCACTGTGTCGTCTGGGTACTCGCGGTAGCCCGACGGGCGCCGCCGCGGAGGCGGAAGCAGCCGGCGGCGCTCGTAGTAGCGCAGCGTCTGCACGTTCACGTTGGCACGCTCGGCTACGTGGCCGATTCGCAGCGCGGTTGAAGCAACCGTGTCCATGGTGACTCCAAGATTACACCTTGCACTAAGGTATAGAGTCAAGGGAAAGCCACGGGTGCTGCGGACCCAAGCCCAGCCAGTGGCTGGACTCACCGGGCTCGTGCGGGAAGAAAGCGGCCCCCCGCGGTGTCCACACACTGAAGATGCGGGACTTTCGCACGTCAACGAAGCCAAGCGCGCCGCGGGAATTCGAGGAGCTGCTGAGTGAGCATCTCGACGCACTCTACTCGAGCGCGCTGCGATTCTGCGCGGGCCGCTCGGCGGACGCCGAGGACCTGCTGCAAGCACTCGCTGCATGGAAACACGGCATCGTGCCTGACGAGTACGCGGACGCGGTCATGATCAAGCAACGGCTGACGGCCGCGCTCGACACGCTCGATGAGGACGTGCGCCCGGTGATCTGGTTGAGCGACGTGGAGGGTTTCAGGCAGCGCGAGGTTGCCGAGATGCTCGGCATTCCTGAGGGAACCGTCGCCTCGCGTCTCTTTCGTGCGCGTCGCGCCCTACGCGGCGTGCTCGAACAGCGGATGCCGGATGCAAGCCTGCGGAGCAGACATGAGTAGCGTGAGCATTCCATGTGGCCGCGTTAGGCGCCTATTGTGGCCTGACGGCGGTCCAAGAGCTACGTCGCCGAAAGTGATCGAGGCGCAGGAACATCTCGCCCACTGTGAAGCGTGTCAACAGTTCCTGCGCGAGATGCGCCAGCAGGGTGACGTCGTTCGCGGGTCGGCCCTGAAAGAACAGGCGCCAGCCGATGTGCGACACCGATTATTCACGGCTGTCGCACGGGCCCGTGCGGGGATGCAGGCGCCGTCACGCCGTCTCGTGCCAGTCTCTTGGCTCATCGCTGCGGTGGGGCTCATGGTCCTTCTTGGGGGAACGCTCGCCGTCGATCACGTCTTGCGCCACGGAACTGTCGATCCCATGTCAGCGCTCGCCGAGGACCACGCGCGCGCGTTAGGGGATGCGCAGATCGTGTCCACGGATCCTGTAGTTGTCGGGCGCTGGCTTGCTGGACAAGTGGACTTCGCGATGATGCTACCGGCGCTGCCTAACGCGCGGCTGCTGGGTGCCCGCCTACGCACGATGGATGGGCGGCGAGGTGCTGCCGTGCAGTACGAGCTGAATGGCGTCGCAGTTACGTACTTCGTGATGCCCATCGCAGATGACGACTTCCAGCCGCCGAGCGGCGGCGCGCGGCCACAGTTCGAGCGACTCACCCGCGCTGGTTACCATGTTGTTGCGTGGCGCGAGCCAGGGCTTCTGCACGCCATGGTCGGCAGTCTTTCTGGCGCGCAACTCGCGACGCTCGCCGAGGCGTGCATCAAGCAAGCCCGAGGTACAGTTGCGTCGCTTCGCAACGCACACAGTACTCCAACGGAGGCCTAACGATGCAATCGCGGATCAGCGCAGGCGCGATTGCCGCTGACATCGCTCACTCGGTCCCAGGTGATCGAGTTCTCGCTGCGCGTGAAGGTGCCGTTCACGATGTAGGCGTGCGACGCAGAGTTGAGGGCCAGGAAGAAGGCGGACGGCCTGAGAAACAAGTCGTGTGCCGCCTTCGCGGTCACGACGACCAGCAATAGCGCCAGTGCGATGCCGAGTGTCCGTTTCATGCGTGAAGCACTCTACGGCGCGCGGATTGCATCCGCCAGACGCATCTGGCTTCTGAATGTCTCGCGTTCCAGCTTGAGGCTGACCAATGCTGGAGACCCCGTGGGCTCTCGTTATGCGGGCCATAGCCGTGTATGCCAGGGTCGCGATCGTCGTGGCAGGCCTGCTCGCCGTCACGGAGGCGGGCGCGCAGGAGTCAACGGCCACGATGCGCGTCCGCGTAACCGCGGACTCGCAAGGCGTTGTCGGCGCCGCCGTTCGCGTGGGAGCTGTAACGAGGAGCACGGACACGCTCGGCATCGCCGTGTTTCAGATGCGAGCTGGCAGATACGCTGTCTCCGTCGCGCGCCTCGGTTTCGTCCCCGACACAGTCTCGATCACTCTGAAGGCAGGTCAAGACACGCTTGTGGTCGTAGAGCTCTCGCGAGCCGCGGCGGAACTCCAGCGCATGGTGGTCGCCGCGACGCGCGGCGAACGGCGAGTAGAGGACACGCCATTACGCGTGGAAGTCATCGACGACGAAGAGGTGGCGGAAAAGGTCGCCATGACGCCGGGCGACATCACGATGATGCTGAACGAGACGTCCGGGCTCCGCGTGCAAACGACATCGGCGGCGTTAGGTGGTGCCAACGTGCGCGTGCACGGGCTGCGGGGGCGCTACACGCTCGTGCTGACAGACGGCCTTCCGCTTTACGGTGCACAAGCCGGCGGACTCGGCCTCCTGCAAATCCCGCCGCTAGACCTCGCGCGAGTGGAGGTCATCAAGGGCACCGCATCGGCGCTATACGGAAGCAGCGCGTTAGGCGGCGTCGTGAACCTGATCTCACGTAAGCCGCAGGCTGAACCGGTGCGCGAGGTGCTTCTCAATCAGACCACGCGCGGCGGCTCGGATGCGGTCGTCTTTCTCGCGAGCTCCGCAGCGACGCACTCGCCGTGGGGCGCGACGCTGCTTGCTTCGGGTCACACGCAGCGCCGCAACGACCTTGACGCCGACGGCTGGGCGGATATGGCGGGCTATGATCGCATAACCGTGCGACCGCGGCTCCTGTACGAGAAAACGAATGGGTCACTGCTGCTCACCGTGGGCCTAACGAGCGAGGACCGCTCGGGTGGCACGCTTCCGGGTCGCGTAACGCCGGACGGCAGCCAACATGTCGAGGAGCTGGACACGCGTCGCGGCGACGTCGGCGTGGTCGGTCGGCGACTGCTCAACGGTCGCGACATCCTGTCGCTGCGCGCGTCAGCGATGCAACAGAGACATCGTCATCAGTTCGGATCTGTTCGCGAACGCGATCGGCATCGCATGACCATGGCCGAAGTCACGCTCGCATTGCCACGCACGCCGGTGACATACGTTGTCGGCACCGCGTTCCTCGGCGAGGATTACCGCAATGGCGACGTGTTAGGCGGCGCCTTCGACTACTCGCACAGAGTCCCATCGCTGCTGGCGCAGACCGACATCGACTTCACTAACTGGCTCACAGTGAGTGCGAGCGGGCGATTCGACTCGCACAACGTTTACGGTGCGACGCTGAGCCCGCGTCTGTCCATACTGCTTCGCCCAGACTACAGACTCCGAGGCGATTGGGCGATGCGCCTGTCCGGAGGCGGCGGGACATTTGCTCCAGTGCCCTTTAGCGACGAGACAGACGCGATCGGCCTAACGCCGGTACGGCAGACCAGCGGACTGCAGCAGGAGCGCGCGTTGTACATAGCCGGCGACCTGAATGGCTCGGTGGAAACGGTGCTTGGCACGCTGGAACTCGGGGCCACGCTCCACCGCTCGCGAGTTCGCCATCCACTCGCGTTGCGCGACGCCGCGACGGGGCTCCCACGCGTGGAGTTCGTGAACGCTCCCAGCGATGCGCGCGCGTGGGGCGCGGAGCTGCTCACGCGTGTGATACATGCGCCTGCGCGCCTAACGCTCAACTACGCGTACCTCCGCGCGACTGAGTGGGATCCGCGAGGTGCATCGGCGCGCCGTTTAGTACCGCTATCCCCTCGGCACACGGCCGGTGCAGTGGCGAGCGTCGAGCGGGAAGAAACGTATCGCGTCGGCGTCGAGGCTTACTACACGGGGCGGCAAGCGCTGGAGCAAAACCCATTCCGGGCCACGAGCGCGCCATACGTGATTTTTGGCCTGCTGGGAGAACGCAGGGTGTCGACTGGCGCCGGGGTCGCACGCTTCTTTCTCAATCTCGAGAACATCAGCAACGTTAGGCAGACGCGCTATGACCCGCTGCTTTTGCCGTTCCCCGGCGCGGGCGGGCGCCGGACGACCGACGTCTGGACCGAGCTGAGTGGCTTTACAGCGAACGCGGGCGTGCGTTTCGCGTTCGGCCGCTAGCTGCCATCCGCGAGCGGCGCTGGCTGGGCACGGGAACCAATTCCGCCTGATTGCATCGATACAGATAGACCGCGGTCGCGTCGAACTGCTTCCATCCTCTGTTCAGGAGATATCGATGCGGTACGCAATCCTAATAACGACTCTCGCGCTCGTACCCAGCACCGCCGCTGCGCAAAACCAGAGCGGAGCTGAGCCACACGCCATTGTTGTGCTCCCCGGCAAGATCGCCTGGGCGCCCGCACCTCCCATTCTGCCTCGCGGCGCGGAACTGGCCGTCGTGGAGGGCGATCCCTCGAAGGCAGGCGCCTTCACGATGCGCTTACGCATGCCCGACGGCTATCGCATTCCGGCGCACTTCCATCCCGTCGTCGAGCACGTCACTGTCATTCAGGGGACATTCCGCGTTGGGATGGGAGACAAGTTCGATCCCGCGTCACTCGGCGAGCTGCCGATCGGCACCTTCGCGGCCCTCGCGCCAGGCGTGCGCCATTTTGCACAAGCTAAAGGTGAAACCGTTATTCAGCTGCACGGCGTCGGACCCTGGACCCTTACGTACGTCAATCCTGCCGATGATCCGCGGAAGCCGGGGCAGTAGACCGCATGTCGACAACGATGCTCGAACCTAACGCGAACGGCCATTTCTCCGTGGCACGCATGCCGCTCGCGACCGACGCAGCAAAATGGTTCGAGGCGTCCATCCTCGGCGTCCTCCCGGATCTCGTCAGCGCTGCTCGGCGCCTAACGAAGAATACGGCCGACGCCGAGGATCTCGTGGCGGAAGCCGTCGCCAAAGCGTGGCTCAATCTCGCAACGCTCAAAGACCCGAGCCGTTTTCGCGGCTGGATCTTCCGCATCCTGACCAACGAGTTTCTCGCAGCACGGCGGTCACAGGCGAGCGAACCGCAACTAGAATCGCTGCCCTCCGACACCGGCGACTTTTCCATCTTCGAGCAGCTCCATCAACCGTTCCTCCTCTGGTGGAGCAATCCGGAGAAGGAGTTTCTGGACAAGTTGCTGCGCGAAGACTTAATCCGCGCCATCGAGAGCGTGCCGGAAACGTTTCGCGTCGTGGTGCTCCTGGCGGACGTGCACGGTCTTTCGTATCAAGAAATCGCCGACGCGGTTGGAGTTCCCATCGGAACGGTTCGATCGCGTCTGGCGCGCGCACGCTCGATCCTTCAAAAGGCGCTGTGGGAGCACGCTCGGGACGCCGGCGTGCGACCGCAGCACAGAAACCCGGACGTCACATGAACAAATCCGAGCCGATCAACTGCGAAGAAGCGCTACGGCTGCTCGCCGTTTACCTGGACGGTGAACTGCACGGCGGCGAGCACGTGAGTGTGGAGCACCACCTCAACACATGCCGCAGCTGCTTTTCTCGGGCAGAGTTCGAACGCCGCTTGAAGGCGGAGCTGGGTCATCTCGGCCGGGATGACGTTAGGCCCGCATATGAACAGCAGATCCGTCAGCTCATCACTCAGTTCACAACGTCTCCGGTCAAAGAGCCGCGAGACGAGTAAGTACTGGAGGATCCATGGTTGCCATTCTCTCGAACCAGCGTGAGGTCATTCTGGACGCTGTCCAACGCATGTACACCGACGTAGCGACAACACCCGAGCGCGGCTTCCACTTTCCGACTGGCCGAGCGGCTTGCGAGCTCGTCGGGTATCCAGCCGAGCAGCTGGACTCGATTCCGCCGTCGGCTTTGGAAGCGTTCGCGGGCGTCGGATATCCCTTCGCGGCCGGCGTGATTCGGCCCGGCGACACGGTGCTGGACATTGGGTCGGGCGCAGGTACCGACGTCCTCATCGCAAGTGCCATTGTCGGAGCCGCAGGTCGCGTGATCGGTTTGGACATGACAGTTGCCATGCGCGACAAGCTGCGCGCCAATGCGCTCGCTGCCGGCGCGACCAATACAGAAGTGCTGGAAGGCAACGCAGAAGAGATCTCGTTGCCTAACGCGTGCGTCGACGTAGTGACGACCAACGGCGTGCTCAACCTTGTCCCGGACAAGTCGCGGGCGATTCGTGAGATCGTGCGCGTGCTGGCCAGCGGTGGGCGGCTCCAGTTGGCGGATATCGTCGTGGAGACACTGCCATCTGAAGCATGCCGCGCGCATCCCGAGCTATGGGCCGAGTGCGTCGTCGGAGCCACGACGATCGAATCGTATCTCGACGAGTTCTCCGCGGCTGGCCTTCGCGATGTGGAGATCATCAATCGCGTCGACTATTTCAGCGCGAGCGCGAGCGCCGAGACGAGAACGGTCGCCGCTTCGTTCGGGGCGTACAGCGTCGTGCTGCGCGGACGCAAGACTTAACCACGGCTGATACCCACGTTAGGCAAGCTACATCGACAACCGCGGGTGCACTATGTCAGCGACGATCGCACACACCGATTTCAACCCGGCAAAAGCCGAGGCATTTGCCGGGCAATTCCTCTCCGCGCTGAACAGCGGCGCGCTCTGCCTCATGACGTCGGTTGGTCATCGTACGGGGCTCTTCGATGTGATGAGCAAATCGCCGCCAAGCACGTCGCAGGAGCTCGCGGCATCAGCGGGACTTAACGAGCGTTACGTGCGGGAGTGGCTCGGCGCGATGCTCACTGCCGGCGTCGCCGAATACGATCAGGCGACTCAGCGGTTCTCGCTGCCGCCAGAGCATGCCGCTTTTCTGACGCGAGCTGCAGCGGCCGATAATATGGCCGTCTTTGCACAGTACATCGCCGTTCTGGGCGCAGTCGAAGATGATATCGTCGAATGCTTCCGAACCGGCGGCGGAGTGCCTTACGAGAAGTTTCCACGATTCCATGAGGTGATGGCTGAGGACAGCGGACAGTCCGTGTTGTCCACGCTCGAGACTCACATCCTGCCGCTCGTGCCCGGGCTAACTGATCGTTTGTCGCGAGGGATCCGTGTGCTCGATGCGGGTTGCGGTCGTGGCCGCGTCGTGAATCGGCTCGCCGAGTTGTTTCCGCGCAGCAGCTTTGTCGGCGTGGATCTCTCACCGTCGGCGATCGCGTCCGCGCGCGAAGAAGCAGCGTCGAAGGGTCTGCGCAACGTCGAGTTTGTGTCCGTGGATCTGAGCAACTTCGACGAGACTGCCGAGAGGGATGCGTTCGATTTCATCACCACGTTCGATGCGATCCACGATCAGGCCAAGCCCCTCAACGTTCTGAAGGGGATCCATCGCACCCTGAAGGCGGATGGAGTGTACCTCATGCAGGACATCAGCGGCACCGGGCACGTGGACCAGGATGTGGGGCATCCGATTGGGACTTTTCTGTACACCGTGTCGTGCATGCACTGCATGACTGTTTCACTGGCGCAAGGCGGGGAAGGGCTCGGAGCGATGTGGGGAGAGGAAAAGACGCGAGACTACCTAACGCGCGCTGGTTTTGTCTCAGTCGAGACAAAGCGGCTGGCGCATGACATACAGAACAACTGGTACGTTGTGCAGAAATGACATCACGTACATGGGAGTCGCGTTAGGCGGCCGACCGGGCGAGGCGCATACCAGTGAACTGTGTGGATGTGCAGCTGCTTTACGCGTACAACCGATGGGCCAATGCGCGTCTGCTCGACGCATCGTCGCTGTTGCCGGACGAGTTGTTGAGGCGGGATGTCGCGTCGAGCTACCGCTCGATCTTCGAGACACTGCGTCACATCGCCTGGGGCGAGTGGCTATGGCTCGGTCGATGGCAGGAGCAAGCGCCAGCGGGTCGCAACCCGCTGTTTTGTGCAGACCTAACGGCGCTCCGCCCGCGCTGGAGTGAAATCGAGCGCGACCAGTCGCAGTTTATCTCCGGCCTCGCACCACTGGACCTCGATCGTTCAGTCAGCTACGAGAATCCCGCCGCCACGCGATGGACGTACAGTTTGCGGCACATGCTGCACCACGTCGTCAATCACTCGACGTATCACCGCGGGCAGGTCGCCGGCATGCTGCGTCAAGCCGGCACCACGCCGCCAGCGACGGACTTCCTGCTGTACCTGGACGCGATGACGAGCGCCTAACGTGTCACCGGGAGTTCGTCGTAGGCGCGTGCGCGTATCATGCCTCGAAGCTGCTCGTCTGTCCGCTCCATCCCAGGGTGATGTTCGACAATGTGCTGTCGCGCGGCGTGAAACAGTTGCTCATCGTTTGCGGCGCGGAGCTGATGGCCGCAGGAACAATCGACGATCCGATGCATCTGGCCGCCTTTGAGAGCGTGACGCGACCGGCAGCGCCGCCGGGCATCCTTTCTACGCCGCTTGACCGTCAGCAGATTTCGCCTATTCTACTAATCCAACGAATAGGAGTAAATGCCACCCGTGGCACACCGTGAATTCAAGGACACCATCTACGGGCAGTTCGCACGCATCGGCCATGCCCTGGCCAGCCCCAAACGCATCGAGCTCCTGGACCTGCTCACCCAGGGGGAACGTACCGTGGAGCGGCTCGCCGAGCAGTCGGCCACGCCGGTCAAAAACACGAGCGCCCACCTGCGTGAGCTGCATCATGCCAGACTCGTCGAGACACGACGCGAGGGCACATACATCTATTACAGACTGGTGGATGATGACGTCGCCCAGTTTGTGCGCCGCTTCCAGGACCTCGCCCGACGACGCCTGGCTGAAGTTGAACGGGTCGCGCGGTTATACCTGGACGACCGCGACGAGCTGCAGCCTGTAACCCTCGCCGAGTTGCGCAAACTGATGCGCGACGACCAGGTCACGGTCATCGACGTACGTCCGCGAGAAGAGTTCGAGGCGGGACACATTCCCGGCGCCTACTCGATCCCAGTGCCGGAGCTCAAACGCCGCGCGCGCGAGCTCCCAAAGCGAAAGGAGATCATCGCGTACTGTCGCGGTCCCTACTGCGTCTTTTCGCTCGAAGCCGTGCATCTGCTCCGGAACCAGGGCTTTCGGGCCCGTCGTGCTGGAAGCGGCTTCCCCGCCTGGCGCAGTAGCGGATTCCCCGTCTCGTTAGGCGGCGATGCGCGGGGCAACAGAACTCCACGCCGCGAGCGGCGGCCGGCGCGGCGCGCATGATCCTGCGACAGTTGCTACACAGCGAACCCACCATCGCCGTGTCATACCTCTTCGGTTGCGGCGGAAATCAGGCCGGCGAGGTTGTCGATCCAGTAGATCCACCCGCGTTCTATCTCCGCGCCGCGCAGTGCGCGATGGCGAGCGACTCGAGCTTGGCAACGTCGTGGCCGCGGTGATGCACGTCCCCTGGCACACGCCGGAGCCTCTCGCCTCGTGCGCGACCATGCGCGTGCCAAGGAACCGTGGTTCGTGCTGACGGGCCATGCGCTGATGGTCGGCGACATGGGGCGCACCGAGCTCGCTACCTCGGCCGAAGCCGGTGCCCGCGCCCTCTTCACGAGTGCGCAGCGCCTCGCTGTGCTCCCGGATCATATCGAGGTGTTTCCCGGAGCGTTCGCCGGATTAGTTTGCGGCCGCGGGCTCCGCGGCAAACCCTCCAGCACGATCGGCTTCGAGCGCCGCTTCAATCGTGCGTTCGCGATCAGCGATCGCGAAGCATTCGTCACGCTCATGCTGCGGGACGTCCCTCCGCGACCGCCTAACGCTGATCTCATCCGTCGCGCCAACCTCGGTATCGAAGAACACGCGCTCGCACGGACGAGCCGGTGACGTGCGCGGCGCACTGCTGCGCGATTGAGGCGCAGTTCGGTCGCCGCATTGCGCAGCGGGATCTCGCCAACTACCGGCGCAGCGGACCGAGTCCGTCGACGCAGCAATTGCTGTCGGCCACTCGTCAGGCAGGCATCGCCGGCGCGACCGTGCTAGACATCGGTGGTGGGATCGGAGTTATCGCGCACGAATTGCTCGCTTCTGAGGCCGCACACGGCACGATCGTCGACGCTAGCGCGGCTTATCTCGCGGCAGCGCATCAGGAATCGGAGCGGCGGCATTCGAGCGAGCACCTGACACTGCTCAACGGCGATTTCCTCGGGATTGCGCAGGATGTCCCGGTCGCCGATGTGGTCACGCTCGACAAGGTCGTCTGCTGTTACCCCGACATGGCAGGACTTCTCGCTGCCTCAGTTGGGCGAACGCGCCGATTATTGGGAATCGTGTATCCGCGCGACAGCTGGTGGATGCGCTTCGCCATCGTTATGCAGAACTGGCTGCGCGCGCTCCGTGGAAGCGCGTTTCGCGTCTACGTTTTCCCTAATGCAGCGATCGACAACGCGATCCGTCGCGCTGGTCTCGCGCCTCGATCCCAGAGGCGCGGCTTCGTTTGGGTCGTGGCGCTGTACGAGCGACTGAGCGGCGCTCAGTGACCCCGCCGGCGCTCGGACTGCGCGCCAACCGGCGGCAATTCTCGCTGCTGATCCTAGTCAACGCCTTCGTCGGCGCGATGGTCGGGCTCGAGCGCAGCATCCTTCCGCTCATCGCTGAGCACGACTTCGGTCTCGCGTCGAAGAGCGCCGCGCTGTCTTTCGTTCTCACGTTCGGTCTCGTAAAGGCACTAACCAACGTTGTGGCCGGGCGGCTTGGCGACAGATTCGGACGCAAACGAACGCTCGTCGCTGGATGGCTCATCGGACTGCCAGTCCCGATTCTCGTTATGGTGGCACCAACCTGGTCGTGGATCATTGCGGCCAATGTGCTACTCGGCATCAACCAGGGACTCACGTGGTCCATGACCATTGTGATGAAGATCGATCTCGCAGGCCCGCGGCGCCGCGGGCTCGCGATGGGCCTCAATGAGTTCGCCGGGTATCTCGCGGTAGCGCTCTCCGCCCTCGCCACCGGCGTCATCGCGAGCCGGTTCGGTCTACGCCCGGAGCCGTTCTATCTCGGTATCGCCTTCGCCGCGTTAGGCCTCGCCCTCTCCCTACTGTTCGTGCGCGATACGATGTCGCATGCTCGTCACGAGGAGGCGCTCTCAGCGACGCATGATGCGCCGAACGCCGCCGGCGTCCATGTGTCGATGCGCGAGCTTGCCACGCGCGCCAGTTGGTCCGACCGCGCGCTCGCCAACGCCAGTCAGGTGGGCCTCGTCAACAACCTGAACGATGGTGTTGCTTGGGGTCTGTTCCCGCTCTTCTTCGCCGCTGCTGGTCTTTCGCTCAGCGAAATCGCGTGGCTTGCCTTCATTTATCCCGCTACATGGGGTGCCGGGCAGCTCGTGACTGGAGCGCTGAGCGATCGCGTCGGGCGTAAATGGCTTATCGCAGGGGGCATGTGCGTGCAAGGCGCTGCGCTCATCGCGATGGTGCTCGTACGCGATTTCGCGCTCTGGCTGCTCACGGGAGCGCTGTTAGGCATCGGCACCGCGATGGTATACCCGACGCTGCTGGCCGTGATCGGCGATGTCGCACATCCCTCGTGGCGCGGTTCGGCCGTCGGTCTGTATCGACTCTGGCGTGACTCCGGGTACGTCGCGGGAGCGCTGCTAGCGGGAGTGCTCGCCGACACATACGGCATGGGCGCTGCAATCACCAGCGTGGGCTGCCTAACGCTGGCATCCGGTCTTCTGGCCGCCGTTCGCATGCCCGAGACGTTGGGTGCCACACAAGTACGTGCAATGCCCACGCACTAGTGGGTGCCGTCCGTGCGTGGAGCGGCGCGATAAACGATGCCACCGCGCAAGAGTGGCTCACCCGCCAGCGTCCCAGTCGCCTTACCGTCTCGAATCGCGAAGCGGCCGTTTACCAGCACGTGGACTGTCCCCTCCGAATACTGCTGCGGCGCGTCGTACGTCGCCTTGTCGCGCAGGCGATTCAGGTCGAAGACAGCCAGATCGGCCGCGAAGCTACGCCTAACGAGTCCGCGATCCTGCAGCCCCAGAAACGTTGCCGCGAGCCCGCTCATGCTGCGCACCGCGAACGGCAACGTGATTACGGAGTCGTCCAGCGCGAGCATGCGCAGCTTGCGGCTGAACGCGCCGTACGGCCGCGGATGCGTGATCTCGATGCCGGGTGGCGTCGCGCGGCCATCGGTACACGTCATCATCCAATCCATGCGCGACAGATAGCGAATGTTCGCCAGGTCGTAGAGGTCCATGTTCATGACCGACGCGTTGCCACCTTCGAGAACTCTGCGCGCGGCCGCGGGAACGGGGAGCTCGAGTGAATCGGCAACCTGCGCCAGCGTCTTCCCGTTCAAATCCTTCCGCTCGTCGACAAAGCGAATCTTCTGCGCGCCGCCGCGGATCGCCATCATCTCCATCGTTTCGCGGTCGAGACGCCTAACGAGCTCCGGATCCTTGAAGCGCTGCAGCATCGCGGTCTGACCGCCGGCCGCGGCCCAGTCGGGAATTGCGTACGAACGCAGGTTGCTCTGCGTGGCCGTGTACGGATGCTGTGCCGCCATCACATTGATGCCGCGCGCGCGTGCTTCTTCGATCAATCGCGCTGCTGCCGCCGCTCGCCCGAAGTTCGCATGACCCTGGGGTCCGATGTGACTGAAGATCACCGGAGTCCCGGCGCGCTCTCCAATCGTGATCGCTTCCGTCATTGACTCGAGGAATCCGACGCCGGGATACGCTGCGCCAAGATCGCGATCATGCGTGTCGTAGATCCCGCCGAACGCCGCCGCGACACGATTCAGCTCGATCACTTCATCGGTCGCTGCGTAGGTACCCGGCGAGTAGAAGAGTCCCGTCGATAAGCCGATCGCTCCTTCCTCCATCCCGCGGCGAACGAAACGCGTCATCGCGTCCATCTCGGCGGGTGTCGGTGCGCGAGCCGCGGCGCCCATCACGGAGCTGCGCGCCGCGCCGTGACCGACGTAACGCAAAGCATTCACACCGATGCCCGTGCGGCGGTAGCCGTCGTATGTCGCGTGGATCGAGCTCCCGCCGCCTCCGTCGATGCCTAACACTGCGCTGGTGATCCCCTGAAAGAGGAAGGCGAGCGCTGGGCGGCCATGCTCGGTCTCCAGGTCCGCGTGGCTGTGCATGTCGATGAAGCCAGGCGTGATCACGAGCCCGGACACATCGACGGTATCGAGCGCCCGGGGGTGATCGACTGCGATCACGCCGACATACTCGATGCGCTCCCCACGTATGCCGATATCCTGCCGCACCCACGGATTGCCCGCGCCGTCCAGCACACGACCGTTGATGAGCAGCACGTCGAGCGGCGGGCCCGGCGGGCCCTGCGCGGCCGCCGGCAGCGCCAGCGCGAGCAGAACGATGCTCGTTAGGCGCTGCGCGAACACACTCAGGTTCCCGTGCCGATCTGACGCGTGTACTTCACGACGAACGAACGCGTCTGCGGACGCACCCAGTCGAAGAAGCTGTCGGCCTGCTGCCCCTCGTTGAACACAATGAAGAGGCCCGTCCCAGCCGTGTTCAGCCAGCCGAATCGCACGTTCGCGGTCCACACAGCCGCCTGATTGTTGTACTGCGTCAGCGACTGCAGGAAAACGCGCGGCGTGAAGAAATAGCCCAGCCGGAAGCCGACAAGCGATCGGGTGAAGCTCCCTTGATCCAACTCGACGTCCTGGTAGTCGGCGATGAGCGATGTGCTGAACGAAGCACCGCTTCGAAATGTGAACGTTGCGTTGCCACCGTAGCGCGTCCCGTTGTAGAACGGCCCCATCTCCGAGCGGCCGGCGATCGACAACGGGGCGCTCGGGTTCGTCGTGAAGTCCCACCCTAACGAGGCCCAGTCGTATTCGCCGACAGGCAGCGTCACATTGGACGAGATGGCGAAGGGCCTGCGCAGCCCTTCGTGAAAGACATTCAGCTCAGGGCCGAAGCGGCCGCCGTCCGCGAACTCCACCTCCGTCACGTCGATGTGGAACTGGCCGCTCTGATAGTTGCCGTCCAGGTCGAAATAGCCACGAAAGTTCGTGTGCGGATTCCACTGCCGCAGCCACTTGAGGTTCGCGTTGCGAACGAGCCGCATGAAATTGATTTCGTAGTAACGGTAACCGCCGCGGCGGTTGAGGAACCCTACTTCGGGATTGAGATCTTCGCCCACCTCGAGATAGCGCACCGAATTGTTCCAGTTCTGCGTTTGATAGCCGGCGCGAGCGCTGTAGGCGACGTCCTGGCCCGCGCGGCCCGGCGTCTGGGTCTTCGCTCCCCACCAATCGAACGTCCACGCATCGCCGATCCCGATGCGGCCGTCAACAGCAAAGGTGCGATTGTAGTTGTCGCGGCCGTCGCCGCGTCGTTGCACGGCGAGGACGCCGACGCGCGACCGCGTGGCCAACTCGCGCGTTACACGCGCCACGGAGTACGACGTGATGGGCTGCAGGCCGGCCACCTCGTCGGTGAAGAGCTGCAGCGCACCGATCGTGAGGCCGCCCACGCGGCCTGTGAGGCGTCCGCCGCCGAGGATCGGGACCGGGCTGCCTAACGAATCGATACCGATGCGCCGTGTGAAAAACAGCTCCACGGCTTGCGGAGTGCCGCTTGAAAAGGTCCCCGCATTCTCCAGAAAGAACGGGCGCTTCTCGGGAAAGAAGAGCGGGAAGCGTGTGAGATTGGTGCGCTGCTCGTCGACCTCGACCTGCGCGAAATCCGTGTTGTACGTGAGGTCCAGCGTTAGGCTCGGTGTTAGGCCGTATTTGAGATCCGCGCCCCACTCACCCGTCGGATCGAACTTACTGTCGACCGCATAGTTGCGCGCCGTCGCCGCCAGCAGGTATGGCGTGACGGTGGCGGCACGACGCACGGGCACCTGGACGCCACGCAGCGTCCCGGCGCGGGACAGGCGCATCACGCTGAATTGGCGCGGAATGAACGACCAGAACGACTCTTCATTCTTGCGGCGAATGCCGCGCACGATGTTGAGGCCCCACGTCTGTTCCGCTCCGCCGCCATAACGCAACGTGGCGAACGGGATGCGAAACTCGGCGTACCAGCCTAACGAGTCGGACGTCGTAGCGACCGTCCAACTCGCGTCCCAGTTCAGGTTGAAGCCGCCCATCGAGCCCGCCTGCGCCCGCGTCTGTCCGCTCTGGAAAACGCCCCCTCCCTCGCCCTCCTTCACGATCTGTCCGTCGTATTCGATCCCGGACGGCGTCGTGGCGAACATGAACCCATTCTGCCGGTCGAAATACGTATCGAGGACGAAGCCGAAGTAGTCGCTGTTCGTGAGCGTCCCGTCCCGGATCTTGTCGCCAGGAATGATCGACTGCGGTTCGCGGTCGAAGAGCCAGGCGCCCACGTAGAGGGCCTCCCCATCCGTGAGGATGCGGACCTCGGTCTTTTCGGTGACAGGATCACCCTCGTGCAACTCGCGCTGGATGAATCCCGAGTACAGCTGCCCACTCTCCCATGCGACATCGGTCAAACGGCCATCGATAGCCGGCGACGC
>Ga0187893_10002762_pt1 | contig 37662 bp, 35 predicted proteins | sample MA1701074metaG_FD_139574 | JGI IMG/M metagenome (GOLD analysis project Ga0187893, IMG submission 139574) | White microbial mat communities from a basaltic lava cave in the Kipuka Kanohina Cave System on the Island of Hawaii, USA - MA170107-4 metaG ... | reverse complement strand
TCCGTCTCGCTCGAGTTTTCGGGTAGTGCGGGCCTCTGGCCCGCACAAATCGGCCAATCGAGAATTGCGGGCGGGACGCCCGCACTCCCCAACCCGACGTTTCGATCGAGACACCCCACTAGCACCAGTCCCAACCTATCAGGAGTCTTCGGAGGCGGTCGACGGTTCGGCTCGGGCCGAGGTTGCGTCGTACGCGGACCATCTGTCGAGCAGGGCCACGGCGGCATCGATGGGGAGCAGCGCCGCCCGCACGGTTTCCGGGGGGCATGACCGAAGCTCGACGGAACTTTCAATCTCGAAGGGGCCGACCGCCTCGCGTATGAGCCGTTCGCAAACCGCGCCGCAGGCCAATCGGCGGCCCAGGTCGCGGGCGATGGCCCGGACGTAAGTGCCTCGACCGCACAGGATCGCGAGCTTGAGGGTGGGCCATTCATATTCCTCGAGGTGAAGGCGGTGAATGTGCACGTTTCTAGCGGCTAGCTCGACGGCCTTCCCTTCCTTCGCGAGATGGTAGCTGAACCGGCCGTTGACGCGGATGGCGCTGAATGAGGGCGGCACTTGCGGGATGCAGCCGATGAATTCCGCCGCCGCCTCTTCGACTTGCCTGCGCGAGACGGGTGCGGCGCCGGCGACCGGCTCGAAGGGCTGTTCCGTGTCGAAGGTCTGATTGGTCACGCCGAGGCGGAGAGTGACCGCGTAACGCTTGGGAAGGCCCATCAGGCGCTCGACGAGTTTCGTCGCTCGGCCGACGCACCCGATGAGAACTCCTTCAGCGAAGGGATCGAGCGAGCCGGCATGGCCGACGCGGCGCACGCCGAAAATCGGGCGCAGCTTATAGACGTATTGTGCGGAACTGGCGCCGACCGGCTTGAGCAGGTTGATGATCCCGTCTCGTTGGTCGAGCATGTCGGGCTGATGCCCCATAAAAGGCCTTTTTTGAGAGGATTCTCCGCAACCGGGGGTGAGTGGTCGCTCGCCCGTACCGCCTGGGGCAGCCATTTCCTATAATACGCGGGGGAAGGATAGTGAGCGAACGAAGATGATGCAGGATCATGTGATCATCGCAGGCTACGGCGTCGGCGGGCGGTTCATCGCCGAGTATTTGAAGGAGCAAAGTGTGCCCTTCGTGGTGGTGGAGATGAACCCCGCGACTTGCGCCGCCCAGCGGCACCTGGGCGTGCAGATGGTTCACGGGGATATTTCTGATGAGGCGGTGTTGCGCCGGGCCGGCATCGAGTCGGCGTCGGTGCTGGCGCTGTCGATTCCCGACGAGCAGGCCGCGATGCGGGCGACCGAGGCGGCGAATGCGATCAACCCGGGGGTTCACATCATTGCCGGCACCCGGTACACGAGCACGGGACTTGAGGCATTGCAGAAGGGCGCTGACGAGGTCATCGTCGCCGAGCAGGCGGTCGCCTCGGAATTCTATCGCCGCATCGCCAAGTTCATGGGCTCGCGACTCTGCGCGGTGACGGCGTAGCCCCGCTGTTGAGGCGGTTGATACGCGGTCTGTACTCTCGGGCGTCCGGCGAAGTCACACCTCCTACGACGAGTTCGGCCATGGAGGAGACGAGTCATCCTTCGCACGCCCAACGGACAACCGCTTTGGCGGTGATCGGCGTCCTCGCCGCCTGCACGATATCGGTGATGTTTCAGGGCCGAGCGCCGATCGGCGAAGACGAGGGCGGCGAGCCGGCTCACAGGTTGGCGACTGGGATCGACCCGAACACCGCGCCATGGCAGGAACTCGCCCAATTGCCGGGGATCGGGGAGCGCCTGGCCCGGCGCATTGTGGCGTACCGACATACTCATGAGGAGCGCCATCCCGACCGCGAGGGTCGACTCTTGTTTCAGCGCCCATCGGATTTAATGAAGATTAGCGGGATTGGCCCCAAGACGGTCGCCCGGCTGCGCCCATTCTTGCGATTGACGGATGAACGCAGCGGCGAGGTTGACAGGCTGCGCGGCAACGGCTACGGTGATTCGGGGCGTCCAGCCACGAACGCGAAAGGGCCGTAGCGAGGGCAGGCCGAGTATGTCGATCAAGGATTGGTCTGAGAACATCATCCTGGCGGAGCTTCAGGACGATCCGCTCTTCTCGGATGATCTGAACGCCCTTCAGGAGGCGGTCGAGCGCCGCGGCGGCCGTCACGTGGTTCTGGACCTGTCGGGAATCAATTTCCTGAATTCATCGAACATCGCCAAGCTGCTGAAGCTTCGGAAGCTCATGCACGGCGCGGGCGAGAGTAAGCTTCGCTTGTGCGGCATCAGCACCAGCGTTTGGGGCGTGTTCCTGGTCACCGGCTTGGACAAGATATTCGAATTCTGCGACGACGTTCCGAGCGGGCTGGCCAGCGTCCAAATCGAAGGCTGACTTTCTATCCATCGCCTTCCGGGGGCTCGCACGAAACCAAGGCTTGCAGCTTCGCGACCCTCGCGGAGCCTGGGTGTCATTCAGAACCTGGTGCTCGAAGGGCCGCGCGGCCTGAAGGCCGCGGCTCGGCGTCGATCTAAAACAAGCTCCTTTAGGGGTCGAATCGTCGAGTGGCCTGGTCGGTGACTAGCAGCCGGACCTTCATGTCGTGGGGCCCGCCGGGAATGGAATCGACGACCTGCTCCTCGAGGGCCAGGCCGCATGGGATACCAGCGAATTCCGGCTTGCCCAGGAAGCGATCGTAGAACCCTCGGCCGCGACCGAGCCGGTTGCCGAAGGGGTCGAATCCCAGGCCGGGGACGATGACCAGATCGATCAGTTCGATGGGGATGGGCAGCCCGCGGATGGGCTCACGGATGCCGAGCCGGTTGCTGGCGATGTCCTCGTCGAGATTGCGGATTTCCAGGGGGATCATCTGGCGGCTCTCCCAACTGACCTGGGGCGCGACGACTTTTTTGCGGTCCTTCCAGGCCTGGAGGACGATCGGCGTGGTATCGACCTCATGCGGAAGGGAGAGATAGATCATCATGATTTCGGCGCGCTGGTACTCCGGCGTTTGGAAGAGTCGGTCAGCGGCGGCGCGGGAGCGATCCTGGATGATTTGAGGGCTGATGGAGGCCAGCAGGGCTCGCAATCGGCTGCGAAGTTCCTTTTTCACCAAACCCTCGCGTGACGCAATGGGTAAAGATATAGACTTGGGGTCGGCGTTTCAATAGGATTCGCACCGCGGCGCGGAGCCTCATGCCCTTGCGCCGGCACGGCGGAGCAGATCGGGTCGGGCCGGCGGCGATCTGATCCTGAAGACGCGGCCATGACCTTGAGCACCCAGGCGACATTCGCGATCGGGGCATTCGCGAGCGCGGCCCTGCTCAGCGGGGTTGGAACGTGGCTGGTCGGCCGATGGTCGCTGGACCGCGGCTTCGTCGATCGCCCCGGCGGGCACAAAGCCCATGGACGGCCGGTCGCATTGGGCGGGGGAATCGCCGTGACCATGGCCGTCGCCCTGCCGATGATCCTCGGCGTGGCCGCGGCCAAGCTCCTTTCGACGAACTGCCCGGCGTGGATTCCCGAGGACTTGGTTCGCCACCTTGACGGGATCGTCAGCAAGGCGCCGGTGGCCCTGGCCGTAGCCGCCGCGGCGATGGGCATGTGCGCGATAGGGCTGACGGATGACGCCCGGCCGCTGCATCCGGGACTCAAGCTGCTCGTACAACTGGCCATCGCGTTGATGCTGGTGGTAGGTTTCGATCTACGGCTGATGTCGCACCTGCCGGCGGTGTGGTCGGGGATCCTCTCGGTGTGTTGGATTCTGACCCTGACCAACTCGTTCAATTTCCTGGACAACATGGACGGCTTGGCGACGGGCGTGGGAATGATCGCGGCCGGCATATTCGCGGCGACGGCGATGGGCGCGGGGCAGTTGTTTGTGCCGGTCTGCTGCTGCCTACTGGCCGGAGCACTCGCGGGATTCCTGCCCTTCAACCTGCACCCGGCGAGGGTCTTTCTGGGAGACGCCGGCAGCTTGGTGATCGGCCTGTTTCTGGCGGTGTTCACAATTCTGACGACCTTCGCCGCCCCCTCGCAGGGACAGCGGCCCTTCGGAGTGCTCGCGCCTCTGGTGGTGATGGCGGTCCCGCTCTACGACACGATCAGCGTGGTATATTTGCGGTGGACGAGCGGCAAGCCCATCTGGGCCGGCGACCGGCGGCACTTTTCGCATCGACTGGTCCAGCGTGGCATGGGGGCTCGCCGCGCGGTCGCGGTGATCTGGCTGGCGACCTTGGTAACGGCGCTGCCCGCGATGATCCTGCCTGCCGCGGACTGGCCCCTGGCCTGGGGCGTCTTGGTGCAGACGATCCTGGTCGTCGTGCTCGTCGCCTTGTTGGAAAGCTCGGGACCCGCTTGACTTCGCGCCGCGCCATCAAGCCATCGGGGGAGCGCAATCAACACGCGGCTGCTTCGGCCGGAGACATCCATCGATCGGACGCGGGTATGTTTGCCGAGCGTTTGGTCTTGCTCGTTCTGCTCTCATTGATTCCATTGCGCGCGGTGATTGCGGAGACGCCCGGCTTCGAGGTGTCGCGGCTCTTTCGGAATCTCGATACTCCGGTGGGAGCGCTTCCCGCGACCACGCTTGCGATCAACGCGATCATCCTGGCGGCATTCGGGGCAGCGGCCTGGTTGGGCGCTCGACGCGGCGGGCCGGGTTATCGGTGGACGGGTGCGGAGTTCGGGGCGGCGGTGCTGCTGTTGGGGATGGTCATTTCGACGACTCGGGCGGGGCAAAAACACTTGGCGTTCATCGGGAGTCTCGATTTCTTCGGATTGCTGCTCTACATGGCCGCCCTGAGGCAGGTGTTAACAAGCGCGTGGCATGTCCGCCTGATGTTGGCGGTGGTCTTGGCGACCGGCGCGGTGGTGATCGCCAAATGCGGCTATCAGTATTGGATCGAGACGCCCGACGCCATTCGGTACTTCGAGGAGCATCGGGAGGAGTTTGTGGGGCCTCCGGGCCGGGACTTGAGTCCGCAGGATGCGGGATTGCTCTACGACTACGAGCAGCGGCTTCGCTCCGGCTCGGTCAGCGGATACTTCAACCATCCGAATGTGCTCGCGAGCTACTTGATCATGGTCGTCATCAGCGCCATGGGCGTGTGTCGCCAGCGTTGGGGCAATCGGGCGGGATGGACCCTGGCGGCGCCCGGGATCATCGCAGCGGCCGGCGCCGTCGCGCTTTACTTGTCGGACAGCAAGGGGGCGATGATCACATGCGCGGCGGCGGTCGCGTTGTGGTTATTCATTGAGGCAATGGGCCGCGCCGGACCGGCGCGCCGACGTTGGGCGGTCATAATTGTATTGTTGGCGGCAGCGGTGATCGCGCTACTCGTCGGGACAACCCTGTGGAACAACCCGCGTGCGGCCGGTCTGTCCATGCTTTATCGCACGTTCTATTGGCGGGGGGCCTGGGAGATGTTTCGTCACGAGGGGGCGTGGGGCATCGGGGCGGACAATTTCGGCAGGCTCTTCACGCGGTACAAGGCGGTCGAGTGTCCCGAAGACGTGGACGATCCGCACAGTTGGGTCGTGAAGGCCGCCGTGGAGTGGGGATGGCTGGGATTGGTCGGTCTCGCCGCGGTATTTATCGGCGTCGCCAGGCGCATCGTTCGAGTCGGCGGTAGCGTTGAGACAGCGCGGTGCAATCAACTTGTGCAACCGGTGGAAACGACCTCCGCCGGCGGCTCGATCATCCTGTGGACCGGCGGGATCGGCGCGGTGGTTTTCGGCTGGTGGGCGGCGCTCCTGGCGGGGACTTCCGGCGGCTATCGCGTGCTGGTGCTGCACCTGCCGGCCGTGGTGTGGGTGTTGGCTTTCGCCTTGTGCGCGATGGAGACCGGCCTGTCGAGGGCGTTCACGGCGGACCGGTTGCGGCCAATCGGCGGGGCCTTATGGGCCGCGATGACCGGCTTCGCGCTTCATACGGGAATCGACCTGGCGATGTTCGAAGGCGGCGCGGCGACGACCTTTTTCGCGCTGATGGCGGCGGTGCTGGCGACGGCTGCTGGAGAGCGAAGCGAGTCAGGCGAGATCGGCTTGGCTTACGTCGTCGCGCCGACGCTCAAAGTCGGCAAGAGGCAGCGGTCGGGAGGGATCGTTATTGGCATCGGCGGCCTGGGGGCATCGATCATGATCGTGATGTTCGCGGTCCGTCCGACTGCGCGGTTGGGGGCCCTGCTCGCGGAGGGGCGGGTGGATTCGGCGGCACGGACGTGGACGGAGTACGAGGGATCGAAAGGATGCCGATCATATCGTTTGGCGATCGAAGCCTACGCGCTGGACGGCACGGCAATCGACGAGCTGCTCGATGAGCTGAGCCGTCGAGTCTCGACGGTCGGCCAGGCGGAATCCGCGATGGGACTGGTCGCACAATTGCAGGCGCGGGACCGACGCAGCTCATTGGCGTTCAAACACCTGGCGACGCTGCGCTACCAGCGGTTTGTGTTGGCGGGCGATGTGTCAGACCTACACGGGGCGATCGAGGCCATGGAGGAGACGGTGGCGGCTTATCCCGCGTCGCCGACGCGGCGGCTGATGTTGGGGGAATTGTACGAAAAACTTGCGGGGGTGACGGGATCGCCGGCGGATCGTCGGCGCGCCGCGGCGGAGCTGCGCAAAGGGCTCGAGCTGGACAAGCAGAGGGTGTACGTCTCGGCGCCGCATCATCTCGGAGAACAGTCCAGCCGGGGAATCATGGAGCGCATCTTGAACTTGGAGCGATAGCAGGGTTCCAGGCGTGATCGGTCGTCCGAGCCGCGACGTTTCCGATCCTCGCCATCGACTCAACGGTCGATCCGAGCGCTCTCGTCGCCCATTTCAGAAGCGAGTAGATCGGCGTAGGTCTCACGCCGGCGGATGACGCGGAATCGATCGCCCTCAACGAGCACCTCCGGCGGATTGGGCCTGCTGTTGTAGTGGCTGGCCATGACGAAGCCATAGGCGCCGGCCGAGAAGATGGCGAGGAGATCTCCGCGCTCGCTGGGCGGCAGAAACCGCTCCTTGGCAAGAAAATCGCCGCTTTCGCAGACGGGTCCCACCACGTCCATGGGCAATAGTCCCGACATGTTGACGGATTCGCCGCGCGCCGTGGGAATGAAGCCTGGGGGCGGCTTGACCGGCCAGACGAAGTGGTAGGCATCGTAGAGCGCCGGGCGGATGAGATCGTTCATGCCTGCGTCGACGATGAGGAAGTCGCGGTCGCCGGACTTCTTTCGGTATAGGACGCGCGTCACAAGGATGCCGGCATTCGCGGCGATGGTTCGCCCGGGCTCCATGATGATCCGCAGGTTTTTTCCTCGTAGCAGGGGCACGATGGCCTGTGCGTATTGGATGGCGGGAGGAGCCTCCGCGGCCTTGTAGTGGGCGCCGAAGCCGCCCCCCACGTCGAGGACGTCGATCTGGAAGCCGGCGGCGCGGAGTTCGACGATCAGTTCAAGGCCCTTGCGGATGGCGGCGACGTAGGGCTCGACGGAGTTCACCGGCGAGCCGATGTGCAGGTGGATGCCGCGGAGTCGGACGGCGTCCTGGCGGCCGAACTCGATGAACACCCGCCGGGCGCGGTCGAGGTCAACGCCGAACTTCGTCTCCTTCTTGCCCGTGGTCGTGTAGCGGTGAGTCTTCGGGTCGACGTCGGGATTGACGCGGAGGGCCGCCTGCACGGTCTGGCCGCGGCGGCGGGCGAGGGCGACGAGGTTCTGCAATTCGGCCTCGGACTCGACGTTGAACCAACCAATGCGGGCGTCCATGGCGGCGACGATTTCGTCGTCGGTCTTCCCGACGCCGGCGAAAACAATTTTTTCCGCGTCGGCGCCGGCCAAGAGCGCTCGATGGAGTTCCCCTCCTGAGACGACGTCGAAGCCCGCGCCGCGGTCCTTCAGAAGGCGACAGATGTGGACGTTGGCGCAGCTCTTGATCGAGTAGCAAATGAGCGGGTCAAGTTCCGCGAATGCCTTGGCGACGGCGTCGTAGTGGTGAACGAAAGTGGCGGCGGAATAGACGTAAACAGGCGTGCCGACCTGCTCGGCGATTCGGTCGATGGGCGCCTGCTCGCAGGTCAGTTCGCCGTGGAGATATTGGAAGTGATCCATGCCCCAAGTCTCCGGGCGCGTCGGGCGCAAGTGCCTAAAGCGCCGCGAGCGTGCGTTGGCTAGTCGTCGTCCGCCGGGCGAGTCGTCGGCCGCGGCGCATGCTCCGGCTGCCGGGTGATCTGTCCGGAGAGTATCCCGCCGTAGTTCGCGCCGAACCACGTTCCGGCGTAGAAATTGCGATAAATCATCACGCGCGCCGAGTAGGTGCCGAGCCCAGGCAGCGGCAGCTTGTCGAGGGTGATAACGGGCGCGTCCTCGGCCCAGACAACCCGGACGGTGACGGGAATGCGAACGTCCTTGTCGGCGTATTGGATCCGCGCGGTGATGATCCAGTAGTCGCCGCTCGCCTTCGATACGTCGTCGATGGTGTATTGCTCGGTGCGCGGCTCTGAGAGCGGAGCCTTGCCGGCCAGCCCGTCCTCGCCCGTCATCTGCCAAGTCCCCTTGAGGACGCTGTGGGTGAGCATCCGCTTGAAGTCGGCCTCGAGGGCCGTTTGGCGGCTCTCGGCGCTTTTCCTCGCGGGGGTTGCGGAGGGCTTCGGATCGTCGTCGGCCATCGCGGTCGCGACGACCAGGACCGCGGCAAACATCAGGAAGACGGTTGAAGTGCGCATGGCATGTGCTCCGGGCTGGCGAGTCGACGCTTCGCTCCTCGGATTGTGTCCGGCGGGCAGGGGCCGAACAAGGCGGTCGGTTCCGTGGCCGGCGTCCGAGGCGTGAAGTTGGACGGCGTCCGGCGATGGAGTATACAGTATCCATTGACCGGTCATCCAACGAGAACGGGAATCCCTCGGGAGCATCACGGGGGCTTAAGGGAAGGAGCGATCGTCATGAGCATGGTCAATCGCGTCGCCGGCGCTATCGCCGGCTGCATTCTTTGGATCGTCGTCGGCTGTTCGCAGCCGACGGTCTATTCCGATCGGGCGCTGGTCTATCCGCAAGCCGCGATGGTTGACCAGATCGACGACTATCACGGCACCAAGGTCGCCGACCCCTATCGCTGGATGGAGGACCTTGACTCCGCGCGGTTGAAAGAGTGGATCGAGGCGGAGAACCGGGTGACCAACGGCTACCTCGCTGAAATACCGGCTCGCGATCGAATCAAATCGCGCCTGACCGACCTGTGGGACTACGAGCGGTTCGGCGTGCCGCAACGGGACGGCGGCCGATACTTCTATTCCAAGAACGATGGGCTCCAGAATCAAAGCGTCATTTACACGACGCGCTCGCTCGACGCGCCGGCGACGGAACTCATTGATCCGAACACGCTGTCGGCCGACGGCACGGTTGCTCTCGGCGGCTATGAGGTCTCGGAGGACGGATCGCTGGTCGCCTACGCCGTGGCCGACGCGGGTTCCGACTGGCTGACCTACCGGGTGCGCGAGATCGAGACGGGGCGAGACCTGCCGGACCAGATCAAGTGGGCGAAGTTCTCGGGGGCCTCGGGGACGCACGACGGACGGGGCTTTTTCTACAGTCGTTATGACGAGCCTGCCCAGGGCGAGCAGCTCCAGCAGGCGAACTACTACCACAAGCTCTATTTCCACCGCATCGGCACGCCGCAGTCGCAGGACGAATTGACCTACGAACGACGGGACGAAAAAGAATGGGGCTTCGACGGCAGCGTGACCGACGACGGACGCTATCTGATCATCAGCGTCTGGAAGGGCACGGAGCGGAAGAACCGGGTCTTCTACAAGGACCTTCAGACGACGGGGTCGAGCGTCATCGAACTGCTCAACGATTTCGATGCAACCTATGACTTCATCGACAATAGCGGCGGGGTCTTCTGGTTCCGGACGGACCTCGACGCCCCGCGATACCGGGTGATCGCCATCGACACGGCCAACGCGGCGAAGGCCAACTGGAAGGAACCGATCTCCCAGACCCAGGAGACGCTTCAAGGCGTTGACGTGGTCGGCGACATGTTCATCGCTCAGTATCTGAAGGATGCGCGAAGCGAAGTAAAGGTCTATGACCTCGACGGCCGGTTTGTGCGAGATGTGGAGCTGCCCGGACTGGGCTCGGCGGGCGGCTTCGGCGGAAGGCGGACGGAGAAGGAGACCTTCTACGCCTACACCAGCTTCACAACCCCGACGACGATCTATCGCTACGACATGGCGACCGGCCAGAGCAGCGTCTTCAAGCGGCCCCAGGTGGATTTCGACTCCGACGCGTACGACACCAAGCAGGTCTTCTACACCAGCAAGGACGGCACTCGAATCCCGATGTTCATCACCTATAGGAAGGGGCTGGCGCTGGACGGCACGAATCCGACGCTGCTCTACGGCTATGGCGGATTCAACGCATCCATGACGCCATCATTCGCAGTGAGCAAGGCGGTGTGGCTGGAGATGGGCGGCGTCTATGCCATGGCCAACTTGCGCGGCGGAGGAGAATACGGCAAGGAATGGCACGAGGCAGGCCGTCTGGCCAGGAAGCAGAACGTCTTCGACGACTTCATCGCCGCGGCCGAGTGGCTGATCGACAACAACTACACGCGCAAAGAGAAGCTGGCCATTCAAGGAGGCAGCAACGGCGGACTCCTGGTCGGAGCCTGCCTGACGCAGCGCCCGGACCTGTTCGGGGCGGCACTGCCGGCGGTCGGAGTCATGGACATGCTCCGCTTCCACAAGTTCACCATCGGCTGGGCATGGACCAGCGACTATGGCTGCTCGGACGACGCTGAGCAGTTCAAAACCCTCTACGCCTACTCACCGCTGCACCGGCTCAATCCCGGCACGTCGTATCCGGCGACGCTGATTACCACGGCCGACCACGACGACCGCGTGGTGCCCAGCCACAGTTTCAAGTTCGCGGCGGCCTTGCAGGAGGCACAGGGCGGCGAGGCGCCGGTGCTCATCCGGATCGAGACCCGGGCGGGGCACGGCGCCGGCAAGCCGACGACCAAGATCATCGAGGAACAGGCGGATACCTGGGCGTTTCTGGTTCGCACGCTCGGCATCGACGACCGGCGGATACGAAGCTAGGACCGGTCCCGAATCAGTCAACGAGCTTGGTTGATCTTTCAGACAAAGGCGGCTGCGGGTGATTTGACAAGCGCCTGCGGGGGGCCTACCGTTGGAGCCCGCGCGGCAGGGAAACGCGCGACAACGGCCGACGGACCGGGACATGGCCAACGTAGACCTGCGTTCATACGTCTTCCTGGACAGCTTGCAGCCGCAATTCGCCTCGTTCCTGGCGACCGTGGCCCAGGGCTTCCTGCCGATCTCGCACATGGCGTCCCTGTTCGTGGAGATCTCGCCGGGTATCGAGATCAACCGCGTGACGGACGTCGCCCTGAAGAGCACCCGGGTGACGCCGGGCATGCAGATCGTCGAGCGGCTCTACGGGATGCTGGAGATCCACTCGGAGTCGCAGGCGGACATCCGCGCGGCGGGCAGAGCGATCCTGGCGGCCCTGGAGTTGAACGAGGAGGATCGCAGGAAGCCGGTCGTCTCCAGCAGCCAGGTGATCCGCAACGTCGATTCGTATCAGACGCAGCTCATCAACCGGACGCGGCACGGGAACATGATCCTTCCGGGGCAGACTCTCTACATCATGGAGCTGGAGCCGGCGGGCTACGCGGCGCTGGCCGCGAACGAAGCCGAAAAGGCGGCCCAGATCAACGTGTTGGAGGTTCGGGCCTTCGGGAGCTTCGGTCGGGTGTATCTGGGCGGCGAGGAGCGGGACATCGACGTGGCCTACCGCGCGGCGGAGGCGGCGATCTCGGGGGTCTCGGGGCGTACCGAGCAGGCGCATCAGCGAAAATGAAAAAGAATGAATAGCGAATTGCGAATAGCGAAGGGTTTGCGCGACGCAACCGCGACCACTGAAGGATCCCTGACGTGGATGTCATTCTCGTTATTCGCTATTCTTGATTCGTCCTTACCGATTGGGAGGCATTCATGACGGACGCATTGGGCATGATCGAGACCCGCGGATTCGCGGCCATGGTGGAGGCCGCGGACGCCATGGTGAAGGCAGCGAAGGTGGAGTTGGTCAGCTACGAAAAGATCGGCGGCGGCTACGTGACAGCCATCGTCCGCGGCGACGTGGCGGCGGTGAAGGCCGCCTGCGATGCCGGTCAGACGGCGGGCTCGCGGGTCGGCGAGATCGTCTCGGTGCACGTCATCGCCCGGCCGCACACCAACGTGGACACCACGTTGCCGCTGGGGCGGACGGAACAGGCGAAGAAGGCGGCGAAGGGGTAGTAAGGAAATAGCGAATGGCGAATTGTGAATAGCGAAATAGGAAGGATGCCGCCGTCTTTGTTCCGCTAATCGCCGCTCGCAATTCTCTCCACTCGGCGCGTCCGATTATGTTACTGGCCCAGGTCATCGGCACGGTGGTTTCCACGCAGAAGGAGAAGAGCCTCGACGGACTCAAGTTTCTCGTTCTGCGCGGCGTGGACATGGAGGGCAAACCAGCCGGCGCAACGGTGGTCGCGGCGGATGCGGTGGGCGCGGGGCCGGGTGAAATGGTCCTCTACGCGTCCGGATCGAGTGCCCGCCAGACGCTGATGACCGACAAGCGTCCCGTGGACGCGGTGGTGATGGCCATCGTGGACCAGTGGGAGGTCGGGGGGGAGCGGAAATACAAGAAGTGAGCCGTCGGGTGTCTTTTTGCAGCGCCCGCGCCAGGGATTTGCGGTGGCCCAGCTATCGGACACACAAATCGACGCGATCGCCAGACGGGTGGCGGACCGGCTGCGCGGCGGAGGGGCTACGGTTGCCACCGGAGACAGGCCGGCGATCAGCGCGTCGGCGGCTGAATCGGTGGCCCGGGGCGGGGCCCTGCCGATGGGGGTCTTTCGGACGATCGATGAATGCGTCTCGTCGGCCCGGGAAGCGTTCAGCGGCTTCTCGGCGCTGGGGCTGGAACGGCGGAAGTTGGTCATTGCCTCGATCCGCGAAGCCATGCTGGCCGGCGCCATCAGTTTGGCCCGCGATGCTCAGGAGGAGACCGGCCTGGGTCGCGTCGAAGACAAGATCGTCAAGAATCGCTTGGTCACGCGGAAAACTCCCGGGCCGGAGGCGCTGGAGCCGCGCGGCGTATCCGGGGATGACGGCCTCACCATCGTCGAGCACGCCCCGTTCGGAGTCATTGCGGCGATCACGCCCACGACGAACCCGACCTCAACGATCATCTGCAACACAATCGGGATGCTCTCGGCCGGCAACACCGTGACCTTCAACGTCCACCCAAACGCCAAGCGCGTCTCATGCCGCAACGTCGGCCTGATCAACGAGGCCATTGTGCGGGCCGGCGGGCCGGCGAACGTGGTCACGGCCATGGCCGACCCGACGATCGAGAGCGCCCAACAGTTGATGCGGCACAAGCTGGTGCGGCTCCTGGTGGTGACGGGAGGGCCGGGAGTGGTTCAAGCGGCGATGGCCAGCGGGAAGCGGGCCATCTGCGCCGGCCCGGGCAACCCGCCGGTGGTGGTGGACGAGACGGCGGTCGTGGACAAGGCCGGCCGGGACATCGTCCTCGGGGCCTCGTTCGACAACAACGTAGTCTGCACCGACGAGAAGGAAGTCTTCGTGGTCGGCGCCGTCGCGGACCGGCTGCTCAAGGCGATGGAGGCGAGCGGGGCCGTAGTCCTGACCCGGCCCCAGACGGCGGCGATCGAGAAGGTGATCTTCGAGGAGACCCGCGGCCCGCGCAAGCCCGGCGTCATCAACAAGAAGTGGATCGGCAAGAACGCCAATTTGATCCTGGAGCAGATCGGCATGAGGGTGCCGGATACCGTTCGGCTGGCCGTGCTCGATGTGCCCGTGGATCACCCGCTGATCTGGACCGAACAGTTGATGCCGGTTCTCCCGGTGGCCCGGGTGGCCAGCGCGACCGAGGCGATCGACCTGGCCGTCGCCGCGGAGCACGGGTTCGGACACTCCGCGGCGATGCACTCGATGCACCTGGGCAACCTGAGCGACATGGCCCGACGCATCAATTGCAGCATCTTCGTGAAGAATGGCCCGATCTACGCCGGACTCGGCGAAGGGGGCGAGGGCTACACCTCGTTCTCGATCGCCAGCCCGACCGGCGAAGGCATGACCGGCCCGCGGTCATTTTCGCGAGAGCGGCGGTGCGTGGTCGTGGATCACTTCAGAATTGTTTGAGTGTTGATTGAACGAGCATCCGGCCATGGCGCTGATCGAGTTTTCGAGCATCGCGCTCGGCACTCGGGCTTCGGATGCCATGCTCAAGAAGGCGACGGTGTCGTTGCTTCGCGCGGGGACCGTCCAACCTGGTAAATACGTGATCCTGCTCGTCGGCCAGGTAGCGGCGGTGGATGAGTCGTATCTGGAAGGATTGCGGGTGGGGGCCGAGGCGATCCTTGACCGCGTGTTTCTGCCGGAGGTGGCGGAAGCCGTGCACGCCGCGGTGATGGGCCGGCGGGGCGACTGGTCGGCGGACACGCTGGGCGTCATCGAGACCGCGACCCTGGCCGCGACGATCGAGGCCGCCGACGCGGCGGTCAAAGGGGCCAACGTGGAGATGGTGCAAATCCGCTTGGGCGACGGCTTGCACGGCAAAGGCCTGGCCCATTTTGCGGGAAGCCAGGCGGACGTCGAGGCAGCTATTCAGATCGGCAGCGAGCGCATCGCCTACAAGAATCAGCAGGTGTTAACGGCCGTCATTCCGAGGCTGGCGGGCGATCTGCGGTCGGTCCTCAGTCAATCCACGTTCTTCGAGGAGGGCGACTGATGTTCCTGGGGCGGGTCATCGGCACCGTCGTGCCTTGTGTGGCTTACGAGGGGCTGGCCGGCGTGCCGATGCTCCTCGTGCAGCCGCTCTCGAAGACCCAGGAGCCGGTCGGATCGCCGATCGTCTGCTGCGACGCGACGCGCATGGCAGGCCCGCGGGAATTGGTCTACTACGAAGGGGGTCGCGAGGCGGCATTGGCCCTCGACCCGTGGTTCGTGCCGGTCGATCACTCGATCATCGGCATCGTCGATGGCGTCGATCTGTCGGAGAATGGGCAATGATCCTGGGCATCGTGAGAGGATCGATCTTCTCGACCATCCATCATCCGTTTTACGACGGGCGCAAGATGCTCGTCGTCGATCACATCGACGCCGACGGCACACCGACCGGCAAGTACGTCATCGCCGTGGACGCGGTCGACGCCGGCGTCGGCCAGCGCGTGCTGGTCAACGACGAGGGCAATGGCGGCCGCCAAGTCCTGAACAACGCGACGGCTCCCGTCCGGTCGGTCGTGGTGGGCATTGTAGACGAGACGATCCTGTCGGTCGGGGCGTGAGGACCTGCCTTTGACGGACGCGCTGCTCTTGATCCTGCTCATCGTGCTGTCTCTCGGGGGCGTCGTGCTGGCCGTGCTCCAACTGCCGGGTGTGTGGCTGATCCTGATCGCGGCCGCTGGATACGACTGGTGGTACGGATGGGACCGGCTGGGATGGCGCTGGCTCGCGGCCCTGGCCGGCGTCGCGGTGGCGGCGGAAATCGTGGACGCCCTGGCGGCGATGGTCGCGGTCAAGCGGGCCGGCGCCAGCCGACGAGCCACGATCGGGGCCCTCGTCGGGGGCTTCGCGGGAATGCTTCTGCTGTCCGTGCCGGTGCCGGTGCTGGGCACGGTGATCGGCGGGATCGCCGGATGCTTCGCGGGAGCCGTGATCGGAGAGTTGAGTGTGCGGGACGACCTCTCGGCCAGCGCCCGAGTGGGGCTCTTCGCGGCGCTCGGCCGGGCCGCGGGGCTCATGATCAAGACCGCGGCGGCGATCGGCGTCGCGGGCGTGGCCGTATCCCTGGCGGCGAGGGCGGCATGGTAAGACGAGATGTCCAAACGAGGTCGAAGCCCGACCCGCCTCTGAACCGGGGGCTTCAGTCCACCACGCCGTTCCCCACGCGGTTCAACACGAAAGTGTCGTGGGGGCCGCGCCTCGCGTTTGTCGTCGCCAGCGTGCTGGCCCCAAGCGGCATGGCGGAGGGCGAACCGCGCGGATCGACCTCGCGTCCGGCGTCCCAACCGACTTCGCAGCCGTCAACGCGTGAGCGGGTAGAGGAATTGGTTCGGATGCTGGGGGCTCGGGCATTCCAAACCCGGGAAGCGGCACAGCGAGAGTTGAAGGAGCTTGGCGACGAAGCGGCGGTTTACTTGATCCCGTTCGTCAGCGATCCGAACAACGAAATCGCCTCGCGTGTGACGGCGGCATTGGCGACGCCGAGAGACCCCGCTTTGCGCGTGGAGTTGGCGATTCGGCTGCTGACGACGACGGACCCCGACTGGATGGAGCGCGGCGTTTACGTGCTTTTTTCGTCGCCGGGAGACGTGTGCGATCTATTCGTCGAGCGGACCAGGAAGGCCAAGGGCCTTTCGCGGGTGGTGCTCGAACCGGTGCGAGAGCAGCTCCTGGAATGGAAGCGCATGGACGAGGTGTTTCAGCGGAACTACGAGCGCATCCGGCTCAAGAGCGAGGAGAAGGCCGAAGCGCTCCGGAAAAGCAACGAGGACTCCAGGTTGTATCACGCGGAGGCGGCCTACTGGGGCGCCCACGATGCCCTGCTAGATGAGCAGGAGAATCGGCCTGAACCGACCGCGAGCGGCCCAGCCGACGAAACGCGACGCTGAAATCGGAAGGAAGCGTCGGGGCCGTACCCTAGACACCGACCGGCTGATGGAGAACGTCGGCGATGGTGGTCTTGGAGAAGAGGTCTTCGAGGGCCTTGCCGGCCTCCCTGTTCGCTCGGTCGAGAACGCCCTGGACCGTCGGGGGCAGGCCCCGCACCGAGGCGGGTTGGTTCTTCTCGCTGATGATGGCCCCGACACCGTCGAAGACGTCGAAGAGGGAGATACTCTCCACCGGGCGATTCAGCTTGAAGCCGCCGCGCGGTCCGCGGTCGGAGTGCAGAATGCCGGCCCCGGCGAGTTGACTGAGAATCTTCGCGGCGTAGGCCTTGGGAAGCCGGTGCTTCTGGGCGATGTCGTGGGCCCGAACGCCGAGCGGATGAACGTCGCCCTCGTGCTGTTGGGCGATTTCGTACATGGCGAGGAGTGCGTAGGCGGCTGTTTTTCTCCTGAGCATGGTGTTGGCTCCAGGCCAAAATGGCCGCTAAAATGACGCCCCCATTTTCAAAACCGGGCGCCACTGCGGACCGGGGGACCTGCCGCAGGGGGCCCGGGATGACCGCATTCAGCCGACATCCGATGATAGGTATCGCATTCGCCGTTGGCCACTTCGAGCCCGAGGAAATGGCGTTGAGACCCCCGGACGGGGCCATGCGGGGCCATTCGTGCGGCGGCCGGGCCGCAAAGGTCAGGCGAGGAAGGAGCGGGTTGCGAGCGGGGTCGACGGTGGCGTGCGTAGAGTGAGCCGCCGGCTGTGTCGGCGGTTATGCACGTGATTGATAGGCTGGTGTAGCGCGGATGGAAGCGACGAAACCAAACAAGCCTCTGCGATCGCCGCCGGCGTGGCTCCTGGCGTTGGGAAAATCGGCGCTGCCCTCTTCGATCCTCGTCAGAGGGACGGAGTACGGGCACGTTCAAACCTTCAAGCACGATTTCTTCGCAGCGACCGGGCTCTACGAGGGACCGGCGGGACGGGTGGTCCTGAAGGTGGGGCGTCGGTCGAGCCTGTTCGGGCTGCCGATGGACTGGGTCGGGGGGCTCCTGATGCGTCATGAGGCGAGGATGTACCGGCTAACGCAGTCGATCGCCGGCGTGCCGCGCCTCGTAGGAACCTGGGGGACGACGGGCCTGGTGCACGAGTACATCGAGGGCAGGCCGTTGTCCAAGAGCCTCGCCGTGGACGACGCATTCTTCCCACGGTTGTCGTCGATGTTGGACGCGATGCACGCGAGGTCGGCGGCCTATGTGGATCTGGAGAAGCCCGAGAACATCCTGTTGGGGAAGGACGGCGCTCCATACCTGTTCGACTTTCAAATCTCCTGGCACGTGCCGCGGAACCGAGGGGGCGACACCTGGCCGTGCCGGATGATTCTTGATGTGCTGCGGGCCTCGGACCGGTATCATTTGTTCAAGCACTGGCGGAGGATGAGGCCCGACCAACTTCCCGGCGCGGGCGAGGGCCGGGCGCCGGTGTGGATTCGATGGCATCGCGCTGTCTTCCGTCCGTTGACGCTCCTGCGCCGGCAGATTCTGGTGTGGATGGGAACTCGGTCGTCGGTGAAGGTTCGGTCGCCGGGCTAACCTAATTCGTCTGCGAACTCGCGGAGGAGATTCATGGCATTGAACGCGAAGGAGCGGGACCTGGTAGTGAGCTTTCGCCAGTGGCTGGAAAGCAGCCTGGAGAACGACGAACGCTTCGTTGGGGCGGACCGGCACGACCGAGACGACGGGTCCACCCTGGCGACGCGATGGCGAACCCGGACCAACGAGCGCGTTTGGTTCGAAGTGGCCGTTCGCCCCGCGATCCCGCAAATCAGGGTCGGCGTCCTGACCGACGATCGCTGGAAAAGCGAGGACTTCGAGCAAAAAATCGAGGAATCCGGCGATACTATGAGCGAATTCGTCGAGATGGGCTTCGAGGACTCTGGCCTCACTTGGAAGGACCCGCCCGTCGAGCACTACCGCGAGGACAAGCAGTATTTCTACTTTGCCACGGCCTTCGAGCTGGAGGGCCTGGAAGCGCTGGGCGGCGAAGCGCCGCGGACCAAGACGCGGCAGATGCTCGATGGATACTACCACGCCTTCGGACCGTACCTACAGTGAGCGTGGGTGGTTAGTTCCGCAGTTCAGCGATCTTGCGCCATGCGCCGTCGGGCGATCGATACCGCCAAAACGTCCAGCCGTTGACGCTCCGGCTGGTGACGGCTCGCGCGGCCGCCGATGGCGTGTCGAAGGCCTTCCCGTTCACGAGGATTCGCCCGTTGCGACTGACGCGGGCGACGTGGCGGCGACCGCGGTAGGAGGATTCGAGCCGTTGATTCGGGCTGAGTAGGCCGTGAAGCGGTCGCGGATCCGCCGGATTGAGGGTTCTTCTTCGGTGGATCGGCCAGCGGTCGTCTGGGACATCGTCGCCGGAGTGAGTCATCCGTCCGAGCAGCGCGTGGAGGCGTGCGCGGTCTTGCGAGCGGACGAGCCGGCCAAGATCAGGTCGGAGGTCGAGTGCCCGCCGAAGGCTGCCGCGGCGGAGGTTCCCGGTCGGCGCGGCGATGCGGTTGAGAAGGGTTTCAAGTTCTGACAGGTGCGCGCGCTCGCGCACGAGATAGACGCTGAACCGATCCCAACGTCCGCTATGCCGATCACGGAGATGCTGCCTGACGCGTCGCCGGAGGTCGATGGCCAGACCGACGTAGTAAAGTTGACCGTTTCGATACAGGGCGTAGATTCCGTGCCGGCGGTGGACCAACTGCGTGATCTGCCTGTGGTAGTGAACGAAGGCCTTGCTGGAAACGTGCTCCAGGTGACCCACCAGAATGCTGCGAGTTTGATTGACTGATCGACGAGACACGGATGCATCTCCGCAAGCGCGGCCGTGCCTGAAGGGCGAATGGGTTCCGCTGCTTAGACAATAGATGCCGAGCCGTTCCCCGGTGCGGCGAGATTCATCTCGGGTGGGGGCCTCATGGCAATGTCGTGAAGCCCTCCGCGTTCATTATACACGATACGGAGTGCGATGATGGTTGACGTCCGATTGACCGCCTACATCACGGAACCTAGACTGGACGACGCCGAGCGGAAATCGGCCGGCCGGTCACCGAGTGACGACGGCGCCGACGTCGGATGGACGGGGCCGCCGGTCGGTCGACTTCGAGACGCAGCGGCGTTTTGGGGGATATTTGCGACTCATCTCGCCTACCGTTGAGAGGATCGGACTTGCCCAGCCTTCTCGTGCTTCAAGGCCCTGACAAGGGAACGAGGTATCGGCCCGCCAAGGGGGGTGGTCTGCTGCTGGGGCGAGCCAACGAGGAGATGCCCCTGACGGATTTCACCGTCTCGCGGCGGCATGCCGAGGTGCGGCAGTCCGGTCGGGGATGGTTGATTGAAGACCTCCGCAGCGCCAACGGTACATATCTAAACGGCAAGCGCCTGGAACGGCCGACGCGCCTAAAGGATGGAGACCAGGTGCGGATGGGCGGAACGCTACTGGTGTGGGACGGCAGCGAAGACAAATCACTGGGGACGCTGGAGGGCCGGCCGATCATCGGTGACCTAGTGGACCTCGACCTGGGGGACCATCGGCCCGGGGCCTCGATCATCGGAGCGGTCGGGGGTGGCGAGGACAGCATGATCCTGGCCTCGCCGGCGGCCGCGGAAGCGGTTCGGTCCTGGCGGGTGATGTTGGGTCTCCTCGACGCCGTGGGCGCCATTCTCTCTCCCCATCAGCTTGTGGAACGGGTGGTGGACCTGGTATTCGAAGAGGTCCCGGCGGATCGTGTAATTGTTTTGCTCCGGGACGAAAAGACCGGGAAGTTCGACCGTCAAGTCGTCAAGCAGAAGGACCCCGCGCAGGCCAAGGTGCGCCCCAACAAGGCAATCCTCAGCCATGTGATCGAGCGGCACGAGGGGGTGTTGTGCTCGGACTCGACCAAGGACCCCCGATTCGTCGGGGCCGCGCCGGTCGATGCACCGGGCGGAATCGGATTGCAGTCGATCGTCTGCGTACCGCTATTGGCCCGTGAGCAGGTGCTGGGGGTGATCTACGTCGATTGCGCGATGGCCCGGCACATTTTTACAGAGGAGCAGCTCCGGCTGGTGGCGGCGATCGGCCAGATGGCGGGCCTGGCGATCGAGGACGTCCGGTTGGTTGACGAACGGATGCGGACCGAGCGGCTGGCGGCGACGGGCGAGACCGTTGCGGCGCTGTCGCACTACATCAAGAACATCCTTCAGGGCATGCGCGGGGGAAGCGATGTGGTGGAGATGGGGATTCGCGGAGAAAGCTGGGCGACCGTGGATCAGGGTTGGCAGGTTGTGCAGCGGAACCTGGAGAAAATCTACTCTCTGTCGCTGAACATGCTGGCCTACGCCAAGCGGCGCACGCCGCGACTGGGACCCGTGCAGCTCAACGCGGTCGTCGAGGAGGTGCTCAAGCTGGTCCAGCGTCGGGCGGGAGACCGTGGCGTGCAACTGCGCTGTGAGCTGGGCGACATGATGCCGGCGGTCCTGATGGACGAGGACGGCATTCACCAGGTCGCGCTCAACATCGTGACCAACGCGATCGACGCCGCGCCGAAGACGACCGGTGTCGTCAACGTGAAGTCGGCCCTGGAACCTACGGGCACGCACGTCCTGCTGGTCGTCGGCGACAACGGCCCTGGCATTCCCGAGGACGTGCAGGCCAGGATGTTCGAGGCCTTTTGGTCCACGAAAGGCCACGGCGGCACCGGACTCGGTCTGGCCGTGGCCAAGAAGATCGTCGATGAGCATCTCGGCCGGATCGAGGTCAAGTCGGTGCAGGGCGAGGGGACGCTGGTCCGGGTGACCCTGCCGGTGGCGGGCGCCCGACCCATCGACAGCGCCGCCACGCATGGCCCGGCGATGGACCCGGCAGACGAGGAACGGTAGGACAAGCCGGAGATCTACGGGGCTGGCAGGCGCGGGTGGATTGATATAATGCCCGCGCCGCTCCGGGCGGCTAGCCGAAAGGATCTGGTCATGTCACTCGTGCGCCACCTGCTAGAGAAGAAGGGGAGCGATGTCGCGACCATCGGCGAGAAGGCCACGGTGCTCGAGGCGGCGGGCAAGATGAACGAGCGTCGGATCGGCTGCCTGGTCGTGGTGGATGGTGACAAGATCAAGGGCATCTTCACCGAGCGCGACATTCTGTGTCGGGTGGTGGCGGCGCGGCGCGATCCGGCGACGACTCGCGTCGCGGAGGTCATGACCAGCAAGGTGGCGGTCTGTTCGCCCAATAGCACGGTGGAGTCCTGCCGCGCCGCGATGAGCCGCAACAAGATGCGGCACCTTCCGGTCGTGGATGGCGACCGCCTGGTCGGGATGCTCTCCAGCGGAGACATCCTCTCTCGGGAATTGGCGGACCAGGAAGAAACCATCCGATGGCTGCACGAATACATGCACGGGCCGAACTAGTACCAAGTCTCGATCGATGCTTCGGGTTGGGGGAGTGCGGGCGTCCCGCCCGCCATGCTCCCGCGACCGATTCCAGCGGGCCAGAGGCCCGTACTCCCCGAAACTTCGATCGAGACGCGGCACTAGGGATTCCTGCCGCTCCCAAGACTGAATAGGAAAAATCCCCAGGGTGGGCCTGCCCTGGGCATCGGATGTGGAATGCGCATCCGGGGGATGATGCCGAGTGCTCGCTAGAGTTTCACCACCAACACGCCATAGGGGCTGCTGAGGCCTGTCGAGGGGCCCTGAATCGTCGTGATGGTATCGATGCTGAGGAACGGCGGCACGCCGACGGTCTGGATGATGTGGACGGCGTTGCCGAAGAAGTCCGCGACGTAGATCACCGGCGGGGTCACATCCGTGTCGAAGTAGATGCCGCCCGTATAGCCGATCCCGCCGATGTTCCCCACGGCCATGGTGTTGCCCGAGGCCGTCGAGTGATATTCGTTGATCCCGCTGCCGCCGTTGCCCAGGAGGATTGCGGCGCTGCCGTAGGCGATCGACTGGGTGTTCCCGCCCGGATTGAAGGACCTGACCGGGAATTGATCACCGGACTGGCCCGGCGCAAAGAGCGAAACGTTGCCGCCGAAGGCATTGGCCACAAACAGGTCGCGGGCTTCATCGAGCGCCACTCCGACGGGAACGGTGATGCCGGTGTTGGGTCCGGTGATTGCGTAATCGCTCATGGTGGCGTTGGCCGAGAAGTGGAAGACGCCGGCCTTTCCGCCGCAGCCGCCCAATGTGGGGCAATTGGAGACGAAGACGCCGTCATCGATTCCAATGGCCAACCCCTCGGGCGAACCCATATCCGGGTCGGTGAGGGTGTGAACCGGGGCGACGTCGCCGCCTGCGCCGGCCTCGTAAACAGTGACGGTGCATCCGCTGCGATTGGCGACGTAGACTCTGCGCTGGGTGTCCCTGGCGATGCCTAGGGGATCGTCCAGGCCTGTGCTGGCCCCCGAGATGGTCCGCTTGGGGGCGGCGTCGCCTGAAGCATCGAGGGCGTAGATGGTCACTGAATCGCCCCCGTAGTTCGTGACGTAGATCCCGCTACGGTCGACCGCGGTTTGGTTCCCTTGCATATTTGGATCAGTGTCCGCGGCTGGATCACCCCCGGGCAGGCCCGCAAAGTTTCCCGCGCAGTCCATGCCCATCATCAGCGGCGAAGTCAGGACGACGGCCGCCAGTCCGCAAACGATTCGCATCATCTTGCTCGACATCACACGCTCTCCTTGGATCATCACCGGCGAGGCTGGCGATCGATTCCACACGATTGAAACGAAGCGGCGTCCGCGACGCCGTCACAACCCTTAGCGGCGGCTCGGGCGGTTCTGAAAGATTCCGCGAGAGTCGAGGGCGAGATTCCCCGTCCGGCGAATGGTGGGTGGTATAATGGGACGTGTGTTTGGCCAGACCACAACCCATGCCTCGCTTCTGGCTCGACTCTCCGGGGGGACCGACCGGGGGGCCTGGGCGGAGTTCATGGACCGCTATGCCGAACTGATACGCGGGTTTGCCCGTCGGCAGGGGGTGCAGCCCGCCGAGTGCGACGACGTCCTACAGGACGTCTTGGTGGCCCTGACGCGGGCCATGCCCGGATTCGTCTATGACCCGTCAAAAGGGAAGTTCCGGTCCTATCTGAAGACGGCGGTTCTGCACGTGATCTATCGCAGATCGTGTCAGAACAAGGGCGCCGTATCGCTAGAACAGTTGATGGAGCTGACCGCTGCCGGGGCGGTGGACGATGCCGCCGAGGCGCAGTGGGAGGCGGAGTGGAGGCAGCACCACCTGCGGTTGGCGATGAAGACCATCTCGGTGGAATTCAACAAGGCCGACCTGGAGGCCTTCACGCACTATGGCCTCTCGAACAAGGACGCCCGGCAAACGGCTGAGGCTCTAGGGTTGACGGTGGAGCAGGTCTATCAGGCGAAATCGCGGATCATCCGCCGGCTTGGAGAGTTGATTGATCAACAGGTCCAGGAGGAAGGCTGAGGCGTAGTGCGGCATGTCATCCACCCTCATGAGCTGGTATTGGGACGCCGATTCGCTCGTGGGCGAATTGCGCCGCGGGGGATTCGGTCCGGTGGAGATGCCGCGGATTGCGGGCTTCGACGAGATCAAGGAGATTCGCCGCGGCGGCCAGGGCATCGTCTTCTCCGCGATTCAACGGTCCACGAAGCGCCCGGTGGCGGTGAAGGTGCTCCTGGAAGGGGCGTTCGCGTCGGTCTCGGGTCGGCGGCGCTTCGAGCGCGAGATCGATCTGGTCGCCGGCCTGCGGCATCCCAACATCGTCAGCGTCCACGACAGCGGCCTCACGAGCGACGGGCAGTTGTATTTCGTCATGGAGTTCGTCGACGGCCTGCCGTTCGATCAACACGTCGCATCGGTCAAGACCGCCGAGGGCCCCGGCGCCGTGACGCGCGGGTTGCTCGCGCTGTTCGCCAAGATTTGCGACGCCGTGCACTACGCCCACCAGCGCGGCGTCATCCATCGCGACTTGAAGCCGAGCAACATCCTGGTGGACTCGGCGGGCGAACCGCGCGTCTGCGACTTCGGCCTGGCGAAGGCAACGACGGAAGGCGGCGCGGACCCGCGCGAAGCCCACTCCATGAGCGTGACGGGGCAATTCATGGGCTCCTTGCCGTGGGCCAGTCCGGAGCAATTGGAGGGGAGCCATACGCGTGTCGATGTGCGGACCGACGTGTATTCGCTCGGGGTGATTCTGTACCAGATGTTGTGCGGCCGGCATCCTTACGATCTCGGCGGAGGGATTCGGCTGCTCTTCGAGAGCATCACCCGCGCTCAACCTGCCCGGCCGAGCGTCCATGCCAAGCACCTGGACAACGAGTTGGACACGATCACGCTGAAATGCTTGGCGAAGAACAGCCAAGAGCGCTACCAGAGCGCGGCCGAGCTGGGCGCCGACATCCGGCACTATCTGGCCGGCGAGCCGATTCAGGCCAAGCGCGACAGCGCCTGGTACACGCTCCGCAAGACCCTTCGACGGTATCAAGTCGCCGCCGCCGTCGCCGGGGTGGTCCTGGCCGTGCTCGTCACGGCGCTTGCGGTCTCGACCTGGTCGTGGCGCGGGGCCCGGCAGGAAGCGGCGCAGCGGGCGGCCATCGGCGACTTCCTCGGCCGGATGCTCACGTCGGTCGACCCGGGGCGAGACGGAGGCGAAGTTCGCTTCCTGGATGTCATCAACAAAGCAGCCTCGGAAATCGGCGCGACCGTCGGCGACCAGCCGCTGGTGGAAGGGCAGATTCGTCGTACCCTCGGCTCGTCCTATTCGGCGCTGGGCATGTATGAGGCCGCCCAGACCCAATTCGCACTGGCCCACGAAGCCTGCGTTCGGGCGCTGGGTCCCAGCCATCGCACCTCGCTGGAGGTACTGGTCGAACTGCCCAAGAGCGCTGCGGCGCGCGGTCAATTGGAAGATGCCGAGCGTCGGGGGCGGTCGGCGCTGGATGTGATCCGACAGGCGCTCGGAGGCGACGACCCGCTCACCCTGCGCATGACCCAGCAACTGGGCGACATCCTCAATCTACGCGGAAAGAGTGTCGAGGCCGAGGCGATGCTGAGGGCGGCCTTGGATGGACAGCAACGCGTATTGGGCGACCACCATGAGGAGTCCCTTTGGACGATGAATTCACTCGCCGTGCTGATGAAACAAACCGGCCGCTACGATGAGGCTGAAATTCTTTATCGTCTGGTGGTGGCGGAGGTCGGGCGGATTAAGGGCGAGAGAGACCAGGGAGTGCTGACGGCGGCAAGCAATCTCGCCTTGGCGCTTCAAGCGCAGGGAAAGCTCGACGAGTCGGAGGCGCTTCAGAGGCAGACGCTGAAAACTCGGCTGGCCGTGCTGGGGGAGGAGCACCCGGACACGCTGGTAAATATGTCCAACCTGGCCACGCTGCTCATAGATCGGAGAAAGCTGAAGGCTGCGGACGAGCTGTTGAGGCGCGTGGTTGAGGTGGAAACGCGCACTCTCGGCTTGGATCATCCGGCGACCCAGACGGCCCTGAACAACTTGGCCAAGGTGGTCCAGGACCTCGGCCGATACGACGAAGCCGAGCGGCTGTTCCGCCAGGCTCTTGCGGCGCGCCAGCGGGTCCTGGGGCCGGAACACAGCATGACGCTCATGACCGAGGCGAATCTGGCGGCATTGTATGATGCACTGGGCCGCAAGGACGAGTGTATGGCCATCCTGCGCCGCGTGCTCGCCGCCAGGCAGCGGACCCTCGGAGATGAACACTTCGACACGCTGGTGTCTAAGAACAACCTGGCCATGATGCTGCAAAAAGCTGGGAATCTCGAGGAGGCGGCATCGCTCTTCGATTCAGCCTCCGAGTCGGCCGCGAACTCCTTACAGGCGGGTCACTATCTCATCGGCCTCTTCCGCGGAAACCAGGGTCGCTGCCTCATGGGGCTCGGCAGGCTCTCGGAGGCGGGTGAGCGTCTCGAGCAGGCGTGCACGATCCTCGAGGCGGCCTTCGGCACGGCCGACTCGAGAACTCAGCAGAACATTCAGAGCCTCGTTCAGGTCTATGATCGTCTCGGCGACGGACAAAAGTCCGGCCCTTGGCGCGCTAAGCTGACAACGACTCAACCGGCGGTCGGCTCCGCCGCCGGGGGAACCAAGTCGGACTCATCAAAAAACGCACGCGGCTAACAGAATCCAGCGAATGTGGCCAAGCGTCCTGTGGCGAGCTATGCTTACAGGCCGATTTAGAGTTGGCCGTCTCGCCTGGTGACATCCATGAACCCCTCGATCGATCAACGAGCCTGGCTCGATACGCTACGCGACCTGTTACATTACTACGTCCCGCCGCTGGAGCCGTCGCCGGCCTTGCTCTTCGGGGGCCTGGCCGCGGTCGCCGTCGGACTGCACCTGGTCTTTCGCACGGCGAGGTCGGAACGGCTGGTCGTCTCGGCGTTCGCATTCTTGCTCGGCGGCTGGCTCGGCTGGCAGGCCTCAGCCTGGACCGGCGCTCCGGGACCCATCTCGATGGCCGTGGTCGGCGTGGTATTCACCGTCATCGCCTATCGTACCTATCGCTACTGGCTGGCCGGCGGCTCGGTGATCATGCTCTTTTGCGCCGCGTTGGTCTTTCAACTCGGGCGCGGTGATCTGCAACGATACCTGCCCAGCCCCCGGCAGGGCGGAGGCGTCGAGGGGGGCGTGCTCAAGGAGTTGCCATCCGCGGAGCAGCAGCTCAAGAACCTTCACAGCCAGGCATCCGAGAAGCTCGCGATGATCAAGGAAAACCTACTCGCAGACCTCAAGAGCCTTGGACCCGTCGGCTGGTTGTTGCCGTTGGCCGGCGGAGTCGTGGGGGCGATCCTCGCCTTCTGGGCTCTGCGCGTCTTCGTTGTGATGTGGATCGGCCTGATCGGCGCGACGATGGCCGTCATCGGCGGTATGGTGCTGACCAGCGCCCACTGGCCGGAGCTGCGCTCCTCGGTCCTTTCCGAGCCGCGCGGACCGGTCGCGGTCGTCGCCGGGCTGTGGCTTGTGGGACTGATTTATCAGGCCAAGGAGGCTCGATTGCCGAGCAAGAAGGGAAAAACCGCCGAGGCCAATGGCAAGCCGGCCCCACAGGCGGCGTAGCCATCACCATCCCGGGTCGATGCCGCTCTAGTGCCCGTTCAAATCCCGCTTACGAATGGCTGGACGTCCAAGGCGTTTGCATCTCCGTTTAGGTCCACGTCCGCGGCACAGGACATCGACGCATCCGTGCCCAACAAATGGTCCGCCAAGGGCTGCACGTCGGTCAGGGTGAGCAGGCCGTCGCCGTCGAAATCGCCGGGCCGCACGGTCAGTTCCCACGTGCTCATGTCGGAGCCGGCCGCATTGGTCGCCGTGACCACGATACTGTAGGGGGTCGCCGAGGCCAGTGGGTTTGGCCAGGAGACCGCGCCGGTGTTCGAGTCGATGGTCATGCCCCCAGGCCCCGAGTCCAGCGTCCACGTCACCGGCAGCGTCCCCTGCATCAGAGCGGGGACGGCCGAAGTGTAGGCTACTCCGCAGACCGTGCTGTCGTCGGGCACCACGTCGATCAGCGGGGCTACCGCGGGAGCTGCGCCGCTGACCAAGAGCGAATAATCCTGCGTGAAGCTGCCGGCTACGTGGCTCACCCGGACGAGATAGGCGCCGGCCTCGGGCGAGTCGATCAGTACCTGTTCGACGTTGTCCACTTCGTTGCGGGACATCCGGACCGCGACGGCGGCGGGGTTGGCAGGATCGAGGCTCCAAGACATGTGTTCCGTCTCGCTGGGCTGCTCGATGATCGAAAGGTCCAGGTCGTTGACCAGCGCCTTCGTGGTGTCGTCGACGGCATCCGGTGGAAGACCCGCCGGCGGCGGATCAGTCCAGACGATGGTCGCCTTAAGCGGCTGCAAGCCGTCGGAAACGAAGAGCACATCCTGGGTTGTGCCGCTGTATGTGGTCTCCACCAGGTGATGCGAGATCGGCGACCCGCTCTCGGAGTCGGTGAGGAACTGGGCGGCGGCGGCGGCGTCCACCACGCCCCAGCCGAACACGTAGTCCGGACCAAAGTTGCCCGCGTCGAAGGCGGTGTGGATGAGCAGGGCCTTGGTCGTAGCGGCCGGCGGCAAAGCGCCGGAATTCAAGTCGCGATAGTGCTCGACGAGCAGGGCCGCCGTCCCGCACACGTTCGGCGAGGCCATCGAGGTGCCGGAGAAGACGTCGTAGCTGCTGTTGCCGGAGGCGACCGAGGAATAGAGGCCCACGCCGTTGCCCACCACGTCCGGCTTGACCCGCCCGTCGTCCGCCGGCCCCCACGAGGAGAAGCTGGACATGATCACGTTCCCCGCCGTGTACGGGTCGGCGGTGATGTCCTCGACGGCCCCGACGGTCAGGGTGTTCTTGGCGTTCTGATTGTTCGGCAGGCAGTCGTATCCCATCCCGGCGTTGCCGTCCTGCGGCGGAGCCACGGTCGTTCCGCTGTTGGGGACGAGATACCAGCCCGCCCCGGTCCATCCGATGCCGCCGGGGTCTGCCGAGAAGAAGCTCATGTAGTGGTTGTCGCCGTGGAGGTTGAAGAATGCGTTTGTGCGATCATTCGAGGCCGCCCATACGCTGAGGAGGTGCGGGTTGTCGGCCAGCACCTGGTCCAACGCCTGCGTCTCGAAGATGTATTTGCCGAAGCCGGAGTCCTCGACGCTGTCTACCGCCCGGTCGGCGAACCAGGTATCGACCGAGCCGATGCCCCAGTTGATCCGGGTGTCCCATCCTCGGATGAAGCTGTAGGAATGATTCGAGAGGTCGATCAGCGGGGCGTCCGCCGCCATCTCCGCGGTGTCGCTATTGAAATCGCGGCTGCGAAAGGTGACGCCGCCGGCCATGCCGCGTGCGCTTCCATCCACCCCGGTCGCCCCGATCGTGCCGGCCACGTGAGTGGCATGGCTGGAGTTGCCCGCGCCATCCACGAGAGTTACCCGGCCGGTTAATTCCTGATGGGTCGAGAGGATGGAGCCGCCATCCCAAAGGGAAATGACCAGTCCCGTGCCGCTCAGGTTCAAGCCCAGGGCCTCGCCGGCGCGAAGCTGGTCGGCGTTGGTCGAATCGGCCGCGTTGACGTTCGTCTCAATCCTGGCCCGAAGTTCAGCCGGCGAGGGCCCCGGCGCGACGTACCAGACACCCGGCGCCACCTCGCGAGGCTGTGCAAAAAGTCTGACGCCCAACGCCCGAGCATGCACGGTCGCGGCCCGTATGACGTGGTTCTTGCCGCCCGCGACGTTGGAGCCGGGCTGGCCGGCGTAAAGCGGGACCGCCAAGCTCAGTAGGCCGCAAACCGCGAACCATCGCCCAATGATTTGAGCCGCGAATGAATGTTCCGGTTGCCGATGAGCGTTCCAATGCGAAGACCTGCGCCTCATGTGCTCCCTCCTCATGCCATAGCTTCGGCCACCCCGCGGGGCGCCCTCGGTCGCCGCGCTCCATTATAACGTTTGGGTCGGGTGTCTCCGGCAGGAGCGAACTTTTTTCATGAATTGCGGCAGGTCAGCCGCCCGACTCGCGGATGCGGCGGATGAGATTCGAGGTGCTGCGGCCCTCTAGGAAGGGGGCGAGCAGCAGCTTGCCGCCGTACTCTTCCACGAATTCCTGACCGGCTACCCCCTTGCCGGCCCAGTCTTCGCCTTTCACCAAAACGTCCGGCCGAATCGCCTCGATGAGCGACTGCGGCGTGGGCTCGTCGAAGATCACCACGTAGTCCACATCGGCCAGCGCCGCGAGGACCCTGGCCCGATCGGCCTGGCCGACGATCGGACGGTCGCCGCCCTTGGCCAAGGCCCTGACCGACGAGTCGGAATTGAGGCCGACGATCAGGATGTCGCTGTGCTCCCTGCAATGGGCGAAGCAGGCGACGTGTCCGGCGTGGAGCAGATCGAAGCAGCCGTTGGAGAAGGCGACCTTCTCGCCCTTCGCGCGGCGTCGCTTGAGTTCCGGCAGCAGGCGATCGACGGTGCGCAACTTGCCCTCGGTGCGGTGGTGTTCGAGCAGGATTTCTCCGATCACCTCGTCGCGCGTGATCGGCACGCAGCCGAATCGCTCAACCTCCAGCCCGCCGGCGACATTGGCCAGCATCACCGCCTCCCGGAGCGTTCCTCCGCCGGCCAGCGCGATGGCCAGCGCCGCCAGGACCTCGTCGCCCGCCCCGGTGACGTCGTACACGTCGCGCGGCCTGGTCGGAACGTGCTCGAAGGTTCTCCCGGGGCCGATGAGGGCCGCGCCGTCGGCATCGAGGGTCACGCAGACGTAATCGGTCCGGCAGGCGGCGAGGATGTCGCCTGAGGCCCCGCGCACGTCGTCGATCGAGCGAAGCGAATGCTGTATGAGCTTCTCCGTCTCGCTGCGGTTCGGGGTGATGAGGTCCGCGCCCGCGTAGTGGCTGTAATCGTTGATGTTGGCGGGATCGACGAGCACTCGGATTCCGCGGTCCCGACAGGCGCGGATGATGCCCTGGGCCAGCCGCGGCGTGACGACGCCCTTACGGTAGTCTTCGATGCAGGCCACCGAGCACTGATCGAGCTGGTTCGCCACGTGCCGCAGCAGGGCGTCGGCGACGTCGTCCGGGATCGGGTCGGCCGATTCGTCGTCCACGCGGATGAGCTGTTGTCGGTGTCGATGCTGGGCCAAGCCGATGAGCCGCGTCTTGCGCGTGGTTGGGCGCGAAGCGATCGGCATCAATCCGCTCGAATCCGCGCCGGCTCGCTGGAGCAAGTCCTTGAGCAACCCTGCGTCAGCATCGTCGCCGGAGATTCCGACGCAGCATGGTTTTCCGCCGAGTGCGGCAATGTCCGCGGTGACTGAGCCGGCCCCGCCAAGGGCGTCTTCCTGTCGGACGACGCGGAGCACGGGCACCGGCGCTTCCGGGCTGATTCGCTCCGCGTCTCCATAGAGGTAGCGGTCGATCATGAAGTCGCCGACAACGAGGATCGAATGCATTTGGGGGGCTTCGAGCAGTTCGCAAAGGCGCTGCCAGATCGGAAGCGTCGCTGCCCCGGAGCCACGGGCTGGCGTCGCCGAACGGGATGAGGGGGTGTCGCCTCGCTGGCTGGGCATGGGGATGAGGTCTCTGGAAGCTGGGGGCGGGCGAAATGGTATCCTGGACGCGCTGGATCATCAAGCAATCCGAGTGTCTGGGCCTTTCCCCGAGCCTGGTTATTGTGGAACTCCATCCAGTTTCAAGGTTCGCAAAGACAAAGCATTAAGATTGAGCGGGGTGCCTGGGAGTGGCCGGATGCTGCTCCGGTTCGGCCTGCGGAGCGTCTACCCCTCGACAACTGGCAATATCAGCACTGCCGATGTGATTTCTGCCGACATCGGTTCAAGTGTTCAATGCTGATACGCCGAACAACGTATTATCGGAATAGAGCACGATTTACCGACGGCCTCTTCCGAACGGCAGCCGGCCCGAGGTCGCGGCATAACTAATTTATTGTCAGGGGCTTAGCGACATGCGGATCATCGCCATCGCCAATCAGAAAGGGGGTTGTGGGAAAACCACGATCGTCATCAACCTCGCCGCCTGTCTGGCTCGCGAGGGACAGAGAACGTTGGCCTTGGACCTCGATCCTCAGGGGCACTGCGCGCTGGGCCTCTTGGTGCCCGAGGAGCAGGTCGAAGTCAGCATCGCCGACATCCTGATTGCGGACCCGCAGGGCGCCGGCGCCGATCTCGGTTGCGTCACCTGGCAGATATCCAGCCAGTTCGACTTAATCCCCGCGAAGACCGAGCTATGGAAGCTCGAACAGCGTCTGGCCGGAATCGAGGGACGCGAATTGCGCCTGGCAAAGGCCCTCGAGAGCGTCCGCGAGAAGTACGACATCGTCCTGATCGACACGCCGCCCAACATCGGCTTCCTCACGCACAGCGCGCTGGTGGCGGCCGACGAAGTCATCGTGCCGGTGGATACGGGATACTTCTCGCTGCACGGCCTCTCCAAGCAACTGGACACGATCCGCGAGCTGCGCGAGTCCACGAATCGGGCCTTGAGCGTCCGCATCCTGGCGAATCTTTACGACGTGCGCACCAAGCTGGCCCGCGAGATTCTGGCGGAACTCCGCAAGCGCCACGGCGACGCCATGTTCAAGAGCTTCATCAACTTCAACACGAAGCTCAAGGAGAGCACGAGCCTCGGCCAGCCCATCACCGAATTTGATCCGGCGAGCAGCGGCTGCCGAGACTTTGTCAGGTTCGCCCGCGAACTCATCGATCTGGGATCGTCAGGCTCCACGATCCCGGTCTTGTCCACCGCCATGCCTGCGGCCGCCGTTCCTCAGCTCCGCGAGGGAGCCCCCCGGGTCGCTCCCGAGGCTGAACGGGCCCTGCTCGACCGCGCCGAGGCCCTGGCGGCCAACGCCAACCGGCTCTTGGCCACCACCGAAACCCTGCTCGGGCCCGGACGCAAGAGCCACCAGGAGACCGTCGCCCCGACGGCCTCGCGACCGCCCCAGCCGGAGGAGACGCAGCGCAAGATCGACTTGTTCTATGGTCCTCGGGCCGTGGAGCACGGCGTCGAGTTCGTCGTCGCCGCGGCGGGGGCCCGCAACGTGCGCATCGCCGGCGACTTCAACGGCTGGAACCCCGACCGGACTCCCATGCAGCCGCTGCGCGACGGGGCCTATTGGGTTCGTCTCCCGCTGGGGCCGGGCGAATACCGCTACCGCTACGTGATCGACGGCCAATGGCTGCGCGATCCGGCCAATCCCCGCCTCGAGGCGAATCCCTACGGCGAGTTGAACAGCGTGCTCGTGCTCGCCTGACGCGGCGGAATAAGACCCGGTGATGATGCTGGGTCCATGACCCATCTACAGACCTCGACCGGAAAGCCCTAGGAAGTTTCCTGGGGCATTGTTGCGCGCCCGACGATGTTCGTTCAGCGCGCACCGTTGCTATCGAGCACAAATCGGTAGGGCGAGCGGCTCTTCTCGGATGCGGCGTCTTACGGATCGCGGATGGCGTTTGGAATCTGCGCTTCGGAGAGGCGGGTGTAGGTGATGGCCTGGCCGGAGAGCATGCCGATGAGCGTTTGAAAATCAGCCGACATCTGCGCGTTCTGGAAGCCGGCGGGAATGCCGAGCGTCACCGTCTGCCAGTTGAACACGTCGCCGACGCGCGTCGGCTCAGGGGCCTGCTCCTGCTGGAGCGGCTGTCCGGCCACGCCCCGGATCGGCCGGCCGTTGTAGGAGACGTAGAAGTTTCCGTCGCCGCCGATGGTCTGGTCGTAGAAGATGGCCCCGATGATCTGGCCCTGATCGCCGAAGCGAAGCACGGTGTCACCGAAGAAGCTGCTGGTCAGCCAGACGCCGGCAAGCAGGGCCACGGTGTCGTCGCGCTCCAGAACCACCGCGACCTGCTGCGTCACCGGATGACAGCCGACGTCATCAAGACTGACGTTCACCGTCCGCGTCGCCGGCCGAAAGCCCAGCGCCCGGACCTCGATGTCGAAGCGACCCGCCAGCTCGAAGGCGAGGACGACGTTGCCGCAGTCGCCGTTGCAGCCGCCGACGAAGACGGGGCCGCCGTCGACGGTGAAACCGATCGTCGCGAAAGGCACCGTCACGCCCAGCGAATCGGTGATGTTGAGCTGCACCGACGCGGCCGCCAGGAGGGTGCAGGGCTGCCCGTCGTTGCCGAAGCGGAACTGGGGGCATTGTCCGTTCATGCCGGCCAGCGCGGCGACGGAGACACCCAGTGCGACAGCCTTTAGTCTCGTGCGGGGAATCACATCAAGAGCATAGGCCGCCCGCCGGCCGCGAATCAAATCCCGGGCAGGGCGGCGTCGCGGTTTTGGCCCACAACTCCGCTCGCCGGGTGTAGTTCAGCGCAATGTCGCCCCTTGGTGGGATACGGCGAGCAAGATTGATGGTACGGATCCCAGGGCCGGGGCGTTGAGGGACGCCTTGGGCGGACCTTGATCGCGAAAATCCTGCCGGAGAGGAGATTGCGATGTACGGACGAATGGCGGTTTTATTGCCGCTGGCGGCGGCGTGCGGCTGCGCGAACCTATTCAACCAGCACGCCCAGATGATGGACGCCATGCGGGGGGCCATGAGCGACACGGCGGCGCGGCTCGGCGAGTCAGGCACGGGACAGATCGCCGCCGGCGGACAGGTGATCAATCCCGGGCTTCGAGTCTGCGGCGGCGTCGAGTATTACGCGGTGGCCCAGTACACCGGCGTGTCGGGGCAGGTGTTGGCGGCGATGGCCGGCACGCTCGACCGGCCGGTGCCCAAGGAAGTGCAAGACCGCGCCGACGCCATCTGGCGTGATTCGAGCCTGTCCAGCGAGCTGAAGACCAAGCTCACCTACGATTTGCTTTCCGGCTGGCTGGCCCGCGAGGGGTCGCAGTCCCTGGCATCGTCTCCTTCCGGCGGCGGACCCGATGCGAGCCGTTAGCCGAGCCTCATTCGCGGCCGTGTGCGTCTTGTCGTCGTGCGTGGCGACCGGGGCCTCGGGCGGGCGCGACGCGGATGCGAGCGTGAGCGGCATCCGCGCCGAGGTGAAGGAGTTGAGCGCGGCGCTTGTCGATCTGCGGACCGACCTACGCGCCGGCCGCGACGTGAACAACAACGACACCTGGACTTTGCGGCTCCTGGGCCTCGGGCTCATGCTCATGGGGCTGTCCTACCCCGTCGGCAAGCTTGTCTGGATCGCGACCGTGGCGATCCGTCAGAAGGCGATGCGTTTAACCCGCGGGGGAATGGTTCCGGCCGATGTGTCGATGATGACGCCGTTTTCCAGCCCCGCGCCCAACCACGAGGCCGCGGCTTCCCAGGAGCCGTAGAGTCCCGAGTCCGATCGCTACGGAGCGGCCAGCACGGCAGCGACGAATGCCGCCACCTCATCTTCCAGCGTGAATGTCCCGAAAAACGCGCAGAAGGGATTGTCCGTCTCCAGGCTGGTTCCAAACCAGAAGCGGATGAAGCCGTCGACGTCGTGGCCGTTCACGACACTGTTGCCGTCGGCGTCGCCGGGATGCGAGCAGCCGGTGGTAAAGATGCTGGAGGTGCCGGTGAAGGCCGTCTCGATGCCCACCTGGTTCCTCGCCTTGACCTTGAAGGTGTAGTAGGTGCCGGGGGTCAGGCCGGTCACGACGAGGCTGGTGGTCTGGACCCACTCGTTTGCGCCGGTTCCCTCGGCGGGGGTCATCTCGAAGAAAAGGCCGGACATGCCGACGGCGAGATTGGTGAACGAGCCGGCGGCGGTGACCGAGATGGTGGTGTCGCTGGAGCCGGAGAAGCCCAACCCGACCGGCGCTTGTATCAACGTCGCGGTCTGGATGTCCGAGGAGAGGGCGGAGACATTTCGGACGGGAAATGCCGTGTCGCGGGATTGAAGGTTGTAGGTGTAAAGCGTGTTCACGGCCAGTCCGCTGTCGGTGAAATTGGGGTTGGTCTGCCAGACGCTCGAGTTGCCCCCTGAGCCGCCGCTAACCAAGGTGAACATGTGCTCGATGGGCGGCGAGTCGTCGGACAGAGGGTCGCTGCGCATGGTGATCTCGGTGGTGGTGGTCGGCGTGGGAGGAATCTCGAAGCCCGGCGGATTGGGCTGCGGGGCCAACGTGTCGGGGGCCCCGAACTCCAGTCGGCCGACCCAGGTGCCCCAGATGTCAGTGGCGTGGGCATATTCCTGAATCGTCCACATTTTGATCTCATCGTCCGGGTCCAGGGAACACAGGCTGTAGTCGCCCCAGCGGTTGCGGCCGAACTGGTCGATGTTGTTCTGCGAGGCCACGCCGGCCTTCATCAGGGTCGGCGTGCTCATCTGTCCCAGCGTGTCGGCGGCGAGGCGGCCGCAGAAATAAGCGCCGACGTACTGGGCACTGCTCGATCCGGAGGCTCCGAGGACGGCGTCCCCATTGTCGTTCACCATGATCGACGGCATCCAGAACGATATTGTCGGGTCGTCCACCGTCCCGCTTTGGGTCAGGCCGAAAGGCGATTCCGCCAACTGATACCAGCGCGCTCCCACCCGGCCTGACAGGCCCACGTTGTGGCAAGTCCAGATGGAGCCGTCGCGGTAGACGGCATTCATCAGCCGGTTGTCGATGCTGTCCAGATCGGTGAGGCTGTCCAACGCCTCGACGTCCGCCGGCGAGGCATGTGCGGGGACGGCGATGGTCGAGACGGTGGTCAGCGTCGGCGAGGTCAGCAGGTTGGTCAGCCGCCGGACGCGGATTGACGACGAACTCTGCCGGGAGACAAAGTACTCGCCGGGCGTGGCAGGCGCGCCGTAGGTGTGCACGGGCTGAATGGCTTGTTCGTATGGCAGGCTCCGGAAGGCGGTGACGGCGCCCAAGCTCGGAGAGCCGGAGATCAGCGGGGCTTTCTCGATGGCGAAGATGGTCATGTTGTTGCCGCACGTGCCGCTGCCGGTCATGAAGCAGCCGGAATAGATGCCGTCGGCGTCCACGCCCAGCGTCGGGTAGTCGGGGAAACACTCCAGGTCGCTGCCGACCGAGGTCACGAAGCTGGTCTTGAAGTAGCTGCCGTTGGCGTTCGAAGAGGTCGACACGGCCAGGTACAACTCGTTGCTGAAGTCCGAGACGATGATGATCCAGCGGTTACTGTATTGGTCGTAGAGCACGCGCGGGTCGCCGCTGGAGCCCGGCAGAAACGTGCCGAGCTGCATGTTGGTCAGCAGGCCGCCGGTCAGCTTGTTGTAGACCGCGAAGACGCGGTTCACCACCACCACGAAGTGGTCCGGCCCCACGGCCCCGCAGGTGTCCGGGGGAAAGGACCCCGAGCCCACCTCGCCTCGGATCACACCCCTGAACGATTGGGTCAGAATCGGCGACGCCGCCGACCCGCCGCGCGGCTCGGCGCCCTCGTCGCTCACGATCGGCGCGACGGCGCCGTCTCCGCCCGCCGGGCCCAACGCTTGCGGCGGCTGTTCGTCGTCGTCGAACTCGCCGGTGCCGGTCTCCCAGGTCAGGCCGGCATAGTTCGTTCCGCTCAAGGTCTGGCTGTAGCCGCAGTCCTCGAAATCAATCACC
>Ga0187893_10002761_pt1 | contig 37664 bp, 46 predicted proteins | sample MA1701074metaG_FD_139574 | JGI IMG/M metagenome (GOLD analysis project Ga0187893, IMG submission 139574) | White microbial mat communities from a basaltic lava cave in the Kipuka Kanohina Cave System on the Island of Hawaii, USA - MA170107-4 metaG ... | reverse complement strand
GGCGCCTCGGCCGACGGGGGGGCGGAGGCCGAGGAGGAGCAGGACGAGTTCGACGTCGTCCTCGCCGCCGTCGGCGAGAAGAAGATCCAGGTCATCAAGGAGGTCCGGGCCCTCACCAGCCTCGGCCTCAAGGAGGCCAAGGACCTCGTGGACTCGGCGCCCAAGGCGGTGCTCGAGAAGGTGTCGAAGGAGGATGCCGAGAAGGCCAAGGCCCAGCTCGAGGGAGCCGGCGCCACGGTCGAGCTGAAGTAAGCCCCGGCGGCCGGCCGGCAACCCTTGACCCCTGGGGGGGATTGGCTTAGCCTTCCGGCCAGCGGGCCTCCTCGCGCTTGCTGTTTGCGCGCCCACCGGGCTAGATTGGACCCTACGGTGCCCCCGACGTGTCCCCTGCCGTAGCCCTTGCCGCACATCTCTGTGCCGCATAGCCCTGTGCCGCATCCCTCCCGACGGACGCGCGCTGCCTCGGCGCGCCCCCGTGGGCTTCTCCCGAAGGAGTGAGGTCCTTGCCCTCTCACCCGTCCTCCGGCCTCGTCGGCCGGGAGCGCTTCTCCTTCTCCGACCTCGACGAGGTCCTGCCGCTACCCGACCTCATCGCCGTCCAGCGAGAATCGTTCCGCTGGTTCCTCGATGCCGGACTGGCCGAGACCTTCCGCGACATCAGCCCCATCGAGGACTTCACCGGCCAGCTCCGGCTGGAGTTGGAGTTCGACCCCGCCGATCCCGACCTCCGGCCCCCGCCGAAGTTCTCGGTCGAGGAGTGCAAGGAGAAGGACATGACCTTCTCCGCCCCCATCTTCGTCCGGGCCCGCTTCATGAACGCCACGACCGGCGAGATCAAGGAGCAGACGGTGTTCATGGGGGACTTCCCGGTCATGACCGAGAAGGGCACCTTCATCATCAACGGCACCGAGCGGGTCGTGGTGTCCCAGCTCGTCCGGTCGCCCGGCGTGATCTTCCAGCCCGGTCGGGATGCCAAGACCATCGTCTCCGGCACCATCCACCCCTACCGGGGCGAGTGGATCGAGTTCGACGTCGAGCAGAAGCCGGGCAAGGACGTCACCGCCGGCACCCGGGTGGCCCGCAAGCGTCGCCTCAGCCTCTTCGTGCTGCTGCGGGCCCTGGGCTACGACGAGGAGGGCTCGCCGGGGCTGCTCGACCGCTACGTCCGCAACTTCGACTTCCTCGAGGGCCAGTGGGAGCGCGAGCGCGACCTCTTCCCCACCCGGGAGGAGTCCCTCGTCGAGATCTACAAGCGGGCCCGGCCGGGTGAGCCCCCGGCGGCCGAGGCGGCACGGGCCTACTTCGAGAACGCCTTCTTCAATCCCAAGCGCTACGACCTCACCCGGGTGGGGCGCTACAAGCTCCAGCGCAAGCTGGGCCCCGAGATCGCCAAGCTGCGCGACCTGCTGGGCGTCGACCTCGAGGCCCCGGGGACGGGCCAGTTCGTGCTGAGCCCCTCGGAGATCCTCGCCGCCACCACCTACCTCCTCCACCTGGCCAACGGGGAGGCCGGCTACCGACTCGACGACCAGGACCACTTCGCCAACCGCCGGGTCCGCTCGGTCGGCGAGCTCATCCAGAACCAGGTGCGCATCGGCCTCAGCCGCATGGAGCGGGTCGTGCGGGAGCGCATGACGACCCAGGACGTCGAGGCCATCACCCCCCAGACGCTCATCAACATCCGGCCGGTGGTGGCGGCCATCAAGGAGTTCTTCGGCACGAGCCAGCTGTCCCAGTTCATGGGCCAGACCAACCCCCTCGACGGCCTCACCCACAAGCGGCGGCTCTCGGCCCTGGGCCCGGGCGGCCTCTCCCGGGAGCGGGCCGGCTTCGAGGTCCGTGACGTCCACACGAGCCACTACGGGCGCATGTGCCCCATCGAGACCCCCGAGGGCCCCAACATCGGCCTCATCGGCTCGCTGGCCACCTTCGCTCGCGTCAACGACCACGGCTTCATCGAGACGCCCTACCGGCGGGTCGTCGACGGGCGGGTGACCGACGAGATCCTCTACCTGGCCGCCGACGAGGAGGAGGAGCACGTCATCGCCCAGGCCAACGCCCCGCTCACCGACGACGGCCGGTTCGCCAACGACCGGGTCCTCGTCCGCCGGGGTCCCCTGGGGGCCGAGGTCCGGGTGGGAGCGGCCGGCACCTCCTACGGTACGACGAGCGAGATCGACTTCGTGCCCCCCGACGAGGTCGACCTCATGGACGTGTCCCCCAAGCAGATCATCTCCGTGGCCACGGCCATGATCCCGTTCCTCGAGCACGACGACGCCAACCGGGCCCTCATGGGGGCGAACATGCAGCGCCAGGCCGTGTCCCTCGTGCGGGCCGAGGCCCCCTTCATCGGCACCGGCATCGAGCCCCGGGCCGCCCGCGACGCCGGCGACGTCCTCGTGGCCGAGGGCCGGGGGACGGTGGCCGAGGTGAGCGGGTCGCACATCGTGGTGAGCTACGACGCCGGTGAGGCCGGGCCCGGCGGCCGGCCCCTGGGCCGGGCCTACTACCGGGTGGCCAAGTTCCGCCGTTCCAACCAGGGCACCTGCATCAACCAGAAGATCCTCGTCGACGAGGGCGACCGGGTGGCCGCCGGCGACGTGCTGGCCGACGGCCCCTCCACCCACCAGGGGGACATGGCCCTGGGCAAGAACCTCCTCGTCGCCTTCATGCCCTGGGAGGGCTACAACTTCGAGGACGCCATCATCCTCTCCGAGCGCCTCGTGCGCGACGACGTGCTCACCTCGATCCACATCGAGGCCCACGAGGTCGACGCCCGCGACACCAAGCTCGGGGCCGAGGAGATCACCCGCGACATCCCCAACCTCTCCGACGAGATCCTCAAGGACCTCGACGAGCGGGGGATCATCCGGGTGGGGGCCGAGGTCGACGCCGGCGACGTCCTCGTGGGCAAGGTCACCCCCAAGGGCGAGACGGAGCTCACCCCCGAGGAGCGGCTCCTGCGGGCCATCTTCGGCGAGAAGGCCCGGGAGGTGCGCGACACCAGCCTCAAGGTCCCCCACGGGGAGACCGGCAAGGTCATCGACGTGAAGGTCTTCTCCCGGGACGAGCAGCACGAGCTCGCTCCGGGCGTGAACCAGCTCGTGCGGGTCTACGTGGCCCAGAAGCGCAAGATCTCTGAGGGCGACAAGCTCGCCGGGCGCCACGGCAACAAGGGGGTCATCGCCAAGATCCTCCCCATCGAGGACATGCCCCACCTCGCCGACGGCACGCCGGTGGACATCATCCTCAACCCCCTGGGCGTGCCCAGCCGCATGAACGTGGGCCAGGTGCTCGAGGCCCACCTCGGCTACGCCGCCCGGTGGGGCTGGGAGTCGGCCAACGGCCAGGAGGGGACCGGCCGGGCGCCGCGCCAGGTGGCGAGGACGAACCCGGTGACCGAGCCGGCGGTGTGGGTCTCCTCGCCGGTGTTCGACGGCGCCCACTGGGACGAGTCGGGCGACCCCGGTCGCCACCCGACCATCCAGCAGCTCCTGGCCCGGGTGAACCCCGAGGGCCCCGACGGGGAGCGCCTCATCCGCCCCGACGGCAAGGCCGTGCTCTACAACGGGCGGACGGGCGAGCCCTACGACCAGCCCATCACCGTGGGCTACGTCTACATCCTCAAGCTCCTCCACCTGGTGGACGACAAGATCCACGCCCGCTCCACCGGCCCCTACTCGATGATCACCCAGCAGCCCCTGGGCGGGAAGGCCCAGTTCGGGGGCCAGCGGTTCGGGGAGATGGAGGTGTGGGCCCTGGAGGCCTACGGGTCGGCCTACGCCCTCCAGGAGCTGCTCACCATCAAGTCCGACGACGTCCTCGGCCGGGTGAAGGTCTACGAGGCCATCGTGAAGGGCGAGAACATCCCCGAGCCCGGCATCCCCGAGAGCTTCAAGGTCCTCATCAAGGAGATGCAGTCGCTGTGCCTCAACGTCGAGGTGCTGTCGACCACGGGCGAGGAGATCGAGATGCGCGAGCTCGACGAGGACGTGTTCCGCACGGCCGAGGAGCTGGGCATCGACCTCAGCCGTCCCGAGCGGGGGACGGACGAGGAGGACGAACGTCGCCGGGCCGAGCGTGCCGGGCTCTGAGGTTGGGGCCGCCCCTCCTGCCGCGGGCCCTTCGATACGTCTAGTTCGCAAAGAGAGTGAGTGAGTAGTGGACGTCAACACGTTTGATCAGCTGCGCATCGCCCTGGCCACGGCGGACTCCATCCGGACGTGGTCGAACGGCGAGGTGCGCAAGCCCGAGACGATCAACTACCGGACGCTGAAGCCCGAGAAGGACGGGCTCTTCTGCGAGAAGATCTTCGGGCCCACCAAGGACTGGGAGTGCTACTGCGGCAAGTACAAGCGCGTCCGGTTCAAGGGGATCATCTGCGAGCGCTGCGGGGTCGAGGTGACCCGGTCGAAGGTCCGCCGCGAGCGCATGGGCCACATCGAGCTCGCTGCTCCCGTCGTGCACATCTGGTACCTCCGGGGGACGCGGTCCTGGCTCGCCTACCTCCTCATGGGCACCGAGCCCCGGGAGGAGCTCAAGGCCAAGCAGCTCGAGAAGGTCATCTACTTCGCCGCCAACCTCGTCACCTCGGTGGACGAGGAGCGCCGCCACGCCGACCTCACCGAGCTCGAGGGCGAGCTCGCCGAGGAGCTGGCCGAGATCGAGCGTCAGCGCGACGTCGACATCGATCGCCGCTTCGGGCTGCTCGAGACCGAGGTCACCGAGCTCGAGGCCGGCGGGGCCAAGGACTCGGAGATCAAGGCTCGCCAGCGGCTGGCCGAGAAGGAGGTCGCCCTCATCCGGGAGCGGGCCCAGGCCGAGCTCGACCTCGCCCGGCGGGGCTTCGACGAGCTGCGCGACCTCCACCCTCGCCGCATCATCGAGGACGAGGTCCTGTGGCGCCAGCTGCGCGACCGCTACAGCGAGTACTTCAAGGGCGGCATGGGCGCCGACGTCATCGCCGAGCTCATCGCCGAGCTCGACTTCGACGCCGAGGAGACCAAGCTCCGGGAGATGATCGACGCCACCGACGGGCGGCGGCCCCTGTCGGCCCAGCGCAAGCAGAAGGCGATCAAGCGGCTGAAGATCGTCTCGTCCTTCAACCGCCGCGACGAGCAGGGCCGGCGCCTCAACGAGCCCTCGGCCATGATCCTCGAGGCCGTTCCGGTGATCCCACCCGACCTGCGGCCCATGGTCCAGCTCGACGGTGGCCGCTTCGCCACCTCCGACCTCAACGACCTCTACCGTCGGGTCATCAACCGCAACAACCGGCTCAAGCGCCTCTTGGACCTCGGCGCACCCGAGATCATCGTGAACAACGAGAAGCGCATGCTCCAGGAGGCCGTCGACGCCCTCTTCGACAACGGCCGCCGGGGCCGGCCCGTCACCGGCCCGGGCAACCGGCCGCTGAAGTCCCTGTCCGACATGCTCAAGGGCAAGCAAGGCCGGTTCCGCCAGAACCTCCTGGGCAAGCGGGTCGACTACTCGGGGCGCTCGGTCATCGTGGCCGGGCCCACGCTGCGCCTCCACCAGTGCGGGCTGCCCAAGCTCATGGCCCTGGAGCTGTTCAAGCCCTTCGTGATGAAGCGCCTCGTCGACAGCGAGATGGCCCAGAACATCAAGTCGGCCAAGCGCATGGTCGAGCGCCGGCGACCCCAGGTGTGGGACGTGCTGGCCAGCGTCATCACCGAGCACCCGGTCTTCCTCAACCGGGCGCCCACCCTCCACCGCCTGGGCATCCAGGCCTTCGAGCCGGTGCTCGTGGAGGGCAAGGCCATCCAGATCCACCCCCTGGTGTGCGCTGCCTTCAACGCCGACTTCGACGGCGACCAGATGGCGGTGCACCTGCCGCTGTCCTCCGAGGCCCAGGCCGAGGCCCGGGTGCTCATGCTCTCGGCCAACAACGTCCTGTCCCCGGCTCACGGCCGGCCCCTCACCGTGCCCAGCCAGGACATGGTGATCGGCCTCTACTACCTCACCGAGGAGGTCGCCGATGAGCAGGGCGCGGGGCGCAGGTTCCGCCACCCCTGGGAGGTGGAGATGGCCTACGACGCCGGCGACCTCGGCATCCACGCCGCCATCGAGGTGGCCGAGGGCGCCGACGACGAGGGCGCTCCCCGCTACCGGTCCACGACGCCCGGCCGCCTGCTCCTCGAGCAGGCCCTACCCGCCGACTTCTGCGGGCGCTTCGGGTACGTCACCGCCTCCGTCCGCAAGCGCGACGTCACCGACCTGGTGGAGCGGCTGGTGCAGCACTACCCCAAGGCCGAGGTGGCCGCCAGCCTCGACGCCGTCAAGAGCCTGGGCTTTCGGTTCGCGACCCAGTCCGGGCTCACCATCTCCATGGACGACGTGAAGGCCCCCGAGGACAAGGCCGCCATCCTCGACCGCTACGAGCGCGAGGCCGACAAGGTGGAGTCGCAGTTCCGCAAGGGGATCATCACCGACGACGAGCGCCGCCAGAAGGAGATCGAGACCTGGACGAACGCCACCCAGGAGGTGCGGCGCGCCATGGAGCGCAACCTCGGGTCCCTCACCTTCAACCCCATCGACATGATGGTGGGCTCGGGGGCCCGGGGCAACGTCATGCAGGTGACCCAGATCGCCGGCATGAGGGGGTTGGTGGCCAACCCCAGGGGCGAGATCATCCCCCGGCCCATCAAGTCGAACTTCAAGGAGGGCCTCTCGGTGCTGGAGTACTTCATCTCCACCCACGGGGCCCGCAAGGGCCTGGCCGACACCGCCCTGCGTACCGCCGACTCGGGCTACCTCACCCGCCGCCTCGTGGACGTGGCCCAGGAGCTCATCGTCCGGGAGGAGGACTGCGGCACGTCCCGGGGCCTGTGGCTGGAGGACGTGCGGCCCGACGAGCCCGGGCGTCGGTTCAACCTCGAGACCCGGCTCTTCGGTCGGGTCCTCAGCGACGCCGTCACCCTGGCCGACGGCACCGAGCTGGCGGCCGACATCAGCGTCGGGGCCCGGGAGATGGCGCTGCTGCGCGACGACCCCGGGGTGCAGCGGGTACGGGTACGGTCGGTGCTCACCTGCGACGCCGTCCACGGCGTGTGCGCGCTGTGCTACGGCCGATCCATGGCCACGGGCCAGACCATCGAGCTGGGTGAGGCCGTGGGCGTGATCGCCGCCCAGTCCATCGGCGAGCCCGGCACCCAGCTCACCATGCGGACCTTCCACACCGGCGGCATCGCCGAGACCGACATCACCCATGGCCTCCCCCGGGTGGTGGAGCTCTTCGAGGCCCGCACGCCCAAGGGCAAGGCCGTGCTCGTGCGGGCCTCGGGCGTGGTGCGGGTGGCCGACGAGGAGGGCCGGGGTCGCACGCTCACCGTGGTGGCCGACGACGGCAGCGAGGAGGCCTACACCATCACCACCCGCGACCTGGCCCGCCTCGCCGTGCGCAACGGCGAGGAGGTGGCGGCCGGCCAGGCCCTGGTGGAGGGCCCCAAGGACCCCAAGGAGCTCCTCGAGATCAAGGGCATCCGCGAGACCCAGCAGTACCTCGTCGACCAGGTCCAGCTCGTCTACCGGGACCAGGGCGTGTCCATCCACGACAAGCACATCGAGCTCATCGTGCGCCAGATGCTGCGCCGGGTGCTCGTGGCCGAGTCGGGCGAGTCGGCGTTCCTGCCCGGCGAGCGGGTCGACGCCCGGAACTACGCCGAGGCCAACCGGGCCCTCGTCCAGTCGGGCCGGACCCCGGCGGAGGGACGCCCCGAGCTCATGGGGATCACCAAGGCGTCCCTGGCCACCGACTCCTGGCTCTCGGCCGCCTCCTTCCAGGAGACGACCCGGGTGCTCACCGAGGCGGCCATCGAGGGTCGTCACGACCAGCTCCTGGGGTTGAAGGAGAACATCATCATCGGCAAGCTCATCCCCGCCGGGACGGGCATGGCGCGCTACCGGGACTTCGAGGTCACGGCCCCCGACTACGAGCCGCTCCAGTACTACTCCTCCGACGGCGACACCGACCTCGCCGCCTGGCTCGCCAACATCGGCACCGACGACGGTGCCGGGGGCGGGGCCGGGGCGGAGGGCCTGGACGGGGGGGCCGAGGCCGGCGCGGGCGAGGTGGGGGAGGCATCCTTCCTCGCCCCGAGGTCGGGCGACGCCGCCGGCTGACCGGCCGGCCGCCCATGGCCGCCCGACTAGAGTGAGGAACCTGTGCCTACCATCGCCCAACTCGTCCGCAAGGGCCGCGAGTCCAAGTCGGTGAAGACGAAGACCCCGGCGCTGCGGGGCGCCCCCCAGCGGCGGGGCGTGTGCACCCGCGTCTACACCCACACGCCGAAGAAGCCCAACTCGGCGCTGCGCAAGGTGGCCCGGGTGCGGCTCACGACGGGCCAGGAGGTCACCGCCTACATCCCCGGGGTGGGCCACAACCTCCAGGAGCACTCCATCGTGCTCGTCCGGGGGGGGCGGGTGAAGGACTTGCCCGGGGTCCGCTACAAGATCGTGCGGGGGGTGCTCGACGCCTCGGGCGTGCGCGACCGTCGCCAGGCCCGGAGCCGCTACGGCGCCAAGAGGGACACCTGATGCCCCGCAAGGGCCCGCCGCCCCGGCGGGAGCTCATGCCCGATCCCCTCTACCGGTCGGTGCTCGTCACCCAGGTGGTGAACAAGGTGTTGCTCCAGGGCAAGCGGTCGCTGGCCGAGCGCACCGTCTACCAGGCCCTCGACGTGGCCAAGGAGCGCAGCGGCACCGAGCCCCTCACCCTCCTGAAGCGGGCGGTGGAGAACACCCGGCCCCAGCTCGAGGTGAAGAGCCGCCGGGTGGGGGGAGCGACCTACCAGGTACCCGTGGAGGTGCGACCCCGGCGAGCCACCACCCTGGCCATCCGTTGGCTCGTGGGTTACGCCCGCCAGCGACGGGAGAAGACCATGGTGGAGCGCCTGGCCGGGGAGCTCACCGATGCCGCCAACGGCATCGGCTCGGCGGTGAAGCGCCGGGAGGACATGCACAAGATGGCGGAGTCGAACCGAGCGTTCGCCCACTACCGCTGGTAGCCCTCGGGGGGGCTCGCCCCCCCGAGTGCCCCCCGAGAGGCGTGGGGGCCCTCGGGGGGCTTCGCCCCCCCGAGCGCCCCCCGAAAGGGTTTGGGGCGCCTGTGGCGCACTGCCTCCCTGTTCCGGCCGGCGTGGGGCCGGCCGGTGGGCGGGCTTCGCCGCCCAGGGGGTAAGGACTCGTTCGAGGCCCTGCGAAGATCGACCAAGAGAACCACGGACACGAGAGAAAGCACCATGGCTGACGCAGCACCGAAGCGAGACGTACCGCTGGAGCGGGTTCGCAACATCGGGATCATGGCCCACATCGACGCGGGCAAGACCACGACGACCGAGCGGATCCTCTACTACACGGGCAAGACCTACAAGATCGGTGAGGTCCACGAGGGCGCGGCGGTCATGGACTGGATGGTCCAGGAGCAGGAGCGGGGGATCACCATCACCTCGGCCGCCACCACGTGCCAGTGGCGGGACGTGCGCATCAACATCCTCGACACGCCCGGCCACGTGGACTTCACCGTCGAGGTGGAGCGGTCCCTGCGGGTGCTCGACGGCGCCGTGGCGGTGTTCGACGCCGTCGCCGGGGTGGAGCCCCAGACCGAGACCGTGTGGCGCCAGGCGAACCGGTACGGAGTGCCCCGCATCTGCTTCGTCAACAAGATGGACCGGATCGGTGCCGACTTCTTCGCCGCCGTCGACAACATCGTGGAGCGGCTCGAGGCCCGCCCGGCCGTGGTCCAGATCCCCATCGGGGCCGAGGGCCACTTCCGGGGCATGGTCGACCTCCTCAACATGAAGGCCCTCGTGTGGGAGGAGGGCATGGGCGAGCGCTGGGAGGTCACCGACATCCCGGCCGAGCTGGTCGGCGACGCCCAGCAGTGGCGCCAGCGGCTCATCGACGTCCTGTCCCACCACGACGACAACATCATGGAGCGCTTCGTCGCCGACGAGGAGATCACCGCTGACGATCTCCGGGCCGCCCTTCGGTCGGGCACGCTGGCCAACGAGATCGTGCCCGTGCTCTGCGGGTCGGCGTTCAAGAACAAGGGCGTGCAGCCCCTCCTCGACGCCGTCATCGACTACCTGCCGAGCCCGGCCGACCTCCCCGCGGTGAAGGGCCTCGACCTCAAGCGCATCGAGGAGCTCGAGCGGCCCCCCGACGACCGGGCCCCCTTCTCCGCCCTGGCCTTCAAGATCATGAGCGACCCCCACGTGGGCAAGGTCACCTACTTCCGGGTCTACTCGGGCACCATGGAGAAGGGCCAGGCGGTGCGCAACTCCACCAAGGATCGCAAGGAGCGCATCGGGCGCATCCTCCAGATGCACGCCAACCACCGGGAGGACCGCGACGCCGTCTTCACCGGCGACATCGTCGCCGCCGTGGGCCTCAAGCAGACGACCACCGGCGACACCCTCTGCGACCTCAACACCCCCATCATCCTCGAGGCGCTCGAGTTCCCCGAGCCGGTCATCCACGTGGCCATCGAACCCATGACCAAGGTCGACCACGACAAGCTGGCCGACGCCCTCATGCGCCTCGCCGACGAGGACCCCACCTTCCAGCGCCACACCGACACCGAGACGGGCCAGACCATCATCGCCGGGATGGGCGAGCTCCACCTCGACGTGCTCGTCGACCGCATGCTCCGGGAGTTCAAGGTCGACGCCAACGTGGGCAAGCCCCAGGTGGCCTACCGGGAGACGATCTCCCGCCCCGTCACCGGCATCGACGAGCGCTACGTGCGCCAGAGCGGGGGCCGGGGCCAGTTCGGCCACGTCGTCCTCGACCTCGAGCCCACCGGCCCGGGGGGAGGCTACGAGTTCGTCGACAAGATCACCGGGGGGGTCGTCCCCCGGGAGTACATCCCCGCCGTCGACGCCGGGATCCAGGAGGCGCTCCAGAACGGGGTGCTGGCCGGCTACCCCATGGTCGACGTGCGGGCCACCCTCGTCCACGGCTCCTACCACGAGGTCGACTCCTCGGAGATGGCCTTCCGCATCGCCGGGTCGATGGCGGTGAAGAAGGCCGCCCACCAGGCCCACCCCGTGCTCCTCGAGCCCATCATGGCCGTGGAGGTCGTGACCCCCGAGGACTACATGGGCGACGTCATCGGCGACCTCTCCAGCCGGCGGGGCAAGGTCGAGGGCATCACCCAGCGGGGCTCGAGCCAGGTGATCCCCGCTCAGGTGCCCCTCGCCGAGATGTTCGGCTACGCTACCGACCTACGGTCGCGGACCCAGGGGCGCGCGACCTACTCGATGCAGTTCCACTCGTACCAGGAGGTCCCGGTGGCGGTCTCCCGCGAGATCGTGGCCCGGGCCCGGGGCGAGTAGGCGGATCGGACACCAACAGCTCGCTCGCCGTAGGGGCATGGCCCTGCCGGGAAAGGATTCAGCATGGCCAAGGAGAAGTTCGAGCGGTCCAAGCCGCACATCAACATCGGCACCATGGGCCACATCGACCATGGCAAGACGACCCTCACCGCGGCCATCACCAAGGTCCTCCACGAGAAGAACCCCGGCGTGAACGCCTACGCCTTCGAGGACATCGACAAGGCCCCCGAGGAGAAGGCCCGGGGCATCACCATCCAGATCGCCCACGTGGAGTACGAGACCGACAGCCGCCACTACGCCCACGTCGACATGCCCGGCCATGCCGACTACATCAAGAACATGATCACCGGGGCGGCCCAGGTGGACGGGGCCATCCTCGTGGTCTCGGCGGCCGACGGCCCCATGCCCCAGACCCGCGAGCACGTGCTCCTCGCCCGCCAGGTGGGCGTGCCCTACATCATCGTGGCCCTCAACAAGGCCGACATGGTGGAGGACGAGGAGCTCCTCGACCTCGTCGAGCTCGAGGTCCGCGAGCTGCTGAGCGAGTACGAGTTCCCCGGCGACGACACCCCCATCGTGAGGGTGTCGGCCCTCAAGGCCCTCGAGGGGGATGCCGATGCCGCCACCCAGGTCCTCGACCTCATGGCCCAGGTCGACACCTACATCCCCGAGCCCGAGCGCGACGTGCAGAAGCCCTTCCTCATGCCCATCGAGGACGTCTTCTCCATCACTGGCCGGGGCACGGTGGTGACCGGCCGGGTGGAGCAGGGCGTGGTGAAGACGGGCGAGACCATCGAGATCGTCGGCATCCGCGACACCCAGACCACGGTGTGCACCGGCGTGGAGATGTTCCGCAAGGTCCTCGACGAGGGCCGGGCCGGCGACAACGTGGGCGTGCTCCTGCGGGGCACGAAGAAGGAGGAGGTGCAGCGCGGCCAGGTGGTGTGCAAGCCCGGCTCGATCACGCCTCACACGAGCTTCGAGGCCCAGGTCTACGTCCTGAAGAAGGACGAGGGCGGCCGCCACACCCCGTTCTTCGACAACTACCGACCCCAGTTCTACTTCCGCACCACCGACGTCACCGGGCAGATCAAGCTGCCGGAGGGCACCGAGATGATCATGCCCGGCGACAACACGACGATGAGCGTGGAGCTCATCCAGCCCATCGCCATGGACGAGGGCCTGCGCTTCGCCATCCGCGAGGGCGGCCGCACCGTCGGTGCCGGCCGGGTCGTCAAGATCAACAAGTAGCCGTGGCCCAGAAGATCAGGATCCGGCTCAAGGCCTACGACCACGAGATCGTCGACCAGTCGACGAAGAAGATCGTGGAGACGGTGGTGCGCACCCAGGCCAACGTGCGGGGACCGGTGCCCCTGCCCACGGAGAAGCGGCGGTGGACGGTCATCCGCTCGCCCCACAAGGACAAGGACTCCCGCGAGCACTTCGAGATGCGGGTCCACAAGCGCCTCCTCGACATCCTCGAGCCCAGCCCCAAGACGGTCGACTCCCTCCAGCGCCTCGACCTGCCGGCCGGGGTGGACATCGAGATCAAGATCCAGCAGGTCTGAGGTGGTCGAGGGCTTCGTCGACGTCGCCGGTGTCGACGAGGTCCCCGAGCGGGACCCCCTCGGCGTCCAGGCCCACGGCTACCGGGTCGCCCTCTTCCGCACCGCCGAGGGCTTCAGCGCCCTGTGGTCGCGCTGCCCCCATGCCGGCGGGCCCCTGGACGAGGGCTACGTGAAGGACGGCGTGGTCGCCTGCCCGTGGCACGGGAGCATGTTCCGGGTGGACGACGGCGAGTGCCTGGCCGGCCCGGCCACCGAGGGGGCCCAGGCCTTCGACGTGGAGGTGACCGGCGGGCGGATCCTCGTGGGACCGCCCCCGCCGGGGATGGAGCCCCCGCCCCCCTCGCTCTTCGATCTCACCGGGGGCTAGGCATCCCCCCACGAGGCCGGCCGGCGGCGGCGAACCGACCGTCGGCGAGCACGGGGACGACGTCGGTCACGTCCGGGGCGCCGGCCCAGGTGAGCTCGTCGGCCTGGCCGCTCACCACCAGGGCCTGGCCCGAGGTCGACTCCCGGAGGGCGGCGTCCAGGTGCGGGCGGGCCGCCTCCCAGGCCGCGACGGCGGCGCCGGCCTCGGGCGACACCGGTGTCGCCGGGGCCAGGTCCAGGGCGGCGGCGAGGATGGCCCCCGCGCCCAGTTGGTCCTCGATCGCCACCCGCAGGCCGCCGGCACGCCACCGGTCGCCGGCGGCGACCACGAGGGTGGGGGCCTCGAGGGCCAGCGCCCGGGCGGCCACGGCCCGGGCGTTGCGGAGGCAGCCGACGAGCACCGTGCACCCCCGTGCCCCGGCGGTGAGCGCCAGGCCACCGCCGCCGTCGGCGAGCACCACCTCGGACCCGGCGGGCACGGCGGCCAGGGCGGCGGCGGCGCCGGCCTCGCCGGCGGGGGCGACCACCTGGGCGCCCGACCGCTCGGCCACCCGGCGGGCGTAGGCAGCATGACCGGGCCGCAGGGGCCTCACGTCGACGCCCCGCTCGGCGGCCACGGTCACCGCGGTGGAGAAGCCGAGGACGTCGACCACCACCACGGTGCCGGCCAGGCGCCCGGCTTCGGCCAGCCCGGCGGACCCCCACTCGAGGTGCATGGCGGCCCAGGGTAGGGGCCCGACCGCCGAGCCGTCGGAGGGGCGGGGTTGGTACCGCTATACTCGTTGCCTCCGGTGTCCGTGCCGCTCGGTGAGCAGGCCGGGTGCCCCGCCCGGACGGCCGGGCCCGCCCCGAACGATCCAGCTCCGACCGATCCAGCCCGACCTGTCCGCCCCAGCCCGCCAACCCAGCCCGCTCCAACCAGTCCGACGTCCTCGCCTGCCGGCTCGACCGGGACGGCGGGGCGCAACCATCGATGCTCCGCCGGTTCGCCGTGCGGAGCATGCGCGTGAGGGATGAGCTCGAGGAACCCATGGCAACGAAGTCCATCGTCGGGGTCAAGGTGGGCATGACCCAGGTGTGGGACGACGCGAACCGGGCCATCCCGGTGACCGTCGTGGCCGTCGCCCCCTGCCGGGTGGTGCAGGTGAAGACCCCGGCGACCGACGGGTACGGCGCCGTGCAGGTCACCTACGGGTCGCTGAAGCCCTCGAAGCTGTCCAAGCCCGAGCTCGGCCACTTCGCCGCTGCCGGGGTGGAGCCCGGTCGCCGCCTCGTCGAGCTCCGCATCGACGAGCCCGAGCGCTACGAGGTGGGCCAGGAGCTGCGGGCCGACCTCTTCGTGGCCGGCGAGCGGGTCGACGTCACGGGCGTGAGCAAGGGCAAGGGCTTCGCCGGGGTCATGAAGCGCCACAACTTCGGGGGCCTGGGCGCCAGTCACGGCGCCCACAAGGTGCACCGGGCTCCGGGCTCCATCGGCGCCTGCGCCACCCCCTCGCGGGTGTTCAAGGGGACCCGCATGGCCGGGCGCATGGGCCACGAGAGGGTCACCGTGCTCAACCTCGAGGTCGTGTCCTCCGACGGCGAGCGCGAGGTCGTCCTCCTCCGGGGGGCGGTCCCCGGGGCCCGGGGCGGCCTGGTGGTCCTGCGCGACGCCGTGGCCGGCCGGGCCCCGAGCGCAGGGGTGGCGTGATGGCCACGGTCGCCGTGCGGTCGGTCTCCGGTGACCAGGTGGGGACCATCCGCCTCGACCCGGTGCTCTTCGATGTCGAGCCCAACGAGGCCGTGCTCCACCAGGTGGTGAACGGCCAGCGGGCCGGGGCCCGGGCGGGCGGCCACAGCACCCGGTCCCGGGCCGAGGTGGCCGGGGGCGGGTCCAAGCCCTGGCGCCAGAAGGGCAGCGGCCGGGCCCGCCAGGGCTCGATTCGTGCTCCCCAGTGGCGGGGGGGCGGAGTGGCCATGGGTCCCAAGCCCCGCGACTACCGCCAGCGCACCCCCAAGAAGATGATCCAGCTCGCCCTGCGCGGCGCCCTGTCGGACCGGGCTCGCAGCGGGAACGTGGTCGTGGTGGACGACTGGCCCTTCACCGAGCCCAGCACCCGGCGGGCCCGGGAGGCGCTGGCCGCCCTGGGCGTGGCCCGCCGGGTGCTCGTGGTCCTCGGGCCCGAGGCCGAGGTAGCTCGCCGGTCCCTGCGCAACCTCCCCGCCGTGCACCTCGTCGCGCCCGGCGAGCTCAACGCCTACGACGTCCTCTGCGCCGACTGGGTGGTGTTCACCCGGGCCACGCTGCCCGGCCTCACCACCGAGACCGATCCCGGGGCCGGGTGATGGATCCCCGCCGCGTCATCATCCGCCCGGTCGTGAGCGAGAAGTCCTATGCCCTGCTCGACGACAACGTCTACACCTTCGTCGTCGATCCCCGGGCCACGAAGGTCGACGTCCGCAACGCCGTGGAGGAGATCTTCGACGTCCGGGTCCTGGCCGTGAACACCCTCAACCGGCGTGGCAAGCGCAAGCGCAACCGGCGCTCGATGACCTTTGGCACCCGCCCGTCGACGAAGCGGGCCGTGGTCACCCTTGCCGCCGACAGCAAGATCGACCTCTTCGAGACCTGAGAGGCCCTCCATGCCCCTACGCAGCCGCAAGCCCACGAGCGCCGGACGCCGGTTCCAGACCGTCTCGGACTTCGTCGAGATCACCCGGTCGAAGCCGGAGAAGTCCCTCGTGGCCCCGCGCCCGCGCACCGGCGGCCGCAACGCCCACGGCCGCAAGACGGCCCGCCACCGGGGCGGGGGCCACAAGCGCCAGTACCGGCTCGTGGACTTCCGCCGGGACAAGGACGGGGTCCCGGCCAAGGTGGCCGCCATCGAGTACGACCCCAACCGCAACGCCCGCATCGCCCTGCTCCACTACCTCGACGGGGAGAAGCGCTACATCCTGGCCCCGGCGCGGCTGCGGGTTGGCGACCGGGTGGAGTCGGGCCAGCGGGCCGAGATCCGCGCCGGCAACGCCCTGGCCCTGCGCTACATCCCCGTGGGCACCGTCGTCCACAACGTGGAGCTCAAGCCCGGGGGCGGGGGCAAGCTCGGCCGGGGAGCGGGCACGAGCATCCAGGTCGTGGCCAAGGAGGGGGACTTCGCCACCCTTCGGCTCCCCTCCACGGAGATGCGCCGGGTCCCCATCGACTGCAAGGCCACCGTCGGGGAGGTCGGCAACCCCGAGGCCGAGCTCGTGTCGCTGGGCAAGGCGGGCCGGAACCGCTGGAAGGGCGTGCGCCCCCAGACCCGGGGCGTGGCCATGAACCCCGTCGACCACCCCATGGGGGGAGGGGAGGGCAAGTCCTCGGGCGGTCGCCACCCCAGCTCGCCGTGGGGCAAGCCCGAGGGCCGCACCCGCCGCCGGGGCAAGCCCTCCGACCAGCTCATCGTCCGCCGCCGCCGCACCCGAGGAGCCCGGAGGTAACCCATGGCTCGCAGCCTGAAGAAGGGCCCGTTCGTCGACGACCACCTCCTGCGCAAGGTCGACGCCCTCAACGCCTCGGGGGACAAGCGGGTCATCAAGACGTGGTCGCGGCGCTCGACCATCATCCCCGACATGGTGGGCCACACCATCGCCGTCCACGACGGGCGCAAGCACGTCCCCATCTACGTGACCGAGTCGATGGTGGGCCACAAGCTCGGCGAGTTCGCCCACAGCCGCACCTTCCGGTTCCACGCCGGCCAGGAGCGGGCGGGGAGGCGCTGATGACCGGTCCCAAGCTCAACGAGCGCCCGGTGCTGCGGCGGCGCATCGATGGCCCGGCTCGCCCCCTGGCCACCCCCACCACCACCACCCGGGCCATGGTCCGCTACGCCCGGGTCTCGGCCTACAAGGTTCGGGAGGTGCTCGACCTCATCCGCGGCTGCCACGTCGATCGAGCCCGCGAGGTCCTCCAGTCCTGCGACCGCGATGCCGCCCTCCTCGTGGGCAAGGTCCTGGCCTCGGCGGTGGCCAACGCCGAGCACAACGACGCCGTCAACCCCGAGGAGCTCTTCGTCTCCGCCTGCTTTGCCGACGAGGGGCCGACCCTCAAGCGGTGGCGGCCCCGAGCCCGGGGCCGGGCCACCCGCATCCGCAAGCGCACCTGCCACGTCACCGTGGTGGTGAGCCGCCTGCCCGAGGCCGAGCTCCGCAAGCGGCGAGCGGCCCGGGCCCCCACCGCCGACCGCCGCCGCCGCCAGACCGGGACCCGGGCCGCCGAGGAGCGGGCCCGCCGGGTGCGCAAGGCCCAGGAGGCAGCCGGCCAGGCCCCGCCGGCCGAACCCACCGAGGGCCCGGCGTCCGAGAGCCCGGCGGCCGAGGGCCCGGCATCCGAGGGCCCGGCGTCCGAGGGCCCGGCGTCCGAGGGCCCGGCATCCGAGGGCCCGGCATCCGAGGGCCCGGCATCCGAGGGCCCGGCGTCCGAGAGCCCGGCATCCGAGGGCCCGGCATCCGAGGGCCCGGCATCCGAGAGCCCGGCATCCGAGAGCCCGGCGGCCGGTGGCGAGGGTTCGACGGGCGACCTGAAGGGCGGCGAGTAGCCATGGGCCAGAAGGTCAACCCCTACGGGTTCCGCCTCGGCGTCACCACCGACTGGAAGTCTCGGTGGTTCACCGACCGCGACTACACCGACTACCTCATCGAGGACTGGAAGATCCGCGACTACCTCATGGGCGAGCTGCCCCATGCCGCCATCAGCCGCGTCGAGGTGGAGCGCACCCGGGACCGGCTCCGGGTCGACGTGCACACCGCCCGACCGGGCATCGTCATCGGCCGGCGGGGGGCCGAGGCCGACCGGCTCCGCACCCACCTGGCCAAGCTCTCGGGCAACCCGAAGATCCAGCTCAACATCCAGGAGATCAAGCAGCCCGAGCTCGACGCCGCCCTCATCGCCCAGGGGGTGGCCGACCAGCTCGCCGGGCGGGTGAGCTTCCGCCGGGCCATGAAGCGCGCCGTGCAGAACGCCCAGAAGGCCGGCGCCCTCGGCATCCGGGTCCAGTGCTCGGGCCGCCTGGGGGGCTCGGAGATGTCCCGCAGCGAGTGGTACCGGGAGGGCCGGGTGCCCCTCCACACCCTGCGGTCCGACATCGACTACGGCTTCCGAGAGGCACGCACCACCTTCGGTCGCATCGGGGTGAAGGTCTGGCTCTACAAGGGCGACATCCTCCCCTACAAGACCTCGGCCGAGGACAAGATCACCCGGGAGGCGGCCATGGCCGTGGGCGAGACGTCGGGCCCGGCCCGCGCCGGCCGGCGCCTCATCTCCGCTGGCGGCGGCCGCCGCCGCCCCGAGGGGGAGGCCCCGGCCCCGGCCCCGGAGGGCGCCAGCGAGGGCGAGGACTCCCCGGTGGAGCCCCAGCCCCTCCTCAAGGAGGCCGATCCCGAGCTCGAGCGCCTCCTGGCTGAGGAGGAGGAGATCGAGCGTCGCACCCGCCAGCACCACGAGACGCCTCACTTCCCGGCGGGTGACGACTGATGCTCATGCCCAAGAAGGTGAAGCACCGCAAGCAGCACCGGGGCCGCCTGACGGGCCAGGCCAAGGGCGGTACCGAGATCACCAACGGCGACTTCGGCATCCAGGCCCTGGAGCCGGGGTGGATCACCGCCCGTCAGATCGAGGCCGCCCGGATCGCGATGACCCGTCACATCCGCCGGGGCGGCAAGGTCTGGATCCGGATCTTCCCCGACAAGCCGGTCACCGAGAAGCCGGCCGAGACCCGCATGGGCTCGGGCAAGGGCAACCCCGAGCGCTGGGTGGCCGTGGTGAAGCCCGGTCGCATCATGTTCGAGCTCGCCGGGGTGCCCGAGTCGCTGGCCCGGGCCGCCCTGGAGCGGGCCATCCAGAAGCTGCCCATCAAGGCCAAGGTCGTGGCCCGGCTGGAGGAGGGCTGATGGCCCGGGCCGGCGAGCTGCGGGAGCTGGGCCTCACCGAGCTCGAGGACCGCTTGACCGAGGTCCGCCAGGAGCTCTTCAACCTCCGGTTCCAGCACGCCACCGGGCAGCTCGACAACTACGCCCGCCTGGGGCAGGTCCGGCGCGACGTGGCTCGTATCGCCACCCTCATCACCGAGCGGGTCGAGGAGGAGGCGGCCGAGGCCGAGGAGGCCGAGGCGGTGGCCGCCTCGCCGCGCCCCGCAGGCCGGGGACGGCGACGGCTCTTCGGCAGCCGCCCGGGTCCCGCTCCCGGCATTCCCTCCGAGACGGGCGACGACGCCGGCATCCCCGCCCCCGACGAGGCCCCGGCCGGCGGGGCCGACTCCCAGGACAGAGGTGAGCCCACGTGAGCGACGCGCCCGGAGCAACATCGCCGGCGGCCCGGCCCAACGCCCGCAAGGTGCGGGAGGGCACGGTCGTCTCGGCGGCCATGGAGCGCACGGTGGTGGTGGCCGTGGTCGACCGCGTCCGCCACCGGCGCTACGCCAAGATCGTGCGGCGCACCCGGCGACTCCAGGCCCACGATCCCGCTGACGACCTCCAAGTGGGCGACCGGGTCCGGATCGCCGAGACCCGGCCCCTCTCGAAGCACAAGCGCTGGCGCGTGGTCGAGGTGCTGGAGCGAGCCCGATGATCCAGCAGGAGACCCGCCTGAGGGTGGCCGACAACTCCGGGGCCAAGGAGGTGCTCTGCATCAAGGTGCTGGGCGGCTCCGGCCGCCGCTACGCCTCGATCGGTGACACCATCGTGGCCACCGTGAAGGACGCCCTCCCGGGCGCGGCGGTGAAGAAGGGCGACGTGGTGCGCTGCGTGGTGGTGCGGACCCGCAAGGAGAACCGCCGGGTCGACGGGTCCTACATCCGCTTCGACGAGAACGCCGCCGTGCTCATCAACGACCAGCAGCAGCCTCGGGGTACGCGCATCTTCGGCCCCGTGGGCCGGGAGCTCCGGGACCGGCGGTTCATGAAGATCGTGTCGCTGGCACCGGAGGTCCTGTGATGCCGGCGATGGGCAGGGTGGGCCGAGCGCGGGGAGCGGGGGACCCCGGGCCCGGGGCCAGGACGAGGAGCGTGCCGGGGTGAAGGTTCGCAAGGGTGATCACGTGCGGGTGCTGACCGGCAAGGACCGTGGTGCCGAGGGCGAGGTGCTGCGCGCCCTGCCGGCCGAGGGCAAGGTGATCGTCGACGGGGTCAACATGGTGAAGAAGCACCAGCGGGCCCTGCGGGCCACCATGCAGGCCGGGATCATCGACCGCGACATGCCCATCCCGGTGGCGAACGTGGCCCTCGTCTGCGGGCGCTGCGGGCCCACGAGGGTGGGGTACCGCTTCGAGGGCGACACCAAGGTCCGGGTCTGCAAGAAGTGCAAGGGCGAGCTGTGAGGCGATGCGGCCCCGGGGGCACACCCTCCGAGGGGGGCCGGTGATGGCCGACGCAGCCGGCGGGCGGACGGCGAAGGACGCCCCCGCCCGCGCTCAGGGCGGCCGGGCCGGGAGGTCGAGGTCGCGGGGTGAGGGCGCCGCGGCGTTCGTAGACCGGCCCGTCCCCCGGCTCAAGGCCCGCTACCAGTCGTCGCTGCGCGAGCAGCTCCGGCGGTCCCTGGGGCTGGGCAACCTCATGGAGGTACCCACGCTGGAGAAGATCGTCGTGAACATGGGCGTGGGGGCGGCAGTCGCCCAGCCCTCGCTGCTCGAGGGGGCGGTGGCCGACCTCACCGTGATCACCGGCCAGAAGCCTCTGGTCACCCGGGCCCGGCGCTCCATCGCCGGGTTCAAGCTGCGGGAGGGGAACGCCATCGGGGCCAAGGTCACCCTCCGGGGCGACCGGATGTGGGAGTTCCTCGATCGGCTCGTGAGCGTGGCCATCCCCCGCATCCGCGACTTCCGGGGCCTACCCCCCGACTCCTTCGACGGTCGCGGCAACTACACGTTCGGGGTCAACGAGCAGCTCATCTTCCCCGAGATCGACTACGACAAGGTCGACGCCACCCGGGGCATGGACATCACCATCGTCACCTCGGCCCGCGGCGACGCCGCCGGGCGGGCCCTGCTCGAGGCGTTCGGCTTCCCGTTCCGCCGGCTGGCCGCCAGTTGAGCGGCCCGCCGGGCACTGTCACAGGCGGGGCAACGGCCCCGCCGGGAGGTTAGGCATGGCCAAGAAGGCCCTTGTCCACAAGCAACAGCGCAAGCCCAAGTTCAAGGTGCGGGCCTATCACCGGTGCCGCCGCTGCGGCCGCCCCCGCGCCGTGTACCGAGACTTCGGGCTGTGCCGCGTCTGCCTCCGGGAGATGGTGCATGCCGGCGAGGTGCCGGGCGTGACGAAGGCGAGCTGGTGAGGGGAGGAGCGACGCCGTGACCATGACCGACCCCATCGCCGACATGCTCACCCGGATCCGCAATGCCGGGGTGGCCACCCGGCCGACCGTGCGCATGCCGTCCTCCAAGCTCAAGGAGGCCCTGGCCGGCATCCTCGCCCGCGAGGGCTACGTGGAGGGCTTCACCACGGGCGAGGACCCCAAGCGCCCGGGGCGGGTGCTGGAGATCACCCTCAAGTACTCCGACGACCGCCGCTCGAGCATCTCCGGGCTGCGGCGCATCTCCAAGCCCGGCCTGCGGGTCTACACCAAGGCCGACGGCCTCCCCCGGGTGCTCGGGGGCCTCGGGGTGGCGGTGCTGTCCACCAGCCACGGGCTCATGACCGACCGCGAGGCGCGCCAGCGGCGGGTGGGGGGGGAGGTCTTGTGCTACGTGTGGTGAGCCCCCGTGAGGTCCCACCCCGCCGAGCCCGGAGCAGCTGCTGATGTCGCGCGTCGGACGATCCCCCATACCCGTGCCCTCGGGCGTCGAGGTCACCCTCGACGGCCGGAGCGTGACCGTGCGCGGCCCGAAGGGCGAGCTCGCCCGCACGCTGCCGGGGGAGATCACCGTGCGCCAGGAGGACGGCGAGCTCCTGTGCGAGCGCCCCGACGACCAGCGCCACAACCGGGCCCTCCACGGGCTCACCCGGTCGCTCGTGCACAACATGGTCGTAGGCGTGACCGACGGGTTCGTCAAGGAGCTCGAGATCGTGGGGGTCGGCTACCGGGCCTCGGCCGCCTCGCCCACCCTGCTGGAGCTGGCCCTGGGCTTCAGCCACCAGGTTCGGGTGAGCGCCCCCGAGGGCATCACCTTCGAGGTGCCGGCCCCTACCCGGATCGTCGTCCGGGGCATCAGCAAGGAGGCGGTCGGCCAGACGGCGGCGAACATCCGGAGCCTGCGCAAGCCCGAGCCCTACAAGGGCAAGGGCGTGCGCTACGCCGACGAGGTGGTGCGCCGCAAGGCAGGGAAGACGCAGAAGTGACCTCTCGCTCCGCAGCCCGCATGGAAGCCCGCCGCCGCCGCCACCGGCGGGTGCGCAAGCGCGTCCGGGGCACCCCCGAGCGGCCCCGCCTCGCCGTGTTCCGGTCCAACCGCCACATCAGCGCCCAGGTCATCGACGACGTGGCCGGGCACACGCTGGCCGCCGCCAGCTCGACCGAGCCCGCCCTGCGGAGCGGTGCGACCGGCAACCGGGAGGCGGCTACGGCCGTGGGCCGCCTCGTCGCCGAGCGGGCCCGGGCCGCCGGCATCGCCCGGGTCACCTTCGACCGCGGCGGGTTCAAGTACCACGGCCGGGTGGCGGCCCTGGCCAACGCCGCCCGCCAGGCGGGCCTGGAGCTCTGAGGACCATGGCTGAGGACCAGTACCCCGAGCGGGTCATCCACATCAATCGAGTAGCCCCCGCCCCGCGGGCACGGAGGTGTCGCCGCCATGGCTGAGAACCAGTACCCCGAGCGGGTCATCCACATCAATCGGGTAGCAAAGGTCGTGAAGGGCGGGCGGCGGTTCTCCTTCACCGCGCTCGTGGTGGTGGGGGACGGCGCCGGCAAGGTCGGCCTGGGCTACGGGAAGGCCAAGGAGGTGCCCTCGGCCATCCAGAAGGGGGTGGAGGAGGCCCGCAAGAACCTCTTCGACGTACCCCTGGCCGGATCGACCATCATCCACCCCCAACTCGGCGTGAGCGGGGCCGGGCGGGTGCTGCTGAAGCCGGCGGCGCCGGGCACCGGGGTGATCGCCGGGGGGGCGGCCCGGGCCATCCTCGAGTCCGCCGGCATCCACGACATCCTGGCCAAGTCGCTCGGCTCCTCGAACGTCTTGAACGTGGCCCTGGCCACCATCGCCGGGCTCAAGGCCCAGCGCCGGCCCGAGGACATCGCCGCCGCCCGGGGCCGCTCGCCCGAGGAGGTCACCCCCCCGGGGCTCTACCGCGCCTACATGGAGACCCGGCGGGGTCCCCACGTGCCCAGCGAGGTGGCGTGATGGCCGGCGGCGGGCTGCGGGTCACCCAGGTCCGGTCGAGCATCGGGGTGAAGCCCCGGCACCGGGGCACGCTGCGGGCCCTGGGCCTGGGCCGCATCGGCCGGAGCAACGTGCTGGCCGACCGGCCCGAGATCCGGGGCATGCTGGCCCGCGTGCGCCACCTCGTCGAGGTGGCCGAGCTCGAGGAGGAGGTGAAGGCATGAAGCCCCACGACCTGCACCCGCCGCCAGGCTCGACCCGCCCCCGCCGGCGCGTGGGCCGGGGCACGGCGGGCAAGGGGGGCAAGACCGCGGGCCGGGGCACGAAGGGCCAGGGGGCGCGCGACACCGTGCCCACGGGCTTCGAGGGGGGCCAGATGCCGCTCCACCGGCGGGTGCCCAAGCTCAAGGGGTTCCGCAACCCCTTCCGGGTGGCCTACGCGGTGGTGAACCTCGACGGGCTCGACCGGGCCGAGGGCGCCGAGCTCGACCCCGACCGCCTGCGGGCCCAGGGGCTCGTGCGCAAGCAGGGCCTGGTGAAGGTGCTCGGCCGGGGCAGCATCGCCCGGCCGGTCAAGGTGTCGGCCCATGCCTTCTCGGCCTCCGCGAGGGCCGCCATCGAGGCCGCAGGGGGTAGCGTGGAGGTCCTGCCGCCGCCGTTCGGCAACGGTCGGCCCCCGGCCCGCGGGAACGCCTTGAGCAACCGCTAGCCGTGGCCTACCGCCGCCGCCGGGCGCCGGTCACCGCTCGCCACCCGGTCCCCACCTGAGGAAGATCCGTGCTCTCGAGCTTCAAGAACATGTTCAGGATCCCCGACCTGCGGAACAAGATCCTGTTCACGCTCTTCATCATCCTGCTCTATCGGCTGGGGTCGAACCTCACCGTCCCGGGCATCGACTTCGGCGCCGTTCAGGAGCTCAACAGCCAGGCTGAGCGCGGTGGGGTGCTGGGCTTCCTCAACCTCTTCTCGGGGGGCGCTCTCACCCAGATGGCGGTCTTCGCCCTGGGGATCATGCCCTACATCACGAGCTCCATCATCATGCAGCTCCTGGCGGTGGTCATCCCCAAGATCGAGCAGTGGCAGCAGCAGGGGGCGGTGGGCCAGAAGAAGATCACCCAGTGGACCCGCTACATGACCGTGGGGCTGGCCATCCTCCAGGCCACGGGCATCACCTACCAGTTCAACAACGGGCTCCTGGGCGGCGGCCAGACGAACCTCCCCCTGGTGAGCACGTTCGACGTGCCCCACGTGGCCCTCATCGTCCTCACCATCACTGCCGGCACCGCCGTGGTCATGTGGATGGGGGAGCTCATCACCCAGCGGGGCATCGGCAACGGGATGTCGATCCTCATCTTCGCCAACGTCGTGGCCCGGATGCCGGCCCAGCTCGGCAGCATCCGAGCCGAGGGCGACAACATCATCTTCGGCATCGTCATGGTGGTCGGCCTGGCCATGATCGTGGCGATCGTCTTCGTCGAGCAGGGCCAGCGCCGCATCCCCGTGCAGTTCGCCAAGCGGGTGGTCGGGCGCCGCATGTACGGCGGCCAGAGCACCTACATCCCGCTCAAGGTCAACCAGGCCGGCGTCATCCCCATCATCTTCGCCAGCTCGGTGCTCTACTTCCCGGTGCTGCTCTCCAACGTGGTGCAGTGGCAGTGGGTCGTGAACTTCATCAACAACAACCTCGTGCAACCGGACAACTTCTGGTACATCTCCATCTACGGCGTGCTCATCGTGTTCTTCACGTACTTCTACACCGCCATCACCTTCAACCCCCAGCAGCAGGCCGACATCATCCGCAAGCAGGGCGGCTTCATCCCCGGCATCCGCCCCGGCCCGCCCACCGAGCGCTACCTGGCCACGATCCTCAGCCGCATCACCCTGCCGGGGTCGCTCTTCCTCGCCGCCATCGCCCTCGTGCCCCAGATCGCCCTCGCCGTCTACGACGTGCGGGGCTTCCCCTTCGGGGGGACGACCATCCTCATCGCCGTGGGCGTGGCCCTCGAGACCATGAAGCAGGTCGACAGCCAGCTCATGATGCGAAACTATGAAGGGTTCCTTACCTGACCTGGTGCGGGGCAGGGGCCCGGAGGATCTCGTGGCCGAGCCGGTCGCGGGTCGGAGGCCCGGTCGGGCGGTGAGCTGGTGAGCGGATCGAAGCTGGTGATCCTGGGCAGGCAGGGCTCAGGCAAGGGCACCCAGGCCGAGCGCGTGGCCGGGCGCCTGGGCCTGGCCCGCATCGCCACGGGCGACATCTTCCGGGAGGCGGCCCGCACGGGCTCGCCCTACGGCGAGCAGGTCCAGGCCTACATGCGCGAGGGCGACCTCGTGCCCGACGACGTCGTCGTGGACGTCGTGCGTCAGCGCCTGGCCGAGCCCGACGCCGGCGAGGGGTTCATCCTCGATGGCTTCCCCCGTACCGTGGGCCAGGCCCGCGCCCTCGACGAGCTGCTCGACCCCGAGCACCTCGACCTCGTGATCGAGCTCGAGGTGCCCACCGAGGTGGCCCTCGAGCGCCTCGCCGGCCGGCGGGTGTGCCTCGACTGCGGTCGGACCTACGGTCCGGAGTCGGGTCCCCGGTGCGCGCGGTGCGGCGGTCCCCTCGCCACCCGCCAGGACGACACCGAGGCGGCCATCCGCCGCCGCCTCGATCTCTACGCCACCCAGACCGAGCCCCTCGTGGAGTACTACCTGGCCCAGGACCGCCTCGCCTCCATCGACGGCACCGGCGACCCCGATGCCGTCACCTCCCGGGTCCTGCGCAGCATCGAGGGCCGCTTCTCCCGGCGGAGCTGAGTGGTGGGCCACCGGCGCACCGCCGAGGAGATCGCCACCATGCGTCGTGCCGGGCAGGTCGTGGCCGAGATGCTCGAGGCGTGCCGGCGGGCAGCCCGGCCCGGGGTGACCACCGGCGAGATCGACGCCGTGGCCCGGGACGTGCTCGACCGGCGGGGGGCCCGCTCGAGCTTCCTCAACCACCATGGCTTCCCGGCGGTGATCTGCACGTCGCCCAACGACGCCGTCGTCCACGGCATCCCCGGCGCCTACGTGCTCGCCGAGGGCGACATCCTCTCCGTCGACTGCGGGGCCGTCGTCGACGGCTACCACGGCGACGCCGCCATCACCTTCGCCATCGGCGAGGTCCCGGCCTCCACCGCCCGGCTCCTCGACGCCACCCGGGCCGCCCTCGAGGCCGGGATCTCCCGGTTCGTGGACGGCGGCCGGCTCTCCGACATCGGTCACGCCGTGCAGGCGGTGGCCGAGGGGGCGGGCTTCTCGGTGGTGCGGGAGTACGTGGGCCACGGGATCGGCACCGCCCTCCACGAGGAGCCCGGCGTGCCCAACCACGGCGAGCCGGGGCGGGGCATGCGCCTGCGGGTCGGCCACGTCCTCGCCGTGGAGCCCATGGTGAACGCCGGGGGCGGGGCTACCCGGGTCCACGACGACGGCTGGACGGTGCTCACCGCCGACGGCAGCCTCTCGGCCCACTTCGAGCACAGCGTGGCCCTCACCGAGGATGGGCCCGAGGTCCTCACCGCCGCCTGACCCCCTGGGCGCCACCGGCGCCGTGCCCCCTGGGCGCCACAGGCGCCGTGCCCCCTGGGCGCCACAGGCGCCGTGCCGGTGGGCTACCATGGGTGACTCCGTGCCTAATCTTTGGCCCCGGCGCGCACCCGGGCCCTCGGAGTCCCGGGCCCCAGGGCTCCGGGCGTACGGCACGGGAGCCGAGAACACCCGGTCCGCCCGGTCCCAACGGACCGCCCGGCCCGATCACCGCCAGCTTCGAGGAGACGATCCTGCCCAAGCCCAAGGAAGACGCCATCGTGATGGAGGGCTCGGTCATCGAGTCGCTGCCCAACGCGATGTTCCGCGTCGAGCTCGAGAACGGGCACCGGCTCCTCGCCCACATCTCCGGGAAGATGCGCATGCACTACATCCGCATCCTCCCCGGCGACCGGGTCCAGGTGGAGCTCACGCCGTATGACCTGAGCCGGGGCCGGATCACCTACCGGTACCGGTAGCGGACGAGCACGGGCAGCCGGCCGACGACCACGGGGAAGGGCCAGGGACGAGCAACGATGGACGAGGGACGATGAAGGTACGGCCGAGCACGAAGAAGATCTGCGAGAAGTGCAAGGTCATCCGGCGCCAGGGCCGGGTGATGGTCATCTGCCCGAACCCCCGTCACAAGCAGCGGCAGGGCTGAGGGGTGGCTCGCATCGCCGGGGTCGACGTCCCCCGGGAGAAGCGCCTCGAGGTGTCGCTCACCTACATCTACGGGATCGGGCGGCCCACGGCTCGGGTGGTGTGCCAGGGGGCCGACATCGACCCCTCCACCCGGGTGCGGGACCTCACCGAGGAAGAGGTGGCCCGGCTTCGCACCTACATCGACGGCAACCTCAAGGTCGAGGGCGACCTGCGCCGGGACGTCGCCTCGGACATCAAGCGCAAGATCGAGATCGGGTGCTACCAGGGCATCCGCCACCGGCGGGGCCTGCCGGTGCGGGGCCAGCGCACCCACACCAACGCCCGCACCCGCAAGGGACCGAAGAAGACGGTGGCGGGCAAGAAGAAGGTTCGCAAGTGAGCGTGCAGGCGCCGGCCCCGGCCGGCACGCCTGGTACCGGGAGGAGCACCTAGGTGGCCAAGCCCAAGCCGGGAGGGCGCCGACCGCGCCGGCGCGAGCGCAAGAACGTGGCGTTCGGCATCGCCCACATCCGCAGCTCGTTCAACAACACCATCGTCTCCATCACCGACCCCGAGGGCAACGTGCTGGCCTGGGCCTCGGCCGGCAACGTCGGCTTCAAGGGCTCGCGCAAGTCCACGCCCTTCGCCGCCCAGCTGGCGGCCGAGGCCTGCGCCCGGCGAGCCATGGAGCACGGGGTGCGCAAGGTCGACGTGATGGTGAAGGGGCCGGGGTCCGGGCGGGAGACGGCCATCCGCTCGCTCGCCACCGCCGGCATCGAGGTGGGGGCGGTGAAGGACCTGACCCCCGTCCCCCACAACGGGTGCCGGCCGCCGAAGCGGCGGAGGGTCTGATGGCTCGCTACACCGGCCCCGTGTGCCGCCTCTGCCGGCGCGAGCGCATGAAGCTCTACCTCAAGGGGCCCAAGTGCGACTCCATGCGCTGCCCCATCGAGCGGCGTCCCTACCCCCCCGGCGAGCACGGCCGGGGCCGCATCCGGGAGTCGGAGTACCTGCTCCAGCTGCGGGAGAAGCAGAAGGCGCGCCGCATCTACGGCCTGCTCGAGAAGCAGTTCCGCAACCTCTACGTCGAGGCCAACCGCCAGCCCGGCATCACCGGCGAGAACCTCCTGCGCCTCCTCGAGCTCCGGCTCGACAACGTGGTGTTCCGGGCCGGGTGGGGATCGAGCCGGGCCCAGGCCCGCCAGTTCGTGCGCCACGGCCACGTCGACGTGAACGGGCGCCGGGTCACCATCCCCAGCTGCGGGCTGCGCCCCGGGGACGTGGTGGGCATCCGGGAGCGGTCCCGCTCCATGATCGTGATGCGCCACAACCTCGACACCATCGACCGGGCGGTGCCGGCGTGGCTCGAGGGGGGCGGCGAGTCCCTCGCCGTCACGGTGTCGAGCCCACCGCTGCGGGAGCACATCGACGTCCCCGTCCGCGAGTCGCTCATCGTCGAGCTGTACTCCAAGTAGCCCGACCGACCAGCACGAGGAGCGCGCCCCCATGCTCATCATCCAACGTCCCTCGGTCGAGACCCTCAGCGAGGAGGAGCACGACCGCCAGCGGTTCGCCATCTCGCCCCTGGAGCCGGGCTTCGGCCACACCCTGGGCAACGCCCTGCGCCGCACGCTGCTCTCGTCGATCCCCGGTGCCGCCGTCACCCAGGTGCGCTTCGACGACGTCCTCCACGAGTTCACCACCATCCCCGGGGTGAAGGAGGACGTGACCGACCTCATCCTCAACCTCAAGGACCTCGTGCTGCGGGTGCACGCCGCCGAGCCCGTCACCCTCCGCCTCGACGCCCGGGGTCCGGGCACGGTCGCCGCCGGCGACATCGCCCTCACCTCCGACGTGGAGGTGCTCAACCCCGAGCTCCACCTCGCCACCCTCACGGCCAAGGGTCGCCTGGCCATGGACATCACCGTAGAGACCGGGCGGGGCTACGTCTCCGCCGAGCGCAACAAGCGCTCCAGCGTCATCGGCGTGATCCCCGTCGACTCCATCTTCTCCCCGGTGCGCCGGGTGGCGTTCGCCGTCGAGCCGACCCGGGTCGAGCAGGCCACGAACTACGACCGGCTCACGCTCGACATCGAGACCGACGGCTCGATCTCCCCCCGGGAGGCGCTGGCCTCGGCCGGGGGCACCCTGCGCTCCCTCGTGGGCCTCGTGGCCGACATGAGCGAGGCCCCCCAGTCGCTCGAGCTGGGCGAGGTGAGCGGCCACGGCAGCGGCTCGCCCGACCTCGACCTGCCCATCGAGGAGCTCGACCTCTCCGAGCGGCCCCGCAACTGCCTCAAGCGGGCCCAGGTGAACACCGTGGGCGAGCTCCTCCAGAAGTCCCACGACGACCTCCTGGCCATCACGAACTTCGGGCAGAAGTCCCTCGACGAGGTCATCGCCAAGCTCGACGAGCGGGGCCTGGCCCTGCGGACGAGGGGGTAGGCGTGCCCGGTACCCCCCGCAAGGGTCACCGCCTCGGCAGCGACGGTCCTCACGAGCGGGCCATGCTCGCCAACCTCGTGGCCTCCCTCATCGCCGCCGAGGCCCTCGTGACCACCGAGGCCAAGGCCAAGGCCCTGCGCCCGGTGGCCGAGAAGATGATCACCAAGGCCCGCAAGGGGGGCCTCCACCGCCACCGCCAGGTGCTCGCCTTCGTGCGGGACAAGGACATGGTGTTCAAGCTCTTCCACGAGATCGCCCCCCGCTACGAGGACCGGCCCGGCGGCTACACCCGCATCCTCAAGCTCGGGCCCCGCCACGGGGACAACGCCCCCATGGCTCGCATCGAGCTCGTCTGACCCGGCCGGCGTCCGGCGTGGGGCCCACCACGCGGGTGCGGATGACCCTGGCCTACGACGGCCGGCCGTTCCGGGGCTTCGCCGTCCAGCGGGGCCTGCCCACCGTGGCCGGTGCCCTCACCTCCGCCCTCGAGCGCACCCTGGGCGCCCCCGTGGCGCTGGCCGTGGCCGGGCGCACCGATGCCGGCGTGCACGCCTGGGGCCAGGTGGTGAGCTTCGACGCTCCGGCCGAGGCCTTCGACCCCGACGCCCTCCAGCGCTCGCTCAACCGCCAGCTCGCCCCCACCATCGCCGTGCGGGCCGTGGCCGAGGCCCCGGCGGACTTCCACGCCCGGTTCTCGGCCACCGCCCGCCGCTACCGGTACACGGTGGTGAACCGGGCGGTGCCCGACCCGTTCCTCGCCGCCACGGCCTGGCACGTCGCCTCGCCCCTCGACGTCGGCGCCCTGCGCCTCGCCTGCGACCCCCTCGTGGGCGAGCACGACTTCACGTCGTTCTGCCGGGCACCCAAGGGGGCGGAGGAGGGCGCCAGCCTCGTGCGGCGGGTGACCGAGGCCCGGTGGGTGGCGGCCGGCGACGGCATCCTCGCCTTCGAGATCGAGGCCAGCGCCTTCTGCCAGCAGATGGTGCGGGCCATCGTGGGCACCCTCGTCGCCGTGGGCCTCGGTCGCCGCCGGGCCGGCGACCTGAGCGCCGTCATCGCCGCCCGCCGCCGGTCGGCCGCCGAGCGGGTGGCACCGGCCCACGGGCTCTGCCTCCTCCTCGTGCGCTACGGCGCCGAGCATGGCTAGGCCCGGCCCGGCCGGGCGCAGCGCCCGGCCGGCCTAGGCTGGGTTCGGGTGTCGATCGAGCGATCGTCCGTGCGCCGGTGAGCGCCAGGCCGGGGTCCCGCAGCCGCAGGCAGGCACGGCCGGGGCCGGGCCCACTCCCTCGCATCCCGAGCCGGACCCCGCACCCTCCGGCGACGCTCCACGCCGCCATCGGCCGCCTCCAGGCGCAGGGCGGGAACGGTGCTGTCACCAGCGTGCTGCGCGACCCGGCTCCGGTGCAACGGGCGCCCCTCGCTCCTCCGGGCCCGGTGGGGGAGCGCCAGTGGAGTACGCCCGGGGATGTGGGCGAGGTGCGCGGTGAACTCACGGCGGCACGGGAGCTGGCCCTTGGCAGCGGGAGCTCCGATGGCTTCGACGGCTACGAGACGCTGCTCCAGGCCCGCATCGCCGCCGGGAGCGCCTCCAACGTCGGTGTCGTGGTCCAGGACGCCACCGGCCGCTACCACGCCTTCGAGACCGACGTACCCCCGCTGAGCCGGTCGACGCCCCTTGCCTACCATGCCGTGATCCCCTACGTCCTCCGGGGCGCTCGAGTGGCCGGCTGGGTCAACCTCCGGAGGGGCACGGGGTGGGAGGGCAAGCTCGACGCCACCCGCCGCCTCACCGACCGGGCCCAGCTCCGCCAGGCCTACGTCGAGGTTCTGGTCGACGGCGTCGGGCTCCCCAGCGACGCGGTGTACGACAGCACCGGAGGTACCCCAGCTCCCGGCAAGGTGAACCTCGACCTCGACCTCGACCACGTCGCCGGTCACGCCGGGGTGGCGGGCGCCGTGCCGTCCGACCGGACGTCGCCGCTGCCGGAGCCCAGCCTCGAGGTTGGTCCGAGGGCGTTCGGGAGCCTGGTCGACCTGCGAGCGACGCTGCTGCACGAGCACGTGCACCTGAACCACGCGAGACGGGCGGTCGAGGCCGTCCGGCGGTGGCGGGAGGAGACCACCACGGGGTCGTTCCCGGCGTGGTTGCGCAAGCAACGGAAGGCCGGGTCGATCGACGAGGTGACGTACGACATCGTCGCCGAGCAGGTGACGGAGGCTTCCTCCTCGACCGAGGCGCTCGCCTACCTCACCAGCTTCCTGGCGACGTACCACCTTCGCGACATCGTGGCCGACGGCGCCGGCGGCCCGGCCGACGCCCTGCACTTCGGCAAGCTCAGCGAGCTCGCGACGGAATGGGTCCATGCGTCCCACCACGTCCAGGACGAGGTGGTCCGCCTCCTCGTCAGCTACCGCGACGAGGTGCTGGAAGAGGCTCACCGGGGCCGCCTGGTCGACTACGCCGGCCGTCGCCAGGCGGAAGCGATCGGCAACGACAGGCTGTTCTGGTCCCACCTGTCCCGGTGACCCTCCGGGAGCCGGCGCGGTGGTGGCGCTTGGGGGCCTGCGACGACCACGGTAGACTGCGCCGACCGCTACGCCGCTGCCGGCCCGCTGACGAAGGAACCCGCGTGCGCACGTTCTCGCCCAAGCCCACCGATATCCGCCGCGCCTGGCACGTGGTCGACGCCGAGGGCCTCGTGCTCGGCCGGATGGCCACCGAGGTGGCCCGGGTCCTGCGGGGCAAGCACAAGCCCGGCTTCGCCCCCCACGTCGACACCGGCGACCACGTCATCGTGGTGAACGCGGCCAAGGTCGTGCTCACCTCGAACAAGGCCGAGCGCAAGGAGAAGGTCTGGCACACCGGCTATCCCGGGGGCCTCAAGCGCCGGGGCTACACCACCCTGCTCGCCGAGGAGCCGGCCGAGGTCGTGCGTCGGGCGGTGCGGGGCATGCTGCCCAAGGGCCCGCTGGGGCGGTCCATGCTTCGCAAGCTCAAGGTCTACGCCGGCCCCAGCCACCCCCACGCCGCCCAGCTGCCCGAGCCCCTCGGGCTGCCCCACGCCCGAGCCCGGGCCTAGGCCCAGGAGTCCGCGCCCATGTCCAAGCCCCTCGTCCAGACCACCGGCCGGCGCAAGGAGGCCATCGCCCGGGTGCGGGTGGTGCCCGGCACCGGGACCATCACCGTGAACCGCCGGGCCTTCGCCGACTACTTCCCCAACCAGACCCACCAGATGGTGGTCACCGAGCCCCTCCGGGCGACCTCGACGGCCGACGTCTACGACATCTTCGCCACCATCGACGGTGGGGGTGTCTCCGGCCAGGCCGGGGCCCTGCGCCTGGGCATCGCCCGTGCCCTCGTGGCCCTCGACGGCGACGCCCGACCCACGCTGAAGAAGGCCGGCTTCCTCGCTCGCGACGCCCGCGAGAAGGAGAGCAAGAAGTACGGGCTGAAGAAGGCCCGCAAGGCGCCCCAGTACTCCAAGCGCTGACCCGGCGGTGACCGTGCGGTTCGGCACCGACGGGGTGCGGGGGACCGTGAACGGCGAGATCACGCCCGAGCTCTTCACCGCCCTCGGTCGGGCCGCGGTGCGGGTGCTGGGAGGCGACCGCCTCGTCGTGGGTCGCGACACCCGGGCCTCGGGGCCGCTCCTGGCCGCCGCCCTCGCCGCCGGGGCGGCGGCCGAGGGCGCCGACGTGGAGGACCTCGGGGTCGTGCCCACCCCGGCGGTGGCCTGGGCCTCGGCCGTCGACGGCGTCACCGGGGCGGTCGTGTCCGCTTCCCACAACCCCTCCACCGACAACGGGCTCAAGCTCTTCGGGCCGGGGGGGGCCAAGCTCGACGACGGCCACCAGGGTGCCATCGAGGCCGAGCTTGCCGTCCTGGTCTCCGGAGGGAACCCCGGGGGTGCCCCGCCCGCGGCCGTGGGCCGGCTCGCGGGGCGGGACCGGACCGAGGGCTACCTCGCCAGCCTGCTCGCCGGGGTGGGCGGGGGGGCGGGCGTCGACCTCCGGGGGCTCGCGGTGGTCCTCGACTGCGCCCACGGGGCGGCGTCGGTGGCTGCTCCCGAGCTCTTCCGGCGAGCCGGTGCCCGGGTCAGCGTGCGCAACGACGCCCCCGACGGCCACAACATCAACGTGGGCTGCGGCTCGACCGACCCCCGGGGGCTGGGGGAGGCGGTGGTGGCCGCCGGGGCCGACTGCGGGCTGGCCTTCGACGGCGACGCCGACCGGGTCGTGGCCGTGGACGACCGGGGCCGCCTGGTCGACGGCGACGAGATCCTCGTGCTCGCCGCCCTCGACCGGGCCGAGCGCGACGCCCTCCCCGACCGGACCGTCGTCGTCACCGTCATGGCCAACCTGGGGCTCCGGGAGGCGCTGGCCGGGGCCGGGATCCGGGTGGTGGAGACCCCGGTGGGCGACCGTCACGTGCTCGAGGCCCTGGAGTCGGGGGGCTGGGTGCTGGGGGGGGAGCAGTCCGGCCACGTGATCTTCCGCGACCTGGCCACCACCGGCGACGGCCTGCTCACGGGGTTGAGCGTGTGCGAGGTCATGGTGCGCCGGGGCCTGTCCCTGGCCGCGCTGGCCGGGGCCATGACCCGCCGGCCCCAGGTGCTCGAGGTGGCCCACGTCGACCCCCGGGGCCTGGACGAGGCCGGCGAGGTGTGGCGGGCGGTCGCCGAGGTCGAGGAGCGGCTGGGGGACCGGGGCCGGGTGGTGGTGCGGGCCAGCGGCACCGAGCCGGTCGTGCGGGTCATGGTGGAGGCCCACGCCCTCGACGTCGCCCGACAGGCCTGCCGCGACCTGTGCGGGGCCCTCACCCGGGCCCTCGGCCCCGCCGGGGGCTGATCGTGGGCCTGGCCGTGGGGATCGACGCCGTGGACGTGGCCCGGTTCCGGACGGCCCTCGCCCGCTGGCCCCGGCTGGGCGAGCGGCTCTTCACCGACGGCGAGCGCCGCTGGGCCGCCGGCCACGGCGACGGCGCCATGCGCCTCGCCGCTCGCTTCGCGGCCAAGGAGGCGGTGATGAAGGCCCTGGGGGTGGGCCTGGGCGCCTTCGCCTTCCGCGACGTCGAGGTGGTCTCGGCCCCCACGGGCCGTCCCCAGGTGGTGCTGCGGGGGGCGGCGGCCGCCCTCGCCGCCGAGGCCGGGCTGGGGACGTGGTGCCTGTCGCTCACCCACACCGACGACCTGGCCCAGGCCGTGGTGGTGGCCCAGTGAGGCCCGTGCTCACCCCGGCCGAGATGGCGGCGGTCGACGCCCGGGCCCCCGAGCCCACCGCCGTGCTCGTGGCCCGGGCCGGGCAGGCGGTGGCCCGGGCCGCCCTGGGCCTGCTCGGGGGCGGCTACGGCCGCCGGGTCGTGGTGGTGGCGGGCAAGGGCAACAACGGCGCCGACGGCCGCGACGCCGCCCGCCGGCTCGCCCGCCGGGGGGTGCGGGTGAGCGTCGTGGCCGCCGCCGAGGCCCCCTTGCCCCTCCCGGCCTGTGACCTCGTGGTCGACGCCGCCTACGGCACCGGGTTCCACGGCGCCTACGTCGCCCCCGACCCGGCGGGGGCCCCGGTGCTCGCCGTGGACATCCCCTCGGGCGTGGACGGGACCACGGGGGCGGCGGCCGAGGCGGCGGTGTGGGCCAGGGCCACCGTCGCCTTCGCCGCCCTCAAGCCCGGCCTGCTCCTCCACCCCGGCCGCCAGCGGGCGGGGTCGGTGGCGGTGGCTGACATCGGCCTCGACGTGTCGGGGGCCGCCTGCTTCGTGGTGGAGCCCGGCGACGTGGGGGCCTGGCTCCCGGCCCGGGACCCCGAGGCCCACAAGTGGCAGAGCGCGGTGGTGGTGGCGGCCGGCTCCGCCGGCATGCAGGGGGCGGCGGCGCTCTGCACGGCCGGGGCCCAGCGGGCCGGGGCCGGCATCGTGGTGGCGGCCGTGCCCGGGGCCACCGGGCAGGTGGGGGCCGACGAGGTGATCACCCGGCCGGTCCCGGCCGAGGGGTGGGCGGCGGCCGTGCTCGAGGCGCTGGGCCGGGCCCGCGCCCTCGTGGTCGGCCCGGGGCTGGGGCGGGCCGAGGCCACCGCCGCCGCGGTGCGCCACGTCGTGGCCCGCGCCCCGGTGCCCGTGGTCGTCGACGCCGACGGCCTGTGGGCCCTCGGCGAGGGCGCCCAGGCGGCCACCGTGATCGCCGACCGGCGGCATCCCACGGTGCTCACCCCCCACGCCGGGGAGTTCGCCCGCCTCGCCGGGTCCCCCCCCGACCAGGACCGTCTGGCCTCGGCCCGAGTCCTGGCCGAGCGCCTCGGCGCCGTGGTCCTCCTCAAGGGCTCGACCACCGTGGTGGCCGACCCCGGGGGGCCGACCCTGGTGTCGACGGCCGGGGGGCCCCGACTGGCCACCGCCGGCACCGGCGATGTCCTCGCTGGGGTGATCGCCGCCTTCCTCGCCCGGGGGGTGGCGCCGGCCCGGGCCGCCGCCGCCGCCGCCGTGGCCCACGGCCTGGCCGCCCGGCGGGGCCCGGCCGAGGGCCTCGTGGCCGGCGACGTCGTGCGTCACCTCCCCACCGTCCTCGCCCCCGACGCCGAGGCCCGCGACGGCCGGGTGGCCGGCGATGGGTGAGGGCGGGCTGACGTTCCGCCCCGCCTGGGCCGAGGTCGACCTCGACGCCCTGGCCCACAACCTCGCCGTCCTCGGCGCCCGGGCCGACCCGGCGGTCGTCTGCGCCGTGGTGAAGGCCGACGGCTACGGCCACGGCGCCGTGCCGGTGGCCCGGGCCAGCCTGGACGCCGGTGCCGCCTGGTTGGCCGTGGCCCTGGTGGAGGAGGGGGTGGCGTTGCGGGAGGCGGGGATCGAGGCCCCCGTGCTCCTGCTCTCCGAGGCTCCCCCGGAGGCAGCCGAGGAGGTCCTGGCCCGCGACCTCACGCCCACCGTCTACTCCCTCGAGGCCGTCGAGGCCCTGGCCCGGGCCGCCCGGGCCCGGGGTCGCACGGGCCTGGCCGTGCACCTCAAGGTCGACACCGGCATGCACCGGGTGGGCATCCCCCCCGACGGGGCGGTGGCCGTGGCCGAGGCCGTCCTCGCTCGTCCCGAGCTCGCCCTCGGGGCGCTGTGGAGCCACTTCGCCGTTGCCGACGAGCCCGACCGGGACTTCACCGACGGCCAGGCCCGGCGCTTCGACGAGGTCGTGGCCCGGCTCGGCGCCCGGGGGATCCGGGCCCCCCTCCACCACCTCTGCAACTCGGCCGGGGTCCTGGCCCACGAGCGCTGCCACCGCGATCTCGTGCGCTGCGGCATCGCCCTCTACGGGGTGGCCCCCAGCCGCCGCCTGGAGGGGACCGCCGACCTCCGGCCCGTGCTGCGCCTCGCCGCCCGGGTGACCTCGTGCCGGCGGGTGACCGCCGGGGAGGGGATCTCCTACGGCCTCAACTACCGGCCCGCCCGCCCCGCCACCGTGGCCACCGTCCCCCTGGGCTACGCCGACGGCGTGCCCTGGG
>Ga0187893_10002759_pt1 | contig 37687 bp, 46 predicted proteins | sample MA1701074metaG_FD_139574 | JGI IMG/M metagenome (GOLD analysis project Ga0187893, IMG submission 139574) | White microbial mat communities from a basaltic lava cave in the Kipuka Kanohina Cave System on the Island of Hawaii, USA - MA170107-4 metaG ... | reverse complement strand
GTCGGCGATCACCGCGGGGTTGCGCGGGTCGTCCTCGGGGATGCCGGCCTCGACCTTGCCGACCAGGTCGGCGCCGACGTCGGCGCCCTTGGTGAAGATCCCGCCGCCCAAGCGCGCGAAGATCGAGATCAGCGAGCCGCCGAACCCCAGGCCGACCAGCGGATGGATGATCTTCGCGAGGTCGGACTTGTCGACCGCGTTGGCGTAGAGCAGCGCGTAGTAGCCGGCGACGCCGAGCAGGCCCAGGCCGACCACCAGCAGGCCGGTGACCGCGCCGCCGCGGAACGCGACCTGCAGCGCCTCGTTCAGGCCGATGCGCGCCGCCTCCGCGGTGCGCACGTTCGCGCGCACCGAGATGTTCATGCCGATGATGCCGCAGGCGCCCGAGAGCACCGCGCCGATGAAGAAACCCCACGCCGAGGCCCAGTCGATGAACAAGCCGATCAGCACGAAAAGCGCGAAGCCGACGATGGCGATGGTCTTGTACTGGCGCCAGAGGTACGCCACCGCGCCTTCGCGCACCGCGGCCGCGATCTCGCGCATACGCTCGTTGCCGTCGGGCAGGCGCAGGATGCGGCCCGACTGCCAGACGCCGTAGACGATCGCGAGAATCGCGCAGGCGAGCGCGAAGGTGAGGCCTGCCGTCATGTTCTTCTCCCCTGAGAGAGAAGAAATTTTATCAGGTCAGCGCGGCCAGGGCCCGCTGCGTCACCTCGTCGACGCTGCCGGTGCCGGAGATCCTGTGGTATTTCGCCGTCGCCCGGCGCTGGTAGTACGCGATGAGCGGGCGGGTTTGCTTGCGATACACCTCGAGGCGCTCCTTCACCGTCTCCTCGCGGTCGTCGTCGCGCTGCACGAGCGGCTCGCCGGTCACATCGTCCTTTCCCTCGACCCTTGGCGCGTTGAATTTCACGTGATAGACCCGGCCGGAGGCGGGATGCACGCGCCGGCCGCTGATGCGGGCGATGATCTCCTCGTCCGGAACGTCGATCTCGAGCACGTGGTCGACGCGCACGCCGCCTGCCTTCATCGCCTCGGCTTGCGGGATGGTGCGCGGGAAGCCGTCGAACAGGTAGCCCGGCCCGCAGTCGGGCTGCTTCAGCCGCTGCTTCACCAGGCCGACGATGATCTCGTCGGACACGAGCTGCCCGGCATCCATGACTTTCTTCGCTTCTTTCCCCAGCGGGGTTCCTGCCTTCACCGCCGCGCGCAGCATGTCGCCGGTGGAGATCTGCGGGATGCCGAACTTCCCGCGGATGAAATTCGCCTGCGTGCCCTTTCCGGCGCCGGGCGGGCCGAGAAGAATCAATCTCATGAAAGGATTTTACGCACCGCCTCGAGGTCCTCGGGCGTGTCGACGCCGGGCGGGATTGCCTCTTTCGCGACCGTCACGGCGATGCGGTAGCCGTGCCACAGCACGCGCAGCTGCTCGAGCGCTTCGGTCTTTTCCAGCGGGGAGGCCTTTAGTTTTGCGAACCTCCTGAGAAATCCAACTCGATAGGCGTAAATGCCGGCGTGCCGATACCAGGTTCCGTCGCCTTCGCGCGGATACGGAATCTGCGAGCGCGAGAAGAAGAGCGCATGCCCTTCGCGGTCCAGCACTACCTTGACCACGTTCGGGCTGGACAGGGTCGCCGGATCGTGGATCGCGTGGCACGCCGTGGACACGCTGGCTTTTTTCGCTTCCAGGATCCGGGCCACCTGGGCGATCAGCTTCGGCGAGATCAGCGGCTCGTCGCCCTGCACATTGACAACAATGTGAGAGTCCCTGAGACGGAGCTTTTTCGCTGCCTCCGCAAGACGATCGGTCCCGGAGGCATGCCCGGCGCGGGTCATGACCGCGGCGAAGCCTGCTTGCCGGACCGCCTGCGCGATGCGCTCGTCGTCGGTAGCGACGTGGACCGCGGCGGCGCCGCTTTGCGCGGCGCGCTCGCAGACGCGCACCACCATCGGCTTGCCGCCCAGGTCGGCGAGCGGCTTTCCCGGGAAGCGCGTGGAAGCGTAGCGCGCCGGGATGATGACCCGGAACTTCAAGCGATTTCTTCTTGCGGCGGGAGCTTTCTCGCTTCCTCTTCCAGCATCACCGGGATGCCGTCCTTCACCGGGTAGCCGAGGCGGTCGGCCTTGCAGACGAGCTCGGCCGACCCCTTGCGGTACACGAGCCTGCCCTTGCACAGGGGGCAGACCAGGATCTCAAGCAGCTTCGGGTCGACGGAACTCATCGAGTCTTTTCAGGAGCCATGCGCCGAACCCGGGATCGAGCCTTGCGCTCACCGGCAGCACCCACCAGTCGGGCCGCGCCGCGCTGCGCAATTTTACCGCGTCCTTCTCGGTGAGGATGACCGGCAGGCCGTCGCCGAACTCGAGGTCGCGCGCGCTGAAACGATGGTGGTCGGGAAAAGGATGCGGAATCACCTTCACGCCCGCGGCTCCGAGGTGCAGGAAGAACCGGTTCGGATCGCCGATGCCCGCCGCCGCATGCACCCTCTGGCCGGCGAACGCCTTGAGGCTGCGGCGCTCGCGCGCGTCGGTCATCCGGTGCACCTCCTCGCCCGCGAGCGACATCGAGAAGTCTTTCACCGGCGAAGCGCCGTGCGCGACCACCGCGTCCACCGTCCTCAGGCGATAGCGCGGCTCGCGCAGCGGCCCGGCCGGCAGCAGGAAGCCGTTGCCGAGGCCGCGCGCGTCCGCCACCGCGATCTCGAGGTCGCGGCGCAGGCGGTAGTGCTGCAGGCCATCGTCGAGCACCAGCACGTTCACTTCGGGATGCGCCGCGCGCAGCGCCGCGGCGACCGCGATGCGGTCGGGTCCGATCCATACCGGGCAGCCGCTGCGGCGCGCAAGCACGACCGGCTCGTCGCCGACCTCGGCCGCGTCGGAGGCGACCGTCGCAGCGCGAGGCGCCCTCGTTGGGGCGCTGGCGCCGTAGCCGCGCGAGATGATCGCCGGCGACCAGCCCTTGCCCTTGAGAAATTCGGCGATCCAGATCGCGAGCGGCGTCTTGCCGCTGCCGCCGACCGTGATGTTGCCCACCACGATCACCGGAATGCCCGGGTGCGCGCTTTTCAGAACACGGACCCAATAGAGAAAGCGGCGAATCGCCACGACCAGCCCGAATGCGAGGCTCGCCGGCCACAGCAGCCAGGCGATGGCGCCGCGGCGGACCCAGAACCTCACCTACTTCGCCGACTGCGTGGTGAAGGTGATGTGCGTCAGCCCGGCGAGGCGCGCCGCCTCCATGACGCGGATCACCGACTGGTGCGTGGTGTTCTTGTCGGCGCTGATCACGATCACCGGTTCCTTCAGCCCCACCGCGGCGCGCTTCAGGACATCGGCCAGCGCTTCGATCGAGGTGAACGCAATCGCGGTCCGGTTCACCACCAGCTGCCCCTGCGCGTTGACCAGGACCGCGATCTCGTTCGGCCGCTCGAGCTGGCGCTCGGCCTGCGCCGAGGGCAGGTTGATCTGCAGCTCGGTGTACTTCGAGTAGGTGGTGGTGATCATCAGGAAGATCAGGATCACTAGCATCACGTCGATCATCGGCACGAGGTTGATCTCGAGCGGCTCCTTCTCCTTGCCGCGCTGGAAGTTCACGCGGCGCGCTCGCCGTGCACGATGTCGACCAGCTTCGCCGCGAGCTGCTCCATCTCGACCACGAAGGTGTCGACCTTCTGCCGGAAGTGGCGGTAGAAGATCAGCGCCGGGATCGCGATCGCGATGCCGAAGGCGGTGTTGTAGAGCGCGATCGAGATGCCGTGCGCGAGCTGCTGCGGGTTGGTGCCGCCGGTGGGCGACTGCGAGCCGAAGATCTCGATCATGCCGATCACCGTGCCGAACAGGCCGAGCAGCGGCGCGGCGGTGGCGATGGTGCCGAGCGTGGTGAGGAAGCGCTCGAGCTCGTGCGCCACCCCGCGCCCGGCCTCCTCGATCGCCTCCTTCATCACGTAGCGCGAGCTCTTCAGGTTGCGCAGCCCCGCCGCGAGCACCGCGCCCAGCGGCGAGTCCTTCGAGAGGCGCTCGATCACCTCCTCCGACAGCCCGTGGCGCTGGTAGACGCCGACCACCTGGTCGAGCAGCCGCGGCGGGATGATCCTGGAGGCGCGCAGCGAGATCGAGCGCTCGATGATCAGGGCAACGGCAATGACGGAAGCGAGCAGGAGGAACCAGATCGGCCAGCCGGCGGCCTGGATGATCGCGAACAACGCGTTTCCTTGTCGTTTTTTTGACTGCTTCGCCGCGGACTGTAAGCCAGCCGGTGCCCCGGGGCAAGTTTCTGCGATGCAACAACAGCGCCCCAGCGTACCTACGCACGACGTGGCGCGAACGCAACGCGTAGTGGATATTGCGATATCCACAAAAAGCTGTGGACAAGTTTGTGGATAGTCGATGGATGCACCGTCACAAGCCACTTGCGGAGCACCCCGAGTCGGTTGCGATCAAAATTTGAGCAGGATTTTTCCCCGGCCGAACAGCCGGTTACGCAAAAGAATCGGCCTCCGCGAGCGCTTCTGTCGCCTGGCGGCGGCGCTCGGCCGCGAATGTGGATTAGTGTAGGCTCGCTCGCGCTCTTGACAGCCAATGCAGAACGACTTTCCAGGCGCCCCTGTCGCTTCCGGCGTACGCGTTTTGTCGGTGGCGGAATTGCTGCGCAGCGTGCGCGACACGCTCGAGCGGCGCTTCCCGCTCGCCTGGGTGAAGGGCGAGCTCTCCAACCTGTCGCGCGCCCCCTCCGGGCATTGCTACTTCACCCTGAAGGAGGAGGGCGCGCAGGTCGACTGCGTGATGTTCCGCAGCCGCGCGGCGGCGCTCGACTGGGAGCCTCGCGACGGCATGCAGGTCGAGGTCCGGGCCCTGCCGACCCTCTACGAGCCGCGCGGGCGCTTCCAGCTCACCGTCGAGGCCATGCGGCGGGCAGGCGTAGGACCGCTGTACGAGCGCTTCCTGCGCCTCAAGGAGCGGCTCGGCGCCGAAGGGCTGTTCGACGAGGCGTTGAAAAGAGAATTGCCCGCGCACCCCCGCGCGATCGGGGTGGTGACATCGCTCGCGGCGGCGGCGCTGCGCGACGTCCTGACCACGCTCGCGCGCCGCAACCCGGCGATCGCAGTCATCGTCTACCCGGTGCCGGTGCAGGGCGAAGGCGCGGCCACGCAGATCGCCGGGATGCTCGGCTGCGCCAATGCGCGTGCCGAGTGCGACGTGCTGCTGCTGGTGCGCGGCGGCGGCTCGATCGAGGACCTGTGGCAGTTCAACGAGGAGGCGCTGGCCCGCGCCATCCGCGCATCGGCGATCCCGGTGGTGGTCGGGGTCGGCCACGAGACCGACTTCACCATCGCCGACTTCGCCGCCGACCGGCGCGCGCCGACGCCCACCGCCGCCGCCGAGCTCGTCAGCCCCGCACAGGAGGAGCTTTTCAAGAAGATTTCGGAATGCGCACGCTGCCTCGGCCGGGAGATGCAACGAAAACTCCAGTATGCGGCGCAGGCGCTCGATGCCGGCGCGCGGCGCCTGGTGCATCCGGCGGCGCGCCTGCGCTCGTATCAGCAACTGATGACCCAGCTCCGCGCCCGCCTCGCTTTCGCCTTCTCGCACCGGGTGCACCTGTGCCAGGCGCACCTCGCCAGGCTGAGCGCGACCCTGTCGTCGGTCGACCCCGCGGCGGTGCTCGAGCGCGGCTACAGCATCACCTACGGCGCCTCGGGCAAGGTGCTGCGCAAGGCCTCGCAGGCGCGCCCGGGCGAGCGCCTGCGCACCCAGCTCGCCGAGGGCCACATCGAGAGCGAGGTGAAGAAGAGCTGATGGGACACCGCCTGTCGAAGATCACCACCCGCACCGGCGACGCCGGCGAGACCGGCCTCGGCGACGGCGCGCGCGTGCCGAAGGACCACCCGCGGATTACTGCGCTGGGCGAGATCGACGAGCTCAACTCGGCCCTGGGGCTCGTCCTGGCGGAGGAGGTGCCCGCGGAACTGCGCGCGGCGCTGAGCGAGGTGCAGCAGGACCTCTTCGACCTCGGCGGCGAGCTCAGCATTCCGGGGCACCGCCTGCTGAAGCCCGAGAGGGTGAAGCTCCTGGAAAGCCATCTCGCAGCCTGGAACAAGGATCTCGCCCCCCTGAAAGAATTCATCCTGCCCGGCGGCAGCCGCGCCGCGGCGGCGGCACACCTCGCGCGCACCGTGTGCCGGCGCGCCGAAAGAAGCGTGGTCACGCTGTCGCGCAAGAAGGCGAAAGTGAGCCCGCAGGCGCGCCGGTACCTGAACCGCCTCTCCGACCTGCTGTTCGTCGCCGGGCGCGTGCTCAACCGGGCGGCCGGCCTCGGGGATGTCCAGTGGCGCCACCAGCGCGAGCGCTAGAGGGCCTCGTCGAGCGCGCCGCGCTCGGCGACCGGGCGGCGTTCCGCAGCCTCTACCAGGCGACCTCGGCGAAACTGTACGGCGTCGCGCTGCGTATATTGAGGCGTGCGGACTGGGCCGAGGAAGTGCTGCAGGAGTGCTACGTCAGCGTGTGGCGCCACGCACCCGATTACCGCGCCGAGCGCGCCGCGCCGATGACCTGGATGACCAGCATCGTGCGCAACCGCTGCCTCGACTGGCTGAGGCGCCCGAACCCCGAGCCCCTGGAGGACGGGGTCCTGGAAAGCCTCGAGAGCGGGAACCCCGGGCCGCTCGCCCTCCTGGAGCAGGGGCGCGACAGCGCGGCGCTGGCGCGCTGCCTGCGCGGCCTGGAGGCAAGGCAGCGCCAGGCGATCGCGCTCGCCTTCTTCGACGGGCTGTCGCACGCCGAGCTCGCGCGCCACCTGCGCGAGCCGCTGGGCACCGTGAAGACCTGGGTGCGCCGCGGGCTTGCGCGCCTGAGGAGCTGCCTTGAACTGCAGGGATAAGCCCGAGCTGCGCGAGCGGCTCGCCGCCGAGTACGCGCTCGGCACGCTGCGCGGCCGGGCGCGCGAGCGGCTCAAGCGCTGGATGCGCGATGACCCGGAGTTGATGAATGAGATCAGGGCCTGGGAAACGCGCCTGGGCCCGATGGCCGAAGCGGTCGAGCCCGTGGCGCCGCCGGCGCGGGTTTGGCGACAAGTGGAACAGAGACTCGATTTCAGAACGAAATCTTCTTTCTGGAAGACCCTCGGGCTCATTGCGGGCGGCGCGGCGGCGGCGCTGGCCGCGGTGGCGGTGCTGCTGCCGCCGCAGCGCGAAGGAATCCCGGCTTCGTACGTCGCCGTGCTGAGCGACCCCAAGACCCAGAGGCCGGTGATCGTGGCCTCGGCGGGACGCAAGGACACCGCCCTCCATGTGAAGCTGCTCGATCCCGCGATCCGGGTCACGGGCCGCAGCCTCGAGCTCTGGGCGCTGCCGCGCGACGGCAAGCCGCGCTCCCTGGGCCTGATCTCCGAACAAAAATTAACCCTTACGCTGGCGGCCGCGGCCGACCAGTCGCTCGGCGACGTGCCGGCGCTGGCGGTGAGCCTCGAGCCGCAGGGCGGCTCGCCGACAGGGCAGCCGACCGGCCCGGTCCTCTACACCGGGCCTTGTGTAAAGTACTGGTAATGCCGCGCGAAGCAGTGACGACCCGGCACCGGGTGCTGATCGTCGACGACGAGGAGTCGATGCGCCTGCTGCTCGCGCGCATCCTCTCCAAGGGTCTCAAGGTCGACGTGCAGCTCGCCGGCACCTGCGAGCAGGCGGTGCGCCTCGCCGAAACCTACGTCTACGACGCGATCCTGCTCGACCTGCTGATGCCGGGGATGGGCGGCCAGGGCGTGCTCTACGAGATCCGCCACTCGGGGCCGAACGCCGCGACCCCGGTCATCGTGGTGTCGCAGGTGACCGAGAAGGAGGCGATCCACCGCTGCATGGCCGCTGGCGCGAACGCCTACCACGCGAAGCCGGTGAAGCGCGCCGAGCTGGTCGAGACGGTGAAGACGCAGATCGCGTCGCGCAGCGGGGCGGGAGCGGCCGGTGGCTGAGCTGCGGATCTACAACGTCGAAGCGCTCGGCAAGCCGCTGGGGCAGTATTCGCACGTCACGCGGGTAAAGGCGGGAGAGTTCCTGTTCATCGCCGGGATGCTCGCGCCCGGCGAGACCTTCGATCAGCAGTGCAGCGGGGTGTTCGCCCAGATCGCCGAGGCGCTGAAGTCCGCCGGCGCCGGCTGGGGGAACGTGGCGCAGTTCACCGCCTACCTCGTGCACTCGCAGGACATCCCGAAATTCATGCAGTGGCGGCGGCGCGAGTTCCCGCGCATGTTTCCTGACGGACGGTACCCTCCCAACACCCTGCTCGTCGTGGACCGGCTGGTCCAGGAGCAGTTCCTGGTCGAGGTACAGACGGTCGCGGCACTCTAGACCTTCGGCAGCTCCTCCGCGACGAAAGCCTCGTCGCGCTTCTTGCGGATCGCGGGCAGCGCGACGATCACCAGCAGGATCACCGAGGCGATGATGAAGCCCGCGCTGATCGGCTTGGTGATGAAGGTGGTCGGATCCCCGCGCGACAGCAGCATCGCCCGGCGCAGGTTCTCCTCCATCAGCGGGCCGAGGATGAAGCCGAGGATCATCGGCGCCGGCTCGCACTCGAGCTTGACGCAGACGTAGCCGAGCAGGCCGAACAGCGCCATGATCAGCACGTCGAACGGATTGTTCGACAGGCTGTACACGCCGATCGACATGAACACCAGGATCGCCGGGTAGAGGTAGCGGTACGGCACGGTGAGCAGCTTGATCCACATGCCGATCAGCGGCAGGTTGAGGATCACGAGCATCAGGTTGCCCACCCACATCGAGGCGATCAGGCCCCAGAACAGCTGCGGCTTTTCGTTCATCACCTGCGGTCCCGGGGCGATGCCCTGGATCATCAGCGCGCCGATCATCAGCGCCATCACCGCGTTGCCCGGGATGCCGAGGGTGAGCATCGGAATGAAGGAAGTCTGCGCGCCGGCGTTGTTCGCCGATTCGGGGCCGGCGACGCCCTCGATCGCGCCCTTGCCGAACTGCTCGGGGTATTTGGAGACCTTCTTCTCCACCGTGTAGGCGCCGAACGAGGCGAGCAGCGCGCCGCCGCCGGGCAGGATGCCGAGGAACGAGCCGAGGGCGGTGCCGCGCAGCACCGCCGGCCAGGCGCGCTTGAAGTCCTCCTTGCTCGGCATCAGCTTTCCGACCTTGGAGGTAAACACCTCGCGATGCTCGCCCTGCTCGAGGTTGGCAATGATCTCGGCGGTGCCGAACATGCCCATCGCCACCACGACGAAGCCGATGCCGTCGGAGAGCTCCGGGACGTCGAAAGTGAAGCGCAGCACGCCGGAATTGACGTCGGTGCCGATGATCCCGAGCAGCAGCCCGAACACCACCATGGCGATCGCCTTGATGAGCGAGCCGTGCGCGAGCACCGTCGCCGCGACCAGGCCGAGTACCATCAGCGAGAAGTATTCGGCCGGGCCGAACTTGAGCGCCACCTCGGCGAGCGGCGGCGCCGCCACCGCGATCACCAGCGTGGCGACGCAGCCGGCGAAGAACGAGCCGATCGCGGAGGTGGCGAGCGCCGGCCCGGCGCGCCCCTGGCGCGCCATCTGGTAGCCGTCGAGACAGGTGACCACCGAGGCAGACTCGCCCGGCAGGTTGACGAGGATCGCGGTGGTCGAGCCGCCGTACTGCGCGCCGTAGTAGATCCCGGCGAGCATGATGAGCGCCGCCACCGGGGAGAGGTTGAAGGTGATCGGCAGCAGCATCGCGATCGTCGCCACCGGGCCGATGCCGGGCAGCACGCCGATCAGCGTGCCGAGCAGCACGCCGATCAGCGCGTACAGCAGGTGGATCGGGGTCACTGCGACGCCGAACCCGAGCCAGAGATTGCTGAGGATGTTGCCGAAGTCCATCGCGGCTCCTTAGCGGATCGGGCAGGTTTCCATGAAGTTCGGGCACACCGGGAACGGCAGCGTCAGCCCCTTCACGAACACCAGGATCGAGAACACGATCAGCACCACGAACAGGATCACGACCTCCTTCCACTTGAACTCGTGGCCGCCGAAGGCGCCGATGAACACCAGCGCGGCGGTCGCGAGCACCAGGCCGAGGGGCTTCATCAGGTAGCCGTACACCACGCAGGCGGCGCTGATCAGCACCAGCGCCTTGGCGTTCGGCCGGTACAGGATCGTCAGCGCCGATACGATCGCGGTCGCGCCGAGGATCGCGTAGTCCATGTTCAGCCCGGACAGCTTGGCGAGGTACATCATCACGCCGAAGATGGCGAGCGCGATCAGCATGTCGATGATGTTGAAGGGCAGCTTGAGCGCCCCCTCGGCGCGCAGCACGAACCCTTCCAGCAGGACGATCGCGCCCAGAAACGCGAGCAGGCCGCCGAGCATCGCCGGGAAATACGCCGGGCCCATGCGCACCGCGGTTCCCATCTGGTAATGGGTGAGCGCCCAGATCATGAAGAACAGGCCGAAGCCGATGAACATCAGCCCGGCCCAGAAGTCCTTCGGAGACTTTATTTGGAACTTCATCCCCTCTCCTCCGCCGCTGGCGCGGTCTGCGGCAAAGTGTAGCATGCGCCCCGAAATGCGAGCCTTGCGCTGGGCTGTCGTCGTAGTGCTGGTTTTCGGCTGCGCCGAGCGCCCCAAACTGGAGCGCCTGGCGCCCGACGCGGTGGTGCTCGCGTTCGGCGACAGCCTCACCTTCGGCACCGGCGCGAACGAGGGCGAGAGCTACCCGGCGCAGCTCGAGCGGCTGATCGGCCGGCGCGTGGTGCGCGCCGGCGTGCCGGGCGAGGTCAGCGCGCAGGCGCTGGCACGGCTGCCGGGCGCGCTCGACGAGCACGCGCCGCGCCTGCTCCTGCTGTGCATCGGCGGCAACGACTTCCTGCGGCGCCTGGGCAACGAGCAGGCCGAGCGCAACGTGCGGGAGATGGTGCAGCTCGCGAAAAGCCGCGGCGTCGCGGTGCTGCTGATCGGCACCCCGGAGCCCGGCTTCACGGTATCGCCGCCCGCCTTCTACGCCGGCATCGCCAAGGAGTTCCGCCTGCCCTACGAGGAAGGGATCATCGGCGAGGTGCTGAAGGACCGGACGCTCAAGGCCGACCCGATCCATCCGAACGCGCGCGGCTACCGCATCATCGCCGAGCGCATCGCCGAGCAGCTGAAGAGCCACGGAGCGATCTGAGCCGGTCCAGGTCTTCCGGGCGGTCGACGTCCCAGACCGTGCGCAGTGCGCGCCAGCGACAGCCTCGCAGCTTCTTCACCGTATCGGCATAGACCTGCGGACCGCCCCAGCCGATGTTCTCGAAAAGTTCTCGCCTCGGATGCTTCAAGGCGATGAGCGCGTAACCGCCGTCCTCCGCCGGGGCGAGCACCGCATCGCAGCCGCCTTTCAGCCAGCGCGCGGCGCGGCGCAGGTCGGCGCTCGTAAGCACCGGGCAATCGGTGCCGATCAGGACGGCAGGACCCCGCGCATCCACGAAAGCGCTGTACATCCGCTCCCCGAGATCGCGGCCGCGCTGCAGGCGGAAAGCGACCCCGAGGCTGCGAAAAAACGAGTGCCGGCGCGTGCCGTAAAGAGCGACTTCGCCTGCGGCGCGCGCCGTGCGCAGGGCATGAAGCGTGAGGCGGGCCTGCAGCCGCGCGGCGCGCCATTCGCCGAGCCGCGGCACGAGGCGCGTCTTCGCCTTCCCGGGCACCGGGGCTCTCGCGAACACGATGATCAACGGTAATAAATCCTGGAAAGATCCTCGGGATCCGTGCCGAGGAAGTACATCAGCCGCAGGCGCCACATGAGGAGCACGGTGCGCAGCACCCCGCGCGACTCCCAGCGCCGCCCCGAGGTCAGCACCTTCTCGCGCCGGCACGCGGGCGGGCCGAGCTTCTTCATCGCGCGGCAGAACGCCACGTCCTCCATCAGCGCGATCTCGGGAAAGCCGGGGAACGCCGCGCGGCGCACGAAGATCGCCTGGTCGCCGGTCGCGATCCCGGTGAGCCGCGAGCGCAGGTTCATGCCGCAGGCGATCGCCTTCAGCAACGGGTGGCGGCCTTCGATCTCGACGTCGAACCTCCCCCACAGAGGGGTATTCAGGATCATTTCATCCGCGCGCGGCGGCAAGCGGGTGTCGGCATGCAGGAAGACCAGGAAATCGCCCGTGGCCGCGCGCGCGCCGGCGTTCATCTGCAGCGCGCGCCCGCGCGGCGCCTGCAATACCCGGTCGCAAAGGCCGAGAGCGAGGTCCGCCGTGCCGTCGGCGCTGCCGCCGTCGGCGACGATCACCTCGTGGCCGCGCGCGCGCAGCGGCGCGAGCGCCTCGAGCGCGGCGCGGATGCCGCGCGCCTCGTTCAGCGCGGGGATGACGACCGAGAGTCGTTGAGCGACCAATCGGCTTTCAAGTCCTCATCCACGCATGGAACTTCTCCAGCCGCGCGAGCAGCCCCTGCGGCGCGTGCGCCTTCTTCCAGACGCCCGCCGCGTACTTGTTCGCTTCGGCGAGCGTGGGATAGATGTGGATCGTGCCCAGGATCTTGTTCAGCCCGAAGCCGTGGCGCATGGCGGCGACGAACTCCATGATCAGGTCGCCGGCATGCTCGCCGGCGATGGTGGCGCCGAGGACGCGGTCGGTGCCCGGCGCCGTGAGCACCTTGACCATGCCGTGCGCCACCCCGTCGGCGATCGCGCGGTCGAGATCGTCGATGCCGTAGGTCGAGACCTCGAAGGCGATGCCGCGCTCCCGCGCCTCGAGCTCGTTCAGGCCGACGCGCGCCACCTCGGGATCGGTGAACGTGGCCCACGGAATCACCGAGTAGTCGGCACGCGACTTCCAGAAGGATCCGAACAGGGCGTTGACCGATGCGTAATACGCCTGGTGCGCCGCGGTATGAGTGAACTGCCAGGGCCCGGCGACGTCGCCGCAGGCGTAGATGTTCGGGTAGCGCGTCTGCAGGAACTCGTTGGTCTCGACCGTGCGCCCGCCGGCGAGCGGGATGCCCAGCTCCTCCAGCCCGTAGCCCGCGGTCCGCGCCACGCGCCCGACCGCGCACAGCAGCGCGTCGAACTCGATGCGCACTTCCCTGCCCTGGTGCTCGCAGACAAGGAGATTCCTATCGATAAACCGAATTGCCTTGTGGCCGACGCGCACGTCCACGCCGTCCTCACGCATGCGCGCCGCGACCATCTCCGAGAACTCCGGATCCTCGCGTGGCAGGAGGCGCGGCAGCATCTCCACCTGCGTGACCTTCGAGCCGAAGCGGGCGAACGCCTGCGCCAGCTCCGAGCCGATCGGGCCGCCGCCGAGCACCAGCAGCCGCTGCGGCAGCTGGCGCAGCTGCCAGACCGTCTCCGAAGTGAGGCAGCCCATCTCCCCGATCCCGGGAATCGGCGGAATGAAAGGCTCCGCCCCGGCCGCGATCACGATGGCGCGGGTGGTGAGAGCCTTGCCGTTCACTTCCACGGTCCAGGGAGACGTGATGCGCGCCTCGCCCGCGATGCATTCCACGCCGAGGCTCGTGTAGCGCTCCACCGAGTCGTGCGGCTCGACGGTGCTGATCACGCGCTGCACGCGCTCCATGACCTTGGCGAAGTCGACCTCCGCCGTCGCATTTTTCAACCCGAACTCCTCGGCTTTCCTTATCAGCGAAAGCACTCTCGCCGACTTGATCAGCGCCTTCGACGGAACGCAGCCGGTGTTCAGGCAGTCGCCGCCCATGCGGTACTTCTCGACCAGCGTCACCCTGGCGCGCAGCGCCGCCGCGATGTAGGCGGCGACCAGGCCGGCGGAGCCCGCGCCGATGACCACCAGGTTGCGGTCGAAGCTGCGCGGGCGCGGCCAGCGCGCATACGCGCGCCGCGCCTTGGCAAAGTCGACCGCCTTCTTCGCGGCGAGCGGGAACAGGCCGAGCAGCACGAACGCGCCGATCAGCTGCCACGACAGGATCCCCTGCGGCGAATCGAGGCGCGCGAGCTGCGTGCCGGCGTTCACGTACAGCACCGTGGCCGGGAACATCGCCACCTGGCTCACCCAGTAGAAGGTCCAGGCGCGAACCGGCGTGAGGCCCATCGCCAAGTTGATGAGGAAGTACGGCACCGCGGGGATCAGCCGCAGCGTGAAGAGGTAGAACCCGCCCTCCTTCTCGAAGCCCTGGTTGACGCCCCTCAGCCGCGCGCCGAAGCGCCGCTGCACCCAATCGCGCAGCACGAAGCGCGCGGCGAGCATCGCGATGGTGGCGCCGATCGCCGAGGCGAACGACACCAGCAGCACGCCCCAGCCCAAGCCGAAGATCGCCCCGGCGAGGACGGTCAGCAGCGCCGCCGCCGGCAGCGACAGCGCGGTGAACGCGACGTAGAGCGCGAAGTAGCCAGCCGCGGTCTGCCAGGGATAGGACGCGCGCCAGACCTCGAGCGCCGCCTGCTGGGCCTTCAGGTTCTCGAAGCTGAAGTAGCGCTGGCCGCCGGCCGCGAAGAAGGCGACGAATGCGAGCGCGACGACGCTGGCGACGAGGAGCCGGGCGCGGCTCAAGCCGCAGCCGCCAGCGCCTCGTCGAGGCCGTAGCCCGGGCCGCTCACGATGCGCCAGTAGTAGGACTGGTGCGCATCCGAGCCGGCCGGCCACTGCGCGAGGAAGCGCTGCCGCCACGCCTCCGCGTCATAGTCGAGCGCGACCGCCTCGACGAAGAGCGCCGCCGCGCGCTGCGCGTACAGGCTGTTTCCTCGAGAAACCGAAATACGGGTCGCCAGGCCATACCGGGTGCCGCGGAAGTTCGGCATGCCGGCCGCGCCGTTGTTCGCGATGATCCTGTCGCCCGCGAACCGCCGCAACACCGGCAGGCAGGTGTGGCTGGACGCGAAGATGCGTGCATTCGAACGCGCGAACGCGCCGGCCGCCGAGCCGCGCCCTTCCGGCGTGGCCAGGGCCTCCTGCGAAAAGCCCCACCCGGCGAGCGACTCGGCGTCGCCGTGCACGATCGCCACGCGCTCGCCGCCGACCTCAGCTACGAGGTGCATCGGTAGCGCGGCAAGGCGCTCGAGCGCGGCCGGATGGCGCCGCGCGGCGGCGCGCAGCCGCTCGATGATGCGGTTGGAGCGCTCGACCGTGCCGTCGTCGACCCAGTCGGGGTAGGCGCAGCCGCAGCCCGCGCCCTCGAGCGGCGCGGCGAGCTCGGTCTCGACATTGCCGCGCGTCGCAAGATGCGCGTGCACGGCCGCATCGATCTGGCTGAAGTCTTCTATGTCAAACCAGTGGAAATCGCCGTTGAAGACCAGCGCCTTCGAGCCTCGCTCGCGCTCGTAGAGCTCGAGCAGCCGCTCCAGCGCGAACGGGTTGCCGTAGAGCCCGCCCGCGACCCAGAGCGTGTCCACATGGAAATCAACCTTGTGGAAGACCGCTGACGCGTCATACCGGTAGCTGAGCGGGCAGCTGCGCCCGGGCTTCACGAAAGCGCTCCGCCGCACGAGGAGCCCTGCCCGGCGGTGCAGCCGTAGCAGTGGTCGCGCACCGCGATCGGGTTGCCCGCGAGGTCGCGCCCGATGAGCTCGGCAAGCCGCACGTGCGGCTTGCCCGCGGCTTGCAGCGGCAGGTCGAGCATCTGGTTGAAGTCGCAGTCGTACACGTAGCCCTGCCAGTCCACCGAGAGGAGCGTCCTGCACATCACGGTCTCGAGATTCTCCGGCCGGTGCGCCTCGCGCAGGAGGCGCATGTAGCCGTTGAACTGGCCCTTCGACACCAGCATCGAGCCGAAGCGCTGGATCGGCATGTTGGCGAGCGTGTAGAGCCGGTTGAAGACGATGCCGTGGGTCTCGCCCAGGACGCGCTTGTAGTCGGCCTCGAGCTTCGCCTGCGGCGGCGGTAGCGACGCGCCTTGCGGGTTGTAAATCAAGTTGAGCGCGAGGCTGCTGCCGGCGGCGCCATAGCCGAGCGCGTTGAGCCGCTTCAGGGCCTTGATGCTCAGGTCGTAGACCCCTTTGCCGCGCTGCCGGTCGACCAGCTCCTCGGTGTAGCACGGCAGCGAGGCGATCACCTCGACCCCCTGCGCGGCGAGAAACCCCGCGAGCCCCTCGTACCCGGGCTCCTCCAGGATCGTGAGGTTGCAGCGGTCGATGACGTGCGCGCCGAGCTCGCGGGCGCGCAGGACCAGCTCGCGGAAATGCGGATGCAGCTCCGGCGCGCCGCCGGTGATATCGAGCGTTTTCACGCAAGACACCCCCGCGAACGTGATGACTTCTGCAAGGGTCTCGCGCGACATCATCTCGGTGCGGGTCGGCCCGGCGTTGACGTGGCAGTGCACGCAGCTCTGGTTGCACTTGTAGCCGAGGTTGACCTGCAGGGTGTCGAGGCGCGCGCGGCGCAGCGCGGGAAAGCCGTACTGCCGCATCAGGGGGAGGGTGGCGTGCATGGGGCGTTAGTCGCGCCGGCCCGCCCTGTCTTACAGGACGTTCGCCGTGCCCTGCGCCTGCTCGTCGAGCAGGCCGAGGAGCCGCTGGCTGGTGGCGCGCAGGCGCTGCGACAGCATCAGCACCAGCTCCATCAGGATCTTGGCGCCGAGCAGCGGCTGCTCGACGATGATGCGCGCCAAGCTCTCGCGGTCGAGCACCGCGATCAGCGTCGGCTCGGCGGCGATGCAGGTGGCGAAGCGCGGCTCGCCGTCGATCATCGACATCTCGCCGAGCGTGCGGCCGGCCTCGACCGAGGCAAGGATCTGCGGGGTGTTCCAGCGGTCGCGCTTGTGCACCTCGATCCTGCCCTCGAGCACCATCAGCATGAAGTCCCCGCCGTCGCCCTCGCGGATGATCTCGGCGGCGGGCTCGGCGCGGTACACCTCCATGAAGTGCGCGAGCAGCCGCACCTCGGCGGTCGAGAAGTTCTCGAGCAGCGCGCACTTCGGGATCAGCAGGTGCATCTTCTCGGCGAACTGCGTCGCGTCGCCGAGGAACTCGAGATGCGCAAGCTGTTGCGGGTGTTCTGGCATGGCGTGCGGCTCGCCCGATTATGCCGAATCCCGCACCTTCTTGCGCTTGCGCCGGGCGCGCACCGCCTCCGCCAGCCCCTCCAGCAGCCGCGCCGATTCCTCCCACCCCAGGCAGGCATCGGTGATGCTCTGGCCGAAGGCGAGGCTCCTCCCCGGCGCGAGGTCCTGCCGGCCCTCGACCAGGTGCGACTCGACCATCACGCCGACGATGCGGCGCTCGCCGGCGCCGATCTGGCGCGCGACGTCGGCCGCGACCGCGGCCTGGCGCCGGTAGTCCTTCGCGGCGTTGGCGTGCGAGCAGTCGATCATCAGCCGCTCGGGCAGCCCGGCGCGGGCCAGCTCCTCGCACGCCGCCTGGACGCTGTCGGCGTCGTAGTTCGGTGACTTGCCGCCGCGCAGGATGATGTGGCAGTCGTCGTTGCCGCGCGTCTCGACGATCGCTACCTGGCCGCTCTTGTGCACCGAGAGGAAGTGGTGCTTCTGGCGCGCGGCGAGCAGCGCGTCGACCGCGATCTTCACGTTGCCGTCGGTGCCGTTCTTGAACCCGACCGGCGCGGAGAGCCCCGAGGCGAGCTCGCGGTGCACCTGGCTCTCGGTGGTGCGCGCGCCGATCGCGCCCCAGGCCACCAGGTCGCCGATGTACTGCGGCGAGATCACGTCGAGGAACTCGCAGCCCGCGGGCACGCCCGCCTGGTTGATGCGCACCAGCAGGTCGCGTGCGATGCGCAGGCCCTCGTTGATGCGGAAGCTGCCGTTCAGGTAGGGGTCGTTGATCAGGCCCTTCCAGCCCACCGTGGTGCGCGGCTTCTCGAAGTACACGCGCATGACGAGCTCGATCTCGCCGGCAAGGCGGGTCCGTTCGTGCGCCAGCCGCTTCGCGTATTCGACGGCCGCGAGCGGATCGTGGATCGAGCACGGCCCCATCACCACCAGCAGCCGGTCGGACTTGCCGTGCAGGATCTGGCGCAGCCGGGCGCGCGTCTCGGCGATCTGGGTCTCGACCGGCGTGCCCTCGATCGGGAAGAAGCGGATCAGGTGCTCCGGCGGCGGCAGCGTGACGATGTTGTCGATGCGCTCGTCGTCGGTGAGCGAGGTCTTGTCGTCGGCGGTGAGCGCGGTCTTGTCTTCGATGGGCGGGGTCATGGTGTGGCCTCGGGCAAAAAAAAACCGCCAGGCTTTTGGGCTGGCGGTTTTTGTGGATTCTCGGGCTGAGCTTAGCCGGCTCCCTCCGCCAGTTGGCTGGGATAGAAGAAGAAGGCAAAGAAGAACCGGTGCGTCACGGCTTCGGATTCTGCCACAAAACCATCTGCGTGCAACGGAAAAGCGCGATTCTGGCCCCGTTCGCCTCGTTGGTGACCACGGCATCCCACACCTGGGTGGTGCGGCCGAGGTGCACAGGGGTCGCCCGGCAGGCGATGAAGCCGTCGCGCGCGGTGCCGAGGAAGTTGGTCTTCAGCTCGACGGTGGTGAAGCCCCGCGCGCCCTGCGGCAGCGCGGCGATGCAGCCGTAGCCGCAGCTCGTGTCGGCGAGCGCGATCACCGAGGCGGCGTGCAGGAAGCCGTTCGGCGCCATCACCTCCCGGCGCACCGCCATGCGGCTCTCCACCGCCTCGCGCGTGACCGTGACAATTTCCACGCCGACCAGTCCGGGAAGATAGCCGTCGCCGAAACTTTTGAAGTCCCTGTGCGTTGTTGGTGTCATGAAGGACAACTGTACTCGATTGGCACTCGGCGGCGCGGACTGCCAGGCGGCGCGTTTGCCATGCAGAAAGCCTCATGCTAGCGTTTTCGCAAATGTCGGCTGACGTCGCCATCCCGATCGCGGGCTTCAAGGACGTCTACGACGTGTCCGCGGTGGAGAAAGCGCTGAACGAGCTTTCTCCGTCGGCCAACGAAGCCCTGCGCACGCTTTACGAGAAAATGGTGCGCCTCGGCGGGCAGCGCTTCACGGTCAAGCCCTCGGCGCTGCCGGCAATGGAGCGCCTGTTCGAGGAGCTGCCCAACTTCGGCGCGGCGCTCGCCGACATCCGCAAGCACCTCGCGCTGTGCATCGACTCCGACGACTCGGTGGAGCTGCCGCCGATGCTGCTGCTCGGCGCGCCGGGCATCGGCAAGACGCACTTCGCGCGCAAGGTGGCGCAGCTGCTCGGCACCGGCTTCGGCTTCGTGCCGATGAGCTCGCTCACCGCCGGCTGGGTGCTCTCGGGCGCCTCCTCGCAGTGGAAGAACGCCAAGCCCGGCAAGGTGTTCGACACCTTCCTCAACGGCGACTACGCCAACCCGGTGATCGTGGTCGACGAGCTGGACAAGGCAGCCTCGGACGGGCAGTACGACCCGCTCGGCGCGCTCTACGAGCTGCTGGAGACGCAGACCGCGACGCGCTTCGTCGACGAGTTCGTCGAGCTGCCGATCGACGCCTCGGGCGCGGTGTGGCTCGCCACCGCCAACGACGCGGCGCGCATCCCCGAGCCGCTGCTCGACCGCCTCACCGTATATGCGATCGAGGCGCCCGACGCCGCGGGCGCGCGCACGATCGCGCTCAACATCTACCGCGAGATCCGCAACGCGCACGACTGGGGCAAGCGGTTTCCTGAAGAACCGGAAAACAACGCCCTCGAGAAGCTCGCTTCGCTCCCGCCGCGCGAGATGCGCCGCGCGCTGATCGCGGCGTTCGGCGCTGCCAAGCTCGCGGGGCGCGACGAGCTCGGCCCCGACGATTTCCAGGACGGCCGCTCGAGGAGGCAGCGGATCGGCTTCTAGCGCTGCGCGAGCAGCCGTCCGCAGGCGATCACCGAAATCCAGATGGCAAGCGAAAGCGCGCCAGCGGCGCGCGCGGCGGCCGGCGGCGGCGCGTGGACGTCCCAGCTTTCGCAGCGGCGGAAGACGCCGGCATGGAATACCGCCGCGTTCACCCCCGCGGCCGCGATCAGCCCCATCTTGAGCGCGAACAGCGGATGCGCGACCAGGTCGGAGGCGTAGGCGGCAAACATCGCCAGGCCGCTCGGCACGATGAGGGCGAAGCCAAGAAAGGTCCAGGGCAGCACGCGGCCCGCCAGGCGCCTTGCCGAGAGCTGCCGGCGAAAACCGAGCAGGCGCAGATCGAGCAGCGCGATCGAGCAAAACAGCAGCGCGACGCCGCCGAGGTGCAGCGCCTTGGCCGCGGGGAAGAGCCACAGCGACTGACGTATCGCCTCGCCAACGGCGGAGGCCTCGATGCCGCCGGCGCTCACCGCCTCACACGCGTTGCTCGACCCAGGATTTCACCGACTGCAGCGCAGAAGGCAGCCCGGCGGGGTCGGTGCCGCCGGCCTGCGCCATGTCGGGGCGGCCGCCGCCCTTACCGCCCACCTGCTGCGCCACGTAGTTGACCAGCTCGCCCGCCTTGAGCTTGCCGGTCAGGTCCGCGGTCACCCCGGCGATCAGCGCCACCTTGCCGTCGTTCACCGCGCCGAGCACGATCGCCGCCGGCTTCAGGCGGTCCTTCAGCTTGTCCATCGTCTCGCGCAGCGTCTTCGCGTCAGCCCCCTCGAGCGTCGCCACCAGGACCCGCATTTCCATCCCATCCTTGCCTTTCACGTCGACCGCCTGCGAAGCGAGGTCGACGCCCTGCCCCATCGCCAGCTTCGAGCGCAGCCGCCCGAGCTCCTTCTCGAGCGCCTTTTTCTCCTCGATGAGCGACGTGACGGCTTTCTCCACGCCGCCGGGCTGCGCGCGCACCTGCCTGGCGACCTGGGCGAGCTCCTGCAGCTGGGCATTCACCATCGCCAGTGCATCGGCGCCGGTGGTCGCCTCGACGCGGCGGATGCCGGCCGCGACGCCGCCTTCGGCAGCGATCTTGAACAGGCCGATGTCGCCGGTGCGCGCGACGTGGGTGCCGCCGCAGAGCTCGCGCGAGCTGCCGATGTCGAGCACGCGCACCTCGTCGCCGTACTTCTCGCCGAACAGCATCATCGCGCCCGAGCGCTTCGCCTCCTCGATCGGCATCACCTGCGCGCGCGTCGGGGTGTTCTGCAGGATCTCGGCGTTGACGCGGCTCTCGACCTCGCGGATCTCGTGCTCGCCCATCGGCCGGTCGTGGGAGAAGTCGAAGCGCGTCTTGTCCGCGTCGACCAGCGAGCCCTTCTGCTGCACGTGCGCGCCCAGCACCTCGCGCAGCGCCTTGTGCATGAGGTGGGTCACCGAGTGGTTGCGCATGGTGCGCGCGCGCAGCCCCGTGTCGACGCGCGCTTCCACCCTGTCGCCCGCCTTCAGGGCCCCGGTCCTGAGCGTGCCGTGGTGCCCGTAGACCTCGGCCTGGATCTTCTGCGTGTCGGCGACCTCGAAGGTGCCGCCGCTCGCCACGATCTCGCCGCGGTCGCCGACCTGGCCGCCGGCCTCGGCGTAGAACGGCGTGCGGTCGAGCACCACCGTGCCCGAATCGCCGCTCTTCAGCGCCTGGACCTGCGAGCCTTCGCGATAAAGCGCCGCCACCTTGGCGGGAAGGGCCAGCGTGTCGTAGCCGTGGAACTCGGTCCTTCCCCCGGAATACTGCAAATCCGTCGCCGCAGAAAATTTCGAGGCCGCCCTCGCGCGCTCGCGCTGCTGGTCCATCGCCGCCTCGAACCCCGCCATGTCGATCATCACGCCGCGCTCGCGGCAGATGTCCGCGGTGAGATCCACCGGGAAGCCGAACGTGTCGTACAGGCGGAACACTGTCTCGCCGTCGAGCAGCTTCTCGCCCGAGGCGAGCGCCGACTCGAGCACGCTCATGCCGTTCTCGAGCGTTTCCGCGAAACGCACCTCTTCCTGCTGCAGGACTTCGGAAACCCTCTTCTTCGAAGAGCGAAGCTCGGGATAGGCATCCCCCATCGCCTTGTCCAGGTCGTCGACCAGGCGGTGGAAGAAGGGCTGCTTCTGCCCGAGCTTGTAGCCATGGCGGATCGCCCTGCGGATGATCCTTCTCAGGACGTAGCCGCGCCCTTCGTTGCCCGGGATCACGCCGTCGACGATGAGGAAGCTGCAGGCGCGGATGTGGTCGGCGAGCACGTTGAGCGACGGGTTCTTGAGCTGCTTCTGCCTGGTCTCCCGCGCCGCCGCCTTGATCAGGTGCTGGAACAGATCGATCTCGTAGTTGGAATGCTTGCCCTGCAGCACCGTGGCGATGCGCTCGAGGCCCATGCCGGTGTCGACCGAAGGCTTGGGCAGCGGATGCAGCACGCCCTTGTCGTCCCGGTTGAACTGCATGAACACCAGGTTCCAGATCTCGACGTAGCGCTCGCCGTCGGCGTCGGGCGAGCCCGGCGGCCCGCCCTCCATCCCCGGGCCGTGGTCGTAGAAGATCTCGCTGCACGGTCCGCAGGGGCCGGTGTCGGCCATCTGCCAGAAGTTGTCCGACTGGTACTTCTGGCCGCCGGGCTTGTCGCCGATGCGCACGCAGCGCTCCGGCGGCACGCCGATCATCTTCGTCCACAGCTCGTAGGCCTCGTCGTCGGTCTCGTACACCGTGGTCCACAGGCGCTCGGGCGGGAGCTTGTAGACCTTGGTCAGCAGCTCCCAGGCGAAGGCGATCGCGTCCTTCTTGAAGTAATCGCCGAAGGAGAAGTTGCCCAGCATCTCGAAGAACGTGTGGTGGCGCGCGGTGTAGCCGACGTTCTCCAGGTCGTTGTGCTTGCCGCCGGCGCGCAGCGAGCGCTGCGCGGTCGTCGCGCGCTTGTAGGCGCGCTTGTCCTTGCCGAGGAACGCGTCCTTGAACTGCACCATGCCCGAGTTGACGAACAGCAGCGTCGGGTCGTTCGCCGGCACGAGCGGGCTCGAGGGCACGACGGCGTGGCCCTTCGAGCGGAAATACTCGAGAAATCCCGAGCGGATCTCGTTCGACTTCATGAGCCCATTCTAAGCGATCAGCGCGACGCGGCGTCGCAGGCCCTGCGGATGCCGGCGCGGCAGGCCGCGACGAAGTGCGGCCGCGCCTGCGCGCCTCTGTCGGTCCGGCTGAGCAGCACCGCGTACTGGTAGTGCGCGTCGGCCGAGCGCGGGTCGAGCTCGAGCGCGCGGCGATAGTGGCTCTCGGCGCGGGAAGCGTCGCCGCGCAGCGCGTGGACCATGCCGAGGCTGGTGTAGTTCGAGGTGTCGTACGGGCTGAGCTCGACCGCGCGCAGGCAGTCGGCGAGCGCATCGGCGTAGCGCTGCACGCGCATCAGCACCACGCAGCGCCGGCCGAGGGTCGCCATCACGATCGAACGCTGCATCAGGTAGGCCACCGCGTAGACCGCGACCGGATGCACGGCGAACAGCGCCGCGACCACCGCGGCGTGCAGCACGAGGTTGCCGAGCCGCTGCCAGAACCAGTCCTCGCCGAAGATGCGCGTGGTCCAGCCGAAGGTGACGTACGTGAACCAGCGCAGGTCCCCCTTGAACCAGGACTCGCCGTACGAGCGCAGGAAGTTCGCCGTCAGCATGACGTCGTCGAACACCGGGGGATTGCGCAGCGACGTCCAGTAAAGCGCGAAGACGCCGATCACCAGCGCGATCACCAGCCCTGTCGAGCGCATGGCCCAGTATGCCGGCTAAAAGCCCGGAGCGCCGCGGACGCCCCGGGAACCCGCTTGCAGTCAGGCGGGCTTCTTCGCCTCCTTCTTATGCGTTGATGCGCCCGTACTTCAGCAGCCGCGCCCGCACCGCGCCCATCGTGCGCTCGTGCGCCGCCGCGAGCTCCTGCAGCGCGCGGCCCGCGTCGAACGCCGCGAGCAGCTTGCGGTCCTCGTCCTCGGTCCACGGCTCGCCGGTCTTCGGCGGCATCTGCTGCCGCCGCCGCTCGAAGCGCTCGATGCGCTCGAGCGCCGTCGCGGCTTCGTACAGCGCCCGCACCACCTGCGGGCGCTGGTAGGCGCTCTCCGGCGCGAACACTTCACCGCTCTCCGGATCGACGCCGGCGGCGAGCGATCTGACGATCGCCAATGCCTGTGCCTGATCCATGCTGTCACCCCCTTTCCACGCTGTCTGCGTCCATGAAAAACGGGCGAGGAACGGGGTGCGTTTACTCTTCGGAAAAATTTGTACTGCCGGATAAACCCAGCATGCGGATCGTGTCGTACGAAAAGCCGCGGCCCTGGAGGAAGCGCGCGCGCTTCGCGCGCTCTTCCCGGGTCGCGGCCGGCACGCGATATTTGCGCGCCAGGATTGCTCGCGCTTTCTCGAGCTCGCCCTCGCCGGACACGCGCGCGATCAGCTCGTGGTCCACGCCCCTGGCCTTCAGGTCCTGGCGGATTCTGGCCGCGCCGTACTTGCGCGCCAGCCAGTGCGCGCGGACTTCGGCAAAGCGCTCGTTGGAGAGCAGCTTTTTTGAAATCAGAAAGTCAAGGACCGACTCGAGTGTTTCCCTCGAGTCGGCGTGCGGCGAGAGCTTGCGCGCCAGCTCGTCCCGCGAATGCTCCCGCCTCGCCAGCAGGCGTAAGGCGCGCGTCTTAAGCGCCGCCGCGCTTTCGGGTGGGGAGTTGCTCAACCTTCTTGTTTTCCGAGGCTTCGGCTTCGGCAACGACGGGTTTCCGAGTGGCGACGCCGGCTTTTTCGCGGATCTTGGCCTCGATCTCGCGCGCGAGCGCGGCGTTCTCCTTCAGGAAGTCGCGCGCGTTGTCCTTGCCCTGGCCGAGGCGGTCGCCGTTGTAGACGTACCAGGCGCCCGACTTCTCCAGCACCCCGAGGTTGACGCCGATCTCGAGCACCTCGCCCTCGCGCGAGATGCCCTCGCCGTACAGGATGTCGAACTCGGCGTGCTTGAACGGCGGCGCCACCTTGTTCTTCACGATCTTGACCCGGGTCTCGGAGCCGGTGACCTCGTCGCCTTTCTTGATCGAGCCGATGCGCCGGATGTCCATGCGCACCGAGGCGTAGAACTTGAGCGCGTTGCCGCCGGTGGTGGTCTCGGGGTTGCCGAACAGAACTCCGATCTTCATGCGGATCTGGTTGATGAAGATCACCAGCGTGTTGGTGCGCTTGATGTTGGCGGCGAGCTTGCGCAGCGCCTGGCTCATGAGGCGCGCCTGCAGGCCCATCTGCGGCTCGCCCATCTCGCCCTCGATCTCGGCCTTGGGCGTGAGCGCCGCGACCGAGTCGATGACGATGACGTCGACCGCGCCCGAGCGCACCAGCATGTCGGCGATCTCGAGCGCCTGCTCGCCGGTGTCGGGCTGCGAGATGAGGAGGTCTTCGGTCTTCACGCCGAGCTTGCCGGCGTAAGTAATGTCCAGGGCGTTTTCCGCGTCGATGAACGCCGCCGTGCCGCCCGCTTTCTGCACTTCGGCGACGACCTGCAGGGTCAGGGTGGTCTTGCCCGAGGATTCGGGGCCGTACACTTCGACCACGCGCCCGCGCGGCAGTCCGCCGACGCCGAGCGCGAGATCGAGCCCGAGCGATCCGGTGGACACGACCTCGATGCCCTTGATCGCCTCCGCGTCCATCTTCATGATCGAGCCCTTGCCGTACTGCTTCTCGATCTGCGCCAGCGCGGCGGCTAGCGCTTTCGCCTTGTTGTCATCCATTGCTGTGCCTCTTCTTTTATATTGTCGGCATCTAACGGCAGCCCCCGCGCAGGCGGGGGTGGGCCAACACCGGATACTGTATAAACGCTCAGTATTGTGCGGCGGTTGACCGAGGCCTGTCAAACACCAGAAAAAACCCTTAGGAGACAAAACGATGGCTAAAGTCGCATTCCTCGGCCTGGGAGTCATGGGCTACCCGATGGCGGGCCACCTGCTGAAAAAAGGCGGGCACGACGTCACGGTCTACAACCGCACCGCTGCCAAGGCGCAGCAGTGGGCAAAGGAGTACGGCGGGAAACACGCCCCCAGCCCGCGCGAGGCGGCGAAGGATTGCGACTTCGTCCTGGTGTGCGTCGGCAACGACGACGACGTGCGCTCGGTCGTGTACGGCGACAACGGCGTGCTCGCCGGAATGAAGAAGGGGGCGATCCTGGTGGACCACACCACCGCTTCGGCCGCGGTGGCAAGAGAGGTTTTCGAAAAATCAAGATCTCTTGGCGTGGGGTTCGTTGACGCTCCCGTTTCGGGCGGGCAAGCCGGCGCGGTCAACGGCCAGCTCGGCATCATGTGCGGCGGCGAGCAGGCGACGTTCGACAAGGCGAAGCCGCTGCTCGACGTCTACGCGAAGATGTGCGCGCTGATCGGCGGCCCGGGCGCGGGCCAGCTCACCAAGATGGTCAACCAGATCTCCATCGTCGGAATGGCGCAGTCGCTGGCGGAAGCGCTGGCCTTTGCCAAGCGAAACAATCTGGATCTCGAAAAGGTCATTGCCGTAATTTCGAAAGGCGCGGCGCAGTCCTGGCAGATGGAGAACCGCTGGAAGCCAATGAGCGAGCTCAAGGCCGAGGGCTTCGGCTTCGCCATCGAGTGGATGCGCAAGGACATGGGCATCTGCCTCGCCCAGGCGAAGGCGAGCGGCGCGCGCCTGCCGGTGGCCGCGCTTGTCGACCAGTTCTACTCGCACCTCGAGGCGCGCGGCGGCAAGCGCTGGGACAGCACCGCCTCGCTGATCCAGCTGCTGCTGAAGGACTAGGCGAGCGGCTTGAGGCTGCCGAGCAGCGTCGGAATGAGCTCGGTCACCGTCGGGTGGATGTGCACCGCGCGCTGGATGGTGGTGTAGGGCTTTTTCGCGTACATCACGTCGAGCAGCGAATGCACGATCTCGTCGGCGTTCAGGCCGAGCAGCGACGCGCCGAGGAGCTCCTTCGATTCGGCGTCCACCAGCACTTTCATGAATCCCTGCGTCTCGCCGGCCTCGCGCGCGCGGCCGACGCGGGTCATCGGCATCTTGCCGCGCAGGATGCGCCTGCCGCTCCTCTTCGCCTCGTCCTCGTTCATGCCGGCGCGGCCGAGGGGCGGGTCGATGAACAGCGCGTAGCACGGGATGCGGTCGGAGATTTTGCGCGGGTCGTTGTCGAACAGGTTGGCGGCGACGATTTCGTAGTCGTTCCAGGACGTGTGCGTGAACGCGCCCTTGCCGTTCGCGTCGCCCATGCACCACACGCCATCGGCGCTGGTGCGGCAGGCGTCGTCGACCTTGACGTAGCCGCGCGCGTCGGTTTCTATGCCCGCCTCTTTCAGCCCGAGGTCGTGGGTGTTGGGCAGGCGCCCGACGGCGAGCAGCAGGTGGCTGCCCTCGGCGAGCGGCGCGCCGCCCTTGCATTCGAGGCCGACCACCACGCGCCCGTCCCTTTTTGACAGCGCCATGCACTCGGCGCCGGCGCGGATCTTGATGCCCTCGCGCTCGAGGATCGCGCGGATCTCGGCGGCGACGTCGTCGTCCTCGCGCGGCAGCAGCTTGTCGAATTTCTCGACCACCGTGACCTTCGAGCCGAAGCGGCGGTACATCTGCGCGAATTCGAGGCCGATGTAGCTGCCCCCGATGATGACCAGGTGCTCGGGCAGGCGCTCCACCTCCATCATCGAGCTGTTGGTGAGGAAGGGCACATCCTGGATGCCGGGAATGTCGGGCACCAGCGCGCGGCCGCCGACGTTGAGGAAGATCCGCTCCGCCTGCAGCCTGCGCCCGTCGACGTCGAGCGTGCGCGGCGCGCTGAAGCGCGCGTGGCCGCGAACCAGGGTGACGTTCTTCATGCCCGCCACCCAGCTCGTGACGCCGTCGCTCGAGTGCTTCACCACGCCGTCCTTGCGCGCCTTCACCGCCTTCATGTCGACGCGCACCTCGCCGCTGGTAAAGCCGTAGTCGCCGCCGCGCCGCGCCATGTGCACCGCGCGCGCCGACGCGACCAGGGTCTTGGTGGGAATGCAGCCGACATTGACGCAGGTGCCGCCCATCAGCTTGCGCTCGACGAGCGCGGTCTTGAGTCCCTCGCGGTCCAGGCGTGCGCAGAGCGCGGGCCCGGCCTGGCCCGCGCCGATCACGATCGCGTCGTAGTGTTCGCTCATTGGGTGGAACCGTGGATGATGATGCCGTCCATGGTATCCGCGCAATGCGCCCAAGGCTGCTCTTCGAGCGTGCGTTTGGTGTCCGCGTAGCCGGCCTTGCGGCGCGTGTCGATGCCCGCGCTGACCTGCCAGGAAACCGTCAAGCTGGTGTCCGAGGGACTGGACCGCGACCTGTCCGCCGCGCAGAAGGCGCTGCTGCAGGCGCATTTCGCCGTCTGCCGCGGCTGCCGCGCCATGCGCGAGCGCATGCAGTTCCTGCGCAAGGCCGTGCGCAAGATCGCCGAGCGAAACGACTCCGGCTAGAGCGGGGCTTTCCCCTCGGCGTCCTCAGGCGCCCGCGTGCGCCGGATGGACGGGGGGAGCGGCGAGGAACTCGCTGCGCAGGTCGACCGTCGAGTGGTGGCCGAGGTGCTCGAAGTTCGCCTCCAGCCAGAGCGCCGCCGCCGCGCGGCCGCGGTCGCGCAGGTCGCACAGGAACGCCCAGTCGGTGCTGAGCTTGGTCGCCACGCTCAGGTCGCTCAGCGCCTCGTCGGCAAGGATGGAGTGCATCAGCACGTGCTTGAGCTTGTCGCGGTATTCGTCCCTGAGCCAGCCCTGCTCGATCAGCTTGGTGACGAAGGCGATGGCGCGCAGCTCCCGCAGCAGCGACGAGTTGAACGTGATCTCGTTCAACCGGTTCTGGATCTCCGCGGCGGATCTCGGCACCCGCGGCCGCACGATCGGATTGATGTGGACGATGATGATGTCGCGCGCCTGCGTGTGGTAGATCAGGGGGTACAGCGCCGGGTTGCCCATGTAGCCGCCGTCCCAGTAGTGCTGGCCCTCGATCTCGACCGCGGCGAACAGGTTCGGCAGGCAGGCCGAAGCCATCAGCACGTCCAGCGTCACCTCCCGGTTGCGGAAAATGCGCGGCTGGCCGGTGCCGACATTGGTCGCGCAGATGAACAGCTCGACGCAGGTGCAGGCGTGGACCGCCTCCAGGTCGACGCTCTTTTCCAGCAGGTCGCGCAGCGGATTGAAGCCGAACGGGTTGAGCTGGGAGGGGGAAAACGCCGCGGTCAGCGGCTGGAGGAGCTGCAGGTCGATCGAGAACATCGCGCCGGCCGAGGCTACGTTGCGCCAGAACTTGTCCAGCGCCTCGCGCGCGCCCTCCAGCCCGCCGACCGACCTGCCGTACGCGTAGACCGCGGCGTTCATCGAGCCCGAGCTCGACGCCGACAGCCCCTCGATGTCGAGGCGCCCGTCTTCGGCCAGCTTGTCGAGCACGCCCCAGCCGAACGCGCCGTGCGCGCCTCCTCCCTGCATCGCGAGGTTGACCCGCTTGATGCCGGCCCGGTCCATGCGCTCCCCCCTTCTGCCGGGATTATGCTTTCTCTAGACTCGCTGTTCCAGCCTCACAGGGATGCGGCGCGGGCCGAACGGCCTGCCGAATTTCTGGAAGCGGCCGGGAATCCGCGTGCCGCAGGATCTGCAGGCGCCCGCCTCGTCGAGCTGGTAGCCGCGGATGTCGTACCAGTCGCGGCGGATGACCGCCTGCTCGCACGACGGGCAGTAGGTCGAGCCGCCCGACTCGTCGTGCACGTTGCCGGTGTACACGTAGTTGAGCCCGGCGACCTGGCCGATCTCTCGCGCGCGCGTGAGCGTCGCCGCCGGCGTATGCGGGATATCCAGCATCTTCCAGTCGGGGTGGAAGGCGGTGAAATGCAGCGGCACATCGGGGCCGAGGTTTTCACGGATCCACTTGCACTCGGCCTTCAGCTCCTCGTCGGAGTCGTTCTTGCCGGGGATGAGCAGCGTGGTGATCTCGGTCCAGACCTCGGTTTCCCTCACCAGGTACACGAGCGTGTCGAGCACCGGCTGCAGCTTGCCGCCGCAGATCTTGAAGTAAAAATCGTTGGTGAAGCCTTTCAGGTCGACGTTGGCCGCGTCCATCTTGGCGTAGAACTCGCGCCGCGGCTCGGCGTGGATGTAGCCCGCGGTCACCGCGACGGCCTGCACGCCCTTGTCGTGGCAGGCATCGGCGATGTCCATCGCGTACTCGGCGAAGATCACCGGGTCGTTGTAGGTAAAGGCCACCGACTTGCAGCCGAGGCGGATCGCGGACGCGGCGATCGCCTCGGGGCTCGCCTGGTCCTGCAGGCGGTCCAGATCGCGCGATTTCGAGATGTCCCAGTTCTGGCAGAACTTGCAGGCGAGGTTGCAGCCCGCGGTGCCGAACGACAGGATCGAGGTGCCGGGGTAGAAATGGTTGAGCGGCTTCTTCTCCACCGGGTCGATGCAGAAGCCCGACGAGCGGCCGTAGGTCGTCAGCACCATGCGCCCCTGCTCCATCTTGCGCACGAAGCACATGCCGCGCTGGCCCTCGTGCAGCCTGCAGTCGCGCGGGCACAGGTCGCACTGCACGCGCCCGTCGGGCAGCGTGTGCCACCAACGGCCGGGATAGGAGGTATCTACTCTTTCCATTTGAAGACGCGGTAGCGCGAGACCTTGCAGCGGCTGAGCCGCGTGTCGGCCGGCAGCTCGGCCTTCTTCAGCAGCTCCCGCAGGAAAGCGCGCTTGTCGGCAATGCCTTCCCAGACCTGCGGCAGGAAAGTGCCGCGCTTGCCGTCGGCCTCGATGATCAGCCCGTCCTCGCCGGCGCGGATCTGCGAAAGGAGGTCCTCCTCGTCGGCGAAGCGCAGCGGCTTCGGCGTCGCGAGCAGCGACACCTCGACGCGGCACCGCGGCCATTCCGCCGCCGTCAGCGCCGGGAAGCGCGGGTCGCGGAACGCCGCGCCGAGCGCGTTTTCGGCGACGTCGGCGCCGAGCGCGCGCGCCGGCTCGAGGCTGCCGATGCATCCGCGCAGCTCGCCGCCCTTCGTCAGCGTGACGAAGCTTGCCGCGGCTTGATCTAGCCAGGGTGCTGAATTGTTGCCTCGGGACCTGCCGGTCAAATTGCTTTCAATCGCGTCACGCGCGATCGAAAGGAGCGTGGCGCCCGCCTGGTCGAGCGAAGCCGGGGCGCCCTCGTAGAGCGCGAACGCCGAGTAGCCGACCACCTGGCCCTTGCCGCCCGCGGTGTCGCCGGAGTTGCAGGCCGAAAGAAGTTTCAGGGAAAGGTTTTTCTTCTTCGAAATCGAAAGGAACCCATTCAGCGGCGTAGCGCCGCAGGCCTCGTCGTGATCGAGGTCGGTGGCGAAGCCCTCGATGCGCCTGACGGTCGCGCCGTCGAGGGCGCGCGCCTGCTCGTAGGAGTGGTAGTGCGAGAGGTCGGTCGAGATGACGACCAGCGTCTCGGGCCCGCCCCACAGGCGCTCGATCACCTCGGCCACTTCCTGCACGCTCGCCGAGCCGACCGCGAACGGCGCCAGCGCGAAATCGCCGAGCACCTTCTGCAGGAACGGCAGCTGCACCTCGAGCGAGTGCTCGAGGGCGTGCGCGGCGTCGCTTTCGACCACCTGGGGCAGCGCGCGCGCGGCGCGCAGCGCTTCGCCGTCGAGACGCACGGTGCCGAGCGGGGTGGCGAAGCCGCCGGCGCTCGGTACCGCGAGGCCGCGCACCGGCACGCGGTGCACCGGTCCGAGCAGCACCACGCGGCGCACCGCGCCGCGCGCCGCCGCGAGCTCGTCGTAGGCGTGCGCCGCGACCGGCCCGGAATAGACATAGCCGGCGTGCGGCACGACCAGCGCCTTGGGGTAGCCCAGGCGCGGCCCGCCCGGCTCGACGCCGCCGAGCAGCTCTTCCACTTCGGCGGCGAGGGCGCTGGCGTTGCCGGGATAGAACGTCCCCGCGACCGCTGCTGGACGCACGCTGCTCATAAGGTATTCAACACCCCTTGCAGCGCGTACACAACCGATTTCCGCCGCACGCTTGTGCGGTCGCCCGAGAATCGCCGCGTCTCGCTTTTGAGGGTTTTCCCGTAAACCCAGGCGAAGCACACCATGCCGACCGGCTTCGCCTTGCTGCCGCCGGAAGGGCCGGCGACGCCAGTGACCGACACCGCGACCGTGCCCCTGCTGCGGCGGAGCGCGCCGCGCGCCATCTCGCGCGCGGTTTCCTCGCTGACCGCGCCGTGCTTCCTCAGCGTCCCTGCCCTGACCCCGAGGAGTTGCTGCTTCGCGGCGTTCGAATACGTGACGTAGCCGCGCTCGAACCAGTCGGACGATCCCGCCACCGAGGTGACCGCCTGCGCCACCCAGCCGCCGGTGCAGGATTCCGCGGTCACCAGCATTGCGTGCGAGCGCTTTAGCTTTCTGCCCAGCCTTTTCGCAAGCCGCTCCATCAGAAGAAGGCCTTCTTGACGAGCGCCAGCAGCAGCAGCGTGTAGCCCGCCGCCACCAGGTCGTCGAACATCACGCCGAAGCCGCCGCCGAAGCGCTGCTCGAGGACGCGGATCGGCGGCGGCTTGGCGATGTCGAAGAAGCGGAACGCGACGAAAGCCGCGGCCTGCCACTCGAGCTCGCGCGGCACGATGGCGAGAATCAGCAGGAACGCCGCCACCTCGTCCCACACCATCGCGCCGTGGTCGGCGATGCCGAGGTTCCTGCCTGTGACCTGGCAGGCCCATACGCCGACCAGGAAAAGAACCAGGACTATTGAGAGAAAGACAGCCGGATCCAGGTCGCCCATCGCCCGGCCGATTCCCCAGCCGAGGAGCGTGCCGGCGGTGCCAGGGGCGAACGGCACGAGGCCGGCGCCGAAGCCGAAGGCGACGAGATGCGCCGGGTGCGAGAGCACGAAGCCCGGGCGCGGGCGGAACACGATCATTTTTTGCTCTCGAAGTGGTCGAAGCCGCCGCGATGCGCGACCGGCCGTCCGTCGGCGGCCAGCACCTCGAGGCGCGCGGCGCCCGCCTGGATGGCGCCGATGCGCGTGAGCGCGACCCTGAGCTCCCGCGCCAGCGCCTCGAGCTCGGCGCGGCTCTCGCGCGGCGCGGCGAACGCGAGCTCGTAGTCGTCGCCGCCCGAGAGCACGCAATCCATTTCGAGCTTTGGATTCTTCAGTTTCGCAAAGGAAGGGAATTTCGGAATGCTCTGGTACTCGATCGTTGCGCCGACCCCCGAACGCTCGAGGATGTGGCCGAGGTCGCCGGCGAGGCCGTCGGAGATGTCGATCGCGGCGTGCGCGAGGCCGCGCAGGCGCTCGCCGAGCTCGACGCGCGGCTCCGGGGCGTGCAGGCGCTGCGCCGCCTCCTTGATTTCGGGATGGGCGAGGCCGAGCGCCGCGCCGCCGAGCTCGCCCGAGACCCAGACGTCGTCGCCCGGCCGCGCGCCGCCGCGCGCGAGCGCCATTCCCGGCGGCACTTCGCCGATCGCCGTGACGCAGAAGGTGCGCCGCTCCGCGCGCGTGGTGTCGCCGCCCACGAGGTCGACGCCGTGGCGGGCGGCGAGCGCGAACAGGCCGGCCGAGAATTCCGCGAGCCACGCGGGATCGGCCGACGGCAGGGCCATGGCGAGCGTCGCCCAGCGCGGCGTGGCGCCCATCGCCGCCAGGTCGGAGAGGTTCACCGCCAGCACCTTGTGGCCGAGCAGCCGCGGCTCGGCGCCGGGCAGGAAGTGGCGCCCTTCGACCAGCATGTCGCTCGTCACCGCGAGATCGAGGCCGGCGTCGGGCCGCAGCAGCGCGCAGTCATCCCCCACCCCGATCAGCGCGCGCTTCGGCGGCCGGTCGAAATAGCGGCGGATGATTTCGAATTCGTTCAGGCAATCCTGCGCGAGCGCGCGACTTCTTCCGGCCGCAGCGCCTCGGCGATCTTCTCCAGGACTCCGTTGACGAAGCGGTAGCCGTCGGTCGCGCCGAAGCTCTTGCCGAGCTCGACCGCCTCGTTCAGCACCACCTTGAACGGCGTCTTCGGGTGCTCGGCGAGCTCGAAGGCGCCGATGTACAGGATCGCGCGCTCGACCGGCGACAGGCGCGCGAACTCGCGGTCGAGGTGCGGGGTGATCAGCTTCTCGAGCTCGGGGGCGCGCGCGCGCACCCCGTTCAGCAGCCCGTCGAGGAACTCGGTCTTCTCGTAGGCCTCGTTCGAGCGCGCCTCCTCGACCGGGTCGGCGCCGGAGAGCTGCCAGGCGTAGAGCGCCTGCAGCGCCACCTCGCGCGCCTGGCGCCTAGCGTGCCTCATGGAGCTGCGAGCGCAGCCGCGCCATCTCGACCGCGACGCGCACCGCCTCGGCGCCCTTGTCGAGCCGGGCGTTCGCCTGCGCCTCGTCGTCGGTGGTCAGGATCGCGTTCGCCACCGGCAGGCCGAAATCGAGCATCACGTCCATCACGCCGCGCGCCGACTCGTTCGCCACGATGTCGAAGTGGTAGGTATCGCCGCGAATGACTGCGCCGACCGCGACCAGGGCGTCGAACTTGCCCGATTGCGCCATCCATTGCAGCGCGAGCGGGATCTCGAGCGCGCCGGGGACGCTCACCACGGTGCACTCGGCCTTCAGCTTCTGCGCCTCGGCGCGCGCGCGCTCGACCAGCTTGCCGCAGATGTCCTGGTTGAAGCGGCTGGCGACGATGCCGAGGCGCATCGCGCTAGGCTTTCGGGGGTCCGCTCAGGTAGCCCGTGACCTCGAGGCCGAAACCGGCCATGCTGGGCATCTTGCGAGGGGAAGCGAGCAGGCGCATCTTCCCTACGTTCAGATCGCGCAGGATCTGCGCGCCGATGCCGTAGAGCCGCAGGTCCATGCCGCGCCCCGCCTTCGGCTGGCCGGCTTCCTCCTGGTTGCAGTTCATCAGCACCATCACGCCGCAACCGACTTCTTCGATTCTCTTGAGAGCTTCCCCGATCCCCCAGGAGTGCGTGCTCTTTCCGGCATCCAGCAGGTCGATGATCGACAGCGGCTCGTGCACCCGCACCAGCGTCTCTTTCTTCGGGTCGGGCTTGCCGTGCACCAGCGCGAGGTGGAGGGCACCGACCGACAGGTCGCGGTACGACACCAGGTGGAAGCTCCCCCAGGGAGTATCGATATCGCGCTCGGAAGCGCGCTGCACCAGCGACTCGTTGCGGCTGCGGTGCTCGATCAGGTCCGCGATGGTGCCGATCCTCAGCTTGTGCGCGGCGGCGAACTCCACCAGGTCCGGCAGCCGCGCCATGGTGCCGTCGTCGCGCATGATCTCGCACAGCACCGCGGCCGGCGCGAGGCCGGCGAGGCGAGCGAGGTCGCAGCACGCCTCGGTGTGGCCGGCGCGCACCAGCACCCCGCCCGGATGGGCGATCAGCGGGAAGACATGGCCCGGCTGCACGATGTCTTCGGCCTTTGCGTCTTTTGAACAGGCGACTTTCACCGTCAGCGCCCGGTCGTGCGCCGAGATGCCGGTGGCGATGCCCTCGGCGGCTTCGATCGAGACGGTGAAGTTGGTGCCGTGGCGCGAGCGGTTCTGCTCGACCATGGGCTTCAGGCCCAGGCGGCCGGCATGCTCCTCGGTGATCGGCATGCAGACCAGGCCGCGGCCGTGCTTGGCGAGGAAGTTGATCTTCTCGGGGGTGACGAACTCGGCGGCGAACACGAGGTCGCCCTCGTTCTCGCGATCCTCGTCGTCGACCAGGATGACGATCTCGCCGGCGCGGATCGCCGCGATCACTTCGCTGACTGCACTGATGGCTGCGGATTCGCGGCGCATCAGCGCATTTTACTCCTCGCTCTTGCCCCCGCCGGCTTCTTCGCCGCCGGTGCGCTCGCGGATGCGGGCGCCCTTGCCCGAGCGCGCGCGCAGGTAATAGAGCTTGGCGCGGCGCACCTCGCCCTTGCGCTTCACCTCGATCGAGGCGATCAGCGGCGAGTAGGTCTGGAAGGTGCGCTCGACGCCCTCGCCCGAGGACACCTTGCGCACGATGAACGAGGAGTTGAGGCCGCGGTTGCGCTTGGCGATCACCATGCCCTCGAACGCCTGCAGGCGCTTCCTCTCGCCCTCGACCACGTTGACGTTCACCACCACGGTGTCGCCGGGCGAGAAGTCCGGGACCTCCTTCTTGAGGCGCTTGATCTCTTCCTGCTCGAGTGTCCGGATCAGATCCATGACGTCACCTTTCCCGCTTGAATTCTTCCAGCAATCGGCTCTCTTCCGCGTTCAGCTTGCGCGCCGCGAGCAGGTCGGGCCTTCTCAGCCAGGTCCTGCCCAGCGCCTGCTTCAGCCGCCAGCGCCGGATGTTGTCGTGGTGCCCCGAGAGCAGCACCTCGGGCACCCGCGCGTCCCGGTAAGCTTCCGGCCGGGTGTACTGCGGGCAGTCGAGCAGCCCGTCGGCGAACGACTCTTCCAGCGCCGAGGCGTCGTCGCCGAGCGCGCCCGGCAGCTGGCGCACGCAGGCGTCGATCAGCGCCATCGCCGCCACCTCGCCGCCCGAGAGCACGAAGTCGCCGATCGACACTTCCTCGTCGACCCGGCGCTCGAGCAGCCGCTCGTCCACGCCCTCGTAGCGGCCGCACAGCAGCGTCAGCGCCCGCTCTTCCTTCAGCTCCATCACCCTGCGGTGGTCGAGCTTCCTGCCCTGCGGCGTCAGATAGATCACTCGTCCACCGCCGGCCGCCCGTACCGCATCCAGAACCCTTCCAAGCGGTTCGGCCAGCATCACCATCCCCGGCCCGCCGCCGTACGGACGGTCGTCCACCGTCCGGTAGTTGTCGGTCGTGAAATCGCGCGGATTCCACGTGGTCAGCGAATACAGCCCCGCCTCCAGCGCGCGGCTGGTGATGCCGCTCCCGGTGATCGCCGCGAACATCTCCGGGAACAGCGTCACCACGTCGAAGCGGATCACCAGTCCGCTCCCCACTCGATATGGATCTGTCTTCGTCCCAGATCCACGTCCCGCACGACCTGCGCCGTCCACGGGATCAACCGCACCTTGCCGTTTCCCGCCACCTCCATCACGTCCTGCGCGCCGTTGAACACCCAGCGCTTCACCACGCCGAGCGCCTCGCCGCGCTCGTTCACCACCTCGAGGCCCACCAGGTCCGCGAGGTAGTAATGCCCCTCGCTGAGCTCGGGCAGCGCCGCGCGCCGCACGAAGACCTTCGAGCCCTTCAGCTTCAGCGCCGCCTCGCGGCTCTCGAGCCCCGCGAGCTTCGCGAGCAGCGCGCCCGAATGCGCCTTGGTGCCCTCGACGGCGTACTCGACCCCGCCGATCGACCAGGTCCTGCACGCCGCGAGCGCCGCCTGCGCCTCGTCGACCCTGATCCAGCCGCGCACGCCGTACGAGCCGGCCACGCGGCCCATCTCTACGCCGTGATTCTCAGGCCGCCTTCTTTGCAAACTGCTTCACGAGCCGCTTCGCCGTGCCGGAGAGCTGCGCGCCCTTCCCGGTCCAGTGCTTCACGCGCTCCAGGTTCACGCGCAGCGACTCGCGCCCCGCCGGCGCCTTCGGGTCGTAGAACCCGAGCCGCTCGATGAACTTCTTGCTCGCCGCGCGCCGCGAATCGGCCACCACCACGTGGAAGAACGGCCGCTTGTTCGCGCCGCCCCGGCGCAGTCGGATCACCACCATTTTTGGATACTCCGCAAACCGCGAAAAGGCGCGGATTATACGGGAGAAATCAGGGCTTTGGAAAGCCTGCGCGCCGGATACGGCGAACGTCGATGCGGAGATCCAGCGATTGGTGCGCAGCTATGTCACCAGCACCGACATCGCCGCCAGCGTGAACATGCTCGACGCGGCGCCGACCGTCACCTCGATCACTGGCCAGCGCAGGATCGTGCGCGGGCGCGACGCGATCAAGGAGGAAGCGAGCAGGCAGATCAGGGAGCGGCGACCCCTAGGGAAGGTCTGAACAAGTAGCCGCGAATGATCGCGACCACGGTGAATTTGGATCGAAAGCAGCAATCGGGCACGAATTCGTGCTCTTTCGCTGCCCGTTCGGGCTCTGGACGAGCCTAT
>Ga0187893_10002758_pt1 | contig 37688 bp, 37 predicted proteins | sample MA1701074metaG_FD_139574 | JGI IMG/M metagenome (GOLD analysis project Ga0187893, IMG submission 139574) | White microbial mat communities from a basaltic lava cave in the Kipuka Kanohina Cave System on the Island of Hawaii, USA - MA170107-4 metaG ... | reverse complement strand
GCCAAGTTCATCGCCTTCGCCGACGAGATCAACGGCGGCATGCCGCGCTACGTCGTACAGCTCGTGACCGATGCCCTCAACGACCGGACGAAGCCGGTGAAGGGCTCGCGCATCCTCGCCCTCGGCGTGGCCTACAAGGCGGGCGTCGGCGATGTTCGGGACTCGCCGGCCCTCGAGATCATCGAGGCCTTGCAGGCCCGCGGGGCGCACGTGGACTACGCCGACCCGCGCGTGGCCCAGATCCAGGTGGGTGGCCACCTGCTCAAGAGCGTGGCCTGGGAGCAGGCCAAGCTCGACGCCTACGACCTGGTCCTGCTGCTGACGGCGCACCCCGAGTTCGACCCGCAGCGCCTGGTCCGCGAGGCGCCGCTCGTGGTGGATACCCGCAACGCCACCGGGAGCCTCGGAGAGTTCCGCCACGTGATCCGCATCTGATGGGCGGATCGGGCGGGGCCGCCGTCTCGTGAGCCTCGTGGCGGCCGCCCTCGTCTCGTTGCGCCCCCGCCAGTGGAGCAAGAACCTCTTCGTCTTCGCGGGCCTCATCTTCTCGCAGAGCCTCTTCACGCCGCTCGTCTGGCCCGCCCTCGGCGCCTTCCTGATCTTTTGCGCGCTGTCCGGGGCGATCTACGTCTTCAACGATCTGGCCGACGTCGAGAAGGACCGGCTGCACCCCACGAAGCGCAACCGTCCGATCGCCAGCGGGAGGTTGCCGGTGCCCGCGGCGGCGGTCCTTGGCGTCGCGCTGCTCGTGGGCAGCCTCGGCGCCGCCTTCCGGCTCTCGGTGCCCTTCGGCCTCGTGGCCGCCGCCTACGCAATTCTCCTCATCGCCTACTCGCTGTGGCTCAAGCACCTCGTGATCCTCGACGTGCTGACGGTGGCGGTGGGCTTCGTGCTCCGCGCGGTGGCGGGCGCCGCCGCCATCGCGGTCGAGATCTCGGGGTGGCTGGTGATCTGCACGATCCTGGTCGCGCTGTTCCTGGCCCTGGGGAAGCGCCGCCACGAGTACCGAACGTTGAGAGGTGACGCGGCGGCCCACCGGCCGATCCTGGCCGAGTACAGCGAGGGCTTCCTCGATCAGATGGTGGCGGTGGTCACCGCCTCCACCGTGACCGCCTACGCGCTCTACACCATGTCGCCCGACACGGTGGCCAAGTTCCACACGCGCCTGCTGCCAGTGACGCTGCCCTTCGTGCTCTACGGCATCTTCCGCTACCTCTACCTGCTCTACCGCCGCGAGCTGGGCGGCAATCCTTCCGACCTCCTGCTCAACGACCGCGCGCTCCTGGTCAACACCGTGCTCTGGATGCTGGCCCTGCTCGTGATCATCTACGGCCCCGAGTGGGGCTCGACCGGACTCGCCCGATGGATCGATTGAGCGGCGGGCGGGCGGCCGGCGCGGCGCGGCCCCTGGAGCGGGTCGCGGGGTGGGGGCGCTACCCGGTCGGGCAGGGGCGGGTGGAGCGGCCGGAGCGCCTGGCCCTGCCGGACGGCGCCGGCCCGGTGGTGCCCCGCGGCCTCGGCCGCGCCTACGGCGACGCGGCCATCCCCTCGGCGCCGGGCGGCCTCGTGGTCGAGAGCACCCGCGCCGACCGGATCCGGGCCTTCGACGCGACGACCGGGCGGCTCACCTGCGAGGCGGGGTTGAGCCTGGCCGAGATCTTGCGGGTCTTCGTGCCGCGTGGGTGGTTCCCGCCGGTGACTCCGGGCACCAAGTTCGTCACCGTCGGCGCCTGCGTGGCGTGCGACATCCACGGCAAGAACCACCACCGCGACGGCTCCTTCGGCAACTTCGTCGAGCGCATCGAGCTGCTCACCGCCGACGGCCGCGTGGTCGAGTGCGGACCCACACGCGAGCGGGAGCTCTTCCTGGCCACCGTGGGCGGCATGGGGCTCACCGGCCTCATCGTGGAGGTCACCCTGCGGCTGCGCCGGATCGAGAGCCCGTGGATCGTGCTCGAGACCCTGGGGGTGGACAGCCTCGACGCGATGCTGGACGGGCTCAAGCGGAGCGCGGTCGACTGGCCCTACACGGTGGGCTGGATCGATTGCTTGGCGCGCGGCCGCGATGTCGGGCGCGGCATCCTGATGCGGGGGCGCCACGCCACCGCGGTGGAAGCGGGCGACCGCCGACCCCGCCGTGCGCTCCCGCTGCGCGTGCCGATCGACGCGCCGGAGTGGCTGCTGAACCCGTTTTTCATGCGCTGGTTCAACCGCCTCTACGCGTGGCGGCACGGGGCGGCGCTCAAGCGGCGCGTCGTCTTCTACGAGGCCTTCTTCTATCCGCTCGACGCCGTCGCGGAGTGGAACCGGCTGTACGGCCGGCGGGGCTTCCTCCAGTACCAGTGCGTCGTGCCGCGCGCGGCGGGGTCAGCGCCGGTGGCCACGCTGCTCGACCGATTGGGCGCGGCGGGAGCGGCCTCATTCCTCGCCGTGATCAAAGACTGCGGCCCGGCCTCGGACGCCTATCTCTCCTTCCCCATGGAGGGCACGACGCTGGCCCTCGACCTGCCCCATCGCGGCCCGGTCACCGAGGCGCTGCTCCACGACCTGAACGCGACGGTCATCGCCCACGGCGGGCGCGTCTATCTCGCCAAGGACGCGGTGACGCGGCCCGCCGAATTCGCGCGCATGATGCCGCGGCTCGCCGAGTGGCAGGCGGTGCGCCAGCGCTGGGATCCCCGCCATCGCTTCCGCTCCGCGCAGTCGGTACGCCTCTTCGGGGATCCCGCGTGAGCCGTGCCGGCTTTCGGGTGGGCCGCAAAGTCGCCTTCGTCGGCGCGACCCGGGGCCTGGGCCGCGCCCTCGCGCGCCGGCTCGCCGAACGGGGCGACGGGCTCTTCCTGCTGGGACGCGACGAAGCCGAGATGGCCCTCTCCGCCCTCGACCTGGAAGCGCGCGGCGCGCCCGCGCCGGTGGGCCACGCCCCGCTCGACCTGGCGCGGCCCGTCGGCTTTGCCGAGGCCCTCGACGCGGCCGATCGCGCGCTCTCCCGCATCGACGCGCTGGTGGTGACCGGGGGCCTCTTCGCGCGGCACGAGGAGCTGGTCCAGGACCCCGCGTGCCTGGCCGCGCTGCTCGAGGTGAACTTCACCGGCACCATCCTGCTCTGCCAGCAGGTCGCGGAGCGGCTGGCCGCTCGGGGCGGGGGATTGATCTGCGCCTTCAGCAGCGTGGCCGGCGACCGCGCGCGGCGCGGCAACTACCTGTACGGCGCGACCAAGGCCGGGCTGTCCGTCTTCCTGGACGGGCTCGACCTCGCCTACCGCGACCGGGGGGTGCGCGTGCTCTGCGTCAAGCCCGGCTTCGTGAAGACCGCGATGACCGCGGGCCTGCCCGTGCCGCCCTTCGCGGGTGAGCCCGAGGCGGTGGCCCGTGACGTGGCGCGCGCGATGGACGCCGGGCGGCCGCTCGTGTACACGCCCGCGGTCTGGCGCTGGGTGATGCTGGTCATCCGCGCGCTGCCGCGTGCTATTCTTCGCCGCGTGCAGTTCTGACCGCGGCCGTCCTGACAGGAGGGGAGGCCGGTATGCCGAAGATCTGGCGGGTCTACAGCGGCGCCGATGGCCTGTCGCACGTCGCCGAGGTGTCTCTGGCCATGAAGCCGTTCACCGACACCGAGGGCGCTCACGGTGAAGGCAGCCCGATGCAAGCCGCCGCGGGCATCGCCTTCCGGGTAGCCCCCCCGGGCTATGTCCTCGACTGGCACTGCGCGCCGCGGCGGCAATACTCGATCACGTTGTCCGGCAGCGCGGAGATCGAGGTCGGCGACGGCACCGTGGTCCGCGTGGGGCCGGGCGACGTGCTGCTCGCCGAGGACCTGACCGGCCAGGGTCACATCACCCGCGTGGTCGGGACGGAGCCGCGGCTCTACGCCAGCGTGCCGCTGGCCTAGCGACGGCTAGCGCGCGGGTTCGGGGGGCGCGACCGGCACCCCACGCACGCCCGATTTCTCGAGCGACCGGGCCACGAACCCGGTCGCCTTCATCTCCTCGATGAACTCCCGCGCGTACTGCAGGCCTGCCTCGCGGCCCTTGGGCAGGCCCATCGTCTGCTCGATCGTCATGAAGCGGTCCTCGAGCACGCGCGAGCCCGGCAGCTTGGCCTGATCCAGCAGGAGGAGCTGCCGGACGCCCGCGATCACGTCGGCCTGGCCCGCCTTCAGGAGCCCGAGTCCGGCACTGTTGCCGGGCGCGCGGACCAGCGTGGCGTGCTTGATGTTGCGGCTGAGGAAGTGATCGTAGGCGCTTTTCTCGGAGACCGCGATGCGCATGCCATCGCGGTCGATCTCGGCGACGCGGGCGTACGAGGAACCAGCCGGCACCAGGTAGGTGCCCTCGATCAGGAGATGCGGGGCGGTGAAGCCGATCTCGCCCGCCCGCCCCGGTTCCCGGGCGAGGAAGGCCACGTCCCAGGCGCCGGTCGTGAGCGCGTCGGTCATCTGGCCGGCCGAGGAGTACTGGACCAGCTCGACGGGCACGTCGAGCCGCCGCCCCAGCTCATGGGCCATGTCGACCGCGACGCCGCGCACCTCACCGGTCGCGGGATCTCTCTGGGCGAGCACGAGATTGCCGTGGTTGATGCCGACGCGCAGCTTGCCGGTCGGGGCGAGGTCGGCGCGCACTGCCGGAGAGATGGGCGACATGGTGGCGCAGCTCCTTTGAAGAAAAGATGCGGAGATCCTACCAGAAGCCTCCAGGCCGTGAACGGGGTCGTCACGAGCATCTTCCGCCGGCTCACCGCGGTCGAGAACGTGCAGACGGCCCTCCTCAGCCATCGAAGCGGAGCGCGATCTCGCGGCCCTCGCGCAGCGACTGCTCCGCGGCGAGGCAGACCACGATGCGCTTGCGCGCCTCTTCACCTGCGAGCAGAGGACGGCGCTCGGCGAAGGCGGCGACGACCTGCCGCGCCTGCGCTCCCAGCTCCACCAGCTCCCCCGACCGCTCCACCGGTACCGTCTCCGCCCCGCGCTCATCGCGACGCTCGATACGCAGCTCGAAGGTGGGCTGAGCGGTGCGGTCCAGGACGCCCGACCACCACGAGCGGATGGCGCCCCGGGTGCCCACCACGTGGAGGAGCTGGTGGTACTCGAAGCCGGCCAGCGTCTCGGTGATGACCGCGTGGGCCTGGCCGGGGAAGCGGAGGACGGCGGTGAAGTTGTCGGAGAGGCCCGCTCCGCGCCCGCCCACGTTGCCGAGCGCCTGGACCGACACCGGATCGCCGAGGCCGTCGAAGTACCACATCATGAAGTCGAAGAAGTGGACCGGCTCCTCGAGGATCCACGAGCCGACGCGCGCGGGATCGTAGCGCCAGCCCGTCGAGCCCGGCCGGAACGGGAAGCGAAAGAGGGAGAAAGCGGCGTAGGTCGGAGTGCCGATCTCGCCCGCGTCGATGAGCGCCTTCACCCGGCCGTACTGGGCGGAGAGGCGCAGCTCGTGGCCGACGGTAAGGACACGGCCGCTCGCCCGGGCCGCCGCCAGCAGGTGGTCACAGCCCTCGAGCGTGGTCGCCATCGGCTTCTCGAGAAGGACGTCCTTGCCCGCCTCGAGCGCGGCCACGCCCACCTCGGCGTGCAGATGATTGGGCACCACCACCGCCACCGCGTCGATGTCGGCGCGGGCGAGGAGCGCGCGGTAGCCGACGTCCACCGCCACGGCCGGGAAGTCCCGGCGGGCGCGGGCCGCCGTCGCCTCGCTCGCGCAGGCGATGCCCGTCAGCACCGCGCCCGGCGCGGCGACGATGGCGTCGGCGTGGTGGCGGCCCCAGAGGCCGTAGCCGATCAGCCCGAAGCGCAGGAGCCGGCTCATGGCGCGCTTCACCCTTTGAGCGCGCCCGACACGAGCCCGCGCACGACGTATTTCTGGAGCGCCAGCACGAGCCCCAGCGTGGGCAGGAGCCCCAGCAGGCAGATGGCCATCATGAGGGTGAAGAACACGAAGTAGTCGGAGACGAGCCCGGCCAGGATGACCGGCACCGTCATGAACTCGGGCCGGGACACGATGATGAGGGGTATCAGCAGCTCGTGCCAGGAGAGGATGAAGAGGATGACGCCACAGGCGGCCAGGCCCGGTGTGGAGAGCGGCAGGACGACCCGGAGAAACGCTTGCCAGCGCGTGCAGCCGTCCATGCGCGCGGCGTCTTCGAGATCCGCCGGGAAGGCCGCGAAGTAGGGCACCAGGATCAGGATCGCGTAGGGCAGCAGCAGCCCCACTTCGGCCACGATGACACCGGTGAGCGAGTTGAGCAGGCCGTAGCTCCGGAACAGCACGTAGAGCGGCACCATCAGCACGATCAGCGGAACCATGCGCGACACCAGGCTGAGCTGCAGGAGGACCCGCGTCCAGCGGAGGCGCAGGCGGGCCAGCGTGTAGGCGGAGAGGCTGGCCGCGGCGAGCGTGGCGAAGGTCACGGCCAGGCCCACGATGAGGCTGTTGCGGAAGGCGGTGGGGAACTGCTCCACCGACTTCGGCAGGTAGGAGACCTGCTCGAAGATCGGCCCCTTGCGGCGTCCTCCGGAGAGGATGAGCTGGAAGTTGGCCAGCGTGTATTCCTTCGGCAGCAACGCGCGGACGTCGCCCTGCACGCTCTTCTCCGACTGGAGGCTGCCCAGCACCACCGGCGCCAGGGGCAAGAGCAGGAACGCGATGCTGCCCAGGTTGAGCGCCCACAGCGCGAGCCGCCGGGCCCACGACAGGCCGATCACCGACGCGCCCTCCTGGACCGAGAGGCCTCACGCATATTCGAGCCGCCGGTAGACCAGCCGCACGTAGACGAGAGCGGCCAGCCCGATGATGGTGGCCAGCACCCACGCCGAGGCGGCACCCAGCCCGATGTTGAAGGGCGGCTGGAACGCCACCCGGTACGTGTACCACGCGGCGACCCACGTGTCGTTGCCGGGGCCGCCCTGGGTGATGGCGAGGATCTCGTCGAACACCATGAAGCTGAAGGTGGTGCGCAGGATCAGGGTCACCGCCACGATCGGCCGCAGCAGCGGCAGGGTGAGCCGCCAGAGGCTCTGCCACGGCGAGGCGCCGTCCACCGCGGCCGCCTCGTAGATCTCGGCCGGGATCCCCTGGATGGCCGCGTGGTACAGGAGGATGTTGAACGGGGTGGTTCGCCACACGTAGGCGGCGATGACGACGGCCATGGCGAGCTGGGGTTGGCCCAGCCAGTTCACGTAGTCGGTGATCAGCCCGAGCTTGTGGAGCGCGCGATTCAGATAGCCGTACTGGGCGTTCGCGATGAACGACCACAGGAGCCCGTTGACTACTGGCGGCACTGCCCACGGGATGAGGATGAGCACACGTGTGAGTCGGGAAAGCCACACACGCTCGTCGCTTATGGTGAGCGCGATGGCGAGGCCGATCACCACCTCGAGGAGGACCGACGCGGCCACGAACAGCAGGGTGTGGCGCAGCGAGAGCCAGAACACCTCGTCCTGGAAGAGACGGGCGAAGTTCGCCAGGCCGGCCCAGGGGAACTCGCCGGAGCGGAGCTGGCGGATGCTCACCTCGTGGAGAGACAGGTACCCCGCGAACCCGATGGGATACGCCAGCACGAGGGCAAGCGCCACCAGCGAGGGGAGGTTGAGGATCAGCGCCAGCCGCCCGGCTGGCGCCTCACCCCCCCGCCGCCACATCAAGCGCGCTTGGCCTTGGCCACCGCCGCGATCATGTTGTCACACGCCTGATCGGCGGTGATCTTGCCCTGCAGGCAGGCGGTCAGCTCCACGTTGATGGCGTCGCTCCAGCGCGGGTACCAGGGCTGCGCGACCGCGGGCACCACGTCCGCGAAGTTGGTGGCCTTCTTGAAGACGTCGAGCAACGTGGGGACGTCGCCCCACTTCGCCCACGCCTTGCGGAGCAGTTCGCTCTCCATCACCGACTGGTAGCCGCTGGCCAGCATCGCGTCCTGGGCCAGGCGGTTGGCCTGCGTGTACTCGCCGTTCTTAGTGCGCCCGCCGAGGTATTGCTGGAGCTTCCACGCCCACTCCCGGTTCTTGGTGGCCCCGGTGAGGATGTAGAGCATGGTGTAGCCGATCGTCTTGCCATCGCCGGGCAGCCCGAGCACGCGCCCCTTGCCCGCGATGGGCGACTGGGCCTGATCGTTCACCAGGCTGATGTAGTAGTGATGCAGCGTGCCGAGGTAGACGTGCTGGCCCGCGTTGAAGGCCTTGACCGCCGGGATGAAGCGAAGGTTCAGCGAATTCGGATCGGCCAGCTCGTCCTTGAAGGTGCTCTGCCACCACTTGAGCGTCTCCCGTGCCACCGAGCCCGCCCCGAGCTGCGGGGCGAGCTGCTTGTCGAAGATGACGCCGCCGCGGTTCCAGGTCAGGTTGAACCACGTCCCGGGCAGCTGCTCGAACCCCGCGCCCGCGATCCAGAGGATGGGGTACTTGGCCGCGCCGTCTCTCTTGGCCTTGCGCGCCTGCTCGACCAGCTCGGGATAGCTCCGGAACGGCTTGTCCTTGAACCCGGCCTTGGTGAGCAGCTCGTCGTTGTAGATGAAGGTCCACGCGGTGGAGAAGTAGGGCAGGCCCCAGGTCTTGCCGTCACGCTGGGCGGCCGCCCGCGCAAACGGAGTGAAGTCCTTCACGTACTGCTCCACGCCGGGCAGCCCGTCGATGGGCTGGGCGATCCCCTGCTGGATATAGCTCGCGAGGTACTGGATGGGCGAGAGCGATACGTCCACCTCGTCGCCGGCGGCGAACATGGTGGTGAGCTTGGCCACCTGGGGCTCGACGTTGGGCTCGATGATCTGGTTGAGCTTGATGCCCCAGTCGTCCTCGAACTGCTTGGCGATCTGCTCGTAGATCTTGCCGTACTGCCACACCACGAAGGTGAGCTTCTGCGGATTGCCCGCCGGGCGCTGAGCCCACGGGCCGCCCTGGGCGGAGAGTGGATGGGGCCTGAGCATGCCGGCGGCGGCCGCCGCGGCGGCGCCCTGAACGAACCGGCGCCGGTCGAGAGAGGTCGAGGGGAGAGATGAAGCGCCCATAAGCGTGTCCTCCGCGGTCCTACGGGTGCGCGTCAGCGAGGCTGGGCGGAAGAATAGACGAGGGCCGGGGGGAGGGCAAGGCGGTCGCCGCGATCCTTCCGGCGTCAGTTCTGATAGGCTATGGCGCCATGGACCTCAAGGACCGCGCCGCATTGGTGGCCGGGGGCACGGGAACGCTCGGAATCGCGATCGCGCGGGCGCTGGCCTTCGCGGGAGCGCACGTCGGCATAACGTATCTCGAGCGGAAAGATGCCGCGCGGGAGACGTGCGCCGCCGTCGAAGCGCTCGGCCGGAAGGCGTGGAGCGTGGCGCTCGATCAGACGGATGCCACCGCCATCCCGAGCGCCGTCGAGGCCGCGGTGGGCCACTTCGGGCGGCTCGACCTGCTCGTCAACAACGCCGGGTGGAACATCGCCATCCCGTTCCCCGACCTCGAGACCCTCGGCCCGGCCACCTGGGACCGACTCTTCGCCACCAACCTGCGCGGCCCGTACCTGATCTGCCGGGCCGCCGCCCCCGCCCTCAAGGCCAGTGGCGCGGGCCGCATCGTGAACATCGCCTCGGTGGCGGGCCTGAATCCGGGCGGCAGCAGCATCGGCTACGCGACGAGCAAGGCCGGCCTCATCCACCTGACGCGCTGCCTGGCGGTGGCGCTCGCCCCGGAGGTGAGCGTGAACTGCGTGGCCCCCGGCCTCATGGAGGGAACGCGGATGACCTCGCGGCTCCGACCCGAGACCGTCCAGGGCGCGCGCGAACGCGCCGTCCTCAAGCGCGCGGCGAGCGTCGAGGACGTCGCCGATCAGGTCGTCGTGTTCTGCCGCTCGGACAGCGTCACCGGCCAGGTGCTGAATATCGACGCCGGCGTTTTCTTCCACTGACGCCTGGACGCCACGGGTGAGACGCGAGGACTACGTTCCGGCCTTCCCGATCTTCGCCCAGGCGTCCCGCAGGCCCACGCTGCGGTTGAAGACGGGGCGCCCCGCGCGGTGGTCCTTCCAGTCCGCGACGAAGTAGCCGACGCGCTCGAACTGCACGTGGTCCTCGGGCGCCGCTTCCGCGAGCGCCGGCTCCACCTTCACGCCGCGCACGACCTCGAGCGACTGCGGGTTGATCACGCTCTTGAAGTCGGGGGCCTCGTCTGGCTTGGCCACCGTGAAGAGCGTCTCGTAGAGCCGAACCTCGGCCTCGACCGCGTGCCCCGCGGAGACCCAGTGGATCGTGGACTTGATCTTGCGGCCCTTGGCCTCGCCGCCGCGGGTGTCGGGGTCGTAGGTGCAGCGGACCTCGGTGATCTCGCCGGTCGCGACATCCTTGGTCACGCCCGTGCACTTGACCACGTAGGCGTAGCGCAGGCGCACCTCCACGCCGGGTGAGAGGCGGAAGTACTTGGGCGGGGGCGTCTCGCGGAAGTCGTCCTGCTCGATCCAGAGAACGCGCGAGAAGGGGACCTTGCGGGTACCCGCCCCCGGATCCTCGGGGTTGTTGACCGCTTCCATCTCTTCCGTCTGGCCCTCCGGGTAGTTCTCGATCACCACGCGCAGCGGCCGCAGCACCGCCATGCGGCGCTGGGCGCGCCGGTTCAGATCCTCGCGCAGGCAGTGCTCGAGCAGCGCCGCCTCCACCAGGTTGGCGGCCTTGGTGACGCCGATGCGCTCGCAGAGGTCGCGGATGGCCTCCGGCGTGAAACCGCGGCGGCGCAGGCCGGCCAGGGTCGGCATGCGCGGGTCGTCCCAACCGTCCACGAGCCGGTCCTGGACCAGCGTGAGCAGCTTGCGCTTGGACATGACGGTGTGGCTGAGGTTCAGGCGCGCGAACTCGATCTGGCGCGGATGGTAGACGCCGAGCGCGTCGAGATACCAGTCGTAGAGCGGACGATGGTCCTCGTACTCGAGCGTGCAGAGCGAATGGGTGACGCCCTCGATGGAGTCGGACTGGCCGTGGGCCCAGTCGTACATCGGGTAGACGCACCAGGCGTCCCCGGTCCGGTGATGCGCGGTCTTCCTGATGCGGTACATCACCGGATCGCGCAGGTTCAGGTTGGGATGCGCCATGTCGATCTTGGCGCGCAGGACCTTGGCCCCATCCTCGAACTCGCCCACGCGCATCCGCCGGAAGAGGTCGAGGTTCTCCTCCACGGAGCGATTGCGCCACGGGCTTGCCTGGCCGGGCTCGGTCAGGGTGCCGCGGTGCTCGCGGACCTCGTCCGCGGAGTGGTCGTCCACGTAGGCCTTGCCGGCCCGGATGAGCTGGACGGCCCACTCGTAGAGCCGCTCGAAGTAGTCGCTCGCGTAGTAGAGATGCTGGCCCCAGTCGAACCCGAGCCAGCGGACGTCGCGGGTGATGGCGTCCACGTACTCCTGGCTCTCCTTGGTCGGGTTGGTGTCGTCGAAGCGCAGATGGCAGCGGCCGCCCAGCTCGAGAGCCAACCCGAAGTCGAGGCAGATGGCCTTGGCATGGCCGATGTGCAGGTACCCATTGGGTTCCGGGGGAAAGCGGGTCACGACGGGGCGAGGGAAGCGGCCGGTCTGGATGTCCTCCATGACGGCGTCCCGGACGAAGTGGGAGGGCTTGGCGGACTCGCTCATGGCCCTGATCCTAACATCGGTCATGATCGCGCCGCGCGGAAGTGCGCGAGTCAAAACACGAACGCGGATCTTCCGCGCTCGGGATGCTCGAGGCGAGCTGACCGCTCCGGCCGGCTCGTAAAACAGCAGGGGCAACGTTATGCCTCCGTCCGGATCGCGCCCGTGGTAGCGTAGCCCGCCACGCCGACTGAGGAGAGGCGGCGCGGACCGACGAGGAGGCTCCGTCATGCGGATCAAAAAGGTGTTCTGATGGCGCGAGAAGCCACGGGCCTCTGGCGGTCGAGCGGCTAGACGGGGAGTCTTGGCCGGTGGGAGGGGGGCCGAGCGAGCGCAGAGATCCGGAGCGAGAAGACACCGCGCGCATTCTCGAAGAGGGCCGTGAGCTCCTCGGGATGTTGCGTGAGCGGGTCGAGCATCTAGCCCAGGAGAACGAGCGGCTCCGCCAAGACAACAACCGGCTGCGGGCCGAGCGCGATGAGTTACTGGCGGCCTTCCACCGCATGGCCCACCTGGTGGAACAGGTACGGCACTCGCGCGGCGAGCGGGCGGTGGGGTAGTGGACCCTCCGCCAGGATCAGCCCTCTCGGCAGGTACTGATACAATGAGGTTCTCATGCCTGAGCCGGTGCGCGTTCGCTTTCCGCCCAGCCCCACCGGGCATCTTCACGTGGGCGGGGCCCGGACCGCGCTCTTCAACTGGCTCTTCGCCCGGCACCATCAGGGTGTCTTTGTCCTCCGGATCGAGGACACCGACCGCTCGCGGTCGACCGAGGAGTACACACGGTCGGTGGTTGAGTCGCTGCGCTGGCTCGGGCTCGACTGGGACGAGGGCCCACCCGCGCCCGGTTATCGCCAGACCGAGCGCTTCGAGATCTATCGGGCCCACGCCGAGCGGCTGATCGCGGAAGGTCGGGCCTATCGCTGCCGCTGCCCGGCGGAGGCGCTCGAAGCGCTCCGGAAAGTGGCCGAGGCGCGGAAGGAGACCTTCCGGTATCCGGGGACTTGTCGGGAAGCGAACGTGCCTCCATCCGAGCCGCACGTGCTCCGACTCAAGATCCCGCGGGAGGGCGAGACGGTGGTGGACGACGTGATCCGCGGGCGGGTGACCTTCAGCCACGGCGAGCTCGACGACTGGATCCTCGTGTGCACCGACGGCACGCCGACCTACAACTTCTGCGTGGTGGTGGACGACGTGACCATGAAGATCACCCACGTCATCCGCGGCAACGACCATCTCTCGAACACGCCGAAGCAGGTGTTGTGCTATCGGGCGCTCGGCTACCCGCTGCCCGTCTTCGCGCACATGCCGATGATCCTCGCCGCCGACAAGACGCGGCTCTCCAAGCGGCACGGCGCGACCTCGGTGCTGGCCTTCCGCGAGATGGGCATCCTGCCCGAGGCCATGCTGAACTATCTGGCCCGCCTCGGCTGGTCCCACGGCGACCAGGAGATCTTCTCTCGGGAAGACCTGATCCGGCATTTCGACCTGGCCCACGTGGGGGCGGCCGACGCGATCTTCGACCTCGAGAAGTTCACGTGGGTGAACCACCAGTGGATCAAGGCGCTGGCGGCGGAGCGCCTGGCCGGCGACCTTGTGCCCTTCCTGCAGCGCGCCGGGCTGCCCGCCCCCCGCGACCTCGGCTGGCTCGCGCGCGTGGTGGAGACCCTGAGAGAGCGGGCGCGCACCCTGGTCGAGATGGCCGAGCAGGCCACGTTCTATCTGCGCCCGCCCGCGGCGTACGATCCGCAGGCCACCGCCAAGTTCTGGAAGGAGCAGGCGGCCGAGCGCTACGCCATTCTCATCAAGCGGCTCGAGGCCCAGGAGGCGATGGACCCGCCGGCGCTCGAAGCGCTCTATCGCTTCCTCGCGGCCGATCTCGGGCTCAAGCTGGTGGACCTGGCCCAGCTCACCCGCATCGCGCTGACCGGCAGGACCGCGAGCCCGCCGATCTTCGAGGTGGTGAGCATCCTGGGCAAGGCGGAGACGATCGCGCGGCTGAAGACCGCCGCGGCCACCGTGGGGGCGAGCCGATGAAGCGGCTCCTCCTCGCGCGCCACGGCCAATCGGTCTCCAACGCGGTCCGGCGCTTCCAGGGCGCCCAGGACGTGGCGCTGTCGCCGCTCGGCGTTCGTCAGGCGGAGGCCTTGCGCCGGGCTCTCGGCCGCCGCCGCATCGCCCACGCCTACGCGAGTCCGCTCGAGCGCGCCCGCCGCACCGCCGAGATCGCGCTGGCCGGGCTCGGCGTGCCCCTGACCGTGGTCGATGATCTGCGCGAGCTGTCGCTCGGGCAGTGGGAAGGCTGCACGGTGGAGGAGATCCGCGGAAAGGTGGGCGACCCCTACGCCAAGTGGGTGCGGGATCCGGTGCAGTGCCCGCCGCCGGGCGGGGAGCCCTTGCCCGAGGTGCAGGCCCGGGTGGTCAGCGCGGTAGCCCGGATCGGTTCGACGCACCCCGATGGAGAAAACGTCTTGATCGTCTCGCACGGGGGCGTGATCAGCGCCCTGCTGGCCCACTGGCTCGGGCTGCCGCTGTCCTCCATCTGGCGGCTGACCATCGCCAACGGCTCGCTCTCCGAGGTGGCGCCGCCGCGCGTGGTCTCCGTGAACGAGACTGGCCATCTGCGGGGCGTGGCCGCGGTGGTCACCGAGTCGATGGGCCCCTGAGATGACGCTGCTCGCGCTCTTCGGTGGCCTGGCCCTGCTGCTCTACGGCATGCAGCTCATCGGCGAAGGCCTGCAGCGCGCGGCGGGCGGGCATCTGCGCCACCTGCTCACCCGCATGACGCGCACGCGCCTGGCCGCGGTCGCCTCGGGCGCGCTGGTGACCGCGATCATCCAGTCCTCGTCGGCCACCACCCTCATGCTGATCGGCTTCGTGTCGGCGGGGCTCATCACGTTCCGCCAGTCGCTCGGCGTGATTCTGGGCGCCGACATCGGCACCACCGTCACCGTGCAGCTCCTCGCCTTCAAGGTCCAGGAGCTGTCACTGCTGCTGGTGGGGGTCGGCTTCGCGATGGCCTACTTCGCCCGCCGCGGGCTCGTGAAGAGCCTCGGTCAGGTCGTGCTGGGCTTCGGCTTCATCTTCCTCGGCATGAAGGTGATGACCGACGGCCTCGCCCCCCTCGCGGAGAACGAGCTGACCCGCCAGGTGCTCGTGGCCCTCGCGGGCAACCCGTTCCTGGCGCTGCTGGTCGGCGCGGTCCTGAGCGCGGGGATGGCCTCCTCGGCGGCCACGATCGGCCTCGCCCTCTCGCTCGGCCACCAGGGCCTGCTGCCGCTGGCCGCCGCCATCCCGATCGTGCTGGGGGCCAACATCGGCACCTGCGCCACCGCGCTGGCCGCGAGCCTGCGCTCGTCGTCCGATGCCCGGCGAGTCGCGGTCGCTCACATCGCCTTCAAGGTGCTGGGGGTGGCGGTCGTCTTGCCGTTCATCACCCCCCTGGCGAGCTTCATCGCCACCACCGCCGCCGACCCGGCGCGGCAGGTCGCCAATACCCACACCTTCTTCAACGTGGCGATCAGCGCGGTCTTCCTGCCCTTCGCGCCCTGGGCGGCTCGGGTCATCACCGCGCTGGTGCCGGAGGAGGAGCGGGGGGACAATCCCTACCGCACGCGCTACCTGGACGACCGCTTCCTGGACCAGCCGGCCCTGGCCATCGGGCAGGCGACGCGCGAGGCGCTACGCATGGGGGACGTCGCGCAGGGTATGCTGCGCGACGCCCTGGTGGTGCTCCGCACCGACAACCAGGAGCTGCTGGAGGACGTGGAGCGGCGTGACGACCAGCTCGACTATCTGGAGCGGGAGATCAAGCTCTTCATCGCGCGGCTCGGGCGGGAGACGATGAGCCCCGACATGGCCCAGAAGGAGATCGCCCTGATCTCCTTCATCGGCAATCTCGAGAACATCGGCGACATCATCGACAAGAACCTCATGGAGCTCGCCCGCAAGAAGCTCTACCAGGGCCGTCGCTTTTCGGAGGCGGGTGAAGCCGAGCTGATCGAGTTCCACAGCCTGATCTCGAAGAACCTCGAGCGGGCCATCGCCGGCTTCGCGGCCAACGACCGGAGCCTCGCCCAGGAGGTGCTGGACCAGCGCCCGGTGGTGCGGCAGCGCGAGCGGGAGCTACGCGACTCGCATCTGGCCCGGCTACGGCGGGGGCTCGCGGAGTCGCTCGAGACCTCGGAGATCCATCTCGACGTGCTCACCAATCTCAAGCGGATCTCCTCCCACATCACCGCGCTCGTGTACCCGATCCTGGAAGAGGAAGCCTAGGTGGCCAACCGACTCCGCATCCTGCTCGTCGCCTCCGAGGTGGCGCCCTTCGCCAAGACCGGCGGCCTCGCGGATGTGGCGGGCGCCCTGCCCAAGGCCCTGGCCGGCCTCGGGCACGACGTGCGCATCATGATGCCGAAGTACCGCGGGGCGGAGGCCCCCGCGACCGACTCGCGAATCGTCGTGCCGACCATCCGGATGCCGCTGGGCGACCGGACGGCGGAGGGCGCGCTGATCGAGGCCCACGGTCCGTCGGGCGTGCCGGTGTACTTTCTCGAGCACGAGCACTACTACAACCGCGATGGCCTCTACGGCACCGCCGACGGCGACTACTGGGACAACTGCGAGCGCTTCGTCTTCTTCTGCCGGGCCGCCCTCGAGGGCCTGGCGCGGCTCGATGCGGCGCGCCCGGGCACCCGCTGGCAGCCGCAGGTCATCCACGCCAATGACTGGCAGACCGGCCTCCTGCCGGTCTATCTCCGGACGCTCTACCGCGATCACCCACTGCTGGGTAGTCTCGCCACCGTCTTCACCATCCACAATCTGGCCTATCAGGGGGTGTTCTGGCACTACGACATGCCGATGACCGGCCTGGGCTGGGATCTCTTCACGCCGGCCGGCCTCGAGTTCTACGGCAAGCTGAACTTCCTCAAGGGCGGGCTCGTCTTCTCCGATCTCCTGACGACGGTGAGCCACACCTACGCCCGCGAGATCCGCACCACCGCCTTCGGCAGCGGGCTCGAAGGTGTCCTGGAGGCCCGCAGCCGGGACCTCCACGGGGTGGTCAACGGCATAGACTACGAGATCTGGAATCCGCCGAAGGATCCCGCCATCGCGCATCCGTACTCGGCCGATGACCCGGAGCCCAAGGCGATCTGCCGCGAGACGTTACGCCGGGAGCTCGGGCTGCAGGACGCGGCGGGGCCCGTCCTCGGGGTCGTCACCCGGCTCGCCGAGCAGAAGGGGATGGACCTGGTGCTGGACGCGCTGCCGGGCATCCTGGCCGAAGGCTGCCAGCTCGTGGTGCTGGGCTCGGGCGACGCCCGGCTCGAAGACGCCTTCGGCGCCGCCGCGACCGCGCATCCCGGGCAGGTGGCGGTCCGGCTCGGCTACGACGACGACCTGGCCCGCCGCATCTACGCCGGCAGCGACGCGTTCCTCATGCCCTCGCGCTACGAGCCGTGCGGGCTGGGCCAGCTCATCGCGCTCCGCTACGGGGGGGCGCCGGTGGTGAGGCGCACCGGCGGTCTCGCCGACACCGTCACCGAGTTCGACCCGGCCCGCCGCACCGGCACCGGATTCATCTTCGATCCGTTCACGGCGGATGCCCTGCTCGCGACGGTGAGGCGAGCGGCCTCGACCTACCGGCAGCCCGCGGTCTGGAAGGCGCTGGTCCGCAATGCCATGGCCGAGGACTTTTCCTGGGACGCCTCGGCGCGAGAGTACGTCACCCTCTACCGCAAAGCGCTCAAGGCGCGCAGCGCCCGCTAGCCACGGAGGCCGGCATGAAGAAGATCGAGGCGGTGATCAAACCCTTCAAGCTCGACGACGTCAAGGAGGCGCTGAACGAGCTGGGCGTGGTGGGGATGACCGTCACCGAGGTGCGGGGCTTCGGGCGCCAGAAGGGCCATACCGAGCTGTACCGCGGCTCCGAGTACACGATCGACTTCCTCCCCAAGGTCAAGGTCGAGGTCGTGGTGCCCGACACCATGGTGGACAAGGTGGTCTCGGTCATCTGCCAGTCGGCCAAGACCGGCTCCATCGGCGACGGCAAGGTGTTCGTGCTCTCCATGGGCGAGGCGATACGTATTCGTACCGGCGAGAAGGGGGAGGCCGCGATATAGCCACGGGATCACCCTCTCCCCTCTGGGGAGAGGGCAGGGTGAGGGGGTGAGGCTGTTAACCCGTCCGCAGTCAACCGTCTAAACCTGAAAGGCTCTGTCTTATGCGGGGGCCCAGAAAAGGCCCCCGCACTCCCCCAAATGGCGGACAACCCGTGACTAGCTTGCTGGCGGCGCCGCCGGGCGACCGCGGCGCGATCCGCGAGCTCAAGCGCCTCAGCTTCGCCGATCCTCCCGCGGCGCTGCGTAACCTGCATGCGCTGACCCCGACGCCGCGCGAGGCCGAGCTGCTCACGCCGGCGCTCCCCCGGCTGCTCGCCGAGCTGGCCGCCGCGCCCGATCCCGACATGGCGCTCAACAACCTCGAGCGCCTGGCCGGGCAGGGGGAGCGCGCCGCCTTCCTCCGGCTCCTTGGGGCGCATCCGGGCGCGATCCCGCTGCTGGCGCGTCTGGGCGGGACGAGCCAGTTCCTGGCCGATACCCTGAGGCGGTATCCGACGCTGCTGGCGTGGCTGCTCGAGCCGCGGACCATGCGACAGTGGCTCGCCGACGAATTGGCCCAGGACCTGGCCGCGAGCCTCGCGCCGCTTGACCGCCCCGAGGCGCGGCTCAACGCCCTCCGCCGCTTCAAGTATCGCCAGCTCCTGCGCATCGGCTGCCGCGACATCCTGGGCGACGCCGATCTCACCGTGACCACCGAAGAGCTCTCGCACGTGGCCGACGTCTGCCTGGCCGCGGCCTGGGAGTGGACCCGCGAGCGGCTCGAGCGGCTCTACGGCGCGCCCGTCGGCGCCGACGGCACCCCCACCGGTCTCGCGGTCATCGGCATGGGCAAGCTCGGCGGTGAAGAGCTGAACTACTCCTCGGACATCGATCCGATCTTCGTGTACGGAGACGACGGTCGGACGGCGGGCGGCAAGTCGGGCCGCATCCCCAACGGGGAGTTCTTCGCCCAGGCGGTGCGGGGCATCGTGGAGATCCTGGAGTCGGTCACCGAGGAGGGCCACGTCTTCCGGGTCGACCTGCGCCTGCGGCCGGAAGGACGCTCGGGCGCGCTCATCCTCTCGGTGGACGGCTACCGGAAGTACTTCGCCGATCGCGCCGAGCTGTGGGAGCGCCAGGCCCTCATCAAGGCGCGCGCCTGCGCGGGCGACGCGGCGGTGGCGGGGCGTTTCTTCGAGGCGGTGCGCCCCTTTGTCTACCGGCCCGGCCTCGATCCGGCCATCGTGCGCCAGGTCCACGAGATGAAGGCGCAGATCGACCGGGCCCTCCGGGGCAAGGACGCCGAGCATCGCAACGTCAAGCTCGGCCGCGGCGGCATCCGTGAGGTCGAGTTCCTCGTGCAGGCCCTGCAGCTCCTCTACGGCGGCGACGACGCCTGGCTGCGGGAGCGCAACAGCCTGCGCGCCATCTTCCGGCTGATCGAGCGCGGCTATCTCCCGTGGGCGCTCGGACGCGAGCTGGGCGACGGCCTCGTGTACCTGCGCACCGTCGAGCACCGGCTGCAGATCCTCCACGAGTTCCAGACCCACACGCTGCCCGAGGAGCCGCGCGCCCTCGGGCTCCTCGCCCGCCGCATGGGCGTGGCCGGGCCACCCGCCGCCGCGGCGCGGCGCTTCCTCGCCCAGCACCGGAAAACCACCACGCTGGTTCACCGGGCCTTCCGCGAGTTCTTCGCCGCGCCGCCCGCGGCCGTGGCCCGCCCGGTGCGCGTCCCGACCTACACCGCGCTCAAGGCGACCGGTTTCGTGGATCCGGACCGCGCGCGCCAGAACCTGCGGCTGGTGCTGGAAGGTCGCCCGCTCATCCCGTATCCGGTCGCGGCCGGCCGCGCGGTCGGCCGGCTCTTCCCGGTCCTGCTCGACGCCCTCTGGCAGAGCCCGGATCCCGACGAGGCCCTGCGCCAGTTCGAGCGCTTCGTCTCCGCGGCCGGCCCGCGCACCGCCTACCTCGAGCTGCTCGCCGACCGGCCCGAGCTGCTCACCAACCTGGTGCGTCTCTGCGCGCGGGGCGAGCTGCTCACCGAGCTCCTGATGACGCAGCCCGAGCTGCTCAACGGGCTGGCCAGCTCCGAGACCTTCGCGGCGCACAAGAGCAAGCGCGAGTTCCGCGTCGAGCTGGCCCCGGTGCTCGCCCCCCGCCTGGATCCGTCCGAGAGGAAGGACCGGCTGCGGCGGCTCAAGCAGGCCCAGGAGCTCGGGATCATCTGGCGCATGCTGCTCGGGGTGACGGACGCCGAGCGCTTCTCGCTGGAGATGACCGCGCTCGCCGAGGCGGCGCTGGCCGTCGCCTGGACGCTGGCGCTCGAGGAGACGGCGGAGCAGCTCGGGGTTCCGCGCGATCGGACCGGGCGTCCCATCCCCGCCGCCATCATCGGCCTCGGCAAGTTCGGCGGCCGCGAGCTCACGACCGGCTCGGACCTCGATCTCTTCGTGATCTACGGCGGCGCCGGCTTCACGGACGGCGCGCCGCCCGTGGAGGCCCACGTCTTCTACGATCGTGCCGTCGAGTCGCTCACCGGCTGGCTCGGTGACATCACGGCGGCCGGCGTGGCCTTCCCGGTGGATCTGCGGCTGCGCCCCGGCTCCAAGGGCAGCGGCTTCGCCTCGAGTGACGACGCGCTCGAGCGCTACTACCGCGAGTGGGCGGATCCGTGGGAGCGCCAGACGCTCACCCGCGCACGCCTGGTGGGGGGCGACGCGATGCTCGGCCGGGCGGTGCGCCGTCGCATCCGCGCCCTGCTCCACGGCCCCGAGGCGCCGCCCCCCGATCTCAAGGAGATGCGCATGCTCCGCGAGCGCATGGAGCGCGAGCTGGGCAAGGAGACGCCCGGGCGTTTTCACGTCAAGTTCGGGCGGGGCGGGCTGGTGGACGTAGAGTTCATCACCCAGGCGCTCCAGATGCGCCACGGCGCGCGTCACCCCGGGATCCGTCGCTCGAGCACGCTGCCGGCCATCCGGGAGATCGCGGCGGCGGGGCTGCTCCCGGCCGCCGAGTGCGCTACGCTCGCCGAGCAGTACCGCTTCCTGCGTCGGGTATCCCTGGGCCTGCGGCTTTTCGGCACGCGGCCTTCCGACATGCTCGAGGTGGCGGGCCCGAATCCGGCCCGGCTGGCGAAGACGCTGGACTATCCCTCGCGCAAGGACTTTCTCGACGACTATCGTCGGCGCACCGCCTGGGTGCGCGCGCTGTACGACCGTGTGGTGCCGACGTGATCGTCAGGCGGCCGCCTCACGGGTGATGCGCGCGCCCAGCGCGCGCAGGCGCTCGTCGATCCGCTCGTAGCCTCGGTCCACCTGATGGGCGTTCATGATCACCGACGTCCCCCGGGCCGTCCTTCAGGTGGCTCGCGTCCAGGCGCACCGTACCGTGATCGTCGACCGCCACCTGCACCCCCAGGTGGCGGAGCCCCTCGAGCAGCGCGGTCACGTCGCGGATCCGCGGAACGTTGTCGACGACCACTGGGCCCGCCACGAGCAAGCAGGCCGCGAGCACCGGAAGGGCCTCGTTCTTGTTTCCGGCCGGGGTCACCGTCCCCCGCAGCGGGTGACCGCCCTCCACCAGGAATCGATCGCCGATCCGATTCATGGAGCAAACGTAGACGGCGCTCCGGGGGCCTGTCGAGAAAAATCCGAGCGCGGGCGGCGAGGCCGTCCCCCGTTGTATGATCGCGTGGTGCCCGCATGACCGAACGGCTCTTTGTCCTCGACGGCCCCGGCTTTCTCTTCCGCGCCTACCACGCGATACCCTTTCTCTCCACCTCGAAGGGCGTGCCGAGTCACGCGATCTTCGGCATGTCCACCATGCTGTGGAAATTGCTGCGCGAGGACACCCCGGAGTACTTCGCGGTCGCGTGGGACCCGCCCGGGCCCACGTTTCGTGACGAGAAGTTCCCCGCCTACAAGGAGACACGCGCGCCGACCCCCGACGATCTCCGCACGCAGATCCCGTACGTGAGGACGCTCTTCGAAGCCCTCCGCCTGCCGCTGTTGGAGGTGCCGGGCTTCGAGGCCGACGACGTGCTGGGTACGGTCGTGGACCGCACCCGCGACCTGCCGCTCGAGATCGTCCTGGTGACGTCCGACAAGGACATGCTCCAGCTCGTCAGCCCGCGGGTGCGGGTGTTCTCGACCACCGGGCGGGGCGGGGACCGCGTGGTCTTCGACGAGGGGGCGGTGAAGGCCAAGTGGGGCGTCGAGCCCGCGCAGATCCCGGACATCCTGGCCTTGATGGGTGACAGCATCGACAACATCCCGGGCGTGCCGGGCGTCGGGGAGAAGACCGCGGCCAAGCTCATCGGCCAGTTCGGCGGGGTGGAGCGCCTGTACGAGAACCTCTCGCTCGTGCCCGGGAAGCTGCGTGAGACGCTGGCCGCCCACCGCAAACAGGCCCTGCTCTCTCGCGAGCTGGCCACCGTGAGCACGCGGGTGCCGATCACGGTGGACCTCGAGGCCTTCCGGCGCCGGGAGCCCGACTGGGAGCGGCTGCGCGCGCTGTGGACCGAGCTGGAGTTCCACAGCCTGCTGCGGCAGCTCCCGGCGCCGGCCGCCGCGCCGGTCACGGGCGGCGACGTCGCGACGCTCGCCGATGCCGAGAGTGTCGCGCGCTACCTCGCGTCCGTTCCCGCGGGCGACGCGCTCGCGGTGGAGTGGGTGGGAGAGGGCACGCCACCGGATCCGGCGCTGACCGCGATTGGCCTCTATCACCCGGCGGCGGGTCCGGTCGTGCTCGAAATGGCTGCGGTGCCGGATCTCGGCGGGCGTGTGCTGATCGGGCACGACATCAAGCTCCTGGTCGAGTGGTGGCTGGCCCGCGGCGCTACGCCGCCGCCTCACGAGGACACCGCGGTGGCCGCCTACCTGCTGAATCCCGCGCGGACCAACTACAAGCTCGAGGAGGTCTGCGCGGAGCTGCTCGGCGAGGGTCCCGGCATCGCGCGGCCGGGCACGCGGGGGAAGTGGATCTGGGGTCTGTGGGCCATGGCGCCGCGCGCGCTGGACGAGGTCGGCATGAGGGGCCTCTACCAGGACATCGAGCGGCCGCTGATCCGCGTGCTGGCCGAGATGGAGCGCCACGGCATCCGCGTGGACCAGGCGCGGCTGGGCGAATTCTCGCGTGAGCTCGAGGTGCACCTCGAGCGGACCACCAGAGAGATCTACGGCTTGGCGGGCGAGGAGTTCAACATCGGCTCCCCGAAGCAGCTCGCGCACATCCTCTTCGAGAAGCTCAAGCTGCCGCCGGTCAAGCGGACCAAAACCGGGTACTCCACCGACGCCGACGTGCTGGAGCAGCTCGCGATCGGTCACGAGCTGCCCGCCCGGATCGTCGAGCACCGCACGCTGGCCAAGCTCAAGTCCACCTACGCCGACGCGCTGCCCACGCTCGTCAATCCGGCCACCGGCCGCGTTCACACCTCGTTCAACCAGCTCGTGGCCGCGACCGGGCGCTTGTCGTCGAGCAATCCAAACGTCCAGAACATTCCCGTGCGCACCGAGCTGGGGCGCCGCATCCGCGCCGCCTTCGTGCCCGAGCCCGGCTGGCAGTTCGTGGCCGCGGACTACTCGCAGATCGAGCTGCGCATCCTGGCCCACGTCTCCGGCGAGGAGAGCCTCATCGAGGCCTTCCGACGCGGCGAGGACATCCACGCCCGCACCGCCTCCGAGGTCTTCGGCGTCGCCCTCGACGCGGTCACCCCGGAGCAGCGTGATATCGCCAAGACCACCAACTTCTCCGTCATCTACGGGGTGACCGCCTTCGGGCTCTCCCGCGGGCTCGACATCACGCCCAAGCAGGCGCAGGAGTTCCTCGACCGGTTCTTCGCCCGCCACCCCAAGGTGAAGGCCTATCTCGCCCGCACCGTCGCGGAAGGGCGCGACCGCGGCTTCGTCGCCACCCTGCTCGGCCGCCGGCGCTACCTGCCGGAGCTGCGCAGCGGCAACCCCAACCTGAGAGGCTTCGGAGAGCGAATGGCCACCAACGCCCCCATCCAGGGCACGGCCGCGGACCTCGTCAAGATCGCGATGGTCCGGATGGCGCAGCAGCTGCGCGCACAGGGGCTCGCGAGCCGCATGCTGCTGCAGGTGCACGATGAGCTGCTGTTCGAGACGCCCGCCGCGGAGGTGGACCGCCTGAAGGCGCTCGCCACCGGGGTCATGGAGGCGGCCATGTCGCTCGACGTCCCCCTGAAAGTGGACGTCAAGGCGGGCGTGGACTGGGCCGCGGTATGAGGCGCTTCCTGCTCGTCGGCCTCACCGGCGGCATCGCCACCGGCAAGAGCACGGTCGCCGCCATGCTCGCGAGCCCGAGCGTGCGCGTGGTGGATGCCGACGTACTCGCGCGGGAGGTGGTGGAGCCGGGCACGCCCGCCTACAAGCAGATCGTCGCCGAGTTCGGCACGGAGGTCCGGCAGCCCGACGGCCACCTCGACCGCGTCCGCCTCGGCGAGATCGTGTTCCCGGACCCGGCCAAGCGCAAGCAGCTCGAGGCCATCACGCACCCGGCGATCCGCGCGCGGTTCGACAAGACCATGGCGGACCTCGAGCGGGCCGGCTTCGACGGCATCCTCATCTGGGACGCTTCGCTGCTCGTGGAGTCCGGCGGCAACAAGAACATGGATCGGGTGGTGGTCGTGACCACGGACCCCGCCACCCAGCTCCGCCGGCTGATGGAGCGCGACCGGTGTTCCGAGGAGGCCGCGCGGGCCCGCACCGCCAGCCAGATGCCGCTGGCGATCAAGGCGCGCTACGCCGACTATGTCATCGACAACTCGGGCCCGCGGGAGCGGACGGAAGCGCGCGCGCGCGAGGTCTACACCGCGCTTCTCGGAGACCTGCGCCAGCACCAGGCGCGACCGCGGTGAGCCCGCGCCGGAACGCGCGCGCGGCCGCTCCGCGCGCTCCGAAGCGCCGACCCTCCACCCGCGGGCGCACCCGCGCCCTCGGCCAGCACTTCCTGCGGGACCGCTCCGTAGTCGACCGCATCGTGGAGCTGGTGGCGCCGAGCGCCCGCGACCTGATCGTCGAGATCGGTCCGGGCCGCGGCGCCCTCACCGAGGCGCTGGCCGCGCGGGGGGGCCGGCTGCTCGCGCTCGAGATCGACGCCGCGCTGGCCGAGATGTTGAGGGCGCGCTTCGCCGAGTCACCCCGGGTCGAGATCCGGCAGTCGGACGCGCGGCAGTTCGACTACGCGGGCCTGCGCGCGCTCGCGCCCGATCCCGCCGGCCGCGTGCTCGTGGTCGGCAACCTGCCCTACAGCGTCGGCAAGCCGATCCTGGCCGCTCTGGTCGAGGCCGCGCCGGCGATCGACGAGATGGCGCTGATGCTCCAGAGAGAGGTGGCCGAGCGGGTGGCGGCCGGACCCGGGGGCAAGACCTACGGCGCCCTGTCCGTGCTCACCCAGGTCGCCTGCGCGGTGCGGCTGGCCTTCAGGGTGCCCCCGGGCGCGTTCAGCCCGCCGCCGCAGGTGGAGTCGGCCGTGGTGCATCTCCGGTCGCATCGGGAGCCACCCGTCCCGGTCGCCGACCCCGCCCGCTTCGCCACGGTAGTGCGCGCGGCCTTCAGCCAGCGCCGCAAGAGCCTGGCCAATTCGCTGTCCGCCGGCCTGGGACTCGGGAGCGAGCGGGCCCGCCGCCTCATCGAAGCCGCCACCATCGATCCGGGTCGCCGCGCCGAGACGCTGTCGCTGGCCGAGTTCGCGCGGCTGACCACCGCCTTCGTATCACCGCTGCTTCACTAGGCGCTTGCGGCCCTACCTCGCTGGTAATTGAGAGCGAGCGGGGCCGGCCCTACGATGGCCTCATGGTGCGCCATGGCCTGCTCGTCCTCGCGGCCCTTGCCGTGCTCGGCGGCGCCTGGGCCGGCGCTCGGGGCGTGAGGCTCTTGGCTCGCGGTCTCAGGCACGGTGAGGATCCGAGCGCCCCGCTGTGGGTCGTCCGGGGCCTTCGGGGCATCATCGTGGCCATCTGCATGGCGGCCCTCGCCGTCGGGACCGTCCTCGGCCAGGTGTGGCTGGTCGTCTTCGGCGCCCTCTGGCTCGCCGAGGAGATCTACGAGACCGGCGTTCTCGCCCTCATCCTTCGCGCGGGAGCGTGCGGGAGCGAACGGTCGTCGACGGTCTGACGGGCGGCGGCTCCCGCGTTCCTTGGGCAGGGCCGGCTCCCGGTGGTAGGATGAAAAGGCCGCCGTGAACACCACTTACAGACCAGAGCCCGTCCCGATCGACGTGCCGGCAGAGCCTGCCGTGAGGCTCATTCCGCTGGGCGGATTGGGGGAGATCGGGCTCAACATGATGCTGGTCGAATGCGGCCCGGACATCCTCGCGGTGGACTGCGGCCTGCTCTTCCCGGACGACGAGATGCCCGGCGTGGATTTCGCCATCCCGGACTTCTCCTATCTCAAGGAGCGGCGCGACGCCTTCCGCGGGGTGGTGCTGACCCACGGCCACGAGGATCACATCGGCGCCCTGTCATACCTGCTGCGCGACTTCCCGGTCCCGGTCTACGGCACCCCGCTCACGCTGGCCATCGCGCGCCTCCGCCTCGCCGAGAACGGGCTCCTGGATCAGGCGGACCTGCGGCCCTACGCCCCGGGCGACCGCATCGCCATCGGCGGCTTCACGGTGGAGCCGATCCGCGTCACGCATTCCATCGCCGACGGGATCGGGCTCGCCATCGAGACGGCCATCGGCACCGTGGTCCACACCGGCGACTTCAAGCTCGACGCGACGCCGGTGGACCGCCAGCAGCCCGACTATTCACGCTTCACCGCGCTCGGCGAGCGCGGCGTGCTGGTGCTCTGCTCGGATTCGACCAACGTGGGCCGGCCGGGCCGCACCGGCTCGGAGACCGAGGTCGGTCAGGCCCTGGCCGGCCGCTTCGCGGAGGCGCCCGGCCGGATCATCGTGGCCACCTTCGCCTCGCACATCCACCGCATCCAGCAGGTGCTCGACCTGGCCGCGGTGTGCAACCGGCGCGTCGCCCTGCTCGGCAAGAGCATGGTGGCCAACGTGGCGGTCGCGCAGGAGCTCGGCTACCTCACGGTCCCGGACGGCCTGGTCGTGCCGCTCGAGGATCTGGCCGAGCTGCCCGCCCAGCGCCAGGTCATCCTCTCCACCGGCAGCCAGGGCGAGCCCAACTCGGCGCTCTCGCTGATCGCGGCCGGCGAGCATAAGTACGTGCAGGCCGGACCCGGGGACGTCGTCATCTTCTCCTCGCGGGTCATCCCGGGCAACGAGCGCGTGATCGGCCGCGTGATCAATGCCCTCCTCCGCCGGGGGGCCGAGGTGCTGTGGGAGGACGTGGCCTTCGTCCACGTCTCCGGGCACGCGAGCCAGGAGGACCTCAAGCACATGCTGGCCCTGACCCGGCCGCGCTACTTCGTGCCCGTCCACGGCGAATACCGGCACCTGCTGCAGCACGCGCGCCTGGCCGAGGGCGTGGGCATCCCCAAGGACCGTATCTTCCTCATCGAGGACGGGCTCGGCCTCGAGGTGACCGCCTCCGGCACGCGCGTGCTCGGGCCGTACCCGGCCGGGCCGGTGCTGGTGGACGGCAAGGGGGTCGGCGACGTGGGCAGCGTGGTGCTCCGGGATCGCCAGCTGCTGGCCGAAGCGGGGATGCTGGTGGTCGCGCTCACCATCGATCGCTCGACGGGCTCGATCGTGGCGGGACCCGAGATCGTCTCGCGCGGGTTCGTCTATATGAAGGAGGCCGACGCGCTGATGGAGGGGGTCAAGGCCGCGGTGCGGGACGCCCTGGCCTCGCGCCAGGAGCCGGAGGTCTTCGATCGTGAGCTGGTGGGTGCCATGGTGCGCAGCGCCGTGCGGCGGTTCATCAACCAGCGCTTCCAGCGCAAGCCCGTCGTGCTGCCCGTGATCCTGGAGATGTGATGGCGGAGAAGGTGACGATCGAGAAGATCCTGCCCGAGAGGGCGCCGGGCGAGAATGGCCACGGGCCCCGCGAGGCGCGCGAGACGACCCGCGACGGCGGGCCCCGGCGCCGCGGGGCGCGCCGGGCCAAGGCCGAGCCCGGCCGCTGGGTGCGCGAGGCCAAGGGCATCCTCGCCCTGGCGCTCTCCGGCTTCGGCTTCGTGGCCCTCTACGCCTATGACCCCATGCTGCACCCGCTGGACCAGTCGAGCCCGGTGGGGCCGGTGGGGGCGTGGCTCGGCTGGGGCTCCTTTCATGCCTTTGGCTATGCGGGCTATCTCTTCCCGGCGCTGCTCGCGCTCTACGGGGTATCGGCCTTCGTGCGCCCGCGCGTGGCCCACGGGTGGCAAGCCGGCGCCGGGCTCCTGATCTTGCTGGTGAGCGCCACCAGCATCCTCGCCCGCGCCTCGGATACGCTGGCCGAATACCGGATGCACATGGGCGGGGTGGTGGGCTGGGCGGTGTCGGAGACGCTGCGGGTCTCGGTCGGCACGGTCGGGACGTGGATCATCCTGCTGGCCCTGATCCCGCTGGGCGTGCTCTTCGTCACCCGCATTCCGTACGGCGTCCTCTCGCGCGGGCTGCGCGCCCGCTTCGGCCGCCTTCAGCGTCAAGAGCTGAAGACGGCGAAGACCCAGGTGCCGGCGGAGCTGCCGCTGCTCGCCGCGGTGCCGCCGGGCGGCTGGCCCAAGGCCGACCAGGAGTCGCCGCCGCTCGTAGTGAAAGAGCAGTCGCGGACCAAGTCCGGGCTCGCGGAGAAGGGACTCGCCTGGCAGGAGACGTTCGACTTCGGGAAGGGCGGGGCCCAGGCGTTCAAGCTCCCGGCGGTCGGCCTGCTGACCGCGCCGCCCGCCTCGGCGCTCCAGCGCACGCGAGAGGAGCTGGAGGCCAACGCCCAGACGCTGAAGAAGAAGCTCCACGACTTCGGCGTGGACGGCCACATCGTGCAGGCGAGCCCGGGGCCGGTCATCACCTCCTACGAGTTCGAGCCGGCCGCGGGCGTGAAGGTGAGCCAGGTGGTGAACCTCGCCGACGACCTGGCGCTCGCGATGAAGGCGGCCGCGGTGCGTATCGTCGGGCCCATCCCCGGCCGCGGCACAGTGGCGGTCGAGGTGCCGAACCCCCAGACGGCCACCGTCTACCTCCGCGAGATCCTGGTGAGCCCGGAGTTCGTCACCACCAAGGGGCGGCTGCCCCTGGCCCTCGGCAAGGACACCACCGGCAACTCGGTCATCGCCGATCTCGCGGCCATGCCGCACCTGCTGATCGCCGGCTCGACCGGCAGCGGCAAGTCCGTCGGGCTCAACACCATGATCTGCTCGCTGCTGTACAAGGCCACGCCGGCCGACGTGCGCTTCCTGTTGATCGACCCGAAGCGCCTCGAGCTCGGCGTGTACGAGAAGATCCCGCATCTGCTCGCGCCCGTCGTCACCGACGCGAAGGAGGCGGCGGCACGGCTCAAGTGGATCGTGGGCAAGATGGACGACCGCTACAAGCAGCTGCAGGCCAAAGCGGTGCGGAATATCGAGGGCTACAACAAGGAGGTGCTCCCGGAGGAGCGCCTGCCGTACTGGGTGGTGGTGGTGGACGAGCTGGCCGACCTCATGATGGTTTCGGCCGGCGAGGTGCAGAACTCGCTCGTGCGCCTGGCCCAGATCGCGCGCGCGGTCGGGATTCATCTCATCATCGCCACCCAGCGGCCGTCGGTGGACGTGGTGACCGGCCTGATCAAGGCCAACTTCCCGACGCGCGTCGCCTTCCAGGTCGCCTCCAAGGTGGATTCGCGGACCGTCCTCGACGCGAACGGGGCCGAGCAGCTCCTCGGCCGCGGCGACATGATCTTCGTGCCGCCGGGCGGCAGCCGGCAGATGCGCGTGCACGGCTCGTGGGTCTCCGACAAGGAGGTCAAGGCGATCTGCGACTACTTGCGAACCCAGGGCTCGGCCGTCTACGAGACGGTGGAGCTGCCCGCCGAGGAGGCGGGCGGGGGCGGCGACGGCGAGGACCGGGACGACATCTACTGGGACGCGGTGAATCTGGTCATTGCCCAGCGGGCCGCCTCGATCTCGTTCCTGCAGCGGCGGCTCGGCCTGGGGTATCCCAAGGCCGCGCGCTTCATCGACATGATGGAGCAGGACCGCATCATCGGACCGGGCCAGGGAGCCAAGCCACGCGAGATCCTGGTCGGCCCCGAGTACCTGGCCCGAAGACGCAGTGCGAGCTGAAGCCGAAGGCGAGGCGAGCAATATGAAAAGAAGAGCGCGTCATCTACTCCTGCCAAACCTATGTCTGCTGCTCCTCCTCGTGCTCGCTCCCGCGCCCGCGCGCGCCCAGAGCCTCGACGAGGTGGTCAACGGGGTGGAGGCCACCTACGGCAAGATCACCGACCTTCGCGCCGAGTTCGCGCAGGTGGCGCGCAACAAGAGCCTCGGCCAGGACATCAAGGCGGAGGGCATCGTCTATCTGAAGAAGGGCGGCAAGATGCGCTGGGAGTACAAGAGCCCGGCCCCCCAGCAGATCGTGTCCGACGGCACCTCGCTCTGGGTCTACACGCCGGAGCTGAACCAGGTGAACAAAGGTAACGCGCCCAAGGCCCTGGCCGGCCCGGCCGGCAGCTTCCTGTCCGGCCTCGGCAAGCTGCGCGAGGAGTTCACGGTACGCTTCCTGAATCCAGCCAGCCCCCGCGACGGCACGGGGCGGCCGGTGCTCGATCTCACGCCCAAGCAGCCCACGCCGCTCCTCACGCGCCTGGTGCTGACGGTGGATCCCAAGGACTACGTCGTCCGCCAGGCCGTGCTCTACGACCAGTTCCAGAACACCGTGACCATGACCTTCACCAAGGTCACGGTGAATCCTGGTCTCAGCGACACGCTCTTCGCCTTCACGCCGCCGAAGGACGCGGCGGTGGTGCCGCTGGAACCGCGCTAGCGAGGCACCCCATGGCCGCCGAGAACAGCTTCGACGTCGCCTGCAAGATCGACATGCAGGAGGTGACCAACGCGATCGACCAAGCTAGGCGTGAGATCGTCACCCGCTACGACTTGAAAGGCTCGAAGAACGAGATCACGCCGGAGAAGATGGACCTCATCCTCCTCTCCAGCGACGACATGAAGCTGAAGGCCGTGCTCGACATCCTCCAGTCGAAGCTCCACCGGCGCGGGATCGATCTGAAGGCTCTCACCATCAACGACCCCGAGCCGGCGGGAGGCGGCCTGGTGCGCCAGAAGGTCACGCTCCAGGACGGCGTGCCCATGGAGAAGGCCAAGGAGATCGTCCGGCTCATCAAGGACTCCAAGCTGAAGGTCCAGGCCGCGATCCAGGAGAAGCAGGTGCGCGTCACCGGCAAGAGCCGCGACGACCTGCAGTCGGTCATCGCTCTCCTGAAGGCCAAGGATCTCGGCATCGCGCTCCAGTTCATCAACTACCGCTCCACGTAGGCTCCGCACCTCCTCCATAGATCCGAACGCTCCCCGGCGGTCGTAGTGTCTCTTTCCCTCTCCCCTCCGGGGAGAGGGCTAGGGTGAGGGGCCCTGAGGCGACGGGCTCCCGTCGCAATCCAAAGGCCCCCAGCCTCCGTAGACGTGGGTGTACGAAGCGGACCCACGGTCGACAGGAGGCCTCGATGAGCACGCGGGCGATCGGCAAGACGGCGCTGGCCCTGGCAATCGGATTCACGGTTCTCGGGTTGGCCGCGCCCGGGCGCTCGCAGCAGGGCGTGTCCGTCCAGCTCTTCCAGTTCAAGCCCGGCCAGCTCGAGGTGAAGGCGGGGAGCAAGGTGACCTGGGCCAATCAGGACGATATCGGCCACACCGTCACCTCGGGCACGCCGGAGCAGCGGGACCGCCGCTTCGATCTGGCGCTGGAGGCCAAGGGCACCACCGCCACCGTGCAGCTCAAAGAGCCGGGGGTCTACCCGTACTTCTGCAACCGCCACCAGTCCATGCGCGGCGAGATCCGCGCGAAGTAGACGCTCTCGACAAGGGAAAGGAGACGAACCATGTCACGCACGATGATCCGACTGATCGGAGGATTGGCCCTGACCGCGGTCACCGCGATGGGGGTCGGCGACGTCTGGGCCGCGCGCCTCAATCCGCCCACCTCCAGCACCCAGGCCGCGGGCCTGCGCGTGGCTCTCAACGCGCTGCTGAGCGAGCACGTCTACCTGGCCGCGGCCGCGACCAACGCGGCGCTGGGTGGCCGGCAACCCGAGTTCCAGGCGGCGGCCGCCGCGCTCGACGCCAACTCGGTGGACGTGGCCAAGGCCATCGGCTCGGTGTACGGGCCCGACGCCGAAAAGGCCTTCCTGCCGCTGTGGCGCAAGCACATCGGCATGGTGGTCGACTATACGGTGGGCGCGGCCACCAACGACCGCGCCAAGCAGGACAAGGCGGTCAACGACCTCGTCGGCTACACCCAGGACTTCGGCGCCTTTCTCGCCTCGGCCAATCCGAACCTGCCCAAGTCCGTGGTCGCCGATCTCGTGAAACACCACGTGCTCACGCTGAAGGCGGTGATCGACGCCCAGGTCGCGAAGGATCAGGACAAGGCCTTCGTGGCGCTGCGCGCCGGCGCCGGCCACATGCAGATGGTGGCCGATCCGCTTGCGGGCGCCATCGCCAAGCAGTTCCCCGACAAGATCGCCGGCGCGACCGACACGCGGGCGGCGGCCCTGCGCGCCACGCTGAACCTCGCCTTGCGCGAGCACGTCTATCTGGCGGCGGCTGCCACCAACGCGGCCCTCGGCGGGCGCGACGCGGAGTTCAAGGCGGCGGCGGGTGCGCTCGACGCCAACTCGGTCGCCATCTCGAAGGCGATCGGCTCGGTCTACGGCGCGGACGCCGAGAAGGCGTTCCTCCCCTTGTGGCGCAAGCACATCGGCATGGTGGTGGACTACACGGTGGGCACCGCCACCGGCGACCGCGCCAAGCAGGACAAGGCGGTCACCGATCTGATCGGCTACACGCAGGACTTCGGCGCGTTCCTCTCGGCGGCCAACCCGAACCTGCCCAAATCGGTGGTGGCCAATCTCGTGAAGCACCACGTGGTGACGCTCAAGGACGTGATCGATGCCCAGGCCTCCAGGAACCACCCTCGGGCGTTCATGGCCCTGCGCACCAGCGCCGGCCACATGCAGATGATCGCCGATCCACTGGCCGAAGCCATCGTCCAGCAGTTCCCCGACCAGTTCTAAGACCGCGCCCCGCGCTCCTCACCTCCCTCTCCCCTCGGGGGAGAGGGTAGGGTGAGGGGCTCTGGTGTTCGGGGGGTGGTGTGGTATCCCTCACTCGTTCACGACCGATTCCGCCGCACCGTGGGCACGCCGATCTTGATGAAGGGATGCGCCTCCGCCGCGTGGCAGGCCGTGCAGGCCGCCCGCAGCTCCTCGACGCGTTCCTTGAACAGGGCCAGATCCTTCGCCTTGATGGCGTCCACTATCTGAAGATACGGACCCTTGAGAAAGAGGGCATCGGCGCTCTTGCGGAACTGCGGGCGCCGCTCGAGTCCGGTGGTGAGCGCGTCGCCCATCGTGTGGGCCATGTGATGCGCATAGGCCCAGTTGCCGTCGAGCCCCCCGAAGTACATCTCGGTGTAGCGATAGGCCACCTCCGCCATGGTGGTCTCGAAGCCGCGGAGCTGGCGATCGATGGCGGCCACCCGGGCGTCCGGGCCCAGGCGATGGAGCCAGCCGCCCTTGGCGGGCGCCCCGTGCGAGTGGGTGTGGCCCTGAGACTGGGCCCGCACCACCTCCCAGCCCGCGGCGGCGCCGAGCCCGAGGAGGGCGGCGGCCGCGGCCATCACGAGGCCAGCGCGGCTCCGACTGTCGAGTCTCATCATGTGCGTTTTCCTTTCACCGTGAAGGTGAAGCGGCTGTCGACGACATGGCCGTCCACCGAGAGCACGCGATACTTGACCGTGTAGAGTCCTGCCTCCCGGGCCGACACCGTGACCGACAGGCGCCGCGGGTCGTCCGGCCCCACCGTGACGTCGCGCGCATCTACCTGGGCGCCCGCCTCGTTCCACACCGACACCGTGCTGTAGGCGGGCTCGAGCCGCTCGTTGAACCAGAGCTGCACCCGCTCGGGCATCTGGCCCAGCACCGCTCGGTGCGGGGGCGTGGAGCGCACCAGGACCGCGTGGGCGAAGGCGGCCGTGCCCGACAGGGCGCCGACCCCGAGGGCGCCCGCCAGCGCGGCGATCGCCCAGCGGCGGGTCATCGCGCGCTCGACCTCAGCGCATCCGACCCGGCTCCGGTGCGACCACCGTGAACCGCACCGTGCCCTCGGTCACGTGGCCGTCGGCGGACATGACCTTCCAGCGCGCCTGATAGGCGCCGGGCTCGAGCGCCGGCAACGGATATGCGAGCGTGTCGAGCGAGGTGTCCGGCTCCTGCCGAAGCAGCAGGATGGTCCGTCGCTGAGGGCCGACGAGCTGGACCGAGGAGAGCGTCTTCTCGATCCGGCCGTTGAAGCGCAGCACGAGTCGCCGCGCGGGGGCCACCGACTCCTCGTGTCGGGGCGAGGACTCGAGGATGACGGCGTGCGCCTGTGCCGCGGGGAGACCGACCGAGCATGCCCAGATCATACCCAGGACCGCCACGGCCATGAATCTGAACTGCGGCCGCTGCGCCGCCCTCATCGGGCCGGCGCGATGCGGATCGGCTGCACCACCGTCTTGAGGAAAGGGAACTGCTCCTCGTACCAGGCCACCAGGAAGGAGCCGTCGGGGGAGAAGGTGATGTCTGGCGCGGAGGCCTTGATGGCGGTCGACAGGACGTGGATCGGGCTCAGGGTCCGTCCCGCGTCGAGCGTGTAGCGCAGGAGGACGCGCCGGCGGACCGCGGTGGACTCCTCCCACACCACGACGGCCCGGCCGGCGGGGTCCACCGCCATGCGCGCGTTGTCGGGAATGGAGGTGGCCGAGGTATGCAGGCGCTTCGGCGGCCCGAAGCGGCGGCCATCCTGGGAGACCGCGAAGCGGAGATCGGGCCGGATGTCGGTCCCCTCGGTGTACCAGCTCATGTAGACGCGGCCCTGGCGTCCAGCCCGACCGCGCCCCCGCGGTGGGGACAGGCGTTGATCTTCCAGCGGTCGGCACTCACCAGCGTCGGGTCGCCAAAGGTCCGGCCCCCGTCGCGGGACACCGCCAGCACCATGTCGCGGATGTCGCCCGGGAAGACCCGACGCCACGTGAGGGCCACCGTGTCGCGGGGCCCGGTCGCCGCGTCCACCCGGCAGCACACACAGGTGTCGTCGCCGACCTTGCGGATGCTCTCCACGCGCCGGCCCTGGTCCACGACCCGCGCCAGCCAGGTGGCGGGATCGCGGCGTCCCTCGTGCCCGTCGATCCACGTCAGCAGCACGGTGCCGTCGGGTGCGACCGCGAGCCCGTCGAAGGAGTGCGAGATGGGCCGGTCCTCGTTCACGCGCAAGGGCGCCTCGAGGCTTCGTCCGCCATCGAGCGAGCGTGAGAGTCGCAGGTCGGAGGCGAAGAGCGTGCCCTCGGGCTTGGGTTTCTCCGAAGACCAGGAGACGTAGACGAGGCCGCCGGAGGCAACGGCGATCCGCGACGGGTGGTGGAGGGCTTCGACCGCGAGCCCGTCGGGGTTCACCCGAACCGGCGAGCCGCCCTCGCCGATCCGCAGCAGGAAGAGCTGATTGGAATGGCCCTCCCGAGCGGCCCACGTCACGAGGGGCGCGCCGGCCGCCCCCGCCGCCACCGCGGCGCCGGAGACATGGACGTCGTGCCCCCGGCCCGGGTGCTTGTATTGCAGGCGCTGGCCCAGTGACAGATCCGCGGCCGCGGCGGGGCCCGTCGCCAGGGCCAGCGCGAGCGCCGCTCCCATATATCGCGTGCTCATCGCCACCTCCAGGAGATGCCCCCGTAGAACGAGCGGCCGTCGCCGGGGAAGAAGAAGCGCCGGTTCGCGTCGTCTGTCGCGACCGCGGCCGCGTAGGTCGTATCGGTCAGGTTGCGGGCCTCGAAGAAGACCCCGAGGCCGGTCGGCTTGTGCTCGTAACCGGCCTTGAAGTTGACCAGCGTGTAGGCGTGGTTGCGGGCGTTATTCTCGCTGTTGACGAAGTAGCCGGCCGGCACGATGTCGAGCCCGGGCGCCATCCAGAACCCCGATCCGTGGTCGTAGCGGAGCTCGGTCTGGATGAAGTGCGGCGGCACGCCGGGCAGGTCATTGTTGCCGAAGTTGACGTCGTTCACGAAGACGAAGCGCGACCAGGTGTAGGCGGCCCGCGCCCGCAGGGCGTCCCCGGTCCGGCCGAGGTCCGAGCTGGGCCAGCAGGTCCTTGACCAGCAGGAGGTCGAGGCCCACCTCCACGCCGGTATGCCGGGAGCGGTCGATGTTCCGGAAGCGGAAGCGGGGGATGGTGAACGGCGCGAACGGGAAGGGCCGGACGTTGACGTTCTGGATCTCGTCCCACAGTTCGATGTCGTAGGCCGCGACGTCCCAAGCCAGCCGCTCGCCCGCGTTGCCGCGCGTGCCCACCTCGAACTGCCAGGACTTCTGCGCGGCGAGCTGGCTCAGGCTGCCGCCCAGCTGACCGGGCGCGGTCAGCTCGAGCAGCGCCGGCGGCTCGCCCCCCGCGTGTACTCGTAGTTGCGCTCCTCGCGGAACGCGCTGGCGGCCGGATTGCGCTGTCTCGGGTTGCGATCCAGCTCCGGCTGGGTGAGCGCGCCGGGAAGGTTCTCCTCGTTCTGTACGTGCCCGAGGTCGAGCCGTACCGTCGTTCCGCCCGCGAGCCGGTAGCCGAGGCTGGCGTGGGCCCGGAGCCGGATCTGGTCGCTGTGCTGGCGAAAGCCGTCGAGCTCGGTGTAGCTCAGCCCCACGTAGAGATCGAAGGGCCCGTAGACCTGCCCGGTCCCCAGGTAGTTCTTGAGATAGCCGAAGGAGCCGGCCGCGCTCCGCAGCTCCATGAGCCCCGCGTCGTAGCCAGTCTTGGTGACGAGGTTGATGGCTCCGCCGAGGGTGTACCCGCCGAAGCGGAGCGCGTTGGCCCCCTTGTACACCTCGATGCGCTTGGTGGTCAGCAGCTCCAGCGACTCGAAATCGCTGAAGCCGTCCGCGTTGCCGTAGGGGAACCCGTCGATCAGGCCGGTCACGCCGCGCAGATGGAAGTTGTTGCGGAGCCCGGAGCCGCGGATGGAGATCTGGCTTTCGTCGGCGGCGCCGAAGCGGGGCTGGACGAAGACGCCCGGCACGAAGTCGAGGGCGTCCTTCAGGTTGGCCGCCCGCGACTCCTCGATCGTCTTCTGGTCCACCACCGTCGTGCCCCCCGGCACCCGGCGAAGCTCTTCGCGCGCTTCCTCGTCACTCCGGGCGCGCTCGTCGATGCCGCGACCGCTTTCGACCACGACCGCAGGCAGCGTGGGCGTGGGAGGCGGCTGGGCCAGCGCGGCGCCGCCCATACTGAGCACGCTGACCGCGAGGACCATCAGGTGAAGCCGGAGACGGGTCTGCATGGGTCGAGTCTCCCTCGAGTTAGCGCAGCCTGAATTCCACGGGCAGGAGCACCCACATCGCCACCGCGTCCGGGCCGCGGCGCGCGGGCTCGAAGCGCCAGCGGCGGACCGCATCCGCCGCCGCCTCGTCCAGGTCGGGGTGTCCCGCCGAGTTCTCGACCAGCACGTCGCCGATCCGCCCGTCGGCGAGGACGTGCACCCGGAGCAGGGTCGTGCCCTGGATGCCCAGCCGGCGCGGCGCCGCCGGATAGCCCGGGCGCACCTGATAGCCGCCCTGCGGCCGCGCGTACTGGGTGACGCCCTCGTGAGCGGCGGGCGATGGCCGGGCCGCCGGTGCAGCGGGCGCGGGTGGGCCGCTCGGGAACGAAGGGACGGTGGTGGTGGCCGGTGGACCCGGCGCCGACGTGGGCTCCGATGCCGGCGGGGCCAGGGCCGTATCGGCTGGCGCCGACGCGATGGGCGCCGGCACCGGAGCGCTCGGCACGGGGGGCGGAGTGGTCGGCGAAGCCAGGGCGGCCGGTGGCGGCTCCTTCAGCCTCGGTTGCTCGATGAGCCGGGGAGGTCGGATGCGCTCGCGAGGCGTCGAGGCCACCGGAGCCGG